>Ga0209587_1000461_pt1 | contig 19947 bp, 20 predicted proteins | sample NGEPerD_2_FD_184512 | JGI IMG/M metagenome (GOLD analysis project Ga0209587, IMG submission 184512) | Arctic peat soil microbial communities from the Barrow Environmental Observatory site, Barrow, Alaska, USA - NGEE PermafrostL1-D... | ecosystem: Environmental > Terrestrial > Soil > Wetlands >... | reverse complement strand
CACCTATAAGGCGGTCCTCTATTCGGGTCTCCTGTGCATCGCTGTCTATGTCCTGGTGCCGCTCTCATTCCAGGGGGCGCTTGGCCTAGCCGGCGTGATGGCACCGGGCATCGTCGATGGCTCGGGCGTGGCCCAGGCCATGGCCTCCATGCTCGGCGGCGGCGCGGTCATCACCAACCTGCTCATTGTGATGCTGGTTCTCGCTCTAATGCTGGCGATCACCACGGCGATGGCCGGCAGTTCGCGGACGCTCTATCAGGGCTCCGTCGATGGTTGGCTGCCGCGTTATCTCAGCGGTGTGAACAAGAACGGTGCGCCGACCAACGGCATGGCGACGGATCTGGCGTTCAACCTGATCCTGCTGCTGATGTCGGACTACCTGTTCGTGCTGGCGGTCTCGAATGTCTGCTACATCGTGTTCAACTTCCTCAACCTCAATGCCGGCTGGATCCATCGCATCGACAACGCACATGTGAAGCGTCCGTGGAAGGCGCCGACCGTGCTTCTCGGCGCGGGCGTTTTCCTAGCCTTCGTCAATGCCTTCCTGCTCGGTGCGGGCGCGGAGGTTTGGGGCAAGGGCACGCTGGTCGCGGGCGCCATCGCTATCGGCCTGGTCATTCCGGTCTTTATCTACCGGCACTTCGTCCAGGACAAAGGCGTGTTCCCGCCGCAAATGCTGGCAGACCTGTCGGTCGACGGGAAGAGCATCAGCGAGCCGAAGGCGGGCATGTTGCCGTATCTGGCGCTTGGCGGCGGCGTACTCGTGGCCACCACCGCCTACGTCATTTTCTGGACGTAGGCTCTACCGAGGCGGAGCGCGTCTCCGCAAAGCTGGGCGGAACGGCCGGGATCAGAGATTGGTCTCGGCCGTTTTCCAATCCGGCTTGAAGGCCAAGACCCGCACCGCATCGGAAAGGCCCGGATTGAAGATCCGATTGTGCCAGATCGCGGCATCGCGGTTCGCATCGCCGTCCTCGAGTTCTTTGATCTTGCACGGGACCTGAAAGGCATAGCGGCCTTGCGTGAAGTCGAGCACGCAGCGCTTCGCCGCGAGCAGCGCGTCGGCGAGCGGCGCATCCGCCGGCACTGTCGCGAGCAATCGATTTCTGAACGACCGTGGCTCCTGGAAGTAGTCCGCCTGCAGATAGCGGAGTGCTTTTTCGTATGTCTCTCGCGGATCCGCCGACTTCATCACCTGGAAGCGGAAGAACGCGGTCGCCTCGTCTGGCGCCTCGGGGACAAGAAGCACGGTCAAGGCCGATGCCAGCTCCGCGCCCGCCGCGTCCAGCACGCGCGGACGCATACCGGGCGAGGGGCGCCCGCCGTCCTCCCGCATGGCGACCTGCCGGATCTGGCACTGCCAGATGAGGAAGGATTGCTTCAGGACCTTGTGCTTCGGCTTGGCCATTGCGCCTCACTGCCCGCCATCGCTCTCTCCGTCAATTCGCCGCTGACATCGAGACGGGATTTCGCCCGCGCGGTTGCCACGCCGGCCTGGAAATCGGTGCATTTTGCCGCCCGAACCGGAAATTGTCCGGCCCGCTTTGGCCTCCCGGATCGGCTATTTTTCCACCCCCGTGACAAAAATAGCACCGGCTTGTCTCAACGAAGGCTGCCTTGCGTGGCAATAAGCAACTGTATTCCCCCAAAGAAATTGGATTTCCCTGACATTCTCGACTTTTTCCCTACGGGAAACCCAATTTCATGTCGGTTGACGCAATTTGGGGTGCCGCCTAGCATCCGCTTACGATGGGAGAAGTTCGGCAGGGCGCTGTCGCAATTGCCGCGAGGGCCGTTCGAGGTTCCCGCACAAGGGATAGGGGAAGGCAACGACGTCGCTGAATCATCCATCGAGGCCGTAGGACCCAAGGCAAAAAACCAAAGTCCTGCCGGTTAGCGAACCTAGGGGGGGTTACATCAATGGGCAATAACTTAGACGCGCTGACAACCGTCTTCACCGAGTTCTATTACTGGGTGACGGTCGTCATCATGTTTCTCATTCACGTTGGATTCTGCATGTACGAGGTCGGCGCCAGCCGGCGCCGGAATCACATGCACACCCTGATGAAGAACACCATGCTGATCCCGTTGGTCACCATCACGTTCTTCTTCTTCGGCTGGTGGATCTATTGGGCGTTCCCCAACGGTCCGTTCATCACCGGCGGCCTCAATCTCGAGGCGGGGGCGGCGAACCTGCCCACGTCGGAAACCATGGCCACAAATCTCGGCGACCGCATCAGCGGCGTCTTCTGGGCCGCATTCTTGCTGTTCTCGTGGACGGCCGCCTCGATCGTCTCGGGCGCAGTGATCGAGCGCATCAGGTCTGGTGCGTTCTGGATCATCGCCGTGATGATCGGCTCGGTGACCTGGATCATCGACGCGGCTTGGGGCTGGCATCCCGAAGGCTGGATGGTGAAGCTGCTTGGCTATCACGACGCTTACGCTTCGGGCGTAATCCATGGGATCGCCGGTGGCACCGCGCTCGGCGTTCTCGTGGTCCTTGGGCCGCGGCTCGGCCGCTTCAAAGCGGACGGCACGCCGCGTGTCTTCGTGCCCCACAATCCCTGGCTGGTCACGATCGGTCTGTTCTTGATCTACACCGGCTTCTGGGGATTCTACGCCGCCTGTAACGTGCCGATCATCTCACCCGAGGCTATCGGCGGTCAGATCACCGGCGAGACCTGGACGGCAACCACCATCTATCTGACACCGACCACGCTGGGTGCCATCACGGTGAACTTCCTGATGTCGCTCTCGGGCGGCTTGATGGTGGCCTACCTGATCTCCAAGGGCGATGCCTTCTGGACCTATTCGGGCGGCCTTGCCGGCATCATCACCGCTTCGGCCGGTAACGACCTCTACCACCCGATCCAGGCCTTCATCGTCGGCGGTGTCGGCATCTGGATTGCCTACTACCTGCATTTCTGGGTGGAGAAGACCTTCAAGATCGACGACGCCGTCGGCGCCGTGGCGGTTCATGGCTATGCCGGCTTTATCGGTCTGGTGATCGCCGGCTTCGTGCTGTGGGGCTATCCGTCCTCGCCGTATGAGGGCTATGCGGCGGTCAACCCGCTGGGCAACACCATTGGTGCCGTCATCATGTTCTTCGTCCTCGGCTTCGTGCCGGCCTGGGTCGTGTCGAAGATCCTGGATGGGGCGGGGCTCCTGCGGGTGCCGCGCGAGGTGGAACTCATGGGCCTCGACTTCAAGACGCTCCATGAGGAAGAGCAAGCACGCGATGACGTCCGCGCCGCCGAGAAGGCGCTCGTCTGACGGTCGCGGCGATAGAGGTTAAGGAGAATCGAAATGGATACTTGGGCAGTTGATCTTGCCAACACCGGGGCCGTCTATCCCTGGCAAGGCTCTGAACTGATCATGGTGATCATCGCCGTGGCCTTGTGGATCCTTTGGCACATATGTCAGCTCCGCGGGGAGAAGGCGGAGTATGCCGAGGACATCAAGAAATACGGCAGCAAGGAGTCGATCAAGAAGGCTCTGGACGACCATCCTGTTTGAGCCGAACTGAAGCGAACATCGGTACCCTCTGGGGCGCTGGGCCAAGGCCGGCGCCCTATTTTTTGTGCTGTGAACCTACGTGTCGAGAAACAGGCGGTAGCGGACGAAGTCGTCCGCCTCGACATAGCGGTCGTAGAGCCGGCGCGCTGTCTCGTTGGACCCCTTGGTGTGCCAATAGAGCCGCGACCAGCCCCGCGCACGGGCTAGATCAAGAAGATCGTCGATCAGCGCGGCGCCGATGCCGTGACCGCGTGCGGTCGCATCGACGAACAGATCCTCCAAATAGCAAATGGGCTGAAGCGTCCAGGAGCCCGGATGCAGCAGGGACACCGTGAAGCCGACGACGACACCGTCGAGCTCGGCCAACCGCCCGATCATCCCTGACTGCGGCTTGAGCAGCCGCGTCCAGGTGCCCGCCGTCACCGCGTCGTCGACTTCGGCCTCGTAGAATTCGACATAACCGGTCCAGAGGCGGCGCCACGCCGCCTCGTCGTCAGGCTTAGGATCGCGAATGACAAGCTTATCCGGAGCCGCCATCTAGCAATCGAGCATCTAGCAGTCGAGCGTGGTGGCCCGCTCCCAGGGCGTCAGCTGCCGCTGACATTCGTTCCAGTCCTTCGTCTTCAGCTTGACGTAGGAGTCCACGAACTCGTCGCCCAGCGCCCGGCGCAACAGCGCGGATTTCTCGGTGAGCCGCAGCGCATCGAGCAGGTTGAGCGGCAGCTTCTTCACGTCGGCCGGGGCCTTGTGCCCTTCGGCATACATGTCGATGTCAAGCGGCTTGCCGGGGTCGGTGCCCTTGGCGATGCCGTCGAGCCCCGCGGCAATCACCGCGGCGGGCAGGAGATACGGATTGACGGCCCCGTCGGGGAGGCGGAATTCGAACCGGCCGCCGCCCGGCACCCGGATCATGTGGGTGCGGTTATTGCCGGCGAAGGTGACCGTGTTGGGCGACCAGGTGGCCCCCGACGTCGTCACCGGCGCGTTGATGCGCTTATAGGAATTCACCGTCGGATTGGTGATCGAGCACATCTCGTCCGCGGCGCCAATCAGGCCGCCGATGAAGTTGTAGGCCTCTTTCGACAGGCCGAGAGCGTCGTTCTTGTCGTCGAACGCGTTCTTATCGCCCTTCCACAGAGAGACATGCACATGGCAGCCATTGCCGGTGAGATGCGCGAACGGCTTCGGCATGAAGGTGGCGCGGAGCCCGTGCTTCTCGGCGATCGACTTCATCATGTATTTGAAGAAGGCCATGCGGTCGGCCGTCTTGAGCGCGTCATCGAAGTCCCAGTTCATCTCGAACTGGCCGTTGGCATCCTCGTGATCGTTTTGATACGGGCCCCAGCCGAGCTCGAGCATGGAGTCGCAGACCTCGCTGATCACGTCGTAGCGCCGCATCAGCGCCGACTGGTCGTAGCAGGGCTTGGACTGGGTATCCGATTTGTCGCTGAGCTCCTCGCCGTCGGCGCTCACCAAAAAGTACTCGCACTCGACTCCGGTCTTCACCGTATAGCCGGCGTCCTTGGCCGTCTTGAGCATCTTCCGGAGGATGTTGCGCGGCGCCTGATCCACTTCCTTGCCGTCCATGTGAAGATCGGCGGCGAGCCAGCCCACGTCCGGTTTCCACGGGAGCTGGATGAGGCTATCGGGATCGGGGATGGCGAGGATGTCGGGATGCGCTGGCGTCATGTCGAGCCAGCTGGCGAAACCGGCGAAGCCCGCGCCGTCCTTGGCCATGTCGGCGATGGCGCTCGCCGGGGCGAGCTTGGCCCTGAGCGTGCCGAACAGGTCGACAAAGGAAATCAGGAAATATTTGATCCCGCGCTCGCGGGCCTCGATTGCCAGATCAACCGCCATGCTACTCCCCTTGGTTTACCTCTAACGGGCACGCGTCTCGCTCTACCCTATTCGTGTGACTTCGATCCTGGAATCCAATCGGTGCCGGCAAGCGGTACCTTTGCCATCGCCGCGGCTTCGACCGTGAGCGCGACGAGATCTTCCGGTTCAAGATTGCGCACATGACTCTTGCCGCAGGCGCGCGCGATGGTTTGCGCCTCGAGCGTCATGACGGAAAGGTAGTTGGCCAGGCGCCATCCACCAAGTTCGGGATTGAGACGCGCGGCCAGCTCCGGGTCCTGCGTGCTGATGCCGGCGGGGCAGCGCCCCTCATGCCAATCGTCGTAAGCTCCCGCCGTGGTGCCGAGCTTCTGATATTCCTCCTCGAGCGCCGGGTCGTTGTCGCCGAGCGCGGCCAATGCCGCGCTGCCGATCGACACCGCGTCGGCGCCGAGCGCAAGGGCCTTGGCCACGTCGGCGCCGTTGCGGATGCCGCCCGAGACGATGAGTTGCACCTTCCGATGCATGTCGAGATCTTGCAGCGCCTGCACCGCCGGCCGGATCGCACCCAGGATCGGCAGGCCGACATGCTCGATGAACACTTCTTGCGTGGCCGCCGTGCCGCCCTGCATGCCGTCCAGCACCACCACGTCGGCGCCCGACTTCACCGCGAGCGCGATGTCGTAATAGGGCCGCGAGGCGCCGACCTTGATGTAGATAGGCGTCTGCCAGTCGGTGATTTCGCGCAGCTCTTGGATCTTGATCTCGAGATCGTCGGGGCCCGTCCAATCCGGATGTCGGCAGGCCGAACGCTGGTCGATGCCCATGGGCAGGGTGCGCATCTCGGCCACGCGCTCGGTGATCTTCTGGCCCAAAAGCATGCCGCCGCCACCGGGCTTCGCGCCCTGACCGATGACGATCTCGATGGCATCGGCGCGCCGCAAATCGTCCGGGTTCATGCCGTAGCGCGAGGGCAGAAGCTGGTAGACGAGAATCTCGGAGTGGCCCCGCTCCTCCTCGGTCATGCCGCCGTCACCGGTGGTGGTCGAGGTGCCCATGATCGTCGCGCCACGGCCCAAGGCTTCCTTGGCTTGGGCTGAGAGCGAGCCGAAGCTCATGCCGGCGATGGTGATGGGAATTTTGAGGTGGATCGGCTTCTCGGCGAAGCGGGTGCCGAGCCACACATCCGTGGCGCATTTCTCGCGATAGCCTTCCAGCGGATACCGGCTCATGGACGCGCCGAGAAACAAGATATCGTCGAAATGTGGGAGCTTGCGCTTCGCCCCGCCGCCGCGGATATCGTACAAGCCGCTCGCCGCCGCTCGCCGGATTTCCGACAGACTATAGTCGTCGAACGTCGCAGATTTCCGTGGCGTCGTCCTGGGCGTCGCGTCCATCAATACTCTCCCGCGTGATCGACGTTGAAATTGTAGAGCTTCCGGCCGGAGCCGTAACGCTTGAATTCGCTTGGGTCGATTTCTCCGTTGAAGCCGGCCCGGGTCAGCACGTCATGCACGGCGGCCTTGTGCTCATCGCGCATCTCCTTCTCGATGCAGTCGGCGCCGAGGCTCTTGACGGTGCCCCGCACGAAAAGCCGCGCCTCGTAGATCGAATCCCCGAGCGAGTCGCCCGCGTCGCCGAACACCACGAGGTGGCCTGTCTGCGCCATGAAGGCGCTCATATGGCCGACCGAGCCCTTCACCACGATGTCGATGCCCTTCATGGAGATACCGCAGCGCGACGAGGCGTTGCCGTCAATGCGCAACAGCCCGCCGCGCCCCGTGGCGCCGGCGGCCTGGCTGGCATTGCCCGACACATGCACGAAGCCGCTCATCATGTTCTCGGCCACGCCGACGCCTGCGCTGCCATGCACGAGCACGTTGGCGTGCTTGTTCATGCCCGCGCAGTAATAGCCCACCGGCCCGTTGATCTCGACGGTGACCGGCACGTTGAGGCCCGCGGCGATGGCATGCCGCCCGGCCGGGTGCTCGATCGTCCAATGCCACTCATTGGTTTCCGGTGTCAGACGGTGGAGCGCCGCGTTCAGCTCTCTGAGCGGCGTGACGCCAAGATCGACTTCAGGCATGCCTAGCGTTCCCAGAAATAGACGGTGGCGGGCTCGGGCTCCCACACGCGCGCTTGCTCGATGCCGGGAAGGTCGGCGAGCACGCGGTATTCGGAGCCGAACGCCACATATTTATCGGTCTCGGCCATGATGGCCGGCTTGCAGGCGATACCGTCGCGCAACACCCCGAAGCCGTTCTCGGTGCCGACCACGAAGGTGTAGAAGCCGTCGAGATCATCGAGGCTCACTTTCAGCGCATCGCCCAGCGAAAGCCCTTCGCGCATGCGCCAGGTGAGATAGCCGGCGGCCACCTCCGTATCGTTCTCGGTCTCGAATTTGAGGCCTTCGCGTTTCAGCGAGCGGCGCAAATTGTTGTGGTTGGAGAGCGAGCCGTTATGCACCAGGCACTGGTCCTTGCCGGTGGAGTAGGGGTGGGCGCCGTCGGTGGTCACCGCCGACTCCGTCGCCATGCGGGTATGGCCGATGGCATGCGTGCCGCGCATCGTAGCGAGCCCGAAGCGCTCGGCCACGCTCGAGGGCAGGCCGACTTCCTTGAAGATCTCCATGCGGTTGCCCCGGCCGACGATCTCCGTCTCCGGCGCCTCGCGCTCCAGCCATTTGACCAGCGCCTCCACCTCTTGGTCGGGGACCGCGATCACCGCATGGGTGTCGTGGAGGGACGTCTGCGCGCCGGGAAAGGCGCTCTCGATCTCGGCCGCCCGCTTCTCGATCGCCAAGGGCGAGGCCCCGCGCACGGTCAGCTTGGTCTGGCCTGCGTCGCCCGCGCCATACACGGCGAAACCCGCGCTATCGGGGCCGCGATCCGACATGGTCGCGAGCATGCCGGCGGTCAGCCGGCCAAGCTCGGGTTCGAGCGCAGGGTCCTTGAGAAACAGTCCGACAATGCCACACATGGGATAAAAAGCTCCGGGTTAGGCGCCGTTCACCATGCTACGGCGCCGAGGGTCTCGTCAACCCAGGTGAAATAAAGTTTCCTTTGGGGAAAGTCCAGAGGTGACGGCAGGGCGGGCGGCAAGCGCCTAGGTGCGTGGATAGATAATGATCGAGAGGTAGGTCATGGGCCGCTCGACCAGTTCCTCCGGGCCGTGCGGGGCCCCCGCATCGAAGAACAGCGCGTCCCCTGGTCCCATGGGATAGAGCTTGTCGGCGTGGCGGTAGACCACCTTGCCGGTCAGCATATAGATGAATTCCATGCCATCGTGCTGGAACTGCGTGTACGGGTTGGCGTCCGCCGAAAGCGTGATCAGGTACGGCTCGACCACGATGTCGCCGGAGAGCGAGTGGCCGAGCAGCTCGTAGTGATGTCCCGCCTTGGTGCCGCGCCGCTCGATCAACACGCCTTGGCCTGCCCGCACATACGAACAGTCCCGCCGCTCCTCGAAATCGGCGAAGAAGCTCGTCATCGGCACGTTCAGCGCGCGGGCGAGCGCCCGCAAGGTGGACAGCGACGGCGAAGTGCCCCCGTTCTCGATCTTCGACAGCATGCCGGGCGAGACTCCCGCCTCCGCCGCAAGCTCCGTCGCGGTGAGTTGCAGTCGCTGGCGCAGCAGGCGGACCCGCCGGCCGATGGAGACTTCCAGGTTCAGTTCGCCCGTGGTGGGCGCGTTGGAGCCGGTCGCATATTCGGGCAGTTTCGCCTCTTCGTTTTTCTTTGGCTTCCCGCGCGTCGCGGGCGTCTTCTGGCGCGCATAGGTCCGCTCCCGAAGCTGCTTGGAAGTAAGCCGTGTCGCCATCAAACCTCCTAATGCGCGCATTCCATCGCGAGCACGTCGCAAGATTGCAACAAGCCTAGCACCAAAGTTTTCGCGCGCGCGAACATTTAGGCGCTCGTCCGGGTGCGGCTCGGTGGCTCGCCAAAGGTTTGAGCATAGGCGCGGGAAAACTGGCTCGATGAGGCAAAACCCGTGGCAAGGGCCACGTCGAGGATCGGCAAGCTCGTCTCGCGCAACAGCTGCCGCGCGCGCTCGAGCCTCAGCCAGCGGTAGTGCTGATGGATGCCGTGGCCCACATGGGCGTGAAACAGGCGCTCCAGCTGTCTGAGCGAGATGCCCGCCTCGCGCGCCAGGTCTTCGCGCGGCACGGGCTGCTCCAGATTCATCTCCATGGCGCCCAGCACGCGCAGCAGCTTCTCGTCGGCGATGCCGAGCCGGTAGCGCAGATCCATGCGCTGGGGGCCGTAGCCTTCGCGGATATGGGTGTGCAGGAACCAGTCGCCGACTAAAGCGGCGAGTGGACGGCCATGATCGCGTTCGATCAGCGCCACCATCATGTCGAGCGCCGAGATGCCGCCCGAACAGGTGATGCGGTTGCCGTCGATCTCGAACAAGGACGGCACCACGGCCACGTCGGGGAAGGCTTCGCGAAAAGCCGGCAAATGTTCCCAGTGCAGCGTCGCCCGGCGCTCATCCAGCAGCCCCGCGCGCGCCAGAATGTATGGCCCGCCCGAGATGCCACCGAGTGTCGTGCCCTTGCGCGCCAACCGCCTCAGCCAGGCGAAGCTCGTCTTGTCGTTGAAGGTGGCGGGGTTCCCCCCTGCGCACACGAACACCATGTCGGCGGTGCGGTCGGTCTTGGTGCCGCAGTCCGGGATGACGGCCACGCCGTTCGAGGCGGTCACCGGCTCTCCGGATGGTGCGGCGTGCCACCAGCGATAGAGCGTCTGTCCCGAAAGCAGATTGGCCGCGCGCAACGGCTCGATGGCGGCCGCGTAAGACATCAGCGCGAAGCCGGGCACCAAAAGAAAGCCAACTGTCTGAGGATTTTGGCTCATGGCGGGAAAAGTCAAACAAGCGGCGTAAAATGTCAATCCGAGCGCAAGAAACGGCTGGAAACTCTGGGCATGCGCTATTCGGTCGTCAGCCTGCTCACCAATGCTCTGACCGGCAACCGGAACTGGACGCCGGTCTGGCGCGAGCCAGAGCCCAAGGCCCAATACGACGTGGTCATCGTCGGCGGCGGCGGCCATGGCCTCGCCACGGCACATTATCTCGCCAGCCAGCATGGCATCACCAATGTCGCCGTGGTCGAGAAGTCCTATCTCGGTTCCGGCAATGTCGGGCGCAACACCACCATCATCCGCTCCAACTATCTGCTGCCCGGCAACGAGCCGTTCTATGAGTGGTCGATGAAGCTGTGGGAGGGTTTGGAGCAGGACCTCAACTACAACGCCATGGTCAGCCAGCGTGGCGTGCTCAATGTCTTCCACTCCGATCCGCAGCGCGATTCGTATGTGCGGCGCGGCAACGCCATGCGGCTCCACGGCGCCGATGCCGAATTGTTCGACCGCGAGCAGGTGAGGGCGCTCGTGCCCTTTGTCGACTTCGACAATGCGCGCTTTCCGGTGCGCGGCGGATTGTTCCAGCCGCGCGGCGGCACGGTGCGCCACGACGCGGTCGCCTGGGGCTATGCGCGCTCCGCCGATTCCCGCGGCGTCGACATCATCCAGAATTGCGCGGCCACCGGCTTTCGCATCGAGAACGGTCGCGTCACGGGCGTCGAGACCGAGAAGGGATTCATCGGCGCCAAGAAAGTGGCGCTGTCGGTTGCCGGCAATTCCACGCGCGTCGCCGAGATGGCGGGCTTGCGCCTGCCCATCGAGAGCCACGCGGTGCAGGCCTTCGTCACCGAGGGTGTCAAGCCGCTGCTCGACATCGTCATCACCTTCGGCGCCGGCCACTTCTATTGCAGCCAGTCCGACAAAGGCGGGCTCGTCTTTGGCGGCGACATCGAGGGCTACAACTCCTACGCCCAGCGCGGCAACATGCCGGTGATCGAGGACGTCGCCGAGGGCGGCATGGCGTTGATGCCGGTCATCGGGCGCTTGCGCATCCTGCGCTCCTGGGGCGGCCTGCTCGACATGACCATGGACGGCTCGCCCATCATCGATACGACGCCGGTCGAAGGCCTCTATCTCAATGCCGGCTGGTGCTATGGCGGCTTCAAGGCAACGCCCGCCGCCGGCTGGTGCTTCGCCCATCTCATCGCCACCGGCGAGCCCCACCCATATGCGGCCGCCTACCGTCTCGATCGCTTCGCGGAGGGCCGCGTCATCGACGAGAAGGGCATGGGCGCCCAACCGAACCTGCACTGAGGAACAGACCATGCGGATTAAATGTCCTTATTGCGGTGAGCGCGCGCTGGAAGAGTTCACCTATCGCGGCGACGCCACGGTCACGCGGCCCGAAAGTCTCGATGAGTCCGCCAAGGACGCCTGGGTCGATTACGTCTATTTCCGCGACAATCCCGCAGGGCCCCACAAGGAGCATTGGCACCACAGCGCCGGCTGTCATGCCTGGCTCGAGGTGACGCGCGACACGCGCACCCACGAGATCACAGCCATAGCCTTCGCACGCGAGGGGCGCTGACATGGCTCCGCCGCAAATCAATCGCCTGCGGGACAAGGGTCTCATCGACCGCAAGAAGGTGCTCGGCTTCAATTTCGACGGCACCCGCCTCACCGGCCATCCCGGCGACACGCTGGCCTCGGCGCTGCTTGCCAACGGCGTGCGCCTTGTCGGCCGCTCGTTCAAATATCACCGCCCGCGCGGCATCCTCACGGCCGGCTCCGAGGAACCGAACGCTTTGGTCGAGCTGCGCCTCAATGCGCGCCGCGAGCCCAACACCCGCGCCACCACGGTCGAGCTCTATGACGGGCTGAACGCCGCGAGCCAGAACCGCTGGCCGTCGCTGAAATACGATCTTCTGTCGGTGAACCAGCTGGCCACGCCCGTCTTCGGCGCGGGCTTCTACTACAAGACGTTCATGTGGCCGGAATCGTTCTGGGAGAAGGTCTACGAGCCCATGATCCGCCGCGCCGCCGGTCTGGGGCGCGCCGCGAGCCTCCCCGACCCGGACCATTACGAGAAGACCAATGCGTTTTGCGACGTGCTGGTCATCGGCGCCGGCGCCGCGGGGCTGTCGACGGCGCTCGCCGCCGCCAAGGCTGGCGCGCGCGTGATCCTGTGCGATGAGGATTTCCGCCTCGGCGGGCGCCTGCTTTGCGAGCGCGACACGATCGACGGCAAACCGGCGTTAGCCTGGGCGAAGGCCGCGGAGGCCGAGCTGGAAAGCCTGCCGGACTGCCGCATCCTGCGCCGCACCACCGTATTCGGCGTCTATGACGGCGGCACCTATGCCGCCATCGAGCGGGTCAACGACCATGTGCCTGTCCCGCCGGCCCATGAGCCGCGCCAGCGTCTGTGGCGCATCGTGGCCAAGCGCGCGGTGCTCTGCGCCGGCGCCATCGAACGGCCGATCCTGTTCGGCGACAACGATCGCCCAGGCGTCATGCTGGCGGGCGCCGTGCGCGCCTATGTGAACCGCTTCGGGGCAGCACCCGGGCGCAACGCCGTCGTCTTCGCCGACAATGACGATGCCTTCCTCACCGCGGCCGACCTCGCCGATGCCGGCATCAAGGTCGAAGCGCTGATCGATGCGCGCCGCGATCCATCGACGCCGGTAGAGGAAATCGCGGAAGCGTCGCGCGCCCCGTATTTTGCTGGCGCCGCCGTGACCAGCGTGCGCGGCGCACACGGCATCAAGTCCGTCCTGGTCACCCATGCGGACGGCCACACCCATCAATTCGACTGTGACGTGCTCGCCATGTCCGGCGGCTGGAGCCCGGCGCTCAATCTGACGACCCATCTGGGCGGCAAGCCGGTCTGGGACCACGGGCTGTCGGCGCTGGTGCCGGGCGATCTGCCGCCCGGCATGGCTGTGGCCGGCGCCGCCGCCGGGAAGTTCAGCCTGCTGGCCTGTCTGGCCAGTGGCGATGCGGCGGGGACCGAGGCTGCGAAAGCATCCGGGTTCTCCCCCAAGAGAAAGCCCCGGCCAGCGCCAATAGAGGAGCACGCGCCCGCAAGCCCGCTGTGGCAGGTCGAGAAGAGCCGCGGCAAGGTTTTCGTCGACTTCCAGAACGACGTCACCGTCTCCGACGTGAAGCTCGCCACCCGCGAAGGCTTCCGCATTCCGGAGCACGTCAAGCGCTACACCACGCTCGGCATGGCGACCGACCAAGGCAAGACCTCGAATCTGAATGCCGCCGCGGTGATTGCCGGGCTCACCGGGCGCTATGTCGGCGCCGTGGGCACCACTACCTTCCGCCCGCCTTATACGCCCGTCCCTATCGCGGCCTTGGCCGGCCACCATCGCGGGCCGGACTTCCGTCCCACACGGCTCGCTCCCTCGCACGCATGGGCGAAGGAGCAGGGCGCGGTGTTCGTCGAAGTCGGCGCCTGGATGCGCGCGCTCATCTATCCGAAGCCCGGCGAGAGCCCGCAACAGACCGTCGATCGTGAGGTGAAGAACACGCGCACGAATGTCGGGGTGTGCGATGTGTCGACGCTCGGCAAGATCGACGTGCAAGGCACCGACGCCGGCACCTTCCTCGACCGGATCTACATCAACGGCTTTGCCAAGCTTGCGGTCGGCAAGACGCGCTACGGCATGATGTTGCGCGAGGACGGCTTCGCCATGGACGACGGCACCACCGCGCGTCTCGCCGAGGATCACTACTACATGACCACCACCACGGCGAACGCGGTGAAGGTCAGCCAGCATTTGGAGTTCTGCCAGCAAGTGCTGTGGCCCGAGCTCGACGTGCAGACCGTCTCCGTCACCGAGCAATGGGCGCAATATGCCGTCGCCGGTCCGCAGTCGCGCAACGTCATCGAACTTTTGCTCGATCCCGGTCAGGACATCTCCAACGACGCCTTCCCCTATATGGCGTGTGGCGCGTTCACCGTGTGCGGCGGCGTGCGTGCGCGGCTGTTCCGGCTCTCCTTTTCCGGCGAGCTGGCTTTCGAGGTCGCCGTGCCGGCACGCTACGGCGATGCTCTGATCCGCACGATCATGGAGGCGGGCGCATCCCACGGCATCGCGCCTTACGGCACCGAGCCGCTCGGCGTGATGCGGATCGAGAAGGGGCACCCCGCGGGCCCGGAGCTCAACGGCCAGACCACCGCGTCCGATCTCGGCCTCGGCAAGATGGTCTCGAAGAAGAAAGACTTCATCGGCCGCTTCATGGGCGAACGTCCGGCGCTCACCGAGCCGGAGCAGGCCTCGCTCGTTGGGCTGAAGCCCCTCGACCGGGCCGCGCGCATTCGCGTCGGCGCGCATCTCATGCCGAAAGATGCCGACGCCACAGCGTCCAACGACCAGGGCTACGTCACCTCCATGGCCTATTCGCCGGAAAGCGGCACCTGGATCGCGCTGGCCATGCTGTCGAACGGGCCCGCGCGCCACGGCGAGGTGGTGAAGGTCGCCGATCCCTTGCGGGGCGGAGAAATGCTCGCCGAGGTCTGCGCCCCATGTTTCATCGATCCGGAAGGAGGGCGCCTCCGTGTCTAGCCTCGCGTCCCTGTCTGCGTTTCATGGTCTTGCTGTGCCCGGCCGCTTCGGCAAGGGGGACGGCGATGCTGGTGTGACGCTTGCCGAGCGCACCGGCCTCGGCCTTGCCACCGTCGCGGTCCGCAAAGGTCAGGACGATGGGCTTAAAGCGGCTGTGCGCGAAGCCTATGGCCTCGATCTGCCGGAAGGGTCCACCCTGGCTCAAGGCAAGGATGTGCACTTCATCGGCACTGGCCCGGGCCAATGGCTTGCCGTTTCCGGCACGCTTCAGAACGAGGCGCTCGCGGAAGACCTGGCGGACAGGCTGAACGGCCTCGGCTCGATCTCCGATCAGAGCAGCGGCCGCGCCGTGATTCGCGTCAGCGGTCCGCGGGCCCGGGAGGTTCTCGCCAAGGGGCTCGCCATTGACCTCGACCCGCGCGTTTTCGGCCCCGGCAATGCGGTGACCAGCACCATCTCGCATATGGGCGTGCTCGTCTGGCGGGACGGGGAGGCGGAAAGTTACGACATCGCGCTGTTCCGCAGCGTGGCGGGGAGCTTCTGGGGCTGGCTCACAGCATCCGCCGCCCCGGTCGGCTATGAGGTTGTCACGACATCGTGACCCTAGAAAACGCAGATTTCCGGGGGTTTGGGAACTTCGGCCTTGGCAGGCCGTTTGGGATTCGTGGCAGTAGCCGATAGGATAATTGGCACTTAGAGATCGGGGCGCGTGCCCCAAAGCGGCGCCGGCCAGCCGCGGGCGAGGTTGCCAAGAGAGCGCGGCCGAAAGCTCTCAGAACGTGAGACGCCGCTATGATTCGTCATGTGATCGCCGCCCTGGCGCTGGGCGCCTTGGCCTGCGCCCCCGCCGCCGCGGCCGACCCCGATCAGCCCACGCGCATGGGGACCGACAAGGAAAAGACCGTTTTCGTGCAGCTCATCGTCAAGGCGTGCCGCGTGGCGGAGACGCCGCTTGAGCCCACCAACCAGGGCAAGATTTATGACGACGAGAAGCCCATGACGCTTGAGGAGCGCAAGGCCGCGCTGACGGCCCTAGGGTGCATCGACGTGCCCGTGCCCATGGACTTTCTCGCCGAGGGGATGACGGCCAATGCCTGCATCGGCCATGGCGGCTACCTCGCGGCCATGCAGTTTCTCGATCAGCGGCAAGATCTCCACGACTTCCCGGCCGTCGGTGCCTGGGAATGCGTCATCACCAATCATGAGGTCGTCGGCGCCCAGTCGATGTAAGAGCGCACGGCCGGCACGGTTTGAAGGAGGGCAGGGCGTTTCGTCCTGCCCTCTTTTTTGGGGTCCTAGGAAAGCTTGACGTTGACGATCGAGGCGCGCGTCACCTCGATCACCACCGTGTCGCCGACCTCGAGCTGATTGAAGCCCTGCACGCCCGGCGGCACGAAGATCGTGCGTGTCTTGCCGGCCGTGCCGGCGAACGTCACGGTGTGGTCCCGCTTGTCGATGGCGGCGATCGTGTCGGTCACCTCGATGGTGGTGAGATCGCTCACCCCGCCAGACGGCGTCAGCTCCGTCCAGTCCTGCTCGGCCACGGTCGGCGCGTTCATCCCCATGTCGGAGGTCTCGTTCGCCTCGAAGCCGTCTTGCGCCGCCGCGGGCGGACCGTCGGGCTGGCGGATGGCCACGGCCACCTCCTGGCTGAACTGGATGGTGATCTTGTCCTTCAGCTTGATCTTCTTGATGTCCCCCACGTCGGCACTGACGACGCCGACGATCGTTTTGCCGCCCGGTCCAACCACCATCAGCACGCGCTCCGGCACCTCGATCTCCTCGACCGTCCCGGTCATCGTGATCGTGCCCGCGTCGTCCTCGATGGGAACTTGCGCTCTTGCGTCGTTGATAAAGAGCACCGCAACGCCTAACGCCAACACCCCCTTCACGGCGGCGAAGAGAACCTGCATTTACTTTCCTCCCAGACAGAGTGAGCCTTGAACGGCAGCTATTGACCGCGTCTCGCCGCGGCCGGGCACACTATAGTCGAGGCCGCGCGCGCGAGGGAACCGCCTTCGCACGGCCTGAAAGAGGCTGAAATTGGGGTGAAACGGGCGCGTTCGCGCCCCGATGAGGCCTTATGAGGCCTTGGCCTTACGTGACCGCGCCAGCGATTTGATGGCGGAGCGGCGGGCGCCGGACATCTCGGCGATCTTCTGATCCTGGTCCTCGATGATGGTCCGTGCGGGGTCGTCTCCGTCCAAGCCGCCGAGCTCGGTTGCGGGCACCTTGCGGTTCGAAGTCTGCGTGCCGTCCTCGTAGACCACGTCGAACAAGACGAAGCCGCTGGGACGGGCCTGTTGTTTTCTAGCCATGATGTTCCAACCTTCGGCTAGGCATCGTCCGGGGGCGTCTGGGTATCGGTGTCCGTGCCGGCGGCTGGGGTGGTGTCGGCATCGGTGGCCGTGCCGGCCGGGCTGGTGTCGGCGGCAGCGCCGTCACCATTTGGCTCGTCGCCGCGCGCATCGGTTTTGCGCTTCAGCTTCTCTTGCTTCTTCTGCGCCTTGGCGCGGGCACGCTCGGCCTTTTGGAAGTTGTAGTTTGGTTTGAACGCCATCTCTTCTCTCGGTTCTCCTTGTTCGTCGCCTGCTAGGCCTGCTAGGCCTGCTAGGCCTGTTAGGCCTGCTTCGCGCGGCGGGGTTTGGCCTTTTTCTTGGCGGGCGCCGCCGCGGCCGCCTCGGCGGCCGCTTCCTTATCCGCGGCCTCCTTGGCCATACGGAGCTCCCGGAGCCGGGTCGTCTTCAGCGCCATGGCGTCGTGCGCCTGCTTCTGCTCTAGCTTGAAGCTCTCTTGCCGCTTGCGGCTCTGATTGAGAATTGTTTCGGCACTGCGCCGCGCCGCCGACATGCGGGAGATCGATTTGCTCATAGCCGGGCTTCCCGTTGCTGGTTCGTGCCGCGGGCCTTCCCAGCGGCTCCATTGGGACGGCGCCCCCAATTGCGCCTGCGCCCCTTGGAGGCAGGCTTCGTGGTGTTCGGGCGCGCCGGTCGGGAGGACGAAGCATCGGCCCTCTCCATCAAGTCATGCTCCACCACGTCGACATTGCTCCGCATCAACCGCTCGATAGCGGTGAGATAGGGCCGCTCGCTGTTGTCGCACAGCGACAAGGCGATGCCTTGCGCGCCGGCGCGGGCGGTGCGTCCGATACGGTGCACATAGCTCTCGGGCTCGTTCGGCAGCTCGTAATTGATGACGTGGGAGATGCCGGGGACGTCGATGCCCCGTGCGGCGATGTCGGTGGCGACAAGGATGCGCATGCGCCCGGAGCGGAACCCGTCCAGCGCCCGCACGCGCGCGTTCTGCGCCTTGTTGCCGTGCAGTGCCACCGCGGTAAGGCCCTCTTCGACCAGGAAGCGGCAGACGCGGTCGGCCCCGCGCTTGGTCCGGGTAAACACGATCGTCTGGCCCATCGCCGGGTCCGTGACCAGGCGCGTCAACAACGTACGCTTGTCCTTCGCGCCGACGAAGTAGACGCGCTGCTCGATACGGTCGACGGTCACCTTGACCGGTGAGATGTCGACGCGGACCGGGTCGTGCAGAATATCCTGCGCGAGCTTGGCGATCGAAGGGGGCATGGTCGCGGAAAACAGCAGCGTCTGCCGGTCCTTGGGGCAGGCGCCGACGATCTTCCGCACGTCATGGATGAAGCCCATGTCGAGCATGCGGTCGGCCTCGTCGAGGACGAGGATCGAGACTTTGTCGAGCCGAATATGGCGCTGATTGCAGAGATCGAGCAGCCGCCCTGGTGTGGCGATCAGAATATCGACGCCGGCTCTCAGCGCCTTGACCTGTTGGCCCTGGCCGACGCCGCCGAAGATGACGGCCGCACGCAGCTTGAGATGACGGCCATAGGCGTTGACCCGCTCGGCGATTTGGCCGGCAAGCTCGCGCGTCGGCGCCAGGATGAGCGCCCGCGGCGCGCCTGGTGTGCGCGGCGTGGGGTCGAGAAAAAGAGAGTTCAGCAGCGGCAACGCGAAGGCCGCGGTCTTGCCCGTGCCTGTCTCGGCCACGCCGAGCAGATCCGTGCCCTGGGTCAGAATTGGAATCGCCTGCACCTGGATGGGTGTGGGCGTCAGGTATTTTTCGGCCTTAAGTGCAAGCCGCAGCGGCTCGGCTAGGCCGAGCGTATCAAAAGAAGGTGTCAAGTAATGTTCCTTGGACGCCCGGCACGCCGCATTCGCATGCGGAACCGTGAGGACGCTTGCCTCACCCCACGCGCTGTCTGGGGGCAGACGAAAATCGGGAAATTGTCTCGGGATGAGGCGCCGCACGGGTGCGGCAGCTACGCGCGATCGCGAGCAATCAGTGTGACTGCAACATGGAGACGGGGGGGCGAACTGTCAAGAAGAGATGCCGGACGGCGTAAACGGCCCCTTGTGACGCTTGGCGTTCACTTGCGACCTTATTAACCGCCGATTGGCGCCCTGTAGGGATTGTCGGCGCCACAATTCGTTGTCACGCTAGGGCACCGGCGATTAGGCCGGCAATCGCTAACCGAAGGCCTCCCCAGAATGCTGCACGTGCCGCCACTCGTTTCCACGCTCACGATTGGCCTCGTGCTCGCCTTCGCCCTCGGGCTGCTCGCCCACCGCCTCAAGCTGCCGCCGTTGGTCGGCTATCTGATCGCGGGCATTGCCATCGGCTTCGCCCCAGGCGTCGGCGCGGATCAGAACATCGCCAACCAGCTGGCCGAGGTCGGCGTCATCTTGCTGCTGTTCGGCGTGGGGCTCCATTTCTCCGTCCAGGATCTCCTGTCCGTCCGCGCCATCGCCATTCCCGGCGCCATCGTTCAGGGGCTGATCGCCATCCCGCTCGGCATGGCCGTCGGCTGGGGGCTCGGCTGGAGCCCCGCCGCCGGCTTCATCTTCGGCCTGGCGCTGTCGGTGGCGAGCACCGTGGTCCTGTTGCGCATGCTGCAAGAGCGCCGCCTGGTCGATACCGAGCGCGGCAAGATCACCGTGGGCTGGCTGATCGTCCAGGACATCGCCATGGTGGTCGCCTTGGTGCTGCTCCCGGCGATCACCGGCCTGTTCCAGGGCGACGCACCACCCGACACGGCCGTCATGCTGCGCCAGGTGGCCGAGGTCATCGGCAAGCTGGTGATCTTCTCCATCGTCATGCTGCTCATCGGCAAGAAGCTGACCCCGATGCTCCTGCAT
>Ga0209587_1000460_pt1 | contig 19959 bp, 21 predicted proteins | sample NGEPerD_2_FD_184512 | JGI IMG/M metagenome (GOLD analysis project Ga0209587, IMG submission 184512) | Arctic peat soil microbial communities from the Barrow Environmental Observatory site, Barrow, Alaska, USA - NGEE PermafrostL1-D... | ecosystem: Environmental > Terrestrial > Soil > Wetlands >... | reverse complement strand
CAGCCTAAGCGCCCGTGCCGCGCGTCTCGCGGCGGGGGACCCATCACTGCTCGCGCCGCTCGACCTGCGGGACGATCGCCGCCGCGCCGTCTGGTCCGCCTCCATCGGCTACGGCGCTGACCCGTGGGCAGCCATCAAGCCCCGCGACGCCGCGCCGGTCCTGTTCGACCTCGTCGTCGCCGGAACCGACGTCGAGCCGGCAGCGCTCGAAGCACTCGCCCGCACGTCCGCGGCCGACGCATCCACGCACCGCGACCGGAAGGCGCTGTGGGACAAGCTGCCCGATACGGCGCGCCCGGAGATCCTCGCCGCGACCGCCCACGCCCTTGGCCGCAGGCTGCGGAGCGGCGAGGCCGTCGAGACGCCGCTCACGGCCGCCATCCTGCACCATGAGGTCCTCGGCGAGATCGCCCGCGACGACCCCGCCCAAGCGGTCCGTCTGCTCGGCGACCTGCCAGGGGCCGGCCCCGAGCACGCGGTAGTGGCGGCGAAGAGGGGCACGTTCTCACACAAGGTCGCATGCGCGCTCGGCGACATCGTCGCGGCCCGGCGGTGGAAAGGCGCCGCCGAGTCCATCTGTGACCTCGCCGCGTCCCGCCCGGACCTGGGGCCCGCTGCGGACCGGGTCCTCGGTGTGTTCAGCATCATGGAGCGCATCCGCCGCGCCGCCGGATACCGCTCGGCCCTCGGCGGCCTCGCGACCGGCGACGAGCTGCGCGACGCGTTGCACGGCGTCGCTGCGCGGCTCTACCCGGAAGGACCCAGAGAGGCGTGGGAACGCGCCGGTGGCGACCCCGCGGATCTACCCCAGGCTCAGACCGCCCGGCAGGCATGGAGTCTTGCCCTGCGCGCGATCCACAACGGCGTGGCGGGCGCACCTGCGCTCGCGGACCTCCTCCACACGATGGAGACCGACTTCCCCCGCAATGCCGACCTCGCCGCCGTCGTCGCTGCGACACTGGAGCAGTGACCATGCCCGCCGCGAACCTCGACGCACTCGTGGTGACCGCCCTCCAGCTGGAGCGCCGCGCCGTGCGCGCCCACCTCGAGGGCGTACGCGGCGACAACCGCGAAGGCCTCGCCGCCGACCGCGGCGCCTTCCGCGCCGGCAGCCGCGCGTATGACATCGCCGTCATCGAGACCGGCGCCGGGAACATCGACGCCGCCATCCTCGCCACCCGCGCAGAAGAAGCGTTCCGTCCTGGCATGGTCGTGATGCTAGGCATCGCAGGCGGGCTCAAGGACGTCGCGATCGGGGACGTCGTGGCCGCCAGCAAGGTTTACTGGATCGAGGGTGGCAAGCAGCGCGCCGAGCTCAGCCCCCGCCCCGACTTCGCAGAGACCAGCCCCTCCCTGAAGCAGGCGGCCCGCGCTGTCGCAGCCGGCGACGCGTGGCGCCGCCGGGCCGCGGCCACCGGAGGTGGCGTATGGGCGGCGACCGGTCGCGAACCCGCCGCGCTCGTCGCGCCGATCGTCGTGGGTGAGAAGGTGCTCGCCGATCGTGAGTCCGACGTCGCGCGCCTCGCGCGCGACGGCTACGGCGACGCCGTCGCCGTAGCGATGGAGGACGTCGGAGCGCTGCGCGGCGGACGCGCGGCAGAGCGCGCCCGCACTCTCGCGATCCGCGGCGTTTCTGACCTCGTCGACGCGAAGGACGCAGCCGACGCCGCAGGCTCGCAGCCTCTCGCCGCCGCCAACGCCGCGGCGTTCCTCTTCGAGGTCTTGGCCTTGGATACGAGGAGCAATGCGACCACAGTGCGCCACGTTGGGACACGTGACCTTGCCGAACTCGGCGCGCGCCTGTATCCGGAAGGACCGCAACAAAGCGATCTGTGGGAGCGTGCCGGCGGCGATACTTCGCTGCTAAGGACCAGCGCGACCGGCCAGGCGGGATGGTGGCACGCCGCTGCGCTCCTGGAACGCGGCGGCGGCGGTGCAGAGATTTCCGTCGACACGCTGCTCGCGGTGATCGCGGATGACTTCCCGCGCAACGACGACGTCCGCCGGCTCACAGGGTCACACGTGACACCGGATGGTGACGCGCCCGACACGAGCCTTCCGGTATCGGCTGAGTATCGGCTGGTATCGGCTGGTATCGGCTGGTGCTGCCATGGCCAGCCGGTCTTGCGTTTGGTGCTATAGGCGTTGCAAGCACGGATTGACTCGACCACGATAAACATCGATGATGTCACAGTCCAGGGAAGGGATGAAATCCATGGGGCGGTCAGTCATGCGGTATGGCGAAGTTCGAGTTCTGGATCTACTCCGCCGTATAACGAAGCCGCCTGTCGAGATCATCAATCAGCCCTACCTCAGCGATTTCCGGGCCGACGCGGCGGTGCTTGATCCTCTACGCGGAGTCGTCTTGTACGAGGTAAAGGACTATGCGTTCGAAAACGGTCAAGCACCCAAGGGATTAGGTCGCCTCGGTTTCGAACTGAAGCAGAATCCAGCAGGTGGCTGGTACCCACTCGGCCGAGACCCTGTAGAGCAGGTGCTGCAATACATGGACCTGCTCATTGATGAGTGCACGCTTCTGAGTGGTTCCGCGTTGCCGTGGCGACAGCTTGTCAGGGGAGTTGTCGTGATGACGGACGCCTCCACCGCGGAGGCGCAAGCCTGGGCGCGGGATCGGTTGGGTTGGCCCCGTGACGGGGTTGCCGTGCTGGGGGGGAAGGATCTGCCCGGGCTGGAACCCCAGGAGCTTATACCGCTTCCATCACATGAAGCCACGCTCATGGGCGAACACGCCGAAGCGCTGCGTACCTTCCTTGACCGCCCACGGGTGGTCAAGGAGATGGCAGCACCCCTGGAACTCGGCACGCCGCAACGTCGTATAGCAGAAACGCGGACTCCCACAGGACGTCGGCGTGTCAAGGGTGCGGCGGGCAGCGGCAAGACCCAGGCGCTGGCTGCTAGGGCCGGTGAGTTGTCGCGCGCAGGCAACAGCGTGCTGGTGACCTGTTTTAACGCGACGTTGCCGAACTACCTGCGCATGCTGTTCCTGCGCCACAAAGTCAGTCCGGACGGGGAGCCCTGGGTAGACCCGTCCAGGGTCGTCTTCATACACTTCCATCGCTGGGCCAAGTGGACCATCGATCTCGGCGGCCACAAGAGTGACCGTGACGCCCTTGACGTCGGAAACGATGAAGACAACCGCGCCTACGGTGACCTTGCCCGGCGCGTGCTCGCCCAACAACGAGAAAAGGTACCCCCGTTCCGCTTCGACGCCGTGCTTGTGGACGAGGGGCAGGACTTCTACGCCGAATGGTGGCAGGCGCTCGAGATGGCATGCACGCCACGAGGCGAGATGCTCGTTGTCGCTGATGACACCCAGAATCTGTACCAGCGCGGGACTGGGTGGACGGAGCGCATGGCTGGCTTCAGGACGTGGATGACGCTTCAAGGAAGCTACCGGGCGCCTGCCGACCTGATACCTATTCTGCGTTCCTTTGCGGAGCGCTACCTGGCCAGCGGCGCCGGTCCCGTGTATCTACCTCGCAGCCCAGCTGAGCAACTCAGCTTCGGGCAGTGCGATCTCCGATGGATCAGTGCAGCAAACCAACAGGCGTTGGCGCCGCTAGTCCACGAGGAGTTACGGCGCCTTCGACAAGAAGGAGTTCACGACGGCGATATCACCCTCCTCGTCACCAACAAGCAATGCGGCGAAGGGCTCGCTCGGGACCTTCGGAGCATTGGATACCAACTCTCGGACATCTTTGGAGAGGACCAAGACCGCAAGAAGCGAGTATTCAGACCGCTGACTGGCCGGATCAGCCTAACAACCATTCACAGTTACAAGGGATGGCAGTCCAGGGCGACGATCATGGTCCTGGACTCCGCGACAAAGTCGGGCACCGGCATGAACGCACTAGTCTACGTCGGGCTCACCCGCGCTCAAGCCTCTCTGGATGGTAGTTACCTTACGGTCATAAACGCTAGTCAGAGCTTTGAGGACTGGGGAAGGCACGCCTTCCACGCAGGTGCTAAAAGGTGGACGGCCTGCGGCTGAGTTCCCTCAAGCCAGACCACAACCGCATTTCGACAGGCTGCAAGGCCCGCCAAACCATCAGGTATCGGCTGAACCGCGAATCCCCGGGGTGATACGCCCTGAGTCTCCATCAGACCCAGGGCGTATCACGAGCCCGAGCAGGCCCGCCTTGTAGGGGGCGGCCCACTCACCCAGCGCGTACACCGGCCGCCGACCGATCACCAGGTTGCGGACCACCACCCCGATCGCGGCGGCGGGCGCGAGCTTGAGCCGGCCGTCGTCGTGCGGCACGAACGTCTCGAGCAGCCCGGCCAGCCCGAGACGCTCCACCAAGGCGTTGATGACCGGCAGCGGCCCCAACTGCTCGGTGTCGAGCTCGAAGTCCTCTGCCACCGGTCGACCCTCCCGCACAAGACCCTTGCACCCCAGTTCCTTCAACGTATACGCTGAAAGACAGCAAGTCACGGAACCTCGACTGCAAGAGCTCATGGACACCCCTCCACCACGTGACGCACGACGAGCACAACAGGCCATCGCCCGCCGCCTGGGCGACATCGGCTTCGCGCTGCCCGGCAGCATCACCGAACGGATGATGCGCTGCGGCAAGCCCACCTGCCGCTGCAAGGCCGACCCGCCCCAGTTGCACGGCCCCTACATCCAGTGGACTCGCACCGTGGAAGGCAAGACCGTCACCAGGCTGCTCACCCCCCAGCAGCTCGAGCGCTACCAGCCCTGGTTCGACGCCGCCCGACAGCTACGCGAACTCGTCACCAGGCTCGAGACCGTCTCCATCGACGCGATCAGCGAGGCCGAAGGGTGGGGGGCCAAAAGCTGATCGAGAAGTGCGGAACGCGAGTTTGACTATTGGCTGAAGCGGGGATTGGGGCAACATAGAGTTCCCTGCCCTCTGGGGACGAGCATGGCTGCACGGGGTGAATGTTTCAAGCAGCCCAACCTATGGTGACGGTCGACAATTTGCATAAGGCTCGGGCCGCGCGTGCAGCACGGAAATGGCGGCGTCTTGAGAAGATGGAAGCAGATTGGCGTTCGACGGGTTGTGTTTCGTCTGGAGGGCTGCGGGACCGTGCGTGGGCGAGGTGCGGGGTCATGCGCGGGGTTCAACGGTGAAGCCGACGGCCCACAGGTGACCTGGGTACCGCAGCGTCCCATCCGGAAGGCTGAGCAAGCCCTGCAACTGCTGCTGACGGGTGACGGCCCGTTGGCTACAGGGACGACGGTGCCGGGTTGGCTGGCAGCGTGGGAGTCCGCGCGTAATGGCGCGGACCCAGTGGCGGGACGCCTGTTGATCGAGGTGGTCGGCGCAACGCTCGCCGATGTGTCGGTGTTCGATCCGTCGATGACGCACCGGTTGTCCTTCACCCGCCGCTTCATAGGATTCCCCGAGGGCCGGATGGTATGGCTTGGAGCCAACCCGATCGGGGCCGACACGGCGGACGGGAACCGACCGACGTTGGGAAAGATGCGGAACATCTCCGAGGCTGCAGGGTTCGGAACAGTGCAGGTGGTCAACTTGTACACGGCTCGCACCGATGACATCGCGGCCCTGGCTCGTTTCGGTGGACTGCCCAACCATCCGGCAGCGGATGACACCCTGCTAGAAGCGGCCAGCGGCGGCGTCCCAATCGTGGTGGCGTGCGGGGATGCGACCAATCCGGCTGACCCTGGTCGGTACACCGCGGTGATGCAACTGCTGGTAGCCGCCGAAGCTCGGTTACAGGCAGTCGGATCCCGAGGCGAGTCGACCCCGCGACGGACGGCGCGGGGAAGACCGAATCATCCGCGGATGCTGCCGGGCCCGAACGATGCCGTCCTCCTCGACTGGTACCCGTAGCGCGCCGCCGGTGCGGAAGGGCGATGCAGGCGTACAAACAAGCGAAATGGAAGGTGTCGGCTCGTAGCTTACGGATGCGTCTTGTCGTACGACTCGCGGCTGATGCCGAGGGTGGCGAGCAGATCCTCGTGCAGCTGGAACCACACGGCGTGATACGAGTCGACGCTGTTGGTCACCTGGTCCAGATCGCCGCGTCCGGCCCGGTCGAGGGCAGTCGTCAGGCGAGGTCCGTACTGCGAGAAGCGGTGGAGGCCCGCACCGAGGCGGCCGCAGACCGGCTGGGCCTCGGCGTCGAGGTCGGCGAGTCGTTCGAGCACGCCGGCGTCGTACGCCTCATCGGTGTGGTCGTTCAGGGTCACCACGCCGTCGAGGGTGCGTAGCTGCCAGGCCGCGCAGATGTCGAGGACGCGCTGGTTCAGGTCGAGCAAGTCTTCATAGGCAACCCGAACGTGGTCGCGTGCGCCGGCGCGTTCAAGCTCGAGGGCGATCCGCTCAGCGTCAGCAGCCTTGCCTGCGTCGGTCAGTCCCCAACCGCCGAACTGCCCCGGGCTGTGGGTGACGAGGCCCTGGGCGGCCAACGCCAGGAGCCGGTCCTCGACGTCGACGGTCGCGAGGTCGACGACGATCGCACCGAGGCGCCCCATGGACGTGAAGCCAAGGCACCGCAGGGTGTGCAGCACCATCAGGTCCGGCATGCTGCGGTGTGGTGCGATCATCGACGCGGCCGCGTGAGCCGCGGCACGGGTTCGGTGAGGAGCATCGCGTGAGTGTAGGAGTCGTGGATCTCGCTGACGCCGCCGCGCTCGACCTGGGTGCTGAGCTGCTGGGTAGCAAGGGGGCGGGGCTCGCAGCGATGACCCGTCTGGGGCTCCCCGTCCCGCTGGGGTTCGTTGTCACCACGGAGGTCGGCCGTGCGTTTCTGCGGGACGGGGAGATTCCGCCCGAGGTCCGTGCCGCCATCCGGGATGGGGTCCGGAGGCTGGAGCGGAAGACGGGGCGACGTCTGGGTGACCCACGTGCTCCGTTGCTGGTCTCCGTGCGGTCGGGCGCCACCGTGTCGATGCCGGGCATGATGAGCACCGTCCTCAACGTCGGGGCCATCGCCGTCGTCCCGTTCGACGCCGAGCACCCTTCCCGGTTCGAGCTCGACACGCGTCGGCGGTTCCAGCGCAACTACGCCACCACCGTCCTCGGTCTGGACGAGGAGCCGTTCGCAGCACTCGAGGGCCCCAGGCGCGCCGCCCGCCACACCGACGATCGGCGCCGCCTCGAAGAGCTGGTTCGAGGGTCCGGGGAGATCGTGGCGGCCTCGGGACGGGCCATCCCCGACGACGCCAGAGAGCAGCTCGAGGCCGCCGTCCTCGCGGTCCTCGCGTCATGGATGTCGCCGCGAGCCCAGGTCTACCGAGAGCTGCACGGCGTCCCCGACGAACTCGGCACCGCGGTGATCGTCCAGGCGATGGTGTTCGGCAACCGCGACGAGACGAGCGCGACCGGTGTCGCGTTCAGCCGCGACCCGACCACCGGCGAACCGAAGCCCTACGGGGACGTGCTGTTCACCGCCCAAGGAGAAGACGTGGTCGCCGGCAGGGAGCCCACGGACCGGCTCTCCGCACTCGCCGGGGAGCTGCCCGACGTCTGGGACCAGCTTCTCCTCGCCATGTCGACGCTCGAAGGCCACCTACGGGACATGTGCTACGTCGAGTTCACCATCGAGTCTGGCCGGCTGTGGCTCCTGCAGGTCCGTCCCGGTGGTTGTACGGATCGTGCCGCGGTTCGGGTCGCGGTCGACCTCGCGGACGAGGGACTGATCAGCAGGGCGGACGCGATCCGGCGGGTGACACCCGCACAGGTCGGCGTGAGCACCGTGACCGCAATCCGAACCGGCGAGGCAACTCGCGTGGTCGCCACGGGGCTCGGAGCATCACCGGGCGTCGCGACGGGCCGCATCGCCACCACATCCGAGGAGGCGATCCATCTCGCGAAGACCGGGCCGGTGATCCTCGTCCGCCCGATGACGTCACCGATCGACATGCACGGCATCGCCGCTGCCGACGGCATCCTCACGTCGACCGGCGGGCTCGCGAGCCACGCCGACGTGGTCGCGCGGTCCATGGCGAAGCCAGCCGTGGTTGGTGCCAGCGACGTCGACATCGACACCGCCGCGGGCACGGTCACGGTGGGACGGACCGTCCTGCGCACGGGTGATGTGCTATCGATCGATGGTTCCAGCGGCACCGTGGTCGCCGGCGACGTGCAGACAAGCCACCCTCAGCCCGACCGTCACCTGAAGCGATTGCTCTGCTGGTCAGACGCCATCGCCGGCACGCAACACCATGAATCACACGAACAGCGGATATGAGCCGCACGCAACACCCTGCGGATGACACAGTCATGACTACCGCGAGATGTTCGAGCTCGGACCTGATCCGATTCTCGGCGGTCTCGAGTGGCTGCTGATAACCACTAGCCCAGCCACTCCCGTCGAAACACGGACCTTGGCTCGGAGATCCGCGCTCAAGCGCGGGCCAGACCCTGAACACGCGCTCGGTGATCAAGGGGGGCGCACATGGGGAGTGGCCCTTCGACGAACCATCCGGGTTCCCCCGGATCGCGAGGGTAACCCGCGCGTCCCGCATCCATTGCGTATCAGCCGCTATCCGATGGTTCCAGGGACAGACGACGCGAGCCCTCTCTAGGGTCGAGGATCTCTGAAAAAGCGGACGCGCTTTGTCCCGAGCACTGGTAGATGCCGACTCCTAGACTCGCGTGCCTGGTGCTTCGAGCAATCCAGATGGCGCACGGTCCGCTTGCTTGCGTGGCGCTCGATCTGATCGCCGGCGACTATTCGGCGCTGGCAGCCTTGGCACCAACCCGGAAAGCGCGCGACCATTCGGCGCCATTCAGGTCCTGAAGACGATTCTGGCCGCTGCACACGAAGCTGCTCCGCAGGGACCTTCTGAGCGTCACGGCGCTCGAAGCAAGCTCGTACGTCAGCTGCCGAGGGATGCCGCTCACCACACGATCCACACCGCATACCGCATGTTCGCACGGTTAAGCGGCGAGGGCTACCCGTCAGTTCCAGAGTGTCTGTTCGACGGTTCGAACGGCGCCGGCGCGCAGCCACGCAAGGCAAGAGAACGCGGACCCATGCCCAAGTGGGGCGTCCATTCCGACCGGAGGACTTGTCCCCATTGTCTTCGAGTGGAAGACCCTAGCCGTATGGGTCTTGCCTATCTAGTGCCGCTGCAGTATAGTGAAAGGATGGCGAGCAAAGCGCGGAAGTCAGGTTATCGCAATTATTCCAAGGATGGAACGTACTGGACCGTCCGTAAGCGCCGTGACGTGTACTGGGTTGTCCGGATTGCGCCTTCGGACGACGCATACGAATGGGCGGAGGTCTGGGGCGGCTACAATTCCGCAGGCGCAGCTGGCGGCGCGGCCGCACAGCGCTTGCCTACAAGCAAGCCAAAGAAGAGGTGGTTGAGGCGGTGCGAGCCTCCCTGCACATCGCATTGGACAACGTTGGTCTCGGCGCAACTCCGACCCCGCCTCCAGTGAAAAGCGATGAGGTCGAAGAACTTGGTGACGATTCGGACGAGGACGACGAACTAGACTGAACGCCGATAGGTACAGCCATTATCCGAAGGTGCTGGCCACACTGGCGAGGCGGCTCAGCTGCATCACGTGTCCTCCTCGTAGCGCTGCGTCCGACCGATTCGACGATGGAGAGCTGAGTTGGCGGGTCCCCGGGGGTGTGGATCAAACACCCTCCCACTGTTCGAGTCGTCAAAGTGTGGACCCCTATGTTGCGGGGGAACCGCATCCACGCTATGCGCCGAGTCCAGCCATGCCTTGAGCATCAGCCATGACGATCGATCGACCTGCATGGCTGCGCGCCGGAGACGGCGCTCACTGAAACGAGCTAGTTCTGAGGCGGCAGGCCGGGCAAGGAACTCGCCCCTCCGCGCCGAGTTGAGCCTACGACCCGTGATCTCCTGCCACAGGTGTAAGACGGCCTCCGCGGTACCGAGGACCTCCACCACGTCATCAGGCTAGTCGAGGACGGCAGTCGTCCGGAAGTCCCTACTTCAGCCGATACTGGAATGTTGCCGCGGTCCAACCTAGCCATAGGTTGTGGGAGGACAACCCGACCCGCCATGATTGGACGGAGCCTCCCGGTGTTAGGACATCGCAGTGTTGATACACACGATTTCATCGTTACCATAATATCGGCCCTCGACGCCGCAACCGAAAAGCGGCCGGGTGCTCGTCTTGTCGCCTTCATCGCGCTAGGTTGCACCACGATGTTACTACTCTTAGGGCTAGCGACCCTGTTGATGCACCAGCTTGGATGAACATCGCTGTTAGTGAAGCACTGAGGATGGCATCCGCCGCCAGTGACATGGTCGTTAGCGCCGACGCCTGCTAGCGTGAACTGCCTTCAGCCATGCTACCCACTGACGCGCTGACTCCGCCGCCGCGTCGCGGATCGTCCAGGAAGCCGTATCAGCCGATGCCACGATGCTTCAAGCCGATGAGCACCGTGGCATGGGCCGTCGCCCTTGCTCTACCGGCGGGAGCCACCTTCAGCGACGCCATTGACGGCGGCGGAGACGATGCTGCCTAGGAATGCCAACACGCCTGCCGCGATTGGGTCGACGATGAAGACCCAGAAGAGACCGAACCCTAGTCCACCCTGCGTCTCGATACCGATGATGGGCATCCGGCCACCTGTGAAGGCGACTACTGTCCACCACAGCAGCAGCACGGCCACTGCGATCATGAGCGGGATGGTGACGGCCACGGCAAGCGGGTGCATGTCGTCCATGATAGAGAGCGTCGACACGACGCCGACAGATCTTTAGTCAGCACGACACCCAGACGGGAGCCCCACGCGCGGATGGGTTGGGCAGCAGCCGCTACTGCGAGATCCCGGAAGGTGCGCCCGGCCGGCATCGGCTGACCGGTTCCCCCGATCCCTTGGGCACGCGGCCATCGGGAGCATCGTAGGACAACCGTCGGCCCCTCAAGGAGCCTTCGGCACGTGCCGATTCTTGCGGCATGTCAACCTTGGCGTTCAACATGCTCTACACGCTTGGCGGCGTGGGGCTCTTGATTATCGGATCCAGACTAACGCAGGGGTTCGTCGGGAAGCGTATGGGTCGCTTCAACCGCGAATCGATGGATCGCACGGCAGGCTTGGGCGTCGTACCAAGGTGGGTCTCCCTCGTCGTCCTTGTCGCATGGTTCATCGTAGGTACGGGAGTTCTGAGCGTCTTGGCAGCGTTCTTTACGGGCGAGTAGAGCACGCATCGAACATGTGGCAGCAGCCGTTCTCAGAGGGTTCCGCTTGCCCAACTCGACCTCGGTCCTTCGGGCCAAGGGCCGAAGCACGATCTGGGCGCTACGCACGATCTGTGTCTGCCGGTGGGCTAGGGCTGCGTGCGTCGGTCGATGCCGAGGGTGGCGATGGGATCCTCGTGCAGCTCGAACCAGACGCGGTGGCAGGAGTCGAGGTCGGTGCGGTCGACGAAGGCCGGCTCGCCTGCTTGGGCGCGCGTCCGTGCGGCGGTGAAGCGTGCGCCGTATCCGTCGAAGCGTGTGAGCAGGTCCCCGAGTCGGTCGTTGAGCGGGCGGAGCGCATGGTCGATGGCGGTGAGCTCGTGGAGGATGCCGTCGTCCCAGCTGCGGTCGGTGTGGTCGTTGGGGACGAGTCGGTCGCCGGCTGCCGGTCTGAGCTGCCAGTCGGTGCAGGCTCGGAGCAGCAGGGCGTTCAACGGCAGGAACTTGCGGTAGACGTCCTGGACGACCTGTGCACCGCGGTTGTCGGTGAGCTCAGCGGCGAGTCGGCGCTCGTTCTCGGCACGGCCGCGTTCGGTCAACGACCATCCTGCGGTGTCGCCGAAGGCGGTCAGCGTGATCCATCCGTGCGCCTGGGCGTCGAGTAGGTGCTCCTCTGTCTCGGCCGGGTCGAGGTCGAACCAACCGGTGAGCGATCGCCGCGGTGTCGGCGAACCCTTTGATCCGGACGGCGTGCAGGACCAGCAGGTCGGGCGGGGAGGTGTGGCTCACGAGCCGCTGTCCTGTCGTGCCGTCAGTCGGGTGTAGTGCTGCTGGCATGCCTGGGGGACCGGAACCCATCGCCTGCGCGACCTGCGCCCAGGTCAGCCCTGCGCTGCGCGCCGTGAAGAGCAGACCGGCTTCGAGTCCTTCGACCTCGGCGCGGGCGGGCAACCTCGTGCTGACCTCCCCGCGCACATCCGGGTCATTCACGTCACAGAGGATTCCGGTGTCCGACCGCGGCAAACGGTCACATTCTGACCCCGCGCAGCCGCTCTGACCAGCCCCGCCCGCGGCGAATCCCGCGCACCCCGGTGCGCCTTCGCCCGAAGGCGCTGGGCTGCTGACCTGCGGTTATGCCGTCTGACCTGGAGGCTAAGACCAGCCTTCCAGGCTGGTGGTGCGGGTTCGATTCCCGTCACCCGCTCCGGAAGACAAACCGCTTCCCGGCGGGCGCGCAGCGAGGCCACGACCCGACGACCGAGGGCCACATCGGATGCAGCAGGTACCCGCTGTGGTGGTCCGGGCCCATCGCACGGCGTCCGAACAAGCGGGTGCGGTTCATCACTGCGACGGTGAGCGGTTCTGCGAGTTGCCCTTGACCAGCGTCGAGCCGATCGCCGCCGTGGCCGCGGCGGAGGTCACGCCCAGGATCAGTGGCGTGACCCAATCGGCTCCGTCTGCACCCTCGTCGGGAGCCGCGACGGCCGGCCGTGTCGACACAACCGGCGACGGTCCCGGCATGACCGCCTGTGGCGTTGCGCTGCTCGGACTGGGCGGTGCCGGGGTGGCCGGAGCGGCCGGTGTGGTCGCGCGCGGGACCTCTTGCGCCCCCGCCTCTGAGGGGGTGCTGCGTTGTGTCGGGGAGGCGTTCGCCGCCGTCGGGTCCGCCTCGGGTTCCGGGGCCCACAACGCGAACACGCGAGGCCGGAGGGACTCGGTCACCATGCGATAGCCTGCGTCACCCGGGCAACTGGTGTTGGACATGTCCCGATGGGCACAGATCGTGGGCGCGGTGACGGTGGTGCCGGCGGGCCATCTGTTGGAGCCGCGAGACGTGAAGGTCGTCGTCGCCTCCGGAGACGCGTCGATGCCGTACGTGTGGCACAGGGAGGCCAGGAGAACAGCCATGCTGTGAACCGCCGCCTCGGTGGGCGGCTCGGTCGTGTGATCCCCGACGAGACAGCAAAGCAGCGCGTGGCCCTGGCTCCCGCCCGTCGCGTCGCCCCTGACCGGGCCGGCCATGCTGCCGGTCCGGCCCTCCCACACCCCGCCGTACCGGTCGATGAAGAAGTTGTAGGCCACGTCCGCCCAGCCCTTGTTACCGGTGTGGAAGCTGTAGAAGGACCGAAGCAGCTGCGGAACGTCCTGCTCGGCGTAGTTGTTGGGCGTGGCGCTGTGGTGCACGAGGAGGAACTTGACGTCGCCCTCGGCCTCCAGCTCGAGCGGTCCTTTCGGCGGCAGGTCTGCTCCCCACTCCGATCTCGGGCGGATGTGCCCGTCTCCGGCCCACGCTGGGATCGCCGTCAACCAGGGAAGGGTTGCCGCGGCGACGGCGGCCCGCAGGAAGGCGCGTCGGGTCAGCAGCGGAGTGCGGATCACGCACGCAGCTCGCGCTGGTAGCACGACGGCGCGGCCGTCCGGATGCCCCGGCAATTGGCTGCAGCGGCCTCCTCGGTGGCGAACGGACCCGTGTAGACCACCCAGTACCCCGCGTTGAGCGAGCCGTAGTCGCTGCTGAGCAGCACCGCGGCGGCGATCCCCTCTCGTCGGTAGCCGGCCGCGGCCTCCTCGGCCTGCGCGCGGGTATACAGATGATCCTCCAACGACTGGATCACCACGATCCAGCTGCTGTTCGCCGCAGCCGGTCCCGGGGGTCGCGGGGTCTCGGGTGTCGTGGTCTGCACGCAGTAGCCCGTCGGGGGGTTGCGGTCTCCGCAGGTGCTGCCGAACCGCTCGTACTCGGATCCGAAGGGGCTCAGCTGATACAGCTGATCGCAGGAGGCCATGTCGCCGTCGGCGCACTTGTCCCACAGATGGTCGAGCAGCGGGTCGTCACCGTAACTCGCGGGGGAGACCGATCCCCGTCCGGCGTCCCAGCCGTCGGGAACGCTGTTGACCACACCCGCACCGACGCAGTCGGCGTCGGGGAAGGTCTGCTCGCGCATGATGGCGTCGAGACTCGGACGCAGTGCGTCGTGCGTGAAGATGAGCGGGACCAGTTGGAAGCCGTCGCCGTTCAGCGCCATCTGGGTGACAACACCGATCGCACGGCCGCGTTCGTCCAGTGCCGGACCGCCGCTGTTGCCCTTGTCAAGCGCCGCGTCCGACCGGACGGCTTGTCGACGCCCATCGGCGCGTTGAAAGCTGAGGATGCTGCCGGGTGTCGCCGAGAAGTCGGTCGCGGGAACGGGATAGCCCAGCGCGAGGAAGTGCTGGCCTTCGTTCAGACCTTCGGAGTCGGCCCATGCGATGGCAGGCACGTCCAGGGTCTCATCGACACGGATGACGGCAACGTCGGGATCCTCGCGCCATCCGACGACTCGTCCGGTGAACGACTCGCCCTCTCGGCCGACCAAGGTCGGACGTGTATCGACGGCCACGACATGGAAGTTGGTCACCACGTGGTGCTCGTCGATCGCGAACGCCGTCCCGCTGCCCTCGACGGTGCAGCCGCTCACCTCAACGCGGAAGACCGACGAGCCGAAGCGTCTCACCAGCTCCTCATCCGACATTGGCTCAGAATGCTCGGAAGCGGGTGTCGAGGATGCCGGCGAAGAGGTCGCAGGTTCGTCCGTGGGCGTCGTCGGCGGTTCGACGGCGGGGGCAGCGAGGGCCGCGACCGGGCTCTCGGGGTCCTCTTGTGCCGGCAGGACGGTCCAGACGCCGACGGCGGTTCCCACACCCACCACAATCGACAGGACTGCCACCGTCGCGATGGCGAACCATCGCCCGCCGCGGGAGGACAGGGGTCGACGACCGCGGCGGTCGGCGTCCCGCACCGCCGTCTCGAGGGGGTGTCCGCAGCGCGGGCAGAACTGCTCGTCGCCGCGGCACCTGGCTCCGCACATGTGGCAGTACGCCCGCATCAGTCCGTTCCGATGGTTCATCAGTCGACGCCATGTGCACCGGCACAAGCGCTCAGCTCGACGTCGGCCGTCTCTGACCAACGGTAGCCGAGGCCGTCGCCCCATCCATCGTCAAAAGTGTGGGTGGCCAGGCTGCGCGTAGCAGCCCTGCGACGCCGATGGTGCAAATCATCGCTATGCGGGAAAGATCCGTCCGTCTGTGTAGGTCTATGAGGCCGCCGGAGAGCGCTCGCAGCCTGTGGAAGCCCGGCATCCGGTTGGTCGCCGCAACTCGGAGAAGCTGCACGCCTGGAGGTATCTCGGCCTCTGGTTGCAGCCGCTATCACACGGTCACGGAGGGGGCGGTCCCACGATGTGGCATCCGTACTTGGCCGCAATGCCGGTCAGGGCAGGACCGACGTCGTCGGCAGCTGGCATGCCGTTGGCTTCAGGGAACTGTCGCTCGACCTCGGCGAAGAACTGCTCGAAACCAGGCGGTGACACGACAACGAGCATCCGCGCTGGTTCGGCGCTGGTGGTGATGAACGTGTGGGGTGTCCCTCGCGGGACCAGGCAGAACGCGCCCGCGTCAACACCGTGAACGTCATCCCCCACATGCAGATCGACGCTTCCCGCCAGGAGGTAGAACGCCTCCTCTTCATTCTTGTGCACGTGCATCGGCGGCGGCGCGCCGGCGCAGACCTGCTCGAGGATCGCGAAGTGGCCTCGAGTCTGCTCGCCGTCCGCTTTCAGCGTGAAGCGGTTTCCCAGTTGCCAGATCGCCTCACCCTCGCCGGGCTGCAGCAGGATGGGCTTCATCGTCATGGTGTGCTCCTTTCGTCTGAGAGGCTGCGCACGAGCCGAACGATCTGCTCTTCAGCTTCGGTGTCGGTAAGGCCCGCAGCCGTGAGCGACCACCAGAACGGGAAGTCGCACAGTGCAACCAGCAATGCCAGCTGCGCCCGGGATAGCTCGCGCTGCGCAGCCGCTGCGACCAGGACCTGGAGGGACTCGTCCAGGACTCGCACGGCGGCATCAAGTTCCGGGACGAAGTCGCGCTCGCGGTGCGCTGCATGTAGCCACCCGCGGCCCTTTGCGTAGCAGACGCACGATGCCCGTACGAGGTGCTCCAAACGATCGGCGGACGAGCCATCCGACGGGAACTGCAGTGCGGCCTCCTCAAGCCCCGGGGGCTCGATGATGTCGAACACGGATCGCGCGCAGGCCGGTATCAGCTCGCCGAGGGAAGGAAAGTGCCGGTACGCGGTCGGCGTTGAGACTCCGGCGCGGTCGGCAATGTCGTCCCAGCTCGTAGGCAAGACGCCCTGCTGAGCATGTAGGGCCTTGGCTGCGTCCACGATGCGCCGACGCGTGTCGGCCACAGCCTCGCCGCGCGCGCCCATCCGATAGGGCCGAGGAGACACGAGAACCTTTGAGAAGTGAAATATTCTCGTCAATATCGGTCCGGGAGGGCCCCGTGTCAAGGGCCGGCAATGCCTGGAACCCAACGCCGTTGCTGGTGCGGCCCAACCTCTGTATCCCCGGGGGTCCCTGATGGGTGGGGCAGCCTCTGAGATCCCCGGACCCGTGACTATGCGCCTCGTGGCGTCCGATCGCCAGGTGTTCGATCACGCCTCGACTACCGAGGAGGCGCGATCATGGACACCGCATCAGTCATCGTGGGCACCGACGTCGAGGGGTGGCAGGAGGCCCGAGGGTGGGCCGGCGCGTTCCTAGCCGGCTACGCGTCCGCGCAGACGCGCCGCAGCTACCGCCGGGACCTGGACTGCTGGTTCGCCTTCTGCGCCGCCCACCAGCTGCACCCCTGCCAGGGCCTGCGCCGAACGCACCTGGAGGTGTACCTCCGCTCGCTGGAGGCGCAGCCCTGCCCGCCGTCTGCCGGGACGCTGTACCGGCGCATCTCTACCCTCAGCTCCTGGTTCCGCTGGCTGGAAGACGAGGACGTCATCGTGGGCAACCCTGCGGCCCGCGTGCGTCGTCCGCACCGCTACCCGCGTCCGCAGCCGTGGCTGAACCGCAACGAGCTGACCGATCTGCTGGCCGCCGGCGAGGACGAGGGCGGGGACGCCTACGCGCTGGTCTGCCTGCTCGGCCTCAACGGGCTGCGGGTCTCCGAGGCCTGCAACGCCAACGTCACCGATCTGGCCGGGTCCCGCTACCGCCAACGCTGCGCATCCTCGGCAAGGGCGACAAGCCCGCGGAGGTGGTCCTCAATCCGCGCACCCAGCAGGCGGTCGACCAGGCCGTCGACGGTCGCTGTGCCGGCCCGCTGCTGCGCAACCAGTGGCGCCGGCGGATGCAGCCGCACAACGCCGCCGCGATCCTGCGCCGACTGGCGTTCTCAGCCGGCGTGACGGTCCGGGTCACGCCACACGCGCTGCGGCGCTCCTACATCACCATCGGGCTGCTCCAAGGGGTGCCCCTGCGCGACATGCAACGCGCCGCCCGCCACACCAAGGCCGACACCACCGTGGGCTACGACCAGTCCGAGCGCTCCTTCCATAAGGATCCGACCTTCGTCCTCATGGCGGCAACCGCCCGCTGACAGCCGCTAAGAAGGTTGCGTGGGACGACATCTCGGACCGCCTCGCCCGGCCTGCTCCCCGACAGTGCCCAGGCCGAGTTGGTCGCCGCAGCGGCCCTTCCGCCGCAAGGGTTGAAGTCGACTGCCCCGGCCACCACTCGCTCGGCGACTTTGCCATCCGGAGAGCGAGCACGGATTTGGCTTCTGGGGGCCTGTCCAGGTCCTGCAGGCGGCGGGTGGTCGGTCCACCCGCTACATCCGCTCCTCGCGGCTGCCGGCCCTTCGCCAACTCCTCATGCAATCGGTCCGAGGCCCGGCGCGACACGTTCAGCAGCATTGCGGTGGCGAGCAGGGCCAGCACGGCGTACGTGACGAACCGTGAACTGTCGCTCCCGTGCTGAGCAGCCTGGTAAGCGGCCCAGGCGTACAGCGGCACGCAGGGAATGACCCCCGCAAGCACCGGGTGGCGCATGAGCAAGCGCTGATGACCGGTCGGCCCGCCCCGCTGGTCCCAATCCGATGCAACTCAGAGCCCATGAAGAAGCGAGATCCCCCGATGAGCCCTCATCAAACCACCCCAATCCATGGCCCGAAGGCGCGCGTAAAGGCAGATGGGGCACCGCATACGCAGAGTGATATAGGAGGCGAGCCCGGGACGACGATCGACAAGCCGGATCGGTTCCGAGTTCTCCGGTTACATGGCCAGGGTTTCCGACGCCGGGGTTTGGCTGTGATTGGTCGCGAGGTGGGCGCGCAGTTGACGGCGCGCCCGGTGCAGCCTCGACCGGACGGTACCGATCGGGATGTCGAGCGCCTCGGCGATCTCCGCGTAGGACAGCTCTTCCCACACGTTGAGGAGCAGCACCTCCCGGTCGCGGGGCGCCAGGGACCGCAGGGCTGCTTCGAGGCGGGGCCTTTGGCCGGTCGCGTCGATGGTCACTGCGGACATGTCCGAGCTGTCCTCGCTGGTCGTGGGCTCCCGCAGCTGGAAGCGCCGGTGGGCACGGATCCGGCGCCAGCGGTCCCGCTGGTGGCGACGCAGGATGTTGGCGGCGACACCGTAGAGCCATGGACGGGCCGAGGACCGGTCCAGGTGGAAGGCGCGGCGCCGCTCGAACGCGATCCTGAACACCTCCCCGGCCAGGTCGTCGGCGATGCCCCGACCAGCTCGCCGTACCAGGTAGGCGTGCACGGCGTCGAGGTGTCGGCTGAAGATCTCTCCGAAGCCCTGCGGGTCGTTGAGGGACTGGCGGATGATGTCGGCGTCGGTCTTGGCGGTCATCGGGCGGCCTCGGGGCAGCCCCGGCTGACCAGCTCGGCCGCCACCGAATCCCTCGGGTGGGGCTGGCGTGCCTCGGCGAAGAGCATGATCTCCTGCTGCGAGTGCCAGATCGCATCGGTGATCCAGTAGTCCGCGGGAGGTTCGACGTCGACGTGCTCGGTGCCCGTCAGGCCGCGCTGCTGCGTGCGCCAGATCACCCGGTAGCCGCGCCCGCGCACCGTGCGGGCGGCCTCCTCGGCGCGCAGGCCATGGACGCCGGCGCAGTGCAGCGGGCCTCCGGGCCGCTCGGCGTTGAGCGCCACCGTGGCGTTGAACGCCTCCCCGGGCAGCGCCGGGCGTCCGATCGCGATGGCGTGTCCCTGTCCGGTCCATCCCTGGGGCACGCGGATGCCGACGTGGTGGCCGACCCCGCCGCCGGTGACGTCGGTGCCCCGGTGAATGGTCTCCACCGGCGAGGCGCCGTCGGGTGAGGACGCCATCACCAAAGTCCCGACCGAGAACGGATCGCTGGGCACGAACGTGACGTCCAGCTGGAAGCCGTGCTCGACGAGTTCCGCTCGGATGCGGTCAGGATCGGCGTCCGGGTGCAAGAACCGGATCTCCACCATGCCGCCGTCGATGGGTTGAACCTGAGTCAACGCGCCCGCCGGTTGGGGACGCAGCAGCCGGGGCGCGGGACTGGGGCCGCGGCCGTCTTGTGGTGCCCCGACACCGACCACGACGACGACGGCGACGGCGATCACCACGGCGAAGGCTGGCACCGCCCGCGCCATCGGGCGACGGGCTGGCGCCTGCTCCCTGCCGATCGCCCGTGCCAGCACGGCCCGCGCTCGCCGACGCACCGCATCGTCCGGTGGCGCAGCATCGGGTCGCTGTTCGCGCAGCAGCTCGTGTCCGGTCACGGTGGCCATCCTCCAGGTGGGACCGGCGGCCCCTCACCTGGAGTTGCCCGACCGGCAACATCGAGTTCACGCCCAGATGACCGCGATCGATTCACATCCACACTGGCTCCCCGGCGCACTGGGCGGCCGGGACCTCGAAGTGGTGCGCCGGGGCACGTCCACACGATGGGACTGCAGACCAGCCGCTCCCCGATGGTTCGGCGGGCGCTCATGCCATCGGTGGTGCAGCCGATCCCCGAAGGTTACGGTGTCGGCC
>Ga0209587_1000458_pt1 | contig 19991 bp, 17 predicted proteins | sample NGEPerD_2_FD_184512 | JGI IMG/M metagenome (GOLD analysis project Ga0209587, IMG submission 184512) | Arctic peat soil microbial communities from the Barrow Environmental Observatory site, Barrow, Alaska, USA - NGEE PermafrostL1-D... | ecosystem: Environmental > Terrestrial > Soil > Wetlands >... | reverse complement strand
CCCCGAAGCCCACGCTCGTTTTCCTAGACCAGCAGAAGCGCTCCAGCCGAACAGCCCGTCCTGCGGTAACCAACCCGCGAATATCAGTCTGACCGCGCCGTCGCGTAACCGACACGCACGCCAACTCGTCAACCTGACCCGGCCCGGCGAAGCGGCGCCCGAGAAGCCATCCGGGCGCCGCTTCGCCCTGCCCCCTTGACAACACCCCCCTACATATCAGTCGGGGAGGTACTCGGGTGCATCCGCGATGGCGTCACGGATGACGGCATAGGTCAGGCTCGGGGAGTAGCCCTTGCGCGCCAGCATGCCGGCCAGGCGTCGGGTCTGGACCTCGATGCCCAGCCCGTGCATCGCCCGCAACTTCTTGTCCACCAGCGCGCGTGCTCGAGCACGCTCATCCGCCTCGCTGATCGAGGCGAGCGACTGCTGGGCGAGCTCATCGTTGATGCCGTTGGTGCGTAGCTCACGGGCCAGCGCACCCTTGGCGAGACCGCGTCCGGCCTGTTGGGAACGCACGAGCATCAGGGCATAGGCCTCGTCGTCGACCAGGCCGACCTCGCTCATCCGGTCAAGAACAGCCGCCGCCACGTCGGCGGGACAGTCGCGCTGGGCCAACTTCTGCTCAAGCTGAGCGCGGCTGCGCGGCGCCACCGCGAGCTGACGCAGCACGATCTGCCGAGCCACGTCGTGCGGGTCCGGCTCCTGTTTCCGCTTCTGCTTCTGCTTCTGCTTCTGCTTCTGCTTCGTAGGATCGGGAGCTGGATCATCACTGTTCGTGGACGAGGCGAGCGCATCGGCCAGGGCGGCCGCGGCGCGGGCAGCCTTGTCCTGCGTCACTGGCGTCATGTCGGTCAGAAGTCGACTGGCATCTCTTTGACGGGCGCACCCACACTCGGCGCGCCCTGCGCGGGCCCAGCCATACCGGGGCCGCCCTTGGACGGCCTGCCCTTGGTCGACACTGCGACGACCGGGTCAGCCGGCTTGTCGACCTGCGGGCCGACGCCGAGCTTTTCCTTGATCTTCTTCTCGATCTCGTCAGCCAGATCGGGGTTGTCCCGCAGGAACGACCGGGCGTTCTCCTTGCCCTGCCCCAGCTGGTCGCCTTCGTAGGTGTACCAGGCACCGGCCTTGCGCACGAAGCCATGCTCGACGCCCATGTCGATCAGGCCACCCTCACGGGAGATGCCCTGGCCGTAGATGATGTCGAACTCGGCCTGCTTGAACGGCGGCGCGAGCTTGTTCTTGACGACCTTGACGCGGGTGCGGTTACCCACCGCGTCGGTGCCATCCTTGAGCGTCTCGATCCGACGGACGTCCAGGCGGACCGACGCATAGAACTTCAACGCCTTGCCACCGGTCGTGGTCTCGGGACTGTTGTGCACCATGACACCGTCGACGAAGTAGTTATGCGTGCCGGCCACCTCGATGTCGAACCGATGCATTGACTTCGTCGGTGGCTTGATCGTGACCTCCAGCACCCGGGCCGGCACGAGCACCTGGCTCGGCTCGACGAACTGCGGCTTCACGATGAACTGTCCACGCAGACGCGGGAGAAGCTTGTAGTCCATGGACGGGTGGACGTAGGGCGCTACCAGCTCCAGGAACCTGCTGCTGCCGGCGGTCGTCATCGTCAGCGTGGCCTTCTTTGCAGCGCCACGGATCGAGAGCTTGCAGTCAACACCGTGGACGTCGCGCAGAAAGTCGGCGAGTCGCACCCGGCTCGCCTCGCTCATTGCCTCGACGCAGAACTCGACCCGGCCACTTCCGCCAGTTGTGCGCACTTGCACGCCCTTGGAACGCTCAGTGAACGAGCCATCGTCCATGAACCAAACGGCCAAGGCGAGCGGGGTCAACGACTTGAGGTAGTCGTCGGTCAGGTGCTTCTTTCCGTCACCCCAGTAGACGACCTCGCGAAGCTCGCCGAGCTCGGGCAACGGCGACAGGTCGACGAAGACGGCACCCTTGGCGTTGACCGTCGGGGACTGACCGATGTTGCCGAACAGCGATGCCTTCCAGTCGAGGTAGTCGGCCTGCTTCGAGCCATGCCCCATCCGGAAGCGGACACCGTGGCGATCATGCAGGTTGGGCGCCAGGTGGGCGTCGCCCATAAGGCCGCCCAGCACGACCTGCCACTGCTGGCCGCTGAGCAGAGCCGTCTCGTTGGCGAGCACGCGGTCGCCCACGATGAGCTCACCGGCCTCCCGCCATCCCCCCGGGGTGCGGATCTGGTGATTGTCCGTCGCGGCGAACTGCGAGCGACCATTGCCACCGGACTTTTCCACGGTGAACTGAAGGAAGTGATCTGCCACCCCGTTGTCGAACCAGTTGGTGACCGGACGATTGACGATCTGGTTGAGCTCGACGTCGTAGGTGCGGACCTCGACCGGCAGCTTCTGGTTGACGATCTTGCCGATCTTCTCCGTCGAGCCGTCGGCCAGCGTGACCCGCGTGTTGTACGAAAAACAGCCGAACATGACTCCGATTTTTTCGCGGAGCTGGTTGATGAAGATCGCGGTCGTGCCGGTATTGCTGATGGTGCCGGTCAGCTTGCGCAGGGCCTGGGACATCAGTCGCGCCTGCAGGCCCACATGGCTGTCACCCATCTCCCCCTCGATCTCGGCGCGAGGAACCAGCGCCGCGACAGAGTCGATCACGATGATGTCGATCGCGCCTGAACGAATCAGCATGTCGGCGATCTCGAGCGCCTGCTCGCCGGTGTCGGGCTGACTCACCAGCAGGGCGTCCGTGTCGACGCCGAGCTTCTGTGCGTAGTCGGGGTCGAGCGCGTGCTCGGCATCGATGAAGGCCGCGATACCGCCGGCCTTCTGGGCGCTGGCCACCGCGTGCAGCGCGACCGTGGTCTTGCCGGAGCTCTCTGGACCATAGATCTCAACAACACGACCTCGTGGCAGCCCGCCGATGCCCAGCGCGATGTCCAAGGCGATGGACCCCGTGGGAATGACGTCGATGGGCACGCGGGCCTCGTCGCCGAGCCGCATGACCGCACCCTTGCCGTGTGCCTTCTCGATCTGCGCCATCACTGCTGCCAGCGACTTCGCGCGATCTGCTTCAGCCATGTCCTTCACCTGTCATCTCTGTATAGGAGTCCGCCGTCTACCTGCGACCGACACCTATGCGGGGTGCAATGCGTGTCGAGTCAGACGCTAGGAGCAACCACCGACATCCACATCCGTCAGACGTGAGCCTGTGGATCGTGGGGCGCCGGGAGCAACCCATGGGGACAACATATCCGAACAGATGTTCGATCGTGCATCAATGCCGGCAGGACACGCCGACGAACGCTCGGCGCACCTCCCTCGGGGACTGTCGAGGGCGGGTGGCTCGGAGGTGGTCGATACTGCGGACATGGATATCCGGTTTGTCGCAGGCTTCGCAGTCATCACCACCGACCCGGCGCGTGACAGGAGCCTGTTTGTCGACACGCTGGGGCTGCCGCTGAAGCCGCCGGTCAGCGTGGAGGGCTCGGAGTACCTGTACTCCGAGGGCATTGTGGGGGCCAAGCACTTCGGCGTCTGGCCACTGACGGAAGCCGCTGAGACGTGCTTCGGCCAGTCGAACTGGCCCGACACGCACCCGGTCCCGCAGGCGACCATCGAGTTCGAGGTGGAGGACGTCGAAAGCGCTGCGCGCGAGCTCCAGGAGGGTGGCTACCGCCTGGTCCATCCCGCCCGGACAGAGCCCTGGGGGCTGGTCGTCGCTCGGTTCCAGGCCGCCGACGGGATGCTCCTGGGCCTGTGCTTCACCCCATGGATGCACGACGTCTGACCAGTTGCGCCAGCCATGGTCAGTCCCTCCGATGAGGCGCGCCAAGTTTGCCTCACCAAGTCGTGAGGGGGCGTCCCTCAGGACAGGAGCAGCTTCTCGATGCGGCGTGCGGCCCCGAAAAGCCCGAGCAGGCCCAGCGCCGCCAGGTAGGCCACGTGGATCAGCAGCCCGGGTCCGACCTCGCCCAGCATCAGACCTCGCTCGAGCGCAACACCGTGATAAAGCGGGGTCGCCTGGACGATCCACTGCACCGCTCCCGGGTAGATCGCCAGTGGGAAGAACGTTGCGGAAAACAGGAACATCGGCTGGATCGCCAGGGTGACGTAGTCGAAGTCCACCCAAGAACGCATGAACGTCGTCGCGAACATGCCGACCGCCGAGAACGCAAACCCGATGAACGTCGCCGCCGGCAGCGCTAGCAGCGCCCACCACGAGTGCACTGCACCGACGAGCCACGCGACCACCAGGAACGCCGCCGCATAGAGACCGCCGCGCATCAGGGACCAGCTGATCTCGCCCACTGCCACGTCCCGCGGCCCCATCGGGGTGGCCAGCACCGAGTCATAGAGCCTGGCGAACTTGAGCTTGAAGAACACGTTGAAGGTCGAGTCGAACACCGCGCCGTTCATTGCCGATGCGGCCAGCAGGGCGGGTGCCACGAAATGCGCATACGGCACCGACTGGCCACCATCCGTGTTCACCACCCTGACAAGAGCACCGAGCCCGATCCCCAGCGAGAACAGGTAGAACACCGGTTCGGCAAACCCCGTGACAAGGGCGATCCAGCCGTGCCGGAAGCTGATGATGTTGCGTTCGACCAGGATCCGCGCCATCCCAGCGCCCGCGGGCATGGGCATCGCCCGCGCGAGGCGAGAGGCGAGCCCCTTGGTGGGCGAGGAGGGCGCTTGGGTCGCGGCCGTCATACGACCAGCCTCTTGGTGAAGGAGCGACGAGCGAGTAGCGCACCGATGACGATCGCGACCACCAGGTATGCCGTGTGGCCGAGAACGCCTGCAACGTCAGGTGATCCGAGGGCGAGCGAACGGTTGGCATCGACGCCGTGCCACAACGGCATGACCCATGCGATCGGTCGGATGACGGCTGGTAGCTGGTCGATCGGGAAGAACACACCCGAGAACAGGAACAGCGGCGTCATGATGAAACGAAACAGGATGTTGAAACCGCCGTCGCTCTCCTGCTTGGCCGAGAACGCGAAAACGGGAACGGCGAAAGCCATCCCGGTCAGGACCGTGATCGGCAGGCAGAGCAGCACCCACCACGAGCCGAACGACCCGAACAACGCGGCCACCCCGATGAAGATGGCCGTGGCGCCGGTGATCTGCATCGCGACATAAGTCAGATGGCCGAGCAGGATGTCGTCGATGCCGACGGGCGTGGCGAGCATCGCGTGGTACTTCATGTTCCAGCGGATCGCTCCCATCACCGGGTAGCTCGACTCCCCCATCGCCACCCACATCGCCTGTGCCGCAAGGATTCCCGGCACGACGAAGTTCAGATAAGGGACTCCGCCAACGCCCCCCGCGGACTTATCGACGAGGCCGCCCAGACCAAGACCCATCGACAACAGGAAGAGCACGGGCGAGAGGAACCGACCGAAGATGCTCCCCCTCCAGGTGCGTTTGTATGCCGTGAGCCAAGATCCGAAGACCCGACGCCAGGGAGCGGGGGTTGCCTGCCGTGGCTGTGTTGTCGATCGCGGCGTCGGCGTGCTGAGCGATGTGCTCATCAGTCGACCAGCGTTCGTCCGGTCAGGTGCAGGAACACGTCCTCCAGGGTCGAGCGCCGGACGAGGGAGGACAACGGCTGGACACCCCGCTGGTGCACCGCGGCGGCAGCGGCATCGCCGTCCTCGGTATAGACCAGCAGCCGGTCGGGCAGCACCTCGATGCGCTCGCCGATCCCCGCGATGGCATCGCCATGATGGGCGTGGTCGTCGGTGTCGAAACGCAGCTCGAGGACCTCACGCGTGGAGTACTCGGTGATCAGCGAGCGCGGCGACCCCTCGGCCACGATCTTGCCGTGGTCCATGACGACAAGTCGGTCGCACAACTGCTCGGCCTCGTCCATGTAGTGCGTAGTCAGGACCAGGGTCACACCGGAGCGCTTGAGCCGAAACAGCCTGTCCCACAAGACATGTCGTGCCTGGGGATCGAGACCTGTGGTGGGCTCGTCCAGGAGCAGGATCTCGGGACGGCTGATCAAGGAGCGGGCGATCGTCAGCCTCCGCTTCATGCCACCGGAGAGCGGCTCGACCTTGGACTTTGCCCGATCGGTGAGCTGAGCGAAGTCGAGCAGCTCCGTTGTGCGAGAACGGACTTCGCTACGGGAGAGTCCGAAGTAGCGACCATAGATCCAAAGGTTCTCCTGGACCGTCAGCTCTTCATCAAGGGTGTCCTTCTGGGGGACAACGCCCAACCGCGCCCGGATCTGCGGTCCATGGGTGGCCGGGTCCTGCCCGAACACTCGCAGCTCGCCGCCACTCACCGGGGAGACGCAGCCGACCATCTTCATGGTCGAGGACTTGCCGGCGCCGTTGGGCCCGAGGAATCCGAACGACTCGCCCCGCTCCACCGCAAAGTCGATGCCGTCGACGGCGGTGAAGTCACCGAAGTTCTTGGTCAGGCCAGTTGCGTAGAGCATGAGATTGGGGTCCGGATCAGTCACGCTGCACGATATCGCGACCGATGGACCGGGGCTCAACCCCTTTTCCTGAGGTCCCGCATCTCCTTCGTGTGGTCCCTCAGCTCCTTGCCGAGCCTGCGTTCCAACGGCACGTCCATGTCGGCACACAGAGCCAGCCAGGCCTCACGCGGCTTGACTCCTGACTCGATCGCCTCCAAGGGGGTGCGGTTGCCGAGCGCTCCCAGGACGTGGTCGCGCGCCAGGGAACGCGCGTAGGCAGCACCGAACTCGTCGTCCATCAGCCGCCAGAAGTCGCTCATCCGCATTCGGCGAGTCTTGCACGGCCAGCCGCTGGCCCGTCATGGCGCAGGTCCGTCAATGGTCGCGCACCAGCGTTCGCGCGCCATCAGTGACGGAGGTGCTCCATGAGGCATGACCGCACGGTTGATGCCTCGAGCGGGGGTCGTGTCGCTACTCCTGCTGACGGCTTGCCGGCGACGCTCCTGAGATTCTGGGCCATGAGAACGAGCCGGCTCGAGGCGTTCAGCGACGGCGTCCTCGCCATCATCATCACCATCATGGTTCCGGAGCTGAAGGTCCCTCACGAGCCGACTCTGCAAGCGCTCGGCGGCTCAGTCACGGGGTTCCTGACCTACCTGCTCAGCTTCGTCTACATCGGCATCTACTGGAACAACCACCATCACATGTTCCAGGTTGTCGAGCGGGTGAACGGGACCGTCCTGTGGCGGAACCTCCACCTGCTGTTCTGGCTCTCGCTCCTTCCGTTCACGACCGCGTGGATGGACGAGAGCACCTTCTCCCGAACGCCCGTCATCGTCTACGGGGTCAACCTGCTTCTTGCTGCGGTGGCGTACTGCGTCATGCAACAGGTCATCTTCCACGCCGAAGGCGGCGCCGGACTGCGTCAGGCTCTCGGCCGTGACCTCAAGGGCAAGGCCTCGCCGATCATCTACGTGTGCGGCATCGCCCTGGCCTTCGTCAGCCCCTGGCTGGCCATGATCCTCTTCATCACCGTGGCCATCATCTGGCTCGTGCCCGACCGCCGCGTGGAGCGCTATCTCGCGACGCGGCAGTGAGTTCTTGCCGTGCTGCCCGGGGAACCCTGCACGGCCAACCGACCTCAGATCCAGCTGAGGTGCTGCCGCAGGTACAGGAACCCCACGAACGCGAACACATCGAGCAGGAAGTGGGCGACGACCAGCGGCAGGACGCGACGGGTGCGCTGGAACCACCAGGCGAAGATCAGCCCCATCACGAGGTTGCCGACGAAGCCGCCGAGCCCTTGATACAAGTGATAGCTCCCCCGCAGCAACGCGCTCGCCCCCAGCGCTCGACCGTTCGACCATCCCATCTGACGCAGCCGGGTCAGCAGGTACCCGACAACGACGATCTCCTCCAGCGCGCCATTCTGGGCAGCCTGGAGCAGGAGGAGAGGGACGCGATACCAGGTGTCCGGGACGTCCACGACTGCAAGGTTGGCGCTGACGCCGAGGTTGTGGGCAGCCCAGACCAAGATGAGTCCCGGTATGCCGATCAGCGCGGCAAAGCCCGCACCCAGCAACAGCTCTCGGCGCACGGGGCGACGATGGAGGCCGATCCCGAACCCAGCAGTCGCGGGGTCGCGCGAGAGCAGCACCAGGACCAGCAGCACCGGCATGAGCCCCGCAACGAGGCCCGTGACGTCATAGGCGATGTCAAGCCCCATGTGAGAGGTCTTCGCACCCGAAGCGACCGTTGCCGTGGTCGCCGCGATGCCACCCTTGACGGTCAGCTCGGCCCTCAGATAGCTCAGCAGCGCGTAGACGCCCGACAGCCCCAAGGAGACGCCGAGCACGGCAAGGACCTCGGGACCGCGGCGCAGCGCTGGCGCGTTCGGCGTCTCGGTTGAGGGGATCACGCCGTCAGTCTGCCGGAACCGTTCGGCGCCCGCGGACGTCTCATCGACATGAACCGCAACCGAGGGGCCACCGTCGTCGCGATCGCGACGGTCGCGGTGCTCGCGGTGCTCACAGTGATCGCGGTGGTCATCGGTGTGTCCCGTCGGTCGAACGACGGGGGTGCGTCCGGGCCGCCGTCGCTCGGGGGTCGCGAGACCTTCGCCTTCGACGCGGCCTACGTCGATGCCGACCCGAAGGTGCTTGTCGTCCAGTACGGCGACTCAGGGAGCTGTCCGAGCGAGGCAGTGCGCCACGACGTCGTTGAGCAGCCCGGCCGGGTCGTCGTCACGCTCACCCGCACGCCGATGCCGACCGACCGGGCCTGCACCGCGGACTACCAGATCAAGCTGGTGCGTATCGCGCTCACGGGCCCGTTGGGCAGCCGCGAAGTCGTCGACGGGTCCCGCTCGGTGCCGGTGCCCATCACGACCAACACCCCGCCCTTCGGCTGAGCTTGTCGTTGACGCGTTCCGCCCCAAGGGCCTGTAGCGCTCCTCGTTGGCCTGGGCCAGGAAAGCGACCACCAACCGATGACGACATCGCAACACTCCAAACCACGGGTGTTGCGCTGACTCCTTGAACCCAAGGCCCCGGAACCGGCCTCAACTGAGCAAAGCGGTCTGAAGTGAGCAAAGGTGGCAGGCTGGCCTGGTCATGACGAACGGCGACGTCCTCGCGCGCTTCACCCCCGCGACCAGAGACTGGTTCAGCGGCAGTTTTGCCGCGCCCACCCCGGCACAGGTCGGGGCCTGGGACGCCATCAGCTCCGGCGACCACACCCTCGTCGTGGCCCCCACCGGCTCGGGCAAGACGCTCTCGGCGTTCCTCTGGGCTCTTGACCGTCTGGCCTCCACCCCCCTGCCGGCCGAGCCGCTGCGCCGGTGCCGCGTCCTCTACATCTCGCCGATGAAGGCTCTCGCCGTGGACGTCGAACGCAACCTGCGCTCGCCCCTGATCGGCATCGGCCACGCCGCCACCCGGCTCGGACTTGCCAAGCCCGAGGTCAGCGTCGCGATCCGATCCGGGGACACCTCCGCGGCCGACCGCAGGCTGTTCGCCCGCCGACCCGCCGACGTTCTCATCACCACCCCCGAGTCGCTCTTCCTGATCCTGACCTCGAAGGCACGTGAGGCTCTCATCGGCGTCGAGACCATCATCCTGGACGAGATCCACGCCATCGCCGGCACCAAGCGCGGCGCTCATCTGGCACTGAGTCTCGAACGGCTGGATGCCTTGCTGGACAAGCCTGCTCAGCGAGTGGGCCTCTCCGCGACCGTGCGGCCGGTCGACGCCGTCTCACGCTTCCTCGCCGGGGGTCGGCCGGTGACCGTCGTCCAGCCGCCGTCGAGCAAGGAGTGGGACCTCCAGGTGGTGGTCCCCATTCCCGACATGTCCTCGTTGGGTGAGGTGACCGCGGACGTTGGCGGTGCGGCTGCCGGCCCTGAGCGCCGGGCCTCGATCTGGCCACACGTCGAGGAGCGCATCGTCGACCTGATCGCGCAGCATCGCTCGACCCTGGTGTTTGCCAACTCCCGCCGCCTGGCGGAGCGCCTGACCGCTCGGCTCAACGAGATCTGGGAGGAGCGCCTCGAGCTCGAATCTCTTGCCACTGATGGTGATCCGGACTCGACGATCGCAGTCACGTCGCCCACTCGCCGTGCCGACACTGCCCGGACGCCCGCCGAGATGATGGCTCAGGCCGGCACCTCCAGGGGCGCTCCAGGGGTTCTGGCCCGCGCACACCACGGCTCTGTCAGCAAGGAGCAGCGCGCCCTGATCGAGGAGGATCTCAAGGCCGGTCGCCTGCCCGCTGTGGTGGCCACCAGCTCGCTCGAGCTCGGCATCGACATGGGGGCCATCGATCTGGTCATCCAGGTGGAGTCTCCGCCGAGCGTGGCCAGCGGGCTGCAGCGCGTCGGGCGGGCCGGTCACCAGGTGGGCGCGGTGTCCCGCGGAGTGCTCTTCCCCAAGTTCCGCGGCGACCTCGTCCAGACCGCTGTCGTGGTGGACCGGATGCGCGCCGGTGCGATCGAGTCGCTGCGAGTGCCAGCCAACCCGGTCGACGTTCTGGCCCAGCACATCGTCGCCATGTGCGCGATGGACGACTGGTCGGTCGATGAGCTGGAAACGCTGGTACGAAAGGCCGCTCCCTTTGCCGCGCTCCCCCGGTCGATCCTGGAGTCAGTGCTCGACATGCTGTCCGGCCGTTACCCGAGCGACGAGTTCGCCGAGCTGAGACCGCGACTCGTCTGGGACCGGGTCACGGGCACGCTCACCGGTCGGCCCGGAGCGCAGCGGCTCGCCGTCACCAGTGGGGGCACCATCCCGGACAGGGGCCTGTATGCCGTGTTCCTCGCCTCGGGCGAGGGCACCGGGCGCCGCGTCGGCGAGCTCGACGAGGAGATGGTCTACGAGTCGCGTATCGGCGATGTGTTCACGCTCGGCACCTCGACCTGGCGGATCGAGGACATTACCCACGACAAGGTTCTCGTCACTCCGGCGCCCGGCCAGCCCGGCAAGCTGCCGTTCTGGAAGGGCGACTCCCTGGGCCGGCCGGTCGAGCTGGGGCGCGCCGTGGGCGAGCTCGTCCGCGAGATCGGCAGGCTCGGTCCCGACAAGGCGCGAGCCCGGGTGACTGCAACGGGACTCGACGCCTGGGCCACGGACAACCTGCTCACCTACATCGACGAACAGCGCGAGGCCACCGGGCATGTCCCCGATGACCGCAACATCGTGGTCGAGCGGTTCCGTGACGAGCTGGGCGACTGGCGCGTGGCGGTTCACTCCCCCTTCGGCGCACAGGTGCATGCGCCGTGGGCGTTGTGCGTCGCGGCCAGGATGCGCGAGCGGTTCGGCGTCGACGTGCAGGCCATGCACGGCGATGACGGCATCGTGTTCCGGCTGCCGGACACCGAGTTCGACGACGCCAACTTCGACGACGCCACCGGGTCAGCCGGCACGTCGGCGATCGGGACCAGATCGACCGGCATCGGGCTCGAGCTGATGTCCCTGATCGCGCTCGACGCGGATGACGTTGACGACCTCGTCACTGCCGAGATCGGCGGATCTGCGTTGTTTGCAGCGCGTTTTCGCGAGTGCGCCGCACGTGCGCTGTTGCTGCCCCGCCGTCGTCCCGATCGCCGTCAGGCACTCTGGCAACAACGTCAGCGGTCGGCCCAGCTGCTCGCCGTGGCAGCTCAGTACGCGTCGTTCCCGATCATCCTGGAGACGGTGCGCGAGTGCGTCCAGGACGTGTTCGACGTGCCGGGGCTGACCGCGTTGATGCGCGACATCGGGTCTCGCAAGGTGCGCCTGGTCGAGGTCGAGACCCCGATGCCGTCACCGTTCGCCCGCAGCCTGATGTTCGGCTACGTCGCGCAGTTCCTCTACGAGGGTGACTCACCCCTGGCCGAGCGACGTGCCGCCGCACTGTCGCTCGACCCGACGCTGCTGGCCGAGCTGCTCGGTCGTGGTGAGGGCGCCGCCCTGCGCGACCTGCTCGACCCTGAGGCGCTGGCGCGGACGGAGTCCGAGCTGCAGCGCCTGGTTGAGGGACGGCGTTGCCGCGGCATGGAGGATGTGGCAGACCTGCTGCGGGTGCTGGGTGCTCAACCACTTCGAGCCATCCTCGAGCGCTGCGTCGAGGGGTCGACAGCCAAGGACGTGTCAGCCTGGCTGGTCGACCTCGAGAGCGACCGGCGGCTGATCCGGGTGCGCATCGGCGGCGAGGAGCGCTGGGCCGCCATCGAGGACGCAGGACGGTTGCGTGACGCGTTGGGCGTGGCCTTGCCGGTGGGCGTGCCCCAGGCCTTCCTCGAGCCGGTACCAGATCCGCTGGGCGATCTGGTCGCCCGCTACGCCCGGACGCACGGCCCCTTCACCGCCCGGGACGTCGCCGCGTGGCTCGGCCTCGGGATGGCAGTCGTGGCCGACGTTCTGCGCCGGCTCGTGGCCTCTGGCCGGGTCGTGGAGGGCGAGCTGCGCCCGATCGAGTCAGGTGGCGGCATCCACGGCACCGACTTCTGCGACGCCGAGGTTCTGCGCACCCTTCGTCGGCGCTCGCTGGCGGCACTTCGGGCCGAGGTCGAGCCCGTTCCGGCCGTCGATCTGGCCCGCTTCCTGCCCTCCTGGCAAGGAGTCGGCACCGGTTTGCGTGGCACAGAGGGCGTGCTGCGTGCCGTCGAGCAGCTGGCCGGAGCGGTCCTGCCGGCCAGCGCGTTGGAGACGCTCGTGCTGCCCAGCCGCGTGGCGGCATACAGCCCGGCCTTGCTGGACGAGCTCACCGCAAGAGGGGACGTGATCTGGCGCGGGCATTCTTCCCTGCCCGGCGACGACGGCTGGGTCTCGCTGCACCTGGCCGAGACCGCCAACCTGACCTTGGCGGCTCCGTCCGAGGAGCTCGACCTCACCGACCTGCACCACAAGGTGCTTGATGCCCTCGCAGGCGGCGGCGCCTTCTTCTTCCGCACACTCTCGGACGCCGTGGCCAGCACGGACGACCAAGCGCTGACGGGGGTCCTGTGGGACCTGATCTGGGCCGGACGCATCAGCAACGACACCCTTGCCCCACTGCGGGCGCTGCTCTCGGGCGGGCGCACCGCACACAAACCCCGACGCACCGCGCCGCGTTCGACCCGCTACCCCGGCGGAGGCGGCAGCCTCGGCGCGCTCTCGGGTCGACGACTCTCGACCGGACGGGCGTCCATGCCCTCGCGCACCGGGCCCCCGACGGCCGCCGGGCGATGGTCCCTGCTGCCGACGATCGAGACCGATGCCACCGTCCGTTCCTACGCCGCGACTGAGGTGCTGCTCGATCGCTACGGCATCGTGACCCGTGGTTCCGTTGTCGCAGAAGGGGTTTCGGGAGGATTCGCCGGCGTCTATCGGGTACTGGCTGCCGCTGAGGAGTCCGGACGGGTGCGCCGCGGCTACTTCGTCGAAGGCCTGGGCGCCGCGCAGTTCGCCAGCGCCGGTGCCGTTGACCGGCTTCGGTCCCAGAGCCGACCGCTGCCCGAAGGACCCTCGTTTGGCGCTGGACACCGCGACGGCGCACCGTCAGCGGTCGTTCTGGCCGCCTCGGACCCAGCCAACGCCTACGGTGCCGCCCTTGGCTGGCCCGCCCGAGCAACGTCGGCCGACAGCTCCGGCGACGGCACCGCAGCTCCGGAGTCGGGCACCAAGGCAGGGACGAAGTCAGGGGCGAAGTCCGGGCACAAGCCTGGCCGCAAGGCGGGCGCCCTGGTCGTCCTTGTGGACGGTTCGCTGACGCTGTACGTCGAGCGCGGCGGCAAGACGTTGCTGTCCTGGACCCACGACCCTGCCTTGCTGCAGTCTGCCGCCGATGCGCTGGCTCTCGCTGTTCGGGAGGGGGCTTTGGGCAAGCTGACCGTCGAAAAGGCTGACGGCGACCCGGTCCTGGGCTCCAGCAATCCCTTGGCAGCTGCACTCGCCGGCGCCGGCTTCCACGCAACCCCACGTGGGCTGCGCCTGCGACGTTGAGGGCTTCGTCGGCGTTGAGGGCTTCGTCGACGTTGAGGGCTCCGTCATCGCGGCGACCCGACCCGCTCACGCGTTGCGCGCAGGCTGGCGACCACGGCGATCGTGATGCTCGCGGCGATGAAGGTGAGGGTGTAGGCGATCGGGACGGTGTAGACGTCGAGAAGCAGCATCTTGACTCCGACGAACACCAGGATCGAGGCCAGGCCGGCCTTGAGGTGGACAAAGCGGTGCATCAGGTCAGCGAGCAGGAAGAACATGGCACGCAGACCCAGGATGGCGAACGCGTTGCTGCTGAAGACCAGGAACGGTTCCCGGGTTACGGCAAAGATGGCGGGGATGGAGTCGACGGCGAACACGATGTCGCTCGTCTCCACAAGAACCAGCACCGTGAACAGCGGCGTGGCAACCCAGCGGCCGGACAGCCTCACCCAGAACCGCTGACCGTGGTACTCGTCCGTCAGTGGCACGAACCGGCGCACCAGCTTCAGCACGGGGTTCCTGTCCGGGTCGCCATCCTCGTTGCGGTGAAGGAACATGCGCCACCCGGTGACGACCAGGAGGCCTCCGAACACGTAGAGCACCCAGTGGAACTGATCGAGCAGCGCCGCGCCACCGGCGATGAAGATGGCGCGGAACACGAGGGCACCGAGCACCCCAAAGAAGAGAACCCGGTGCAAGTACTCGCGCGGCACCGCGAAGGAAGTGAAGATCAGCGCGAAGACGAACACGTTGTCGACGGCCAGGCTCTTCTCGATCAGATAGCCGGCGAAGTACTCCCCCCCTGCCTGGGTTCCATAGAGCCACCACACGACCAGGCCGAAGCTCAAGCCCAGGCTGACCCACACCACGCTCCAGAGAGCAGCCTCTCGGACCCCCACCACGTGGGCACGACGATGGGCCACGAGATCCAGGGCCAGCATTGCCAGAATCACCGCGAGAAGGGCGGCCCAACCCCAAAAGGGAACATTCACCAGACACACCTCCGGTCGTCAACCGTCCTTGAACCGGAGGTCTCTCCCAGCCACGGCGGTGGCCCGCCTCACCGGGCCGCAACCAAGGCGTGCGACCGTCATGACGATGAGAACGTCTCGGGGTACTCCCCTCATGTACGAAACAGTATTCAGGAAATCCACATCGTCTGTCAAGGACGCCAGCTGCCTGACGACGGATCGATCAACGCACGAAAACCGGCACTGGGATTCGCGTATTCTGAGTGCGTGATAACTCGCGACTGGACGTTCCTGTCGAACCATGGGCATGTGCTGGTCTGTCTGGCTGATGAACCCGGCATTCGGCTACGGGATGTCGCGGAACGGGTGGGCATCACCGAGCGGTCGGTGCAGCACATCGTGCGTGATCTTGAAGATGCCGGATACGTCGTCACGGAGCGGGTGGGCCGGCGTAACCGCTACAAGGTGGTTCGGTCGGGCCGGTTTCGTCATCCGTTGGAGGGGGGCCTGCGGGTCGGGAAGTTCACCGACCTCGTGCTCGGAGAAGGAACTGGCTCGGATGCCGAACTGACCTGAAGCCAGGGCGCGGAGGCCTACCTGAAGTCAGGCTGCGGAGGCGCGGACCAGGTTTGGGCGCGCGACGGGCAGCGACACGGGCGAACCAGCCGCCTCGGACTCGGCGACCCGGTCTGAGACGTGGCTGAGCATCTGGGACATCGGAAGATCCAGGGCCCCGCAGATTGACGCGAGCAGCTCGGAGGAGGCTTCCTTCTCGCCACGCTCGACCTCACTGAGATAGCCCAGCGAGACGGCGGCCGAAGCTGAGACCTCGCGCAAGGTGCGCCCCTGAGACTGGCGGTGCTCACGGAGAACGTCTCCGAGTTCACGACGAAGCAAGATCATGACGCCTCCTTACTGCAGCTCGATCGATAATACGTCTGGGACAACGGTACCCCCCGGGCCCGACTGCCCGCCTCCCGGTTTGCCGAGTTGGTCGCCACGCTGGGTCAACCGTCGACATGCGGGGGTTCTTCCCGGGTCTGGGCGGTGAGCTCCTCGGCCAGCAACATCAAGGCCGCCCGCACAGTCTGGGCCCGGATGCCGGCACGATCCCCCGACAGGGCCAGCGCCCTGACCCTCGAGGACCCGGGTCCGGCCAACGCGACATAAACCGTGCCCACCGGCTTGCCGTCAGCCGGATCGGGTCCGGCCACACCGGTGGTCGCCAGGGCGTATGTCGCGCCTGTCAGCGACCGCGCGCCGGCAGCCATCTGCTCAGCCACGCGTGGGTCCACGGCTCCCGCCTGCGCCAGCAGCACTTCGTCGACCCCAAGCACCTGGGCCTTGAGGTCGGACGCGTAGGCGACGACACCCCCACGCACGACCACGGATGCACCGGCAGCCTCGGTCAGCGCCGAGCAGACCAGGCCTCCGGTCAACGACTCGGCAACCGCCACCGTCTGCCCCGCAGCGGTCAGGCGGGCCACCAGATCGGCAGCCAGGGTGGGTTCCATGCTTCAGGCCTTGGGCCCTGGGGTACGTCGTGCGGCCGCCTCGAGCTTGGCCGCCTCGACCTTGGCCGCCTCACGCTCCTCGGTCTTGAGGTGGGCCGCCGCACGACGCGCGCGCTTGGCCTTCGCCCGGGGACTGGTGTTGCGAAGGGTATGCGCCCGTAGCACGTAGTCGGCACCCGTCCCGACCGTCACGATGACCGCCAGCGACATGACCGCGACGGCGATGACCTGCCAGAAACCGCTCAGCGGGAAGGCGTCGAGCGGCAGAACGTAGAGCATGATCGCGGTTGCCTGAAGTGCCGTCTTGACCTTGCCGCCGCGACTGGCCGGCATCACGCCGTGCCGGATGACCACGAACCGCAAGGCCGTGACGCCGACCTCTCGAACGAGGACCAGGATGGTGACCCACCATGGCAGCAGATCGATGATCGAGAGCCCGATGAGCGCCATACCCATCAGTGCCTTGTCGGCGATCGGGTCGCTCACCTTGCCGAAGTCGGTGACGATCCCCCGTGAACGGGCCAGATAGCCGTCGACGCGATCGGTCGCCGTCGCGACGACGAACACCCCGAAAGCGAACAAGCGGTAGTTGGTCAGATGACCGTCGTCGTACAGGAGGAGCCACGCGAAGAGGGGAACGAGCGCCATGCGCGAGATCGTGAGCGCGTTGGCGATGTTCCACGCGCTCGCCTGAGCCTGACGAGCCTGAGGGTCTTTCCCCTTGTGGATCACGATGGCTCCGCGATGAGGTCGATGCCGAGGGTGTCGACAACGCGGGCGGCAATGATCTCGCCCACCGCAGGTGCCTCGGTGCCTGGACGCATCCGAAGGATCGTCGCGCCGTCGACGTCCGGCCCCTGATGCGCCGCCCGTCCGGTCAGGTCGTCGGTGTCCTCGTCGACCTCCTCGACCAGGACCTCCACGAGCTCCCCGACCCGCTCCTCGGTGCGCTGGATGTTGAGCTCCTCCACCAGCGTCGTGAAGTGCGCGAGGCGCTCGGCGATGACATGGCTCTCGAACTTGCCCTCGTAGGTCTCAGCCTCGGTGCCGTCCTCGTCGGAGTAGCCGAACACGCCAACCACATCCAGACGCGCGTCCGTCAGGAAGGACTCGAGCTCGGCGAGGTCATCCTCGGTCTCTCCCGGGAACCCGACGATCACGTTGGACCGGATGCCGGCCAGCGGCGCGCGAGCGCGGACCTGGTCGATCAGCTCGAGGAAGGCCTCGCGGGAACCGAACCGGCGCATCTTGCGCAACAACGGTTCCGACGCGTGCTGGAAGGAGATGTCGAAATACGGCACGACACCCTGCGTCGAGGCCATGACGTCGAGCAGGTCCATCCGGATCTCGGCCGGCTGCAGGTAGGACACCCGAACGCGTTCGATGCCATCGACTGCAACAAGCTGGGGCAGCATCCTCTCCAGGAGACGCAGATCCCCGAGGTCCTTGCCGTAGGACGTGGAGTTCTCGCTGACCAGAAGGATCTCCTTGACGTCGTGCTCGCCGAGCCACTGCGCCTCAGCCAGGACGTCCGATGGTTGCCTCGAGACAAACGCCCCGCGGAACATCGGGATGGCACAGAAGGCGCAGCGCCGGTCACAGCCACTGGCAATCTTCAGGGGAGCCCACGGACGGCCGTCAAGACGGGCGCGGACGACGCGGGGGCCGCTGGCCGGGCCGGGTCGGTCGATCGTGCCGCCGTGACCGGGCAGGGCCGCCCCAGCGGTGGAGGCTTGTCGGGATGCCGGCGAGAGCGGCAGCAGGCGGCGGCGGTCGGACGGCACATGCGATGCGGGCCGGTTGCCGGCCAGGATCGACGTGAGGTGGCTGGACATGTCCTTGTAGGAGTCGAAGCCGAGCACGGCGTCAGCCTCGGGCAGCTCGGCGGCCAGCTGCTCGCCATACCGCTCGGCCAGGCAACCGACCGCGACGACCTTCTGCGTGCGTCCCGCGCCCTTGAGGTCGGAGGCCTCGAGCAGGGCGTCGATGGAGTCCTTCTTGGCCTGCGCGACGAAACCACAGGTGTTGATCACGGCGACGTCGGCCTTGGCCGCATCATTGACGAGCAGCCAGCCCTCGGCGGCCAGCCGGCCTGCGAGCTCCTCGGAGTCGACCTCGTTGCGGGCGCAGCCCAAGGTGACCAACGCGACGCTCCTTTGGCTGTTGTCAGCCGTGGAGGTCACGGGGGTCGTTGATGTCATGTCCCCATGATAAGTGGGCTGCGGTTGAATGACCGCATGCCCGGCCACGCCCCGGAGACCCCCACCCCTGCCACTGTCGCCCGCGTCACGGAGCTGCTGCGCAGGCATCCGTTGATCGACGGGCACAACGATCTGCCGTTGGAGCTGCGCCGGCAGTCGGGCTACGACTTCGACCGGCTGGACCTCTCGCAACGCCTGGCCACCACGCAGACCGACCTGCCCCGGCTGCGCGCCGGTTGCGTCGGCGCCCAGTTCTGGTCGGTGTGGGTGCCGTCGACGCTCCCCGACGGCGCTGCGGTGATCCAGACCCTGGAACAGGTCGACGCCGTGCACAAGATGGTCGGGCGGTATGCCGACCAGCTGGGTTTCGCGCGCACCGCGGACGAGCTGGAGGCCGTCTTCGCGTCCGGACGCGTCGCCTCACTGATCGGCGCCGAGGGCGGGCACTCGATCGGTTGCTCCCTGGCCGTTCTGCGCATGCTCTACGTGCTCGGCGTCCGGTACATGACGCTGACCCACAACGACAACGTCCCGTGGGCTGACTCGGCCACCGACGAGCCGGTCACCGGCGGGCTCTCGGCCTTTGGCGTCGAGGTGGTGCGCGAGATGAACCGCATCGGCATGCTCGTTGACCTGTCGCACGTCTCCGCAGACACCATGCGCGACGCCCTGCGGGTCAGCGAGGTGCCGGTGATGTTCTCGCACTCATCCGCACGCGCCGTCTGTGACACGACCCGCAACGTCCCCGACGACGTGCTCGAGACCCTGCGCGACAAGGACGGCGTCTGCATGGTGACGTTCGTGCCCGAGTTCGTCTCCCCCGAAGCCGCCCAGTGGCGCAAGGGGGCAGCGGTGGCAGCGCTCGAGGCCGGGGTCAAGATCAATGACCACATCGCGTTCGGCGAGTTCGCAGCGACGTACCGCCAGCAGCATGCCAAGCCCACCGCCACGATCGACCAGGTCGTCGCTCACATCGAGCACGTGCGCGACGTCGCCGGCGTCAACCATGTCGGCATCGGCGGCGACTACGACGGCACCGAGGATCTGCCGATCGGCCTCGAGGATGTCAGCGGCTATCCGCGGTTGTTCGCCGCGCTGGCCGTCCGCGGCTGGTCCGACATCGACCTGGCCAAGCTGGCCGGCGGCAATCTGCTACGCGTCATGCGCGCTGCCGAGGCGGGAGCCCGCGCGCTGCAGGCAACGCGCGGACCAAGCCTGGCGACATACGAGCAGCCCGACAGGACGTAGGAGACCCTCGAAGGAACGTCAGGCCATGGCGCCGCCCCTCTGTCCGCGCAACAAAGTGCGGACGAAGGGGCGGTGCCGACGGAGTCAGGGTCGGTGGCTGGTGCCGGCTGTGCCCGCACCCGGCAGGGGGCTGGCCTTGTCGGCCTTGTCGGCCTTGTCGGGCTTGGTGGCCGTGTTGGTCCCGTTCTCGCC
>Ga0209587_1000457_pt1 | contig 20028 bp, 17 predicted proteins | sample NGEPerD_2_FD_184512 | JGI IMG/M metagenome (GOLD analysis project Ga0209587, IMG submission 184512) | Arctic peat soil microbial communities from the Barrow Environmental Observatory site, Barrow, Alaska, USA - NGEE PermafrostL1-D... | ecosystem: Environmental > Terrestrial > Soil > Wetlands >... | reverse complement strand
GCCTTGTGCGGCGTTTACGGCAGCGGCCCGATGAGCGCGCCCGTGACACGCGGTATTTCAGTCGCTTACCTGCTGGTGGCGCTGGGCGCGGCGCTCGCGGGTTTTTCCATTTATCAATGGTCACGCGCACCGCATCCCGCGACATCATCATCAGTGGCGCGTGAAGCGCCGCAGGATCTGCTGGGCGCGCCGCGTCCGGCGTTTACACTGGGTGATCTTGACGGCCGGCCCGTATCGATCAGCCGCTGGGACGGCAAGGTCATATTGCTGAATTTCTGGGCCACCTGGTGTCCACCGTGCCGCGAAGAAATGCCCGAGTTCGCGCAGACGCAAATTGAGTTTGGCGCGCGCGGATTCCAGGTGGTCGGCGTGGCCCTGGACCGGCCGCGGGCGGTGGCGCGCTTCATTGAAGAAATAGGCGCGGGCTACCCGCAACTCATCGGCCGCGAAAACGCCATGGCCATCGCGGACCGATACGGCAACGCTTCCGGCGGCTTGCCGCACAGCGTGCTGATCGACCGCGACGGTGTGATTCGTTTCATCAAGGCGGGGCGTCTGAGCAGACGGGAACTCATAGACGAGTTATCCAAGCTGCTCTGAACGACCCGCTCGATCGCTACCGCGCGAACATGCGTGTGTCACCCGCCCCGACGATCTACATTCCCCGCTATAAAGTCATTTTGCGCGCTTTCTGACGCGAAATTGCATCCAACGGCAGCAATCTGGACATGACGGAAAGGGTCGTGCACAATCCGGTGCGCTCGTATAACATCAAGTCATTCATCATCAGCCATCGACGAAGATTATCCAGGAATGGCAAAAATACTGCTGCTAAACGGGCCCAACCTGAATCTGCTGGGCACGCGCGAGCCGGAGCGTTACGGCGCCGCCACCCTGGAATCGATCGGCGCTACGCTCCGCAGCCAGGCGCAGTCCGCCGGACATGCGCTCAGTGCGCTGCAAAGTAACGCGGAACATGAGTTGATCGAATGCATTCACGCAGCACGCAGTGACGGCACGGCGTTCATCATTTTCAATCCCGGCGCGTTCACGCACACGAGCATTGCGCTACGTGACGCGTTGCTGGCGGCGGAAGTCCCGTTCATCGAAGTTCACATAACCAACATCCACGCCCGCGAGCCGTTTCGCCGCCATTCGTATCTGTCGGACATCGCGGTGGGTGTGATCGCGGGTTTGGGCGCCAGGGGATACGAACTCGCGCTGACGGCGGTCACCGATGCCTTGAAATCCCATTAACCTGAAAAACAATAACCGGGCTAGCGGGTGAGAATCCGCGACGTTTCGCGCAACGCCTGAACTGGGAACATCAATGGATATTCGAAAAATCAGAAAGCTGATCGAACTGCTCAAGGAGTCGGGTGTCGCGGAAATCGAAATCAGGGAGGGCGAGGAGTGGGTGCGCGTCAGTCGTGAGCGACCGCCGCCCGCCGGCACACCAATTTACATTTCGGGCGGCGCATCGCCGTATCCTGTAGGCGAAACTCAGGGGCGTCCCGCCGCGCCCTCATCCACTGACGCGGAAACGGTCGAGCCGGCGATCACCGGACATCAGGTCACCTCGCCCATGGTCGGCACGTTTTATCGCGCGCCCTCACCGGGCGCCAAACCGTTTGTCGATATCGGCCAGAATGTTGAGGTCGGCGACACGCTGTGCATCATCGAAGCGATGAAGATGCTGAACCAGATCGAGGCCGACCAGGCCGGCGCGATCAGCGCGGTGCTGGCGGAAAACGGGCAGCCGGTGGAATTCGGCCAGAGCCTATTTGTTATTGAATGATGGGTTATCGAATAATGCATTACGAACTAATGGGTTATCGCCTGCCAGTCATCGATTGATATGTCTACACACGTGGCTCCTCAGATTTAGTCCGCATGCTGGACAAAATCGTTATCGCCAATCGCGGCGAGATTGCGCTGCGCATTCTGCACGCCTGCCGCGAACTGGGCATCAAGACCGTGGCCGTGCATTCGGATGTCGACCGCGCGCTGATGCACGTCAAGCTGGCCGATGAATCCGTGTGCATAGGCCCGCCGCCCTCGAACGAAAGTTATCTGAATATCCCCGCCATCATAAGCGCCGCCGAGGTGACCGATGCGGTCGCCATTCATCCGGGTTACGGATTCCTGTCGGAAAACGCCGACTTCGCTGAAAGAGTAGAGTCCAGCGGTTTTACTTTTATCGGGCCGCGGCCAGAGACGATCCGCCTGATGGGCGACAAGATTTCCGCGCGCGACGCCATGCGCAAGGCGGGCGTGCCCTGTGTGCCCGGTTCCGAGGGTCCGCTGGACGACGGCCAGGACACCAATCTGCGGCTAGCTAAACAGATCGGCTATCCGGTGATTATCAAGGCGGCGGGTGGCGGCGGCGGGCGCGGCATGCGCGTGGTGCACGCGGAAGGCGCGCTGTTAAACGCGATCGCGTTGACGCGCGCGGAGTCCATGTCGGCGTTCGGCAGCAACGTGGTGTACATGGAAAAGTACCTGGAGCGGCCGCGCCACGTCGAGTTTCAGGTGCTGGCCGACAATCACGGCAACATTATCCATTTAGGCGAGCGCGACTGCTCCATGCAACGCCGCCATCAGAAGATCATCGAAGAGGCGCCCGCGCCCGAGCTTACCGATCGGCAGCGCACCAAACTGGGCCATCTGGTGGTCGATGCCTGTAAACGGATCGGCTATCGCAGCGCCGGCACCTTCGAGTTTCTGTTCGAGGACGGCGAATTTTACTTCATCGAGATGAACACACGCGTGCAGGTCGAACATCCGGTGACCGAGATGATCACCGGCATCGACATCGTCAAACAGCAACTGCTGATCGCCGCCGATGAAAAGCTCAGCATCCGGCAAAAAGACGTGGTTATTCGCGGCCACGCGATCGAGTGCCGCATCAACGCCGAAGACCCGCGCAATTTCATGCCGTCGCCGGGTGTGATTACGCAGTTTCATTGTCCCGGCGGGCCGGGTATCCGGGTCGATTCCCATGTTTATAACGGCTACACGGTGCCACCGTATTACGATTCCATGATCGGCAAACTGATCGCATTCGGCGAGAATCGCGAGTCCGCGATCAGCCGCATGAGAGGCGCGCTCAGCGAGGCGGTAATCGAAGGCATCAAAACCAACATCCCGCTGCATCGCGACATCATGCAAGACGCAAACTTCCAGAAAGGCGCCACGGATATACACTATCTCGAAAAGAAACCGGGGCTTTAGGAGCCCGCTCTCGCGGGGCTCGATCCGCAAATTCCGCTATTGGCGCGCCTAAGCTTCGAGGAACCGCGCCCCCGCCCGTTACCTATGCTTCAAATCTCGCTCACCATCGGTCGCGCGCAACTGGCCTCAACCGAGCAGGCGCTGCTGGATCATGGCGCCTGCTCGGTGACCTTGCGTGACGCCGCCGACGATCCGGTGCTGGAACCGCAGCCGGGGGAGGCGCCCGTGTGGCCCACCGTTGTCGTCACGGGCCTGTATGCCGATGACATCGACACTGAATCACTACAACGGCGTTTGCACGGCATGCTCGCGGGCCGGCCCGCGCTGGAAATTACGCGCATTGCGGAGCAGGACTGGACGCAAGTCTGGAAACACGATTGCGCGACCTTAGCATTCGGGCGTCGCTTGCGCGTACGCCGCGGCGATGGCCCCCAAGGTCTGGACCCGGAGCGTGACGACCGTGTCCAGAAGCCCTCGTCAGTCGATCTTTTTCTCGATCCCGGCCTCGCCTTCGGCACGGGGGATCATCCGACCACCGCGCTGTGTCTTGAGTGGCTGGATGCGAATCCGCCCCGCGACCGCGAGGTGATCGACTATGGTTGTGGCTCGGGCATCCTGAGCCTGGCGGCGCTGAAACTCGGCGCGCGGCGCGTATACGCGGTGGACATCGACCCGCAGGCGCTCTTCGCCACGCGCGACAATGCGGCGCGCAACGACATCGGGACACACGCGCTGCTGACGTATTGCCCTGAGGAACTTCCCACGCATGCGGCCGACCTGCTGCTCGCCAACATCGTGGCGCGTCCGCTGGCGGCGCTGGCGCAAACCTTCGCAACGTGCGTGATGCCGGGCGGGCGTGTGGTGCTGTCCGGACTGCTGCCCGAGCAGGCCGACGTGCTGACTGCGGTCTATGCCCCTTGGTTTACGTTCGCCCCGGCACGCGAGAAGGGGGGCTGGTCGCTGCTGGCAGGCCGCAGACGCCCGGCGAGCCGCTGATGTTTACACAATACCCGACCTGCAAGTCAGTGTTTCGCGTGACGCACCAGCAGTTGTCATTTCGATTATCGATCACCGTCGGTTATTTCTGCGGCAAAAAAAATGCTTGAAAGGGTTGGCAGCACTCGGAGCGAATGCCATGATAACCATCCCGTAAGTCATCGCGCACTTACATCCACAAAAACTTAAAAGAGCCGTCCCGGGCAAGTCGGGCGCGCCGGCATGCCGTCAACACTGGTAACTAGTTCGTTTCTAGTCTCAGCACTTGATCGGGCACCGGGACCGCCTGGCGATTCCTGCCTAGAGGCTGGCCGGAGATAATCTAAGATATGCGAATGGTTCAGCATTCGGCATCGCTAATGCCCAATCAGGAGCGACGCAAACAACCGTTATGCATGGCGGTAAAAATTGCCATGTCGCTCTATTTCGATCAGCTCAATGGCCATCAGCCGGACAGCCTTTATCGCCTGGTGATCGAGGAAGTCGAGCGGCCGCTGCTCGAAATTCTGATGGAGCGCTGCGACGGCAACCAGACCCAGGCCGCTCAGTGCCTTGGTCTCAATCGTGGCACCTTGCGCAAGAAGCTCAAGCATTATCGACTAGAGTAGGCGTCAGGCGGTTCGTCCATCGTAATCGGCGATCGCATACTCGCGCAGGATCGATCCGCGGCGCCCTATGGGCGCCGCCGTGGTCTTTGTACGCTGGCTTGAATACTACTGCCCATGACATCGTCACCCGCACGCGCACTGCTCAGCGTCTCCGACAAGTCCGGCATCGTTGAATTCGCGCGAATTCTGCATAACCTGGATGTCGAGATCCTGTCCACCGGCGGCACCGCGCGTCTGTTGTCCGCGCATAACATTCCGGTCATCGAGGTCTCCGCTTACACCGGTTTCCCCGAGATCATGGACGGACGGCTCAAGACCCTGCACCCCAGGATTCACGGCGGCATCCTCGGCCGGCCCGGCGTGGATGACGCCGTGATGGCAAGCTCGGACATCCCTCCCATTGACCTGCTGGTGGTAAATCTCTATCCCTTCGAGCAGACGGTGGCGCGCGCGGACCATACGCTGGCCGAAGCGATCGAGAACATCGACATCGGCGGGCCGGCGATGATACGCGCCGCCGCCAAGAACCACGCGCACGTGGCGGTGCTGACCGACCCGGCGCAATATCCAAACGCGCTTTTGGCGCTGGAACGCGACGGCGCGATCTCTGCATCGACGCGCTTCGGCCTCGCCGTGGCGGCGTTCAATCACGTCTCGGTTTACGATGGCGCGATCAGCGATTATCTGTCTTCGCTGGATGGCCACGGCGCGCGCCAGCCATTTCCCGCGCAGGCCAATGGCCGCTTCGTGAAGGTCATGGACCTGCGCTACGGCGAGAACCCGCACCAGCAGGCGGCATTTTATCGAGATTTGTATCCTGGCCCCGGCACACTCGCGACCTTCCGGCAGCTACAGGGCAAGGATCTGTCTTACAACAATATCGCGGACGCCGACGCGGCGTGGGAGTGCGTGCGCCAGTTCGGGCAGCCGGCCTGCGTGATCGTCAAGCACGCCAACCCTTGCGGCGTCGCTGTCGCGAAAGATATCGGCACAGCTTACGAGCGCGCCTATCGCACCGATCCCACCTCGGCGTTTGGCGGCATCATCGCCTTCAATCGATCGCTCGACGCGGCCACCGCTAAAACTGTCATCGAGCGTCAGTTCGCCGAAGTATTGCTGGCGCCGGGCTTCGAGACCGATGCGCTCAAAGTCATTCAGCGTAAAGCCCGTATGCGCGTGCTGGAGATTCCGCCGGGCGAGAGTTACAACACGCACGACATAAAACGGATCGGCTCCGGACTGCTGATGCAGACCGCGGACAATCGCGCAATCAAGTCGGACGACCTCAAGGTGGTCAGCAAACGTGCGCCCGGCCGACAGGAGCTCGACGACCTGCTATTCGCCTGGCGGGTAGCGAAGTTCGTCAAGTCGAACGCCATAGTTTACGCGCGCGAGGAACAGACTTTAGGCATAGGCGCCGGCCAGATGAGCCGTGTCTATTCGGCCCGCATCGCGGGCATCAAGGCGGCCGACGAGGGCCTGCCGCTCGCGGGCGCGGTGATGGCGTCCGATGCTTTTTTCCCTTTCCGCGACGGCATCGACGCCGCGCATCTAGCCGGTATTGCCGCCGTCATCCAGCCCGGCGGCTCGCGGCGCGATGCCGAAATCATCGCCGCCGCGGACGAGCACGGCATGGCGATGGCGTTCACGGGTGTACGGCATTTCAGACACTAGCCCGTTCGCGCAAAACGTGTCCTCTCCCCAAGGCATTTGACCGATGACCTTTACGCATATGCGTCGGTGCGAGAAACCCTCGGCTTCGGTTGTCCTGCAATGCGCGGGTGTGTGACGACGTGCCATAGATGCTTGTTGCTCGAATCGTAGACATCGTCCTGCCCATCTTCGTGGTCGTCGCGGTGGGCGTCGCGTATGGGCATTACCGGCGGCCGGCCATGGAGGTCGCCAACCGTATCAACCTCGATGTGTTCGTGCCCGCGCTGGTTTTTTCGGCGCTGTCGACGCAGTCTTACAATCTATCGCACGCGCAATTGGCGCTTGGCGGTACAGCGGTGATTCTCGGCTCGGGCCTGCTTGCCTGGGCGCTCACGCGAGTAACGTCGATGCAGTTCAAGACGTTCGCGCCGCCCATGATGTTTCGCAACGCCGGCAACATGGGCCTGCCGCTGCTGGTGCTGGCCTTCGGGGATCCCGGGCTGCCGGCGGCGCTGATTCTTTTTCTGCTCGGCAACCTGGCGCACTTCGGGCTTGGCACTTATATTCTCGATCAGCACGCGCGCATGGTCACGCTGTGCAAACAGCCCGTGATCGTCACCGCCATTATCGCGCTGACAGTCAGCATGGCGCAAATGCACGTACCGAAAGCGATCGCGCTGCCCATCGACATGCTGGGCCAGATCGCCGTGCCGCTGATGCTGTTCGCGCTGGGCGTGCGGCTCACCGACGGTGACTTCGGCGAGTGGCGCATCGGTCTGCTGGGCGCGGTGTTCGCGCCGGTCAGCGGCCTTTTGATCGCCGCGCTGATGCTGAATTTTCTGAATCTGCCGAAAGCGCAGGCGGGCGTGCTGTTCCTGTTCGGCGCGCTGCCGCCCGCTGTGCTGAACTTTCTGTTTGCCGAGCGCTACCATCAGGAACCGGCCAAGGTCGCGTCCATCGTCATGCTCAGCAACCTGGCGACGGTGGTGACCCTGCCTCTGGCGCTTGCGTATGCGTTGCCGAAGTATGGATAGGCGCTGAACTGGCTTTAGGCAAACGAAAATGTCTGGCGTATTTTACAGAACCAAGAAAGACGACTTCCTCGATTCACGATATCAGCGGGGGCAAACGAGCGCGGCGCCGCGATGAAGGTTTTGATCATAGGCGGCGGCGGTCGTGAACATGCGCTTGCCTGGAAAGTCGCGCAGTCGCCGCGCGTCGATCGCGTGTTCGTGGCGCCCGGCAACGCGGGCACCGCGCGCGAGCCGAAGACCGTCAATGTCGCGATCGGCGCGGAAGATATTTCCGGCTTGCTGGAGTTCGCGCGCGCCAGTGCAATCGACCTGACCATCGTTGGACCCGAGGCGCCGCTGGTGGCGGGCATCGTCGATGCGTTCCAGGCCACCGGCTTGCGTATTTTCGGGCCGACGAAAGAGGCCGCGCAACTGGAGGGCTCGAAACGCTTCAGCAAGGAGTTTCTCTCGCGCCACCAGATCCCCACCGCGGCGTTCGCCGCGTTTACCGATATAGAAAGCGCCACCGCGTACATCCGTGAGCGCGGCGCGCCCATCGTGGTCAAGGCCGATGGGCTCGCCGCGGGCAAGGGCGTGGTGCTGGCGCAAAGCGAGCATGAAGCAATCGCCGCGACGCGCGAGATGCTGGGTGGCCGGACTTACGGCGCCGCCGGAGCGCAGGTGGTAATAGAAGAATTCCTGGAGGGCGAAGAGGCGAGCTTTATCTGCATGGTGAACGGCGAACAGGTGTTGCCGCTCGCGAGTTCGCAGGATCACAAGCCGCGCGACGACGGAGACACCGGCCCCAACACGGGCGGCATGGGCGCATACTCGCCGGCGCCGGTCGTCGCGTCGGACGTACACGCGCGCATTATGCGCGAGGTTATCGAACCAACCGTGCGCGGCATGGCCGCCGAAGGCAATCCGTATACCGGCTTTCTATATGCCGGCCTGATGATCGATCCCGCGGGCAGGCCCAAGGTGCTGGAATTCAATTGTCGTCTGGGCGATCCGGAGACACAGCCGATTTTAATGCGCCTGCAAACGGATCCCGTGGAGCTTTGCCTGGCCGCGCTTGGCGACACGTTCGCGAACGCGAAGGCCGAATGGGACCCGCGCGTGGCCCTGGGCGTGGTCATGGCCGCGGACGGTTATCCCGGCGCCTGCAAGTCCGGCCATACGATTGGCGGCCTGCACGACATTGACGCTGACGATGTAAAAGTCTTTCACGCCCGCACCGCCGAACGCGACGGAGCCATCGTCACCTGCGGCGGGCGCGTGCTGTGCATCACGGCACTCGGCGCGACGGTCGAAGAAGCGCGGAGTCTCGCTTACCGGGGGGTACGTCGCGTCGGGTGGGAAGGCGCGTATTACCGAACGGACATTGGCTATCGGGCCATGAACCGCCGCGTCGATGGCGGCAGTTGAGTTTATCGAGCGACTGTAGGCCCGCTGATTATCCTGATGAAGCGGCCTAGCGCTTCATCGCCTCGAAGAATTCGTTGTTGGTCTTGGTCGACTGCAAGCGCCCCAGCATGAAATCCATGGCTTCCACCTCGTCCATCTGGTTGAGGAATTTGCGCAGCACCCACATTTTCTGCAATTCGTCGGGGCTGGTGAGCAGCTCCTCGCGGCGGGTGCCCGAGCGGTTAATGTTGATAGCCGGGAAAACCCGCCGCTCGTAGATACGGCGATCCAGGTGGATTTCCATGTTGCCGGTGCCCTTGAACTCCTCGAAGATCACGTCGTCCATCTTGGAGCCGGTGTCGATCAGGGCGGTGGCGATGATCGTCAACGAACCGCCTTCCTCGATGTTACGCGCCGCGCCGAAAAAGCGCTTGGGCTTCTGCAGCGCGTTGGCGTCCACACCGCCGGTCAGTACTTTGCCCGAGGACGGTACTACCGTGTTGTAGGCGCGCGCGAGACGGGTTATTGAATCCAGCAATATCACCACGTCCAGCCTGTGTTCGACCAGGCGTTTGGCCTTCTCGATCACCATCTCGGCGACCTGCACGTGGCGGGTGGCGGGCTCGTCGAAGGTGCTGGACACGACCTCCCCCTTTACCATGCGTTCCATCTCGGTGACCTCTTCCGGACGCTCATCGATGAGCAGCACAATGAGATAGCAGTCGGGATGATTGATGGCTATGCTCTGCGAGATGTTCTGCAACATGATGGTCTTGCCCGCCTTGGGCGGCGACACGATCAGCCCGCGCTGCCCCTTGCCAATGGGCGCCACGATGTCGATAACGCGCGCCGTGATGTCCTCGGTGCTGCCGTTGCCGCGCTCCAGCTTGAGCCTTTTTTCGGCGTGCAAAGGCGTGAGGTTCTCGAACAATACCTTGTACTTCGCATTCTCCGGCGCCTCGAAGTTGATCTGATCGACCTTCAGCAGCGCGAAGTAACGTTCGCCGTCCTTTGGCGGCCGGATCTTGCCCGACACGGTGTCGCCGGTGCGCAGGCTGAAGCGGCGTATCTGGCTGGGAGAGACGTAAATATCGTCGGGGCCGGCCAGATAGGAACAGTCGGCGGAGCGCAGGAAACCGAACCCGTCCTGCAGAATTTCCAGCACCCCGTCGCCGAAGATGTCTTCGCCACTCTTGGCGTGCGCCTTGAGAATGGAAAAGATAATGTCCTGTTTGCGCGAGCGGGCCATCCCGTCGACACCCACGCTCTGGGCGACGTCCACCAGTTCGGCGGCGGGTTTCTGCTTGAGTTCGGTGAGGTTCATAAGTCTGCGCTACCGTCAATGGATATAACGCGCTGGCCGGCGCGCACATGCGCGCTGCAGCACTGGAAACAGATTCCGGCAATATGACCTTTGGCAGGCGCCAGAGGTCTTATTTATCGAAGAAAACCTGGCCTTTAACGGCGTCATTTAAACGCTTCTCGCCCACGGGGACGTCGTCTTGGCAGTGTATCGTTTGCTAAAAAGAGGAAATGCCTGAACGGCAGGAATAAACTAAATTTCGCCGGATGCTAACATCATACCTGTGCCCCGTCCAGCGTTAATTCTGCACGCATCGACTATCGCAACCCGCGACCCGCGACCTAAATGCTGTCATCGATAAATGCCGTCAGCTGCGACTTCGATACAGCGCCTACCTTGGTGGCCTGCACATCGCCATCCTTGAAGATCATGAGCGTGGGGATGCCGCGTATGCCATAGCGACGCGGCGCTGCGGGATTGTCGTCAATGTTGAGCTTGGTCACCTTCAGTTTACCGTCGTAGTCGCTGGCGATCTGATCCAGAATCGGCGCGATCATCTTGCACGGGCCACACCATTCCGCCCAGTAATCGACCAGTACCGGCATCTCCGCGCTGAGCACTTCAGCGTCGAAACTATCGTCGGTAATATGGGTGATTTTTTCGCTCACGGGATAAGCCTTCGCAGCGGCGTGGCACGCGGTTAATTTTAATACCCAAGAGATTAACGCATAGACTAAAACAAGTCCATGTCCGGCACTGGTTAGCCGCCATGCGACAAACTACGCTATGCTAGACCGATGACCACTCAACTGTTATCCGACATAAGTTTTTCCCAATTCGAGTTGCCGGCGCCGGTCCAGCGGGGGCTGGACGACGCGGGTTTCTCGCGCTGCACACTCATTCAAGCCCGCGTCCTGCCGAACCTGCTCGCCGGCCGCGACGTCGCCGGTCAGGCGCAGACCGGCACCGGCAAGACCGCGGCGTTTCTCGTCGCGCTGTATACGCAACTCCTGAGCATGGAGGCGCCAGCGACCCGCACTCTCACGCAACCGCGCGCGCTGATTCTAGCACCCACGCGTGAGCTCGCCATACAAATCCACAAGGACGCCCTGCAACTGGGCCGGCACACGGGCTTCGAACTGGGGTTGATTTATGGCGGCACCGATTACGTAAAACAGCGCGACACATTAACGGCCGGGGTCGACATCCTCATCGGCACACCAGGACGCATCATCGATTACTTCAAGCAGAAAGTGTTCGATCTGCGCGCTATCGAAATCCTGGTGCTGGACGAGGCCGACCGCATGTTCGATCTCGGCTTCATCAAGGACATCCGTTTTCTGTTGCGACGCATGCCGAAGCCAGAGGAGCGCCTTTCCATGCTGTTTTCGGCAACGCTCTCGTATCGTGTGCTGGAGCTGGCCTACGAGCACATGGACAACCCTGAACTGATCAAGATCGAGTCCGACCAGATCACGGCCGACAACGTGCGCCAGCTCGTTTACTATCCGTCGAATGCCGACAAGATCCCGTTGCTGATCGGTTTGCTGCGCCGGCATCGCCCGGAACGCACCATGATCTTCGTCAACACCAAACACGTCGCGGAAAAGGTCGCGACCTGGCTCACCGGCAACGATTACAAGGTCGCGCTGTTGTCCGGCGATGTCCCGCAGCGCAAACGTCAAACGCTGCTGCAAGGTTTTCTCTCCGGCGAGTATCCGCTGCTGGTGGCGACCGATGTCGCCTCGCGCGGCCTGCACATTCCGGCCGTCAGCCACATCATCAATTTCGATCTGCCCGAGTCCGCGGAAGACTACGTACACCGCATCGGGCGCACCGCGCGCGCCGGCGCGGAAGGCGACGCCATCAGCTTTGCCTGCGAGGATTATGCGGTTCACCTGCCGGACATCGAGGAATTTCTCAACTACAAGATTCCCGCCGCGGATGTCGAACCGGAACTGCTCGTCGTCCCGCGCCCGCCGGCCAAGATCGAGCGCAAGCCCCGCCTGCCGGCGAGCAAAGCAGGCGCCGGCAGACCGGGACATCGTCGGCCGGCGCGCCGCACGGCCTGAAGTCGCGCGCGTTGCGCATGATGTCGGACGAAACTCGATTCGCATTATGAGCGAGCGGTTTATTTGTGTGCTGGGGGGCACGGGCTTTGTCGGGCGGCATCTCGTCAGCCGGCTGGCGGAACGGCGGCTGCGAGTGAAAGTATTGACGCGCAGGCCCGAGCGTCACCGCGGTTTGCTGGTGCTGCCTACAATCAGGCTGGTCGAAGCCGACGTGCACGACCTTACGCAACTGAACCGGCATTTTCAGGGCTGCGACACCGTCATCAACCTGGTCGGGATTCTTAACGAACGCGGTCACGACGGCGCGGGTTTCCAGCGCGCGCACGTCGAACTGGCGCACGCGATAATCGCGGCCTGCCGGCAGACAGGTGTGCGGCGGCTGCTGCAGATGAGCGCGCTTGGCGCGGACGCCGCCACCGGCCCCAGTTTTTATTCGCGCAGCAAGGGCGCGGCGGAAGACTTTGTCCATGCCAGCGCCGGAGAGCACCTCAACGTGACAAGTTTTCGGCCGTCGGTGATCTTCGGCCCCGACGACAGTTTTATCAATCGCTTCGCTGGCCTGCTCAGGTTCTCGCCGCTGCTGCCGCTGGCCTGTCCCAACGCCCGCTTCGCACCCGTTTATGTCGGCGATGTCGTGGATGCCTTCGAGTCCGCGTTGCGCGACCGCAGTACATTCGGCAAGCGCATCGATCTGTGCGGCCCGCGCAACTACACGCTCGCCGAACTGGTGCGATACATCGCCCGCGTGATGGGTATCAGGCGGCTGGTCATCGGCCTGCCGCCGCGCCTGTCTAAAGCGCAGGCGCGCGCGCTCGAATATGTGCCAGGTAAACCGTTCTCGCTGGACAATTACCACTCGCTCACCCGCGACAGCGTCTGTGTCGGCGGAGAGCGGTGTCCGACCTCGCTGGAATCCGTGGTGCCTGGCTATATCGGGCGCCGCTAGCAGGACGGCGCCGAGTCCAGTCGTTTGCGGCGCTCATCGAGCGCGAGCTCACTCAAGCGCGTCACCTCGCGATAAAAGCGCGCGAAATCGTTATCGCAGCGCGCCAGCAGGCGCTCGAAATCCGGCACCAGATCTCGATACGTCGCGACCGCCGCCAGCTTGGCGTTGTTGATCGGCGCATTGAACCAGTACTCGTAGCCGTCGTCGCCGGCCCAGCGACTTTGCAGATGAACGTACTCCGCGCGCAGTTGCGCGATCATCCGCCGCTTCTTCCGACGCTTGAACGCCGTCTTAGCGTCGCTCGCATAAAGCGCGGACAGGCGCGCGCGCGCGGTTTCGATCAGATCGTAAAACCCTTGTTTGCGCCGCCACGCAGTGCGATAAGCCCGCCGCTGCGCGCTCGTACCGTGTGCCGCCAGCCACCGATGCATGCCCGCATGTTCGACTGTCATTGCGAAGCTCTCGTTGAACACCGCGTCGCCGGCCGCATAAACTTTAGCATGCGCCAGTTCGTGAAAGATGATAGCCGCGGTTTCTGTCTCGCCGCGATAAAGCATGCTGCTGAGCAACGGATCGTCGAACCAGCCCAGGGTGGAATACGCCGCGACGCCGCCAACGTACACATCCAAGCCTTCAGCCCGCAGCGCGCGCGCAAAATCCTGCGCATCGCGTGCGGCGAAGTAACCGCGATAGGGCACGCAGCCGGCGATGGGAAAACACCATTGCCGCGGTTGCAGCGAAAATTCCGGCGTGGCGAACAGCGACCAGACGACAAACGGATGCTCAAGTTGTACATAGCTGCGATAACTGTCGCTGGCGGGCAGTGCTAGCACATCGCTCGCGAAAGTGCGCATCGTCTGCGCCCGCGCCAAGCGTTCTCTTAGTCTCGCGTCCGTGCCAGGGTCTGTCAGTAATGCCGTTATCGGGTCGCGGCTGGACAGCAGGCGAAGTTGGCCACAGATGGATTGCGCGTAATACGACATCGTGCCGCATGCGGCGAGTGATAACGCCAGCAACACTATCGCTGAAACTCGGCAACAACCGCGCATGAGCCAGGAACCTAGCACGTGCGGCACGATGACCGCCAACAATGATCGGATTCCCACGATAGTCGCATTCGCGGCCGGTTATGCGCTAGGCTTTTGCGCATGAAAATCTTTCTGGTGGGCGGGGCGGTTCGCGACAAATTGCTGGGGCTGGCGGTCAAGGAACGCGACTGGGTGGTAGTGGGCGCGCGGCCAGAGGATCTGGAGGCGCTAGGTTACACGCCCGTCGGCCGGGACTTCCCGGTGTATCTGCATCCGCGCACCAAAGAGGAGTACGCGCTCGCCCGCACCGAGCGCAAGACCGCGGCCGGCTATCGCGGATTCAGCATTCATGCCCCGCCGGACGTCACCTTGGAGCAGGATCTCCTGCGCCGCGACCTGACCATAAACGCCCTGGCCGAGGACGACACCGGCAACGTCATCGACTATTACGGCGGCCGCGACGATCTGCGGCAGCGTGTGCTACGCCACATTTCGCCCGCCTTCGCGGAAGATCCCGTGCGGATTTTGAGAGCCGCACGTTTCGCGGCCCGCTTCAAACACCTGGGATTCGGCGTCGCCGCGGAAACCATCGTGCTCATGCGCGCGATGGTGAAGAGCGGCGAAGCGGACGCGCTGGTGCCCGAGCGCGTCTGGCACGAGCTGGTCAAGGCTTTAAGCGAACGCACGCCCGCCGAGTTCTTCGAGGTGCTGTGCAGGTGCGGCGCGCTGGCGGTGATATTTCCCGAGCTTGACCGACTGTTCGGCGTGCCGCAACCCGCGCGGTACCACCCGGAAATCGATGCCGGCGTCCACACCCTGCTGGTATTGACCGAGGCCGCGCGGCTGTCGGCGGACCCGAGAACCCGGTTCGCCGCGCTCACGCACGATCTCGGCAAAGGTGTCACGCCGCGCGAGCAATGGCCGCACCATTACCGCCACGAGCAGCGTGGCGTCGAACTGATAGACGCACTGTGCAACCGGCTCAAGGCGCCAAATGAATATCGCGCGCTGGCTGGTCAGGTGGCGCGTTATCACCTGCATTGTCATCGCGCGCTGGAACTGCGCCCTGCGACGACCCTGAACGTGCTGGAGCGGGTCGATGCGTTTCGCCGCCCGCAACGTTTCGAGCAGTTTCTGCTGGCCTGCGAAGCCGACGCGCGCGGACGTGGAGGCATGCAGGATAGCGGCTATCCGCAGGCCGGAATCCTGCGCGCGGCGAGCGCGGCGGCCGAAGGTGTGGATGCGGGCGCGCTGGCGCGCGCGGGCCTCGAAGGCGAGGCGCTGAAGAGAACGTTGCGCGCGCAGCGCATCGCCGCAATCCGCGACTTGAAGGCCAGGCCCTGATCTGTCCAGCCCGCGATCAGCGGTACCAGCACCAATGGCGCGGAGCTGGAGATCGGCAGAAATTCCAGCAGAACCTGCAACAAGGCCAGGGTTGTAACTTGTATGGCGTCCATGCGGAAGTGTTTAGTTCTTATCGCAAGCTGTCGCCGCCCGGCGTGAGCCGCGAAAGCGTTCGACGTTTAAGTCTACAGGCGCCCGCGGAAATCCCGCAACGAGAAGCGCATAGTCGGGGCGTAGTTTTTCCCAAGCGCCATTACTTTAAAACGATCACCCATTTCGCCGGGCAACGTCAGTAATTTTATTTCCTGTGCTAAACGCAGGCGTTCCGCGTCATTGTGCGCAAGTTTTAGCGTATCCAGCACGCCGCTTGCCAGCAGAAACTGCGCCTGACTGGTGTAGGCGAGAAGCTCGAGTTCCGCCGCCGCGGCCGCTTCCGCGACCGCCGTAAAATCCACGTTGGCGCTGATGTCCTGCAGGCCGGGATAGAAGAAGGGATCGGCATGGGCGCGGTGGCGATAGTGGCACAGCAACGTGCCGTCACGTCGCTGCGGATGGTAATACTCGCCGCGCGGATAACCGTAATCGCAGATCAGAATCAATCCGCGCGCCAGCCGTGCGCCGAGCGCGCCCATCCACGCATTGAGCGCGGGGCTGAATTCGCTGCGGTAACCGTCGGGTAGCGGCCCCGGCAAGGCCGCGGTGATACTGTCAACCTGCGCCCGCGTCGGCGCATCGGCGGTGCCCTCCTGAAAGCTTAGCCTGCCCGCCGGATCGCAACCGACGCGCCGCTCTATGACGTCGATCCCGCGCACCGCGAAACACGTAACCGGCATAGCGTCCAGCACCTCGTTGGCCAGCACCACGCCCGTAAAGCCCTGGGCGGGGAGGGTTGGCAGCCACTCGACTCGTTGCGCCAGATGCGGCACGGATGCAAGTAGCCGGGCGTGCTGGCGTTCGCGCAATTCGCCGCTCAGTTCCAGCATAAGGTAACGGCCAGGCAGCGCTTCGAGTCGCTCCAGTTCCGCCAGCAGTTCCGCCGCGAGCGCGCCCGTGCCGGCGCCGAACTCCAGCAGGTCGCCGCCTTCGATTTCCTGGAGCGCCCGCGCGCAGTGACGCGCGATCGTACGCGCAAACAGTGGCGAGATCTCAGGCGCGGTGACGAAGTCGCCACCAGCGCCGAATTTGCGCGAGCCATTATGATAATAGCCAAGGGGCGGCGCGTACAACGCCATCTCCATATAGCGGTCGAAGCCGATGCTGCCACGCGCGGCATCGATGGCGCACCGAATCTCGCCCACCAGCGCGGCGCTCAATGCTTGCGCGTCCGGGTCGGGCGCCGGCAGCGCCAGCGCATGCCGCGTCGATTCTGAATGTGGAGATGACATTAAGATGTTTTTCGAACAATCAAGCCGTGCTGGCGTCAGGCTCACGCGCAATTTAGAACGGCATGCGGTGGGGGCCGCGCTTACTCAACGGCTTCCGCGCCAGATTCGCGCCCGGAAGCCTGATAGTAATAATCGTAACTGTTCAGGATCTCGTTGGTAAAATCCCAGGCCTCGTTATAGGACAGCCCACTGCTGTCGGGGATAATAACGCGCACGTACAAATCATTGCTGTAACGCGCCTTGAGTTCGTCCAGCCGGCGCATCAATCGCGAACGGCTTACCGTACTAAATGTCTGATCCGCGCTATCTTTCAAACTGATGCGGTAGCCATCTGGTCGCTTGTCGAAATGCACTTCGACGACGTGTTTGCCGTCGGCACTGCGCGCGGGCTGGATCAGCCGGTCGTACTTGACCCGCAAGGTGTCTAAATCGTCACGCACTTCCGCCAGCCGCTGTTCGCTTTGCTGGCTTTGCTGCTCGACCTTCGCGCGCTCCTGACGCAGATCGCTCAGTTCCCGCGTACGGGCGCTTAGCGTCGTATCGAGCTCCGCGGCGCGGCCCTGCGCCGCGCTCAGAAGCATCTGCTGACGGTCGTATTCCGCCCGCAGATTGGAGGTTTCGGTGCGCGCCTGTTCGATCGCCCGCTCAAGCGTGCTGGCCCGTGCGCCGGAGGCGTCCAGCGACTGCGTGAGCTCGGCGATTCTCGTTTGCGCGGCCTGCAACTCCGCCTGCCGCGTGGCGTATTCCGCCTGCAATTGCACGCCGCGCTGCTGCACCTGCTCGAGCTCTGTTTCCAGTGTGCCGACCTGCTGGCGCGCGGACTGCAATTCGTCCTGCAGACGGCTGGCGTAGACGCGCTGCAACTCGAAAGCCGTCTGCAACGCCTCGCGCTGCGCGGCCGTCTGCCGCACCTCCTGCTCCAGCACGCTCACCCGCTCCCGCGACGAAGCCAGATTGCCAGACAGATCCGCGGCACTTGCCCGCGCGGATTCGAGCGCTGTCTGCGCCTGCGCGAAATCGCTTTGCAGTTGCGCGCGGGCGGCGCGCAGCGAATCGCTCTCGTCGTACGAAGACCGCAGGTTCGCGGACAAACGCGTAACCGCGGAACGGGCCGACGACAGGCTGCTGTCACGCTCGGCCAGCAGTTGAGTATCGCGCCGCGCCTCGATGGCCGCGCGCTCAAGCGCGGCCTTGAGATTCGCGATCTCTCCTTGCGCGCTCACGAGTTGCTGTTCCACCGTAGCCCGAGCTTGCGCCGTGTTGCGCGCCGTCTCGGCGGCCTGTTGCTCCGCCTCGATGCTGGCGCGCAGATTCTCGACCAGCTCCCAGTTGCGCATGATCACCACCATGCTGGTCAACAAAAAGATCATGACGACAACGGTCATGATGTCGGTGAACGAGGGCCATACCGCGTTGTGTTCGGAAAGCGCGTCGCCGTGAGCTACGCGCAGATCGACAAAGCCCCGGCTCATTACCGCGAATCGCCGGCCGGCAGCCGGAAGCCGTCGCGCAGCATGCTTTTGATCGTGCGCACGTCGCCGCTCATGCCGCTCATGCGCGAGTCCAGCTCGGCCAGCATCATGCTCATGCGATGGCCGACCTGCGCGTAGTCGTTGACTGTTTCGCGCAGGCGGATGCCAGCTTCGGCGTATTCAGTCTGGCTGCCGCGCATGCTTTCCGCAGTCTGTCGCAATTGATCGACCAGATGCGCGATCTCATACATGATCGAATCGGCGTTGCGGGAAAACCGTGGCAGCAGGTACAGCGAGGTCACTTGCTCGACACCGCTGATGACGTGCGTCTGCGCGTCGGTCAGGCGGATATAGAAGTAACCGGTGAACACATAACAGATGATCGCGATGATGGTGGTGGCCGGCGCAACCGACATGCCGTGGATCAGCACGTCCATGCTGCCAAGGTTCTGTTGCGCTTCGAGCAGGTCGGCCGCACCCACAAGCGCGATTGCCAGACCCACAATGGTGCCGAAGACACCCATCAGGATCAGAATATTGTTGACAAAACGCGGGAATGACAGCCGCTTGCTCTCGTCGGCCAGCAGCAGCGCGGCCAGCGCGCCGTGATCGACCGGCGCGTTCTGCTTGCTGACCCTTAAAATCGCGGCATAGCGTCTATGGATAATGCTGCGCGGGTCTACCCCCGCCGTCAGATCGAGCTGCTCGTCGTCCAGCGAGCGCATGAATCGGGCCAGCGCGGCTTCCTCGCGCGAATAGTGACGCAGGCCCGCCAGAATCGCGAGCAGCCCCGCCAGGAACAAGGTGAGGGTCGCGCTGTTGATGATATAACCGGCGATCGTGACCTGACCGCCGATGTAAAAATCGACGATAAACTGCCGGCACAGAAACATCGCTACCAGCAGCAGAACGACCGACACGGCCAGCCGCACCATGATCTGCCGGCTGTAATTCGCATTGAAATCTTGCATTGATCCGCCTTTGATTCATTTATTCACAATCAGTATCGACCATCAGGGCCGGCGTTGAGTGTAACGCCGCCGCTTACGCCAGCATGGATCTATCGATGCCGCAGTGCCATTTTATGTATCATACGGCGCGCGCCCGGGCCAGGCATAACGGCGCCAGTCTTTACGCCTCCCCCAAACGCTGGGTAAACTAACCTCACGCCGCGCGGAAGTTAAGCTGTGTCAGTCTATCGGCGCCCGGCCTGGTGGGACGGCGAAAATGCCCACCTACGCTAACATCTAAGAACAGGCAGTCTGACACCGTATGCCGCACGGCAGCGAGGGATTCCAGGGGAATCCATTATATTCTGCATATTTATCCAGGCGCTAACAAGCCGCGCTCTTTTGCATCGCGCAACCCCGCGATCTGTCATAAGCAAGCATGAACATGGAATTTTTTCTCACGGAAGTTTTCCGGTGGCGCATTCCCATCGGCGTTTTCATACTGCTGTCCATCTTTCTGCTGGTCAGTATGGTCGGACGGCAGCCGCCCGGGAAATTCAGGCTGTTCCTCTCGCAGGCGGGCATAGTCGTCGCCCTGGTGGCGCTGCTCGCGATGG
>Ga0209587_1000456_pt1 | contig 20031 bp, 14 predicted proteins | sample NGEPerD_2_FD_184512 | JGI IMG/M metagenome (GOLD analysis project Ga0209587, IMG submission 184512) | Arctic peat soil microbial communities from the Barrow Environmental Observatory site, Barrow, Alaska, USA - NGEE PermafrostL1-D... | ecosystem: Environmental > Terrestrial > Soil > Wetlands >... | reverse complement strand
CGCCTCGCAGATCACGACGTCGCCGGGGTCGCAGAAGATCCGGGTGACCAGGTCGACCGCCTGCTGTGAGCCGACTGTGACAACCACATCGTCGGGATGCCCCTCGATGCCCTCGAGCCGCATCACTTCGCAGATCTGCTCCCTCAGGGCGGGGTCCCCCTGACCGGAGCCGTACTGCATCGCGCTGGGACCTTTGGTGCGCACCAGTTCGCTGATCGCAGCACCGACCACATCGAGCGGGAGGCCCGATATGTTCGGCATACCACCGGCGAGCGATACCACCTCGGGCCGACTGGCCACGGAGAAGAGCGCCCTGATCTCCGAGGCAGTCATGCCTTGGGTACGCGCGGCGTACCGGTCCACATAGCTGTCGAGTCGCGTGGCGCTGCTCGCCACGTCACGACCGACCGATCCGGACATTCTGACTTTCCTTCAATCGTCGTTGGAACTAATAGAATGAAGCACGCTCGGGGCTCCTCGCCCACTGGGTCGAGCACCCGAGTCACCGCTGGGTCACTAGTGGGTCGCTACGGGGTCACTGTTGGGAGCCACGATATGGGACGGCATCGATGACGCGGCGTCTTGCCGCCCTCACCCTCGACAATCTCGAGGATCTGCCGGAGTCATGTCGCTCGTGCGGATTCTGGGAGCTGGACCCGGTGCGTCGTGAGCGAGCCTTGCGCTCACAGGAAACCTGCCGGGAGAAGGAAGCCTGGGCCTCCCGGGTGCTGTTGGAGTGGGGATCGTGTGGGTGGGTGGCCTACGTCGATGGGGATCCCGCGGGCTACGTCCTGTATGCGCCGCCCTCCTTCGTCCCCGGGGCGGACAGCTTCCCCACCTCACCTGCCAGTGAAGACGCCGTCCTGCTGATGACGGCGATGATCTATCCGGAGTACGCCGACGCCGGTCTGGGGCGGGTGCTGCTCCAGGCGGTGGCCAAGGATCTGCTCAACCGCGGTGGCATCCGAGCCATCGAGGCGTTCGGCGACGTCCGAGCCTCTCGCGAGGGGTTCGGCGGATGTGTCTTGCCCGCGGAGTTCCTGCTGCGGGTGGGGTTCAAGACGCACCGAGCGCATGGGCGATACCCACGGATGCGACTCGAGCTGAAGTCGGTGCTCACCTGGCGCGAAGAGATGGAGAACGCCTTGGAGAGGCTGATCGGCGTGGTCCGACGACCCCGGCCGGTGAGTCCGGCCGCTGAACGTGGTCATCGTGAGCAACACCCGCCTCTTCTCTGACCACCGCGTCGGTCTGCCCGCTACGATCCGCGTGCGTCCCCGCGCTCGGCTGCCTCGTCGACGCGTCCGAGCTCCTGGCGCAGCTCGCCGAACCGGAGTACGCCGGTCTCCGGGTCGCTCTCGGGAGACAGGTAGACGCGCTGCACCGCGACCACGATGGCCTCGGCGATCACGTCACGGAAACTCGGGTCAGAGAGCCGCTCGGCGTCACCAGGGTTGGTGATGTAACCGACGTCGATGCGCACTGCCGGCATTCGGGTTCGGCGGAGGAAGTCCCAGGTCTTGGGGTGGATGCGCAGATCGGCCAGATCGGTGCGGGCCACGATCTCGCGCTGCACCAGACCGGCGAACCTTTCGCCGACCGAGGAACGAACTCCATGCGAGTCGAGACCGTAGAAGTACGTCGCCACTCCGCACGCATCTGAGGTATCGGAGGAGTCGAGGTGGAGGGAGACGCACAGATTCGCGTCCGTTCGGTTGGCGAACTCCGCACGGTCCGTCTCGCTGTGTGACTCGGGGTCGCCCCGGTGCGTGAGGAAGGCCTGCACGCCGGTAGCCACCAGCCGGCCTTCCACACGACGGGCCAGGTCATCGGTAATAGCCGCGGCCCGACCAGCGAGCGCTGAGTCGACGGTCCTGACGGCGGCGGCGTCGATGACCACGACCTTGCCGGGCAACTGCGGTCCGGCCTTGCGGATAGTCTCCTCGGCACGCATGGCGTTCGGCCGGCCACCCTGAACGATCGGAGCGAGCCGGGCGAGGGACTTGAGCGTCGCTGGTCCGCAGGTGCCGTCAGCCGGAAGCCCGATGTTGCGCTGGAAGTCACGCACGCCCTGCTCGGTCTGCCCACCGAACAGGCCGTCGGGGCGACCGACCTTGAAACCGAGGTCGAGGAGCCGTTGCTGCAGCGTGACCACGTCATCGCCCGTGATCAGGTTTCCGGGGATATGGGTCAGCAATCGGTCACCGAGCCCCCACCGCGCTTCATCCAGCACGCGGTACGTCGCCTGCCCCACAATCCCGTCCACCGTGAGTCCCCGCTCCTGCTGGAACGCGCGAACGGCGTGGTCGACGTGCTCGTCGAACTGGCCGTTGCCTGGGCGGTCGAGGAGACCGAGCATGGTCAGCCTGGAGGCAATGTCGACCACAGCGTCGCCACGGTCGCCGATTCGAAAGATCGCGGGGGCTCCTGTGCGTACGTCGGCCACTCGATGTCCTCCGGACTGGGGGGTTGGGGCGGGCTCCAGCGGTCGCGTGCTGCTCGAGTGCGGCTCCACTCTCAACAGTTCTACCAAATGGACGTACATCGAGAGTCTATGGTCTTCGCTACGTCGGCGCCTGACCCCCTCAGCCTCGTGGGCAACAGTTTCATCAAGGTATGTGGGCGAACCTGCACGTCCCACGACGAGTTCGTCATGGGGAGTGCAGGACTGTCGTGGGAAGTCGTCGCGTCAGCAACACGTCGCCGAGCAACGTCATCCCACCCGCGCGCAACAGCAGCCTGCGCAACAGCGACCAGAACGTATGACGTCCGACGGATGCCGTTGGGCAGTGGGTGTCTGTTGATTGTCGAGCGTGGGAACGGCCCAGATGCGTGGGGCTGGGAGCCGGATCGCGGGTATCTTGCCCGCTACCTGACGGCCCGGCGCCTTTCTGCAACAGCTCCAGAGCGCAGTTGTGGCCGTGTTCTGATTCGGCACCCGAGGTCAGTGGAAGTACGTCAACGTTCGGCGCGCTTCTGCGTTTCTGGAGCACTGGGTCGAACAGCGCATCGAGTGGGCTGTATCTCAGCCGATGAACTCGCTGAGCTCGTGGAGCAGCGCCGCCTTCGGCTTGGCGCCGACGATCTGCTTCACTATCTCGCCGTCGTTGTAGACGTTGAGCGTCGGGATCCCAGTGACGCGGTAGGTCGCGGGCGTGACCGGGTTCTCATCGACGTTCATCTTCACCATCGCGAGCTTGTCGCTGTGCTGGGCGTAGATCTCTTCGAGAATGGGAGAGACCTGGCGGCAGGGGCCGCACCATTCCGCCCAGAAGTCGACGAGCACGGGCTTGTCGGACTTCAGGACAGTGGTGTCGAAGTCGGCGTCGGTCACTGCTTGCATGTCAGCCACAAAAGGCTCCTTCTCGAAAGTTCGCTGTGGTCCTGCCCAGTAAACACCGGGCCCAGGACATTTCTTCCTTCAGGCGCTGGCGATCTGGACCTGCTCGGAGAGCATTGCGGTCGCGATCGGAGAGGAGGTCGTGTGCGCCGCATGCTCGAGGTCGGTCAGGTAACGCTCGGCGTCCAGCGCCGCGGCACAGCCGGTCCCGGCAGCGGTGACCGCCTGCCGGTAGTGGTGGTCCACGAGGTCGCCGGACGCGAAGACGCCCGGCAGGTTCGTCCTGGTCGAGGGATGGTCCACCAGAACGTATCCCTCCTCGTCCAGACGGACCTGCCCGTGCAGAAGCTCTGAGCGCGGATCGTGGCCGACCGCGATGAACAGGCCGGTGACGGCCAGTTCGCCCTTCTCGCCGGTGACCGTGTCGACCAGGGTCAGCCCGGTGACCTTGTCCTCGCCATGGATGGACTCGACGGCAGAGTTCCAGGCGAACTCGATCTTGGGGTCCGCGAAGGCGCGGTCCTGCATGATCTTCGAGGCGCGCAGCTCGTCGCGGCGGTGCACTATGGTCACCTTGCTGGCGAACCGGGACAAGAACGTCGCCTCCTCGATGGCGGAGTCACCTCCGCCGACGACGGCGATGGCCTGGTCGCGGAAGAAGAAGCCGTCACACGTCGCACACCAGCTCACGCCGTGGCCAGAGAGCCGGTCTTCGCCCTCGAGGCCCAGCTTGCGGTAGCCCGAACCCGTCGCCAGGATCACCGCGTGTGCGGAGAAGATCTCACCGGCTGCGTTGCTCACAACCTTGACCGCGCCCGTCAGGTCGACCCCGGTGATGTCGTCGGAAACGATCTCCGCACCGAACCGCTCCGCCTGTGAGCGCATCTCGTCCATCAGCTGCGGTCCCATGATCCCGTCCCGGAAGCCGGGATAGTTCTCCACCTCGGTGGTGGTCATCAACGCCCCACCGGCGGTGACCGAACCTTCGAAGACCAGGGGGGAGAGGTTCGCGCGAGCGGCGTACACCGCAGCGGTGTACCCAGCCGGGCCCGAGCCGACAATGATCACGTTGCGCACGTTCTGATCGGTCATGAAACTCCGAACTTCTGGTTGCGTGAGACTGGTGTGGCTGAACACGCTCCTGGCCATAGCCTGCCGAAGGCAAGAGTGCCTGTCACAGGGCACAACCGATCCCAGGCTCGCCTGATTCCCGCAGGGTACCCCGCGGACCGCCGCCGCTCCCGGTGAAGTCGCGTCAGCGAGTATCGACCCTGGTCGAGGCCAGCGGCGGCCCCGCGTGGTCGCAGGCATAGACCTCGGCCGCTCGGCGACCGTTCTCGGGCGCTCGCAGCACCATCGTCGCGGGTTCTCCGTCGAGGCGTACGACGATGAGCTCGTCGCCCCGCCCGGTGGCGGGGGCCACGCACCCGCGAATCTCACCCCGGGCCTCGGCCGAAAGCCCGCCCAAGAGCCCGCCCGGGATGCCGGCCAGGACAGGCGAGTCGGAGACCCGCTGCGCGTCTGTGTTCAGCGAGTCAGATCGAAGTCTGGGCACGGCTATTCGACCGGTGTCCTGCTGAGATTTGGCCGCTGCGGCGGCCTCGCGGTCTTCATCCTTGTCCTCGCGCTTGGACGCGGTGTCGGGTCCCGCGGCCTCCGGAGCGGCCTGGTCCTGCGCACTCGCGTCTCCCGCATCGCCGTCTTCATCGGAGGCTGCCTCGTCCGAGGACTGAACGGATTCGGTCCCGCTCATCACGTTGCCGATCCCCAACCCCAGCACCGTCACTGCGGCCGCGGCGACCAGCAATCTGGGCCACCGAGCGGCCCTTCGCTCGGACAGGTCCGTGACCGCTGCTGAGCCGTGGCCGGGCGTCGTTCCGGCACGTTCGGCAACCAGGCCAGCGAGGACATCGTCGAGTCGCTGTGCCACCTCCTCAGGCATCGCCGGCGCGGGGTCGTCTAGGGCAGCGAGCAGCCGGCGTACGTCGTCCTGTTCCGCCTCCTCAGGCGTCACGGTTGGCCACCTCCTCCGGGGTCTGGCTGGATCCGCTGTGGGTCAAGTATTGGGTCATGCATGGGGGCATCGTCACTAGCTCGGACGCGGGGAGGCGGCGAAGGGTTCCGTTGCCGCAGGCCCTGAAGCAACGGAACGAGCCTGGCTCGCCCGCGGGAGCAGCGACTCTTGACGGTTCCGGGCGCGCACCCCAGGATCTCGGCCGCCTCGTCAACGGGGTACCCCTCCATGTCGACGAGCACCAGTGCCGCCTTCTGGTCCGCGGGCAGCGTGTCGAGCGCGGCAAGCACGGCGGTTCGCTGCTCGTCGCCGAGCACGACCTCGAGCGGGTCGACTGTCCCGGTCGACCGCGGCGTGCCGGTGGCAAGGGAGCCGCCGTCGATGTACGCCGCGGGCTCGTCGGGCAGCGGCTGTGCGAACCGGACCTTTGCTCGGCGCAGCCGATCGAGACACGCGTTGACCACGATGCGGTGCAACCAGGTGGTGACCGCTGCGTCACCCCGGTAGGACCCGGCTCGGCGGAAGGCCGAGATCATCGCGTCCTGTAGGGAGTCGGCGGCGTCCTCCGGGTCGCCCGTCGTGCGAAGAGCGACCGCCCACAGCCGGTCTCGGTGACGCGCGAACAGCCTTCCGAAGGCCTCGGCGTCGTCGGCGAGGTGAGCCGCGAGAAGCTCCCGGTCATCGCGAGGGTCGTCGGGCCCCCCCGCGCGGAGCGTCACGGACGTACGACGATCTCTGCGATCTGCCCCTGATATCCACCTTCCGCAGGCGGCAGCGAGGTCAGCCATACGACGACGTACTGCGTGCTCACCGGCTCCTCGAGGTTCAGGTCCACCCTGGGCCCGGTGTCTTCGGCAGCGGCGACCTGCTGGAGACCATCGGTGCTCGTGGGCAGCGCGGCCCCCTCCTCGGCGGCGAGCAGCTCCACGTTGTTAGGACGTCCGATCAGGGTGAGCTGCACCTGCGAGACGTCCGCTGTCTCTCCGAGGTCGACGACTAGGCCCACACCGTCCTTGAGCAACCCGAGCTGCGGGTTGTTGAAGTACGTCATTGTCCTCCAGGCGGTCGCCGGGTCACCGTCCACGGCAAGCTCTGCGAGCTCGGCGTTCTCTTCGGGCGGGTCACCCTCGGGATCGAAGTCGCTGACCCCGGCGATGGTGAGCGGCCCGGCCGTCGCCCCGGTCTCGGACGGTTCGGCCGACCCGTCCCCCTGGGGTGACGGCGGCGGTTCCTCACCGCCCCGGCCCAGGTTGAAGGCCAGGATGATGACGAGCACCAACAGCAGAATCGCCGCGATCATCGCCGCGAGCCGAAGCCAGCTCTTTCCCGCGTCCTCGGGCTGCCACTGGGCCGATGCGTCCGCCGCGTCCGGATCCGCGGCGTCGGGACCCCACACCGCCGGTAGGGAGCCGGTGCCGTGGCCCGTGCGATGGTCTGCTCGGTCAGTTCTCTCGGGCTGCGGGCTCGGGCTGCGGCCACCCGGCGGGTCGGGGGCGAACAGCGGCCTGGGATCGACCTCCGGCACCACCGGAGGTGGGAGCGGCCTCCGGCTCGCGCCCTCGGGACTGCCCACCCCGCTGTCGGCCACGCGGCTGACCCCGCTGTCGGCGTCGTAGAACGGAGGTGCGGCGACCTGCGTTGCCTCCGGATCCCTGGCGTGCGCAGGTTCGCTCTCCGGCTCGGCGGCCGACCAGGGTGGTCCCTCGTGCGAGGTGGGGGGTCGAGCCTCCGGTGGAGTCGACCTGGCCACGGCAACCTCTGTCGGGTCAAGGTCGTCGCCGCCAGGCTCCGCCCCTGGCCCGGGTGCTGAGACGGGGGCGGCACCGGAGACTGGCAGGTCACGGATGACGGTGGTGGGCTCGTGCCCGGGGGAGGTGACGCTAGCCGGGTCGGCGATGAAGTCGCTCAGCGCCACGCTGAGGTCTTGCGCGCGACCGATCGGAATCTCCGGCTGCTGGGTGTCGATGTGCAGGAACCGGTCACAGATGGCGTCGAGCGGTCGCGGAACGCCGGCCCGGACCTTGCGGGGTCGTAGCGCCCGACCGTGCTCGCGCGGGGCTTCCGGAAGCGTCGAACCACCCGACCCCGGCCACCGTCCGACGAGCGCGGCGTAGAGCAAGGACGCGAGGTTCATCACGTCGACGTCCTGGTCGCTGGGTCGATCATTGGGTCGATCATTGGGCTGGTCGCTGCCTGCCGGTGGTCCGGAGGCTCCGTTGAGCACTGCGTCGATGGCGAACCCGATCAGTTTCACCGAGCCGGACTCGGTAACCATCACGTTCTCGGGGATCAGGCGTCCGTGGGCAACGCCGTGCCGATGTGCCGTGGTGATCGTCTCCGCCACCTCCTTGACCAGCCAGGCGGCACGTCGTGGCGGGAGTGGTCCCTCGCTGAGCATCAGGTCCAGGGAACTGCCCGCAGACCACTCGTTCACCACGTAGGCGACCTCGTCTTCCTCCGCGGCGTCGAGAACTCGCAGGAGCCGACCGTCGGTGACCGCTGCCGAGGCTCGGGCCGCAACAAGCAGAGCCTCGGCGCGCGAGTCAGAGGCATCGATGACGTGGACCGCTACGCTGCGGGCAAGTATCTGGTCGGTGGCTCGCCAGAACTTGGCGCCGGCGGTCTCCTGGAGAAGGTCCTCGAGGCGAAAGCGTCCGGCCAGGACGGTTCCGCGCCCGATCGGGTTGTCGGCCACGTCCCTCCTCAATCGGTGCCGGGGCAACGCTCTTCTGAAACTACATGTTATGGGGTGACGGACCGACGGAGTCGGCTGGTGGCCAGGTCCATGATGCTGGTCACCTCGGTGATTCTCATCGCGCGTGCCAGCGTGAGGAACAGCACGACGTCGAGTCCGGTGACCGCCAGCATCATGACGATCGCCTGCAGTTTGCTGTCGTCGACCGGCCAGACCTGCTGTGCGGCGTACTGTCCCGCCCAGGTGACCGCGGTGGCGACGCCGGCCGCGATCAGCAGCCGGACCAGGAACCGCACCAGAGCCGGAGTCTGAAGCCCGCCGAGAAGGCGACGCAGCAGCCAGTAGGAGATCACCGCGCCGACGGCGTAGGAACCCACGTAGGCGAGCACCAGTCCGGAGGCGGTACCCCCTGCCGAGACGACGCTGGTGACGGCGATGGCCAGCGCGATGTTGGTCGCCGCGACCGCGCACTGGATCCAGAAGACGGTCCGGGTGCGCTCAAGGGAGTAGAACCCGCGCAGCATCAGGTAGTGGACGGTGAAGAACACCAGACCGATCGCGAACAGGGACAACGGGGGCGCGTAGTCAGGGAAGGCGTCCGCGGCGGCGAGCCAGCCGTAGACGATGTTCGCCAGGTCGTAGGCGATCAGCGGAAGCAGCAGCGCGAACGGGATGATCAGTGTCAGCGTGCTCCGCAAGGTGGAGGAGACTCCCCGGGCAACTCCGGTGAGGTCATGGTCCGCGGCATAGACCGACAGTCTCGGGAGCACGGCGGTCGCCAGCGACACGGTGGCGATCGAGTGGGGCACCATCACCAGCAGGAACGTCTGGGAGTAGATCGTGTAGCCGGTGCCGGGGTCATCACCCGCCAGACCAGCGGCGGCGCCGCCGGAGGCGAGGCGTACGACGACGGTGTAGGCGATCTGGTTCACGATCACGAACATGACGGTCCACATGCCGAGTCGCAGCGTGTGCCCGAGCCCGGAGCCGCGGAAGTCGAAGCGCGGACGATAGCTGAACCCGGCGGCCTTGAGATACGGCAGGAGCACCAGGAGCTGGACCGCGATGCCCAGTGTGGAGCCCAGGCCGAGCAGCATCTCCTGGTTCGCGGAGTAGCCGCCGAACACCTCGTCGCCGCTTGCCGGGCCGAACACGAACAGGTAGATCACCAGCACGACTACCGAGATCACGTTGTTGGCGATCGGCGCCCACATCATCGGCCCGAATCGGCGACGTGCGTTGAGCACCTGTCCGACCAGCACGAACATGCCGTAGAAGAACACCTGTGGCAGGCAGAAGCGTGCGAAGGCGATGACCGACTCCCGCTGGGTGGCGAGCTCCGGCTCGAAGAAGTCGTCGGAGAGGAAGACCCTCATCAGCCAGGGAGCGGTGATCACCAGCACCGCGGTGACCCCGGCTAGAAAGAGCCCTGCGAGAGTGATGATTCGGTTGGTGTACGCCTCGCCGCCGTCCGAGTCGTTCTTCATCGCCCGCACGAGCTGGGGGACAAGCACAGCGTTGAACACGCCCCCCGCGAGGAGGATGTAGAGCATGTTCGGGATGGTGTTGGCGATGTTGAAAAGGTCCGCGTGCAGGTAGGCACCGAGCGCGGCAGCCAGCAGTGCGCTGCGAACGAATCCGCTGGCGCGTGACACGACGGTCCCCGCGGCCATTACTGCGCTGTCGCTCAGGATCCCGCGGCTCTCCGATCCCGGATCAGTGGTGCCGCCCTCGGCTCGTGACCCCCGGCTCATCCGGCCGCCGCCCCTTTGAGCCGCGGGTCCCGGGTCGAACCGCGAGTCCGGACTCGCTTCATGATCCGGATACCGGAGGCGAGGAACAACAAGGTGACCCCCACGCCCAGGATTATCCAGATCACCAGCCCGACCTGGCTGCTGCGGACGTTGAAACGCGTCTCACTCCCCAGCGGCTGACCGTTGCTGTTGGTGGGGAGGAGGCTCACCGAGTGCACACCGACGTCCAGCGAGGTTGCCCGCAGGCGCACCGAGGCTCGTTGACCCGGACCTAGGGCCACGTCTTCGGGGGAGGCGATCACCAGATCGCTGCTTCCCGTCTCCGCTCTGACACCGACGGTCACCGGTTCGTCGAGATCGTTGACCAACGTGATCGCGAACGTTCCCTCTTCACTGGACATCGTCACGAAGGACGGACCCTCGATCCGCACCCGATCCATCAGCGACCGGATAGCGTCGTTGCTCGCTCGAGCGGCCGCCGCTGCGGCGTTCGGGCGCTTTCTCGCCAGATACGTAGAGGCCAGAAACGCTGACTTGTCGAGAGTCGCGCCCACAGTGTCGTTCTGGGTGAGCAGGTCGGCAAGAACGTCACCGGTCTGGCCGAGCTCCTCGGTTGCCAGCAGGTTCGCGAGCGGGACCTCGGCGCGAGCTTCGGCGCGGGGGTAGCTCACCTCCACATCGTTCGCATCCTTGTCGGGGTCGGGCGGGTTCGCCATGGCGGTGACTGTGGGCAGGTCGACGGTGCGCAGCCAGGGCTCGTCGAGGCCGGACAGAAAGTCCGCACGGCGCCAGTCCCTGCCCGGATTCCACAGCTGCGGGGTCGACACGACCAGCGGCTGATTGCCGTTCGAGGACAAGGCGTGCACAGCGGCCTCACTGAGGATCCGTTGGCGCAGAGCCAGGGCGCGGTACGCCGGCGTTGGCCCTGGCCCACCCGATGCGACCGAGTTGTCGCCGAGCACGATGCGCAGGCCGCGATCGGTCTCTATGACGGTCTCGGTTGCCGCGGGGACGGCGGCTTCGGACAGCAGAACCGGCGTCAGCGTGTCGAGACTGGCCAAGGCCTCCCTGGGAAGGAACCCATTCGCTGGAGCGACCACGGGGCTGGTCTCGACGTCGAGTCCTTCCATCGTGCGTGCACTCAGGTCGGTCGCCTCGACGAACAGTTCGTCGAAGGTGCGGCGCAGCATCGAGGCCACGTCCGCTCCGCCATAGGCGACGGCGAGAACGGTGTGGCGCTCGGCCTGCCGTCGAAATGATGCCAGCCAGTCCGTTGCCCGCTCGGCCTGCGGGGAGAGTTCCGGCTCGTCGTCGGACGGATCCTCGGAGGGCTCGTTGGAGGGCTCGTTGGAGGGCTCGTCGGACGCCTCGTCGGAGGTTTGGTCCGAGGGTTCGCTGGAGCTGTTGCCGTCCGGTGCGGTCGGTTCGAACTCCCCTCCGTCGTCAGGTGCAGTGCTCAACGCCGGGTTGTCGCCGGCAACGGAGATCGCCGCATCCACAACCGCCGGATCCAGCACCCAAGTGACCGGGGTCGTGGTCGTGGTGTCGCTGAGCCGCAACAGCCGACCCAACCGACCCTGGGGACCGAGCAGATCCTGCCAGTTGTCCAGGTTCCTGAGCCGACCTTCGGTATCCCGTCGGACGCCCGCCTCGAGCGGCATCACCAGCGACATTGTCGCGCGCGGTCCGGCCGGCTCCATCAACGGTATGAACGTGCGTGCGCGCCCGTCGGCACCGTCGAGCCGGCCTTCCTCGCTCGCACCGAGGACATGCACCCCCAGCCAGTACACACCTGCCGCGCCGGTGATCTGGAGCTCCTCGCGTGGCACGGACAGGGTGTAGTCGACGCTGGCCCCCGGCTCCAGGTCGCCGACCGGGTCGAAGAGCTCGGCGGCGGTGAGCCGACCTCCGATTTCGGTCAGCGGGTCGGTGCGCTGAGCCTGCGCCAGCTCGGCATCCGTGGTGAGCGGGACGGGCGAGGTGAGCAGGTAGACGTTGAGATCTGTCCAGCTCTCCTTAGACCGGTTGGTGACCTGACCCGTGACCGTGATCTCGCCGGTCGGGGGAAGTGAGGCAGGCATGGAGTCGATCGAAACCAGCAGGGGCGCCGGCTCGGCGGCGGAGGCCGGCGCAGAACCAGCGAACGCGACGGTTCCTACAGCAAGAAGACCCGTCGCCAGGCATGCGGCGATGCGCGTGGAGACCGGTCCTATCACGCCGTCGATGCTAACCATCGTCCGGTGGTCGGTCCCGAAGACACTCACCCTAGAGTTGTCTCCCGTGCCCGAGCAGCCTGAATCCCCCCCACCTGGACACTCTCCGGCTGGACCTTCTCCGGCCGGACCCTCTCCGGGGATGAGCGACGTCCAGACCACCGCCGTCCGCGAGCTCCTGCGCATCGCCCCGGTGATCGACGAGCTCGGCGCCCGGTTCGAAGCAGCCGGGGAGCAGATCGCGCTCGTCGGCGGACCGGTCCGCGACGCGATGCTGGGTCGGCTTCAGAACGACCTGGACTTCACCACCTCCGCGCGACCGGAGGTAACCGAGAGTCTGGTGCGGGGATGGGCCGACGCCACCTGGGACATCGGTCGCGCCTTCGGCACGATCGGTTGCCGCCGGGGTGAGTGGCAGCTCGAGATCACGACGTACCGCTCGGACAGGTACGACGGCGCCACCCGTAAGCCCGGCGTCGACTTCGGCGACTCGCTCCTCGGCGATCTCGGCCGCCGCGACTTCACGGTGAACGCGATGGCACTCTCGCTTCCCGGACGACAGTTCGAGGACCCCTTCTCGGGGCTGGCCGATCTGGCTGGGCAGGTGCTTCGCACGCCCGGAACATCGGAGCAGTCCTTCTCCGACGACCCGCTGCGGATGATGCGCGCGGCGAGATTCGCGGCTCAGCTCGGCTTCACGGTCGCGCCCGACGTAGTCGCCGCGATGACGGCGATGGCCGACCGGATCACCATCGTTTCCCCAGAACGGGTGCGTGACGAGCTGGTGAAGCTAGTCAACGCCCCCCACCCGCGCCGCGGCCTCTCGCTGATGGTGGACACGGGTTTGGGCGATCAGGTAATCCCGGAGCTACCGGCTCTCGCGCTGGAGCGCGACGAGCACCATCGCCACAAGGACGTGTACGAGCACACGCTGACCGTGCTCGAGCAGGCCATCGGTCTCGAGCATCGCCTCCCTGGCGGCGGGCCGGACTTCATCTCCCGGTTCGCGGCGTTGATGCACGACGTCGGCAAGCCCAGGACGCGTCGTTTCCAGGAGGACGGCTCGGTGACCTTCCACCACCACGACGTGGTGGGTGCGAAGATCACCCGGAAGCGGATGAAGGCGCTGCGGTTCTCCAACGACGAGATCGCCGCGGTGAGCGAGCTGGTGCTGCTGCACCTGCGGTTCCACGGGTACGGCTCCGGGGAGTGGACCGACTCGGCGGTACGACGCTACGTGCGAGACGCCGGTGGCCAGCTGGCACGACTGCACATCCTGACCCGAGCCGACAGCACCACCCGGAACCGGCGCAAAGCCTCGCTGCTGCGGCGCACCTATGACGACCTCGAGGCCCGCATCGAGCGCCTCGCTGAGGAGGAGGAACTGGCCGCGCTCCGGCCGGACCTCGACGGCAACCAGATCATGGAGATCCTCGAGATCGGGCCCGGCGCGATGGTGGGCGAGGCCTACAGGCACCTGCTCGAGCTGCGCTTGGAGAATGGGCCGATGTCCTACGACGACGCCAAGACAGCCCTCGTCGCGTGGTCGTCTGGTCGCGAGACCGGGGCGTCCGGCGCGTCGGGCGCGTTCGGCCCCGGGGGCTCCTGAGGGAGGGGGCGCGGCCTACCATCCGGCCTCACTACGTTCGGCCTCCCGCCAAGCCCGCCACGACCGCGCCCCTCTCTCAACCGCCCCAGGTGCTTCGCCGGCGACGGGATCAGCGACCTGTTCGGGAGCTAGTCGAGTCGGCCTCAGCTCTTCCTGAGGTGAGGCGGGCGTAGGCGAGGGCGGTCAGTAGGTAGCCAACCGCGATCGCACCCAGCACGGCGTAGGACTTGCCGTCCGCCGGGAGTACGATGGCCGCCACCGCCGCAGCGGCGACGAAAGCGACGTTGAAGATGACGTCGTACAACGCGAACACCCTTCCCCGGAACGCGTCGTCGACCGATTCCTGCACCAGGGTGTCGACGCAGATCTTGATGCCCTGGGAGGCCAACCCGAGGAAGAACGACGAGACGAGCAGGGCGGGCCGGGTGAACAGCGCGCCCGGCACCAACTGGATGAACGCGGCCGACGTGAGCAACACCAGGATCCAGGCTCGGATGCTGAGCCGGTCGGTGACCACGGGGGTGACGAAGGCGGCCACGACGAAGCCTGCCCCGCTGACCAGGACCGCCAGCGCGATGCCGCTGAAGGCCGCATCGACCTCGGCGGCGGTGTGGAAGTAGTTGCGGTACAGGAGGATCAGCATCACCGTGGAGACGCCGAAGAAGAACCGATGGGCCCCGATGGCGACCAGGCCGACGGTGGCCGGCCGTCGTTGCGCGAGATGCCTCAGCCCGTCGACGAGGCCGCGTGCGACGTGCCGGACCGCTTCACGCGCGGCCGGCCGATCGGGGTCGAAGTCGGGGCCGAGGAGGTCACGCGGGATCCGCAGTGCGAGACCCCCCGCGACGGCGAACCCAACAGCTGCCATGGCCAGCACCGCGACGTCACTGTCGACGCCGACCCGGTCCCACACGAGCCGACTCCCGGCGCCCAGCGCCAGGCCGGTGATGGCTGCCAGGGTGCCACTGGTGGGCGTGAGCGCATTGGCGGTGAGCAGCTCCTCCGGATGTACGACGTGCGGCAGAGCAGCCGACAGGCCAGCGAGGACGAACCGGTTCACCGACAGGCAGGCAAGGATCAGCGCTAGCAGCAGCGGACCGTCGAGGTCGGACGCGACGCCTGTGGCGAGGAGCAGGACCAGAGCAACGCGGAGGAAGTTTGAGATCGCGAGAACCTGCCGCCGCGACCATCGGTCGAGGAAGACGCCCACGAACGGTCCGAGCACGCTGAACGGCAAGAGCACGGTGGCCAGGGCGCCGGCGATCGCCGGCGCGTCCGGTTGCCGTTCGGGGGAGAAGATAATGTAGGACGCCAGCGCGACCTGGAAGACTCCGTCGGCGAACTGGCTGCTCAACCGAACTGCGAACAGCCGGCGGAACCACCTCCCCCGAAGCAGTCGAACGAAGTCGCGTACGGCGCTCATCTGCCCATTGTCCCGCGGTCTATTGACTCAGCGTTCGAAGGCCGGTTACCTGTGACTCAACCGAAGAGATTGGGGAGGGTCATGACAGCTGTCTTCGCTGCGATCTGGGAGCAGGACGGTGGGCCGGCGTTCGTTGCTCGGCACAACCTGGATGCGGGGCAGTATCAGCAGGCGTTCGACGAGTTCGTGGGGCAGGGGTTCCGGCTGACCTGTGTGAACGGGTACACGGTGAACGGGCAGGAGCGGTTCGCTGCGATCTGGGAGCAGGACGGTGGGCCGGCGTTCGTGGCCCGGCACAACCTGGATGCGGGGCAGTATCAGCAGGCGTTCGACGAGTTCGTGGGGCAGGGGTTCCGGCTGACCTGTGTCAGCGGGTACACGGTGAACGGGCAGGAGCGGTTCGCTGCGATCTGGGAGCAGGACGGTGGGCCGGCGTTCGTGGCCCGGCACAACCTGACCGGTTCGGAGTACCAGCGGGCGTTCGACGAGTTCGTGGGGCAGGGGTTCCGACTGCGCGTGGTCAACGGGTTCGACTCTCAGGCCTTCTTCACGCTCTCGCACTTCACGTTCGCCGACGACATTTCAGCTGAGAACCGGGACCAGCTGATCGACCGGCACAGGTTCGCACTGTCCCGCGTCGGGTCCTGCGGCAACCTGTCGGCGGAGGAACAGGGGAGTCTCAACCAGACCTACCAGCGTGCGATGCATCACACGACGCTCAACAAACCTCGCACGAATGCCAGCGCGACGGTCGGGGGTTCGACCGTGAACGTCAACTTCGGGGTGCTGTTCCCGCAAGGCGACGAGGAGATCTCGCAGACGCTCATTCACGAGATGATGCACTGTGCCGGCTTCTCGCACCCCGTCCGACGCGATCCCCCCGACGGGAGCAGCTGCGACGCCCCCGACCCCGCGGTCTTCGACTGCCCGAACGACAACGGTCAGTACTTCGGGACAGTGCCATTGCGCGCAGAGTTCTGCATCGCCGGCGACCAGAGCGACGTGATGTCTCGCCTGGAGACCAAGGCATCGGGCGAGAGTTGCGTGATCGACGAACAGGGAGTGGCTTCGATCCTGGTGACCCGGTAGCAGCGGCCGCCAGGAAGCGGCCCCAAGCATCCAGGCCCTGCATCAAAACGGACTCTTCGGGTCAGCGCTCTACCTCGCCACGGATGAACGCCTCGACGCTGGCGCGTCCCTCGTCGTCGGGACGTTGGATCGGCGGTGACTTCATCAGGTAGGACGAGGCGGACAACACCGGGCCGCCGACTCCCCTGTCGAGGGCGATCTTCGCGGCGCGGACAGCGTCGATGATGATCCCGGCGCTGTTCGGGGAGTCCCACACCTCGAGCTTGTACTCCAGGTTCAACGGTACGTTGCCGAACGCACGACCCTCGAGCCGCACATAGGCCCACTTGCGGTCGTCGAGCCACTGGACGTAGTCCGAGGGGCCGATGTGCACGTTGCGGGCTCCGAGGTCATGGCCGATGTTCGAGGTCACCGCCTGAGTCTTGGAGACCTTCTTGGACTCGAGACGGTCTCGTTCGAGCATGTTCTTGAAGTCCATGTTGCCGCCGACGTTGAGCTGGTAGGTGCGGTCGAGCACCACGCCGCGTTCCTCGAACAGCCTGGCCATCACCCGGTGGGTGATGGTGGCGCCGACCTGGGACTTGATGTCGTCACCGACGATCGGCACACCGGCGTCCTCGAACTTCTGCGCCCAGAGCGGGTCGGAGGCGATGAACACCGGGAGGGCGTTGACGAAGGCGACGCCGGCGTCGATGGCGCACTGCGCGTAGAACTTGTCGGCTTCCTCCGACCCCACCGGCAGGTAGGACACGAGCACGTCGGCCCTGAGCTCACGAAGAGTGGCAACCACGTCGACCGGCTCGGAGTCGGCCTCGTCGATGGTCTCGCGGTAGTACTTGCCCAAGCCGTCGAGGGTGGGGCCACGCTGAACGGTGATCCCCGTGGGTGGGACGTCACAGATCCTGATCGTGTTGTTCTCCGAGGCGGTGATCGCCTCGGACAGGTCGAAACCCACCTTCTTCGCGTCCACGTCGAACGCGGCGACGAACTCGATGTCGGAGACGTGGTACTCACCGAACATCACGTGCATAAGGCCAGGGACGGAAGCACTGGGATCCGCGTCGCGGTAGTACTCCACTCCTTGGATCAGGGAGGTGGCGCAGTTGCCGACTCCCACGAGTGCTACACGTATCGAACCCATCGGGCTCTCCTCACTGCCTTTGCCCACGTGTCGGCTCGGCGTTCTCTGTTGGTTGGGTGTTGCCGGGTGGCTTGCCTGGAAGTGCGGTGCGCTCGGCGTTGATCAGGTCCGAAAGCCAGCGCACCTCGCGTTCGACCGACTCGACCCCGTGTCGCTGGAGCTCGGTTGCATACCGGTCCATCTGCTGTTGTGTGCGTGCAAGCTGTCCCTGGACTCGTTCGAGGCGCTCCTCGAGGCGGGTACGTCGGCCCTCGAGGATGCGCAACCGGATCTCCATGTCTGTGCGGCTGAAAAAGGCGAACCGCACGTCGAAGTTGTCGTCCTCCCACGAGGACGGCCCGGCCTCGGACATCAGCTGCGTGAAGCGACCGTCCCCGGCCTCGGTGAGTTCGTAGACGATGCGTGGGCGGCGGCCGACGCCTCCCACGGACCCGTCGACGCCGCCGACGTGCTCAGCAATTAAGCCGGCTTTCAGCATCTTCTTCAGCGCCGGGTAGAGCGAGCCGTAGGACAGCACCCGACTCCACCCCAGCACGCCGTTGAGCTGCTTGCGGAGCTCGTAACCGTGCATGGGTGACTCATGCAGCAGTCCAAGGACTGCGAACTCGAGTATCTCGCCTCGACGGGCCACGGGTCACCTGCTGAAAGTGTCGATGCATATCGGTAGCACCTATCGTAGCGATATATCGCGGATGCTCCACATCTCGCGCGCGGCGTGTCCCCCCGTACCCTTCTCTTGAGCGGTCGTCCCTCATCCTCCGGAGTGTTCCTTGAGTGCACAACCCAAGTCCGCCGCCCCGCCCTCGGGGAAACGCAAGAGCCGCGGTCGGCGTATCCTCAAGTGGTTCCTGCTGACCGGCCTCGCCCTGCTCGCTCTCGGCGTGGCGGTGTTCGCCTACGCCTACTACGCCACCGACATCCCGAACCCGAACAAGGACTTCCAGACCCAGACGTCGTTCGTGTACTACGCCGACGGCGAGACCGAGCTCGGTCGTTTCGCCACCCAGGACCGGCAGAGCATCCCGCTCGGCGACGTACCTCAGCACGTAGAGGACGCGGTCATCGCAGCGGAGGATCGGACCTTCTACACCAACCGGGGGATCGACCCTAGGGGCATCATCCGCGCCGCGTTCAGCAACGCGACGAGCGACACGACTCAAGGCGCGTCCACGATCACGCAGCAGTACGTCAAGGTGCTCTACCTCACCCAGGAGCGGACGCTCACCCGCAAGGCGAAGGAGGCACTGCTGTCGCTGAAGATCCAGCGACAGATGGACAAGCCGGAGGTGTTGGAGGGTTACCTCAACACGATCTACTTCGGCCGGGGTTCCTACGGCATCCAGGCGGCTGCACGTGCCTTCTTCGACAAGGACGCGGCCGATCTCGACGTACGCGAGGGAGCGGTTCTGGCGGCGGTTCTGAACTCGCCGGGGAACATGGACCCCGCGAACGGCAAAGATGCCCGTCGGACGTTGGAGGAGCGCTACGACTACGTCCTCGGCGGCATGGCCGACATGGGTACGCTCACGGCTCAACGTGCCGAGAAGGCAGCGAGAAAGCTGCCGGTGTTCCCCCGGATCGAGCAGGAGGACACGTACGGCGGTCAACGCGGCCACATCCTCACCCTGGTGCGGCAACAGCTGCTGGAGAAGGGGTTCAGCGAGTCCGATATCGATGGTGCGGGGCTACGCGTCACCACCACCTTCACCAAGAAGGCCGTCAACGCCGCGGCGCAGGCAGTTCAGCAGGAACGTCCGCCAGCCTTGCCGCAGCTCCATGTCGCGGTCGCGTCGGTTGACCTGCGCACCGGAGCGTTGCGAGGCATGTTCGCCGGCCAGGACTACCTGAACAGCCAGATCAACTGGGCGGTCGAAGGTGGCCAGCCCGGTTCAGCCTTCAAGGCGTTCGCGGTGGCAGCGGCGATCAAGGACGGATTCAGCCTCCGGGACACGTTCGAGGGAAACTCCCCCTACGTCTTCCCGGACGGAAGCGACGTCGAGAACCAGGGCGACACGGACTACGGCAGCGCGATCAGCATGATCAGCGCGACGGCTGACTCCGTGAACACCGCCTTCATCGACATGGCGGTGAGCATGGACGATGGTCCGGAGAAGATCATCGACACGGCCGTCGACCTCGGCATCCCGAGGAACTCTCCGGGCCTGGAGCCGGGCCCCGCCGTCGCGCTCGGCTCAGCTACCACCAACCCGATCGACATGGCCACCGGCTACGCCGGCATCGCGAACCAGGGTCAGGCCAACGACTGGTACGCCATCGAGAGGGTCGACTCAGACACAGGCGAGGAGCTCTTCAAGGAGCCGAGGAAGACCGAACGGGTGTTGTCGGCCGACATCGCCGCAGACACCAGCTACGCCCTGCAGCAGGTCGTGTCGTCGGGTTCGGGCACCGCCGCCCTCGAGCTCGGTCGTCCCGCCGCTGGCAAGACCGGCACCGCGACGAACGAGGACGCCGAAGTCTCGTCGTCGTGGTTCGTCGGCTACACGCCGCAGCTGTCGACGGCGGTGATGTACGTGCGTGGCGACGGCAACGACCAGCTCGAGGGCTACATGCCGGAGTACTTCGGTGGGTCCTATCCGGCCCGGACCTGGACCGCTGCCATGCTGCGGGCTCTCGAGGGGACGCCCGTGCTCGAGTTCCCCCCGCCTGTCTTCGTCGACGGGGTGGCACCGGACAGCGGCCATGAACCCGTGCCGACGTCTACTCCAGAACCCACCACCGAGGAACCAGAGCCC
>Ga0209587_1000453_pt1 | contig 20054 bp, 19 predicted proteins | sample NGEPerD_2_FD_184512 | JGI IMG/M metagenome (GOLD analysis project Ga0209587, IMG submission 184512) | Arctic peat soil microbial communities from the Barrow Environmental Observatory site, Barrow, Alaska, USA - NGEE PermafrostL1-D... | ecosystem: Environmental > Terrestrial > Soil > Wetlands >... | reverse complement strand
CCTGACTGTAAGTTTCTTTTGCTTCTTTTTTCTTGCCCGATGCTTGCAATTTAGTACCAGCCTCCATAAGTCGCATTGTTGCAGCCAGTAAGTGTTTGCTGGCACACCATGTTTCACCTTCGTGCTCGTCTATCAACCTGCTGAGTAGTTGCTTGCGCATGTCTCTAACTTGAACTAACAGATTGAGGTATTCACCTTTGTGTGTTTTTTCAGCCGTGAAGAAGAAATGCTCCTCTAAATTTATTAGATTCATAATAGCAATACTTAAGTCTTCTTCCATCGAGAGATCATATTTGTCGCTCTTTTTGAGTTCATTCACTTTTTTTAACAAATCGTCGTAGTCATTATTTTTCATATTGCAAAAATTAGGAACCCTAGCAATATCATTATTATACCGGCCGTGAGGCGCGACTGTTTCATGCTTTTAGCTCGCCATTGTTGCACAATATCAATTACTTTTGCATCGCCAACTATAAGCAATACCACTACTAGCGGTAACACGAACAATATATTGTACCAGAACAGATATAAAATACCGCCAAACAAGGTGGCTTGGTCGTGGAGTAAACCGATAACCATCAAATATGGTCCGCCCGTACACGGAAATTCGCAGAGACCTACTAGTACACCTAACAAAAAGACTGTGGGAAGAGTAGCCTTTTCCATCAGCGTGGCAATTCTGTGGTGCGAGATTGATGGTATCTTTAATTTGATTGGGAATGATGGCCAGAGATAAGTTAAAATATTAATAACCCCTAACCCTATCACTAGGACCGCCCCTAGTTTACCCATAATATTAGGTATACCAAAGAGGTGAAAAGCCTGCAATAAGCCAAGTCCAATTAAAATGTATGCCAGGAATATTCCAATTATGTATATGCCACCGATACGCAACACATTTCTCCTCAGTTTTCCAATACTAAACAAGAATGCAATCGTGAGCAACAATACTGCGAAAGCACAAGGATTAATGGCGTCAATTAGGGCTGATATCGTGACCAGTGGGAATAACCATTGTCCACTATTGCTAATATTCCACAGTATTTCCGTTCCTATGGTGGTACGGAACAGTAAAACAACTCCGGCAATAACGATAGCTAATAACACAAGGATTAGTAAACGCTTACTCATTATGGCGTTACTGTGGCTTTAAATTTGATTTCGGTGCGATCGACACCTACGCTATCTATGAATATTGATCGCTCAATTTTGCCTATACCGGACGAACCGTGGGCGGCAGGGTCGTATATAGCCTCAACGCTAGCTTCTCCGCCCGCAGGTATAACAACATCTATTTTTGGCACACTCCCGTGTCCTTCCATACTGAACGGTCCTTCCGTTTTATCGCCAACCGTAAGTGACGCTTCGGTACACATACATGATGTGTGCAACTTCGAAACTATGACCTGTTCAACACCAGTATTTTTGATCGTGAATACATGATTGACGTTTCCATTCTTCATAGAAATCGTGCCGAAATCATATTGCGACTCAGTAAACGACAGTGTGCTGGGTATATTTGGCTTACCTAATTTTCCAGATATAACTAGTACGGATACTACCCCGACAAATCCAACGATTAGTATTGCCATTATTATCTTAAACCTCATATTTGTTTGTACCCCCTAACTAACTTTACTTCGTATGTTTGTGATTTCATAAAGTCTGAGCAACTCCTCTATAGATCTCTCGGAATCTGACTCATTCCCCGAACTTAACTGATGCCTAACGTGGGTGCGTATATGATTTTCAAGTATCAATTTACTTAACGAGTTGACTGACTTTTGTATGGCAAGGCTTTGAGTCAATATATCCATACAGTATTCTTCATCGTCGATCATCTTTTGAACACCACGCATTTGTCCTTCAAGTATCTTAGCTCGCTGTAACGCTTTTCGCTTTATATCACCTATCATGCACCCATTGTAATACCCCCCAGGGGTATTGTCAATGCATAAATATACCCCTGTTAGCAGGGCTCATGGATTACTACCAATATGCATGACGAAAGACTGATTAAACTTACTATTAAATAATAAGAGTTTTTTTAAAATAACAGCCCATAGTGGACGAACTTCGTAACTTTTAACTATTCGTTATTATCGTCAAGATTTACTTTAATCGTAACATTTGATGGCCCAGCGTTAGGGCTCGTGGTGATATCGTTAATCGATAGCCCCATTTGAGATTTATTAAAGAATTCGTCACCTCTGGTTTTACTCTCTACTGAGACTCTTAAATATTCATTCCTGGGCGATTTATAAATGTACATAAAATAGGTGCTACCAGGATAGGGTTCTTCGTAAAAAGTAAAACCAGTATCCGCTATTACTTTCTTTAACTCTGCTACTGTCGTATCAACATTTGCACTTCGAATGTATGTTCTTTCTGACGAATAGCTTCTGCTTGAATCCCATTCATATACTTTCTTATCTCCGAAAATAGACTCATAATTGAGACGATATTTTTGATCATCAATCTTAAGACTATTATAAATCGCAATAATCCTGTCTCTGCGTATATTGTTATTCACCGTCGGAACGATATAAAGGCATATAACAGCTACAATAACTGCAGCAATTGCAACGAATGTGGAAAATTTTATTATCCTCTTCTTATTTTTTGCAACGATTTTTTTGAATTTTATCGACATAATATATAAACATTATCACTTCGCATGATGGATGTAAAATACAATGTTATTATTGAGTAGTCTTCTTATATTGTTTAAGCTTGGCAGCCACTAGTGGACGCACTTCGCAACTTCTAGTTAATAGCGTGATTCGGCATAAAATAATCTAATTGACAGATACTGGCAAAGCACGGACGCCAAAGATTTAGGTGTTTTAAATTTAATTATTTGAAAATAGACTACTAATTGGATCCCATCTCGATATTAGCATTGGTTTTTTGGTGAGTACTTTTTGAAGTTTCTTAGATAGAAGATCACGGCGGATTACAACAATATAGCCATTTTTATCAAACCAATCATTATTCATCGTGTAATACCCCTTTTCTCCGTATTTTTCACCCCAACTGTTTTCGACTTTCCATTGAGTGGGTTTACTGTCGACGATATCGACACCTGTAATTGTCATAGCATGGTTGCCGGAGCTATCACGACTCATAAGCCGATCAGCTTTGTTAATTGAGAAATCGATTCCAAAAGTACCTTCAAAATCATAAACATCTGTTGCCATAAAGCCTTTTTTATTGACATCTGAATGAACATCACAACCAAACCAGATTGACTCGTCAGCTTTAATTTGTCGCATAGCAAGCTTTTTAAGATTAGACATGTTCAAGTTTAGGAATAATGGCTCAATGCCGTTAATGACATTTCCACCATCCTCGAAAACGTAAGTCTGCTCGTATGATTTTGTCGGTGACGGATCGTTCAGAATTGATACATAGTCCGACAAATTATTTTTAATATATTTTCCCAAAAAATGCAGAGGGGTAATATTATTATCTCTATGAAATTTTTTATGTTTATCTTTATAAGAGAAATCAAATGTTTTTGGCGGAGTACCTATGGCAATAGTCAAGAATTGATAGATTTCACTTAACATCTTCATTTTTATATTTTTAATATTATTTTCTGAATCGTCCGAAGTTACGAGTTGTCGAAGAATAAACGAATCTTTACGTAGTTTTCGATTAAGAAGTGTATTAAGTTCGTTTGATTTTGAAGTCGCGATTGCTTCAGGCATGACGTATTTCGGTACAATACCATATTTTGTAATAACTGCTGCAGCATATTCCCACCAACCACCGTCGCCCTGCGGATTGTTCAGCAGATCTTCAACGCGTCTATCATCGATCGGAGCGTGAGCAGATTCGATGATATGTTCATAGAATGTATTAGATTTTTCTAATTTATCCCAAAAATATGGGTATGTTTCCGAAAGCTCAAAATCATCGAGTTTATAATCTTTTACAATCTGATGACGCAATGTGTTAAGGGCAGCAAATAGCCAACATCGTCCACTATTCTTCTGGTCTGTTACAACATTGGTCTCAATCTCATTGGAAAAAATAGTCGTATTAGTCGCACTCAAAAAAATATTCTCAGAAGAGGTATAGATACCATTCGAAGTAACTGCTCGTTGTATGACGGCATGATTTTCTGTTCGATAGTGTAGTTGATTTGATAATGACTCAACGGACTTAGTAGTGATTGATTTTGGCATAAAACTCCTTTATTGAATTGGTACTTGCCTTATGACAGCAATGGTATCTCTTGTTATTCATAAATGAAATAGTATCTTCTTGAACAGCATCCTCAACCTTAGGTTTAGAATATCTCTGCTCTATCCACTGAGTTACCATATCATATCTTGTCATTATAACAAATTTTATTTATTTGTTTAATATGAATATCGACCCAATGTACTCCTAGAAAAGTTTACTATATTACTTATGCATGTCACCACCTAGTGGATGCACTTCGCAACTCATAAACACTAAATATTCGAATATTATCAGGTAATTTAATAGGCTCTAGCAATTGCTAGAGCCTATCGCTAATTTCCTAAAAATAGCAAAGTAATCAAAACAAGAAATGTTAATCAATTCAACAGAACTCAATAGCTATATTTTTTCGTAAATTGATAATCTCCTTCATGTCAAGTCCAATCGGGCTGGATTTTGGTATTACATTTACATGCTCTAAAGAGATCATATGATCACAAATTTCAGAACATTCATGATCTGAAGTATTAATTACTTTATCTTCACCATGAAATGATTGAAAGAATGCTAATCTTCCATCGTGCAACAGATAAATACATCCAGACCCAATAAATGGAATTCTTCGAATCTTGTATTCTTCTCCATCAACGGTGACTCTATAGCTGTAAACATAATATCTAACTTTTCTGTTAGCAAAAGCTTCGTTAATGATCTTTTTGATAGTATCCAACTCATAGTTATACTGTTGGATGATAATTGTACGTTTCGCTTCACGTTTAGCATGAACACTCCTTAAAAGTTTCACAGCTAACATCTCCTTCTTGTATTTTGATTGTAAAAAATACCATCGAGAGCATATATATAATAATTCGCTCAATCTATACTTATATAATAACATAGAATTTAATAATAATCAATATTGAAATATGAATAACTCTCGAGTTTTCATTTGATTATGAGCGACTTATCACCTTTAGTTACTTGTCTTTTGCTTTGTGGACAACGACTTGAGGAAATGCGATTTCAATACCGTTTTTCTTAAATGCAACTAGCAAGCGACGACGATACTCGCCTGCGATATACCATTGTTTTGCCGGGATTACTTTACCAAGTGTTTTAATAATTACCGCAGAATTACCAAACTCATCGACTCTGTAGAATTGGATTGGCTCTTTAATTACCTTGGCAAGTTCTTCTTGCTTTAACATGCCCATGCCGACTTCGTTCATTGTTTTTTCAACCAAGTCGATATCGCTATCGTATGCGACACCAATATCAATCACGACACTCGAATATTTGTAGGTTCGGTTCGTGATAACACTTGCTTCACCGTTACGAATAATGTGGATTGTACCATCAAGATCGCGAAGTTTAGTAATCCGTAGTGTTATGTCTTCGATAATGCCAGATGTTTTTTGTCCAACTCCTCCGCCTGCGAGTGTGACGATGTCTCCAATTCTATACTGATTTTCGGTTAAAACAAAAAAACCAGCAAGGTAATCTCGAATCGTTGCCTGAGCGCCCAAACCAATAATGATGCCCAAGAAACCTGCACCAGCTGCAATCTTTGCTATATTGACATTCAAAATACTAAGTATCCAACCAACAGCAGTAAGCCATACTAATAGGCTGACTAATGTTCTAAAGATGCTTCGCAATGTGTCTTCTTGCTTTATGCGGTCAATCTCTGTTTCAAAATCGTGTCGAATTAGCAATCGATGTACAAAATTGCGCATAACAAAGCCCGAAAAGTGGTGTAGTACAAACGCTACAATCAAAACGATGATAATTTGCATGATAGGCAACGATATAATTTCAATAAAACTCATCTTAAATATTATACCATGGCAATTCGTGGTGCCGACTCACAGCGAAAGTTTCTATACATATTTGGACTATCATTATTGACGATGTAAAGATGCGAAAATGAAAAATAGTTCTAGCGCAATTAAAATATTATTGTTCGGAAGTCCCAAGTGGACGTACTTCGCAACTTTTAGTATTTAAATAGGCCCTAGTAAAAACTAAGGCCCTTATTCTTATTTATTAAATAAGCAAAATTTCAAAACAAGATAATCAGATAGTATTCATCTGCTCCATAGTGCATTAAGCTCATTCATAGGGCGTCTCCATTCAATGCTCTCATTTAATGGAACTCCAAATTTTGATGCCTTATCAATGATTGAATCATACAAGTCTCGAAAATGTTCGCAATAAACATAAGATTTAAGAGCATCATCTTTAACCTGAGTGATATGACGCAAGATAGTATAACTATCAAATGCACCAGGTTCGGGAGGGTTCTGGTGTACGTTTACCAAATGCCCATCCAATAAAAGATTAACACTTTCGCTACCTCTATCGTCAGAATGATAGAGAATTATCCATGAAGGACGAAGTTTTCCATCTATATTAATCATTACGCAATCGGGATGGCTAATCTCAGCTTCTTGAATCATTCTTTTGATTATCTTTGGCACGCTATCCACAAGATCATTTGTTTTTTGGACGATTCTTTTTTCCTTTTCAATTTGATTTACTTGATTCGTGTTGTATTGTTTAAGATAGAAATCTTCTAAATTACTCATCAACTATCACCTCTCTCTTGTTTTGATTGTAAAAAATACCATCGAGAGCATATATATAATAATTCGCTCAATCTATACCTATATAATGACATAGAATTAATAAATAATCAATAGTGCGAATCAAAAATATTACAGTATAGCTTCAAGTAGTTCTGGGAAAGCATCAGTTTTCATACTTTTTATAGTAAAGTGCTCATAATTATGGAACATTCTGAATGTAGCCGTAGGTATCCTTTCCCTCAAAAATGTAACGGAGTCTTGCACTTCTTTATGATCATTGTCAGAAGCAAAGACAATAAACTTATTTGTATGTTCAACAATCGTTGGATTAATTTCAAAGTCAAAGAATGCAATATTCTCTTCATGACTCAAGTTGAGCCACGGTGCAACCAAGATAACCTTATCGACAAATATCTCTGGATGTTCACTTAAATAGCGTACCCAGAAGCCACCACCCATACTATGGCCAACAAGTGTTGTCTCGGAACTAATATCAAATCGTTCAACTTCTTTAACGAACAGTTCCCATTTTGGATCGTAGGCATTAGGTACCTCTGGCGTATCTGCTTTGATATCATGAATCATAAGATGTTTCTGTAGCCATGGAAACCAGTGTGAATTACTGCAACTAGGGCTTTTTTCGTTGTAATATTCTTTTTTGCTAGGAAGACCATGCAAAATGATTGCGTTTTTCATGTTTCGAGTATAACAAATTGAGGGGCACCCGTCTAACGCAAGATGATAGACTATGCCTTTGGTATATTCCATTATCAACTAAATTCTGTAAAATTATTAGATTTGACAGAATTCGAACCAATCAACAAAGTTGATGTGGTTCGGTCCGAGTGACCCAACAAAATAAATTAGCCTACGCAAGCGCAGACTAATTTATTTTGGCAGCCCCTAGTGGACGCACTTCGCAAATTCTAGTTAATAATTATTTCAGACTTTTTTCCGGTAATTTCCAAAATCACATGCCAATGTTTATGTCCTTCATCTTTATCAAACACTTTAAATTTTCGTATTTTTAAGCTATTCCACTCGTCGCCCTTGAATAATTTTCGTAACATTTCTTTACTATAACCTCGCCGAGTCCATTCGTCACTTATATCAAAAGTTTGTAAGAAAAAGCGTCCGTCATGTATTAAGTTGTGTGCCATAGTCTTTACTAAACTCTCTGGATGTTCCAGTTTTTGGATTAAATAATTGGAAATAACCAAATCGAATGGTTTATTTGGTGATGTGTAAACATTATTCAGGTCTGTACCCGTCAAGATATCAACTCCTTCAATAAGCCACCCTAATGTTTTGAATGCTTTAATATCGCACCCATCTCCACAACCTAAATCGAGTACACGTTTTTGCGTGAACTCATATTGATTTATAAAATCTTGTAATTCTTGGTTCATACTACCTTGAACAGTGCGATGAGCGAATTATGGTTAGTTTTTTTAATTCCATTCTTATAGTTTCTGGTAAAAACTTATTATTTGGATATGATATTGTTTTAATCTGTTTAAAGCCACATTTTTCATATGCTTTAATGGCTCTTACGTTCGTAGGTCTTACTTCTAAATATATCTTAGATATTTCAAAATGTTTTGACTCATCAATTAACAGTTCAATAGCCCTAGTTCCATAACCTTTGCTCCAATAATTTTTATCACCGATGATAATTTGTATTTCATACCAGTCACATTGTCTTTTTGATAAAGAAATATGTCCGATCGCATCATTATCTGCAAGTATCATGTAATGATAATCGGCTTTACTGTCTAAGACGTTTTGAAAGTATCTATCAACTTCTTGATTTGAAATTCGTTCAATATCACCGCTCGTTAATTCAAGCAGCTCTTTGTCGCGCCACCAAACAGTGAAATATTTTTTATCGTTTAGATTAATTTTTCTTAATGTTATTTCCCGCATAGAACTATAATACCAAATTTTAAAGGGCTCCCCTTAGTAGTTTCCAGTGGACGTACTTCGCAACTTTAATTACTAATCGTATTAGTGTTTTACATATTCTTCGTTTTGGGCTAAATCGATTGTATTTTTAATAAAGTCATCTTTTAATCTTGTATATTCTTTTCTGTCACCGTTAACCTTTTTAAATAATTCATATTTTAGATCATTATATGATTGTCTAGCGTCTTGATGTTTTATCAAATAATTGCGAAACATAATCGTTTGAGAATAATCACAGTTACCTTTTGTCAATAAGTGTAAATGGAAATCGCCTTCACCACTTTCTTTTGCGCCAGTAGATGACATAAATATTCTTCCATTTCGTTTTATATCGTTTGTTGATGAAAAATATCCGATATTTTCAAGTAGTTTAGTCGCAGATTCTATATCTGCCTTATCGTCGAATACGAGCATGATATCTATAACACCTTTGCCATCAACTCCAGGTATTGCAGTGCTACCAATATGCTCGACCAAACAAATATTATTTAATGTATTGTTCAGTCTATTACGTTCAATTTCAAATAGCTCTGTATATTCTGGGTTGTATTTGTGTAAATTAAGCATCTCATTATAAATTTTAATATTTAAACGTAATATTGTCGAATTAAGACATAAAAATAGACCTCGCAATGAAGTCTATTCAAGCATAACCGGTTTGGCAGCCCCTAATGGACGAACTTCGCAACTTTAGTATTCAATATATGTTAACATCATTCATATAGATAGGAAAATATAATGAATATTGAATTATGTAAAGAAAATGACGTTGAGCTACTTGAGCAGGAAATACCTTCTCCGGGGCAATCAAAATTTCATATTGGCAGAATAAAAATGCAAAAAGAAGGAACAGCTAGTTATTTGATTGCATGGAACGGTGGAAAACCTGTCGGACATTTACTGATAAAGTGGAATGGTTTTGGACCAATTATGCCAGAAAGCTTGAAGAATATCCCAGAATTAAATTCGTTTGAGGTTGCAGAAAGTTCAAGGGGCGAAGGAATCGGAACTTCATTAATTAAATTCGCAGAAAATTTAGCAAAACAAAAAGGCGTAAAAACTATCGGGTTATTAGTTAATCCTGATAACCCAAGAGCAAAGTTGCTATATGAACGACTAGGCTACCACGATTCTGGCACCGGTATATACGTTGACGAATGGGAAGCAATTGACGACAATGGGAATAAGTTTATCGATAGTGAATCTTGTCTGGCGATGATAAAGAATTTAACAGATTAAAATATAATAGCGCTTATGCTTGGCAGCCCCTAGTGGACGTACTTCGCAACTTTTAGCTTGGGGAACCATCAATCTCATACGAGTAATCTCGGACAGTTAGCAAAACTAAGAAATAAATTGCTTATCGTCTGCGTTTTATCATGTCGTAGATAAAGACTATAAGTGCTATTACGATTAATAAATGAATTAGGCCTCCACCTATGTTTAGGGTAAACCCTAACAACCAAAGTATCACCAAGATTATTGCTATTATTAGTAACATAACTTCCTCCCAATATGAATTGTTAACTTACATTACTATCATAATCTTATTCGTCAGTTTATCAAAGTAATTCATTTTGTAGTGTCAATATTTATAACACTTATGCTTGGCAGAGCATATTAGACGAAGTTAGAACTTTACTAATGTCGCCTTCTCAAATGATGACATAAGTTACCTACGGTCGTTTCCTATATAGTTTTGACTAGCGGGGGGTATAACAATTTTGACTACAATTTTATCGATAGGTCATTAACAAGAAATATTTCAAATTTTTGCAAATTTGACAATTAAGTTAAATATTATTCTTGTTCAGATTGTCGCCTGTTTTGAATTAGTTATTTATTTTTTTGAGAAGGTTTATTTTTCTTGATATTTATACCTGTTTCAATGGCGGATTCTTCAATATGCATATTCTTTTGATAAACAGAATACTCATTGACGGTGGAAGCGGCCATTCTGTACCCAATTATAAAACCAACTATACCAAAAATTACAAGGAATAAACCGTCATATCTGGAGTGTGTCCGCCAACTAACCCATATACACTGTTTATAATAAGATATAAGATTCCGCCAAATACTGCTCCAGAAATGGGCGATATTATAAGAATTATAAGCACTTGAATCAGAGGCTCTTTAATGTTGACTTGGTCCATTCGAGCCAAACTGCTACCGCGCTCAATTTCCTCTGCGTAATAACTCTTGAGTTTTTGTGTTTAATCTTGCTTTTTTGTCATGTTATTTATTATTTTAGCATAAAGTGATTAAGGCCAAAACGAGTGCAAGGCTCAGTCTGGGGATTATATGTTATATTGTATGGGGAGATAATTCCTATTTAGCCTTTCTAATACCATATCTGAATACTCTAGGGCTTACTGTTGTTATGCCTAAGAAAACCCAGGACGACTACCAAACTTTTTGTGGTATAAGATAAAATAGTTATTTTAATAATACAGAACTCAGTATATTATACTAAGTTTGTTCATCGACTATACTTATTTGGTTTTGGTTTTGGTGTTTTTCCCATCATAAATGACGGGCAGCGTACTAACGGCCAATCCGTTGCTTGCGGCGTTAATCACATAGAACAACTTACGGTTTTGTATTTTATAATAACAACCCATGGTTTAATTTAGCCTGCGTAATAATATAATTATTAATTTCCCTGCTAATTAGTATTGGTCTAACATAATAATTGCCATCAAAATACACAAAATTTGCTTCTGAACCATAACCACCATACTGATAGTTACCTTGTTCAACATCATCTATAATTTGATTTTTGATTTTTACAGCGAAATCAATGTTAAAAAATCTTTCCAATTTGCTGAAATAAGAAATATACATAGAACGTTTTTTGTATTTTTTAAATAATGTCGTGACTTCATTTTCGTCATCAAAAAATAATAAATAGAAAATTGGAGCAAAGAATTCACAAAAAGCACCCCTGTGCCTCTTGATGTCTTTTCCGATAATATATGGCTCTACTATTCCATTCATTATCTTTCCGTTGAAAACAATATGTTCCCTCTCTTTTTTTATAAAATGTGATACCTCGTTAATATACCCTTCTTTTAATATCGGTCCTACATCGATATTATTATTAACACCATAAGTCCCATATTTCGTCTGTTTTACTTTATGAATTAGTTTAGCAACATATGGTTCTCGAATTGAATTATGCACAAAGAATACGTCTGGACCAGCACAATCCTGCCCACTATTGTATATACGCATTTTGTATGATTTCTGTGAAGCCAACTCAATATCTGCGTCATCAAAAATAACTACTGGGTTTATACCGCTACCATTAAATATGAATAATTTATCTTTGCATTGCTCGATAATTGTCAAAGCGTTTTGATATTTACCTGTGAATATTACAATGCTTGATAACTTTTTGACATATTTATACAAAAAAGTAGTTCTTGAGCATTTTAATAGATCAATATTTGGAAATATATCAGATAGGCTTAATATTTCTGATAGCACCACAAGTATCTCTGTTATAACTTCTGGGCATCGGACAAGTACTTTATCCGCGAAGAAACTTGGTGCTATTGCGAACAAAACTAAAGAATACAACGGTAAATTTAATGGAAAGAAAACCGCAATATTAAGCTGGGCAGGAGGCTTCGAATATTCCTTTGTTTCATCCCTAAGCCCTTCTAGCGTTCTTATCGAACGATCTATCTCATCTTCCGCTGTTGCACCCGTCTCATACACACAGAGAAATTTTCTGATGGTTGGTGCATTCTGTCTTATCAATCGGCACAAATTATCTATTCGTTGGTAAAATTCTTCTTTATTCATAATTTAATTACATATTATCAGGAACTTCTATCCCAAGAATATCGAGCCCATTTATCATTATTTGCGACACCCAAGATAAAAATTTGAGTCGTGCATATCTATCATCAACGTCAACACCTTCTCTCAGAACTGGGACTTTTTCATAATAAATGTTAACGAGTCTTGCAAGGTCATAGAGATATTGAGCTAGTCTATGAAATTCAAATGTCTTGGAGATTGATTTTAATAGATTTGGATATTCAAACAATTTTATTAAAATGTCTTTTTCTAGTGAGTAATCATAATTATCTTGTAACGTACTAGTTGTGCGATAATTCTTATCGTTAAGAATTTTATTTATCCGAACAATTGCATACTGAATATAAGGCCCTGCGAATCCTGTCAGGCTAAAAATTGTATCCCATTCGAATAAATAGTTAATCTTCCTATCTTGAGCGAAATCTCTGAACTTAATCGCTCCAACAGCGATTTTTCGTATATCACTTTTATTTACAGATTTAAAATTTATGAGTTTTTTGACTCGTTCCTCTGCTTTATCTAATAGTTCTTCAAGTAGAACTGTACCCTTTCTGGAAGACATTTTTTGTCTCTTGCCTGTTTCGTTGTCTATATCTTCGATTAGCCCATAAGATAGGTGATACAACCCGTATTTTATGCCAATTAATTTCGCAAGTGCAAATAGTTGCTGAAAATGAAATTGCTGTTCATTACCAACTGCGTATACAACAAGATCGGGATTAAATTTGTCTTTCCTGAAAACTAGTGTTGCCATGTCAGTTGTGGCGTATAATGGCAAGCCATTAGACTTTCTTAATAGTATAGGGGTGTCAATACGATATTTCTTTAGATTTGCTATTGCTGAACCATCATGGTTTTCAATTATTACACCGTTTTTAATATATTTTTTTAGGAGCTCATTGGCTAGTTCTACATAAGAAGACTCACTATATTCATAATCAGTTGAAATATTTAGTCTACTCATTACTGCGTGCATATGATCGAGTGAAATCTTATTAAACAAATTATAGTATTCTATAGCCCTAGGATCATTTTTATGTAATTTAGAAAGCCAATCTTGGACTTGGTTGCTAATGGCAGTCTTGCTATTAAGCAATTCCTCTTTAATGAGTTTTCTCATTTCTACATAAATACGTCCTAATTCATAAATTCCATCATTTTGTAATCTAGCTATACTAGATAATTTTTCATAACCTACCACCCAAATGCCAAATGGAGTACCATAATCTCCGATGTGGTTATCAGTTATCACATTCCACCCAGTAGCTTCCAAAATTCGTTTTGCGGCCCAACCCTGATTGGCACTTCGAAGATGGCCGACACTAAATGGTTTTGCCATGTTTGGCGAAAGAAGTTCTACGATAGCTGTTTTTAATCTCGATTTACTGTGCGTAATTTCATATTTTTTGTTATTGATGATTGAAGCGACTTCTTTTGCTAAGTATTTGGAATCAACAGTAATATTTATATGTCCGTTTACCTGCTCAACTAACTGAACTGATTCTATTGCCAAAAGATTGGTGTAAATCTTGTCATAAAACTCTTTTGGCGTAATGCCAATTTTTCCTGCTAATCGTAATGCGGCACTTGTAGAATAGTCGCCAAACTTTTTGTCAGTAGGCGACAAAGTGATTTTTTCATTAATATTAAAAGTACTGTTTATGGTTTTTGTGATTGCCTTATCGATAGTCGTCATTTATTATCCTTTTCTAAAAAGAACTCTTTATTAACCCAATCGTATTTTCTTCTTATTGAATTATGTAATTTACAACCATGATTACTGAATTGCTCAGGAATAATTTTTGCCAGAACAGCAAAATCTTTGTTAATTTTGGCAATAAATTGTTTAGAAGGTTTAATGTTTGTTTTCTGGTCAGCCACAATACCCGCATATTCAATTTCGACCTGGAAAAAATCATTCTTTTTCCCTGTATTAATAAAATATGAGTGGTCAGCATAAATCTCAAAGACATTCCTTGTATGTGGAAAAATTATATTGCACAATAATCTATCACGACAAAAGAAAGGTGATTTTTGAATATCGCAATCAATATTCCCACCCACAAAAGTGGTCGCTTTATCAAGCGTTTCTTTTGAAAATGGCTCTACATATTCATATCTTACGAGCGCCCCAGTGTTTCTATCATGAGAAATGTGTGTTTTGTACTTAATTACCGCTTTCGTACCCTTCAAATCTTTTGCCATGTATACTATTCCTGATTCGCCGACGTTGTAAATGTATTGATAATTTACATTTGGTCTCGGCTTACCAGCTACTAATCCGTTTTGTTTGATTGACTCCATACACTGGCTAATGAAATCTTTTGGGTTCTTATCGGCGTCTAGCTTTATTTCACGTTCAGTTATTTCCCAATCATACGATGATTTTTCATATAGTTCTGGCTCGATGAATATTGGTTGATATAATTCAAGAGTCTCCTTAAGAGCTTTAGCTTTTGTTCTTGTAGTCTGCCTTACCTCACAACCCAGTCTGTTTATAAACTCTTGCCCAATCGGCACTGTTTCGTTCTCATCAGCACAAGTACTCTTTATTTCTACGATTGTTTTATCCCCCGTATTTTGCTGAACCATAATAATGTCGGTATTTTTTTTGCAGGATACGAAATATTTAATATTAAAGTCAATAGTCGCTCTAAAACTAGCAAAGATATAGTGTAGTCGTTCATAATTAGCGGCTCCAATTGCTGTAATCTCGGTTATGTCAAAATCATCAACTAAAGATCTTAATATTGGTGTTAATTTTTCAAATCTTTTGTGTTGCTTGCCGACTTTATTAAGTGTAATTGATGATAAATATTCTGTTATTTCGCCAAAAGTTAGATTGCTGTCATTTCCTATTCGTGTTTTGCTGTTAGAACGAGAGTCGTTTTTGTGGGTTTTGAATTCTAAGACACATTTTTCGTTATCATCAATAATAAAAAGTTCGTCTTTAGCTTTCTCGCCATAATAACGGACTCTGATGCCCGCTCTGAATGCTGAGAGTGCTGAGAGTGAAAGAGTATCTTCCCATTGTTTACTCTTGGCACCAAAATAGATAGTTGTAATATTAGTCGTATCGTGTTGCTCGTTAGCTATAGGGAGATTATAAAAATCCTCTTTTTTTAGTCCGCATTCAAATATTTTCTCAAACCTATGTTCGTTAATTGAAGATACAACTCTATTGTTTGGTTTATATATTAAATTTTTATTTGTCATTTTACTCATAATATTGTTGAATAATATCAGAATATCTTAATAATGTCTATATCACGGTCGAAAACTAATGATTGAGGTCAGACATCGTCTGGCCTCTTTTTATTTAGGGAATTATATCTTGGGGAACCGTGTCAGGCGGTCGGCTAAAGCCTCCCTATTTCCGCTTGCTAGCAAAATGAGTAAACTAATTTTGCTGCACTGCGCTTCACGAACCACGATTACCGCCAGCTTTGCTGGCGTATCGTGGTTCGATCCGCGAGCATCAACAAAATAAATAATCCTAAATTAATGTAGGATTATTTATTTTGGCAGGGGCACGAGGAATCGAACCACGATCTTAGGTTTTGGAAACCTATATACTAACCGTTGTACTATGCCCCTACAACTTTCATATTGTAACAGATATTTTTGTTCTTTTATAGTGTTGTAAAAGCATGAGCATCGTCTTATAATTAAAGATATAAAAACAAGTGCGATTATAAAGGAGCTGCCAATTAGCCGAAACTGGCTATCCGTAAGTAAAATACTATGAATATACTAATGCTTGGATGGGAGTTGCCTCCTCATAATAGTGGTGGTTTAGGTGTGGCTTGTTACAATATGTCCAAAGCACTCGCCATTCAAGGTGCGACGATTGATTTCGTTGTTCCCTACTCTGCTGAGCATCCAAATACTGAATTTATGACTATTCATAGCGCAACAGAGCTTACCCCGCTAGAACGTTATGGACTAGGTTCATATGATAGTTCTAGAGTTATCAGTAAAACATTATCAGCAGCCGATATTAATGACCTCAAAGATATGCGTGGTGTACAAAAACGTTATGTTAAATTCGTAGAGAAATTAGTTGCATCATCAAAGCCTGATGTAATCCACGCTCATGATTGGCTAACAATAGAGGCTGGGATTCGCGCAAAGCAACTGACCGATGCGCCACTTGTTATACATGTCCATGCTACCGAATTTGACAGATCTGGTAATAGTATTGGCAATCAACTTGTTCACGAAATCGAATATGAGGGTTTTATGATGGCTGATCGGATTATCGCTGTTAGTAACATAACCAAAGATATTATCGTTCAAAAATATGGTATTTCCGCTGATAAAATCGAAGTCGTGCATAATGCGATTGATGTTACTAGCCTTAATGATGGTTATGAGTATGATTATCGTACTTATAAGTATCTTGAGGCTTTAAAAAGCGAAGGTTATACTGTTGTCGTGACTATCACGCGCTTTACTATTCAAAAAGGTCTGACGTATTTCATTAAAGCAGCTGCAAAAGCAGTCGAAAAGTATGATAAACTCGTATTTTTATTAGCTGGTTCTGGCGAACAACGTAATGAATTGATTGGACTTGCGGCTGATTTAGGGATTGCCGACAAGGTGTTCTTTACCGGTTTTGTTCGTGGTAAACAATGGCGAGATGCATACAGTGTCGGCGATATATTCGTTATGAGCTCGGTCAGTGAACCATTCGGATTAACTGCGCTCGAAGCAGCACACCATGACAACGCCTTGATTATTACCCGTCAATCTGGTGTTGGTGAAGTGTTACATAACATCTTTCGCTACGATTTTTGGGATGAAAATAAATTGGCTGATCAAATTATTGGTATTGCTACCTCAGCAGCCTTAAAGAAATCGCTACAAGAGAACGTAAAAAATGAATATAGCAAAATTTCATGGCACGACGTTGCAACGAAATGTTTGCGCATTTACGAGTCTATGCGACGGAGAATTGTCATATGAGTCCCGTTAGAATGGATTCTAACGGGATGAGTAAGCGTGGTATAGTTCTATATCTTCACGCTCATCAACCTTATCGTGTGCGTAAATATAGCGTATTTGATACGGCCAATAATCAGGATTATTTTGATGAACCGGAATATAATACTAAATCTAATAACGAACAGGTATTCAAAAAAGTAGCCGACAAATCGTACAGGCCAATGAATGAACTGCTTGAGAAGCTTTTGGCTGCTCATCCTGAGTTTAAAGTGTCTCTTAGCATTACAGGTACATTCATTGAGCAGGCTGAACGTTGGGCTCCAGATGTAATTGAAAGTTTCAAACGATTAGTTAAATCTGGTCGTGTTGAAATTGTTGCCGAAACTTATCATCACTCACTAGCTTTCTTTTATAGTTTGAATGAATTTGAACGCCAAGTAAAAGCTCACCAAGATAAAATTCGTGAACTTTTTGGCATTGAAACAAAAGTATTTCGTAATACAGAGCTTGCTTATAATGATTCGCTGGCTAAATGGGCAGACAATTATGGTTTTAAGGGCATTATGGCTGAAGGTTGGGACCCTATACTAGAATGGCGTAGTCCTAATTTTGTGTATCGTCCTACTGGTACGAAAAATATTTCATTACTTTTGAAAAATTATCGCCTAAGTGATGATGTGGCATTTCGCTTTTGTGACAAAGCTTGGCCACAATGGCCTCTTTCGGCTGATACATATAACGATTGGGTAAATACATCAATTACCGACAAATCTATTGTTAATTTATTCATGGATTATGAGACATTCGGTGAGCATCAATGGAAAGATACTGGTATTTTTGAATTTTATGAAGCTTTTGTTAGTAAATGGCTAGATAATCCGGCTAACACATTTTATACCGTATCTGGCGCTATTGAAGCATTCGAGCCTGTCGGCGAGATTAGTATGCCGAACACTGTTACTTGGGCTGATACTGAGCGTGATTTGACTGCGTGGTTAGGCAATAGTATGCAACAAGAGGCTTTACGTTATATCTACGCAATGGAAGATGATATTTTACGCACAAATGATGCTGAGTTAATTAATGATTGGCGTATGCTACAGACATCCGATCATTTTTATTACATGTGTACCAAATGGTTCAATGATGGCGATGTTCATGCCTACTTTAGCGCCTATGAATCTCCTTATGATGCCTTTTTGTATTACATTAATGTTGTTCGCGATTTACGCTATAGACTTCACCACTATCATCACACCGGAGGCCTAAATGGCTAGACCGATTGTCCTAAGTAATGGTGAGTTGCATGTTGGGTTAAACGGATTTGGGACAGTACATGATTTTTATTATCCGTATGTTGGCTTTGAGAACCATTCGGCTGGTAGAAATCTTCGGCATAAAATAGGTATCTGGATAAATGGAGACCTTAGCTGGATTGATAATCCCAAGAATGCTCCAAACGAGTGGACATTTAAATTTCGCTATCCTCACAGTGCTCTTATAGGGCATACAATAGCTAAAAATGAGCGTCTCGGAATTCTGTTAGAGTTTGACGATTTTGTCGATTCACACGTAAGCGCTTTTATGCGTAACATACATATTGTCAACTTACGCAATCAACCACGTGAGGTACGGCTATTCATGCATCAAGCATTCGCAATTGGGGATTCTCGCAGTAATACTGATACCGCGCAATATCTTCCAAATGATAATGCCATACTCCATTATCGTGGCCGAAGGGCTTTTGTAGTGTCCGGAGAGTATCAGGGCAAGCCATTTGATCAATATACTGTTGGATTATTTGGTATTGAAGGTAAAGAAGGCACATATCGCGACGCAGATGATGGCGAACTAGGCTTAAACAACGTCGAACATGGTCGAGTTGACTCGACAATTAGATTTAAAATTAATATTGAAGCCAACAGTTCTCAGCGTATTCATTATTGGATTGCAGCTGGCATGTCAACCAGAGAAGCAATTCACATCCATGAAAAAATTCAGGAAGATAAGGCGATGTCTAATTTGCGTCGAACAGCTGATTGGTGGTATGAATGGCTCGAACCGACGTATGCAGTTATTGATAAGATTGCTCCTAACCATCGAGACACCTTCTTGCAGAGTATGATGATAATCAAGTCTCAAATTGATAAGCATGGTGCTATCATCGCAAGTACTGATACTTCTATGTTAAATTATTCTCGCGATGCCTATGGATATTGTTGGCCACGTGATGGTGCCTATGTTCTATGGCCATTAATTAGGATGGGATATAAAGATGAAGCATATCGTTTCTTTGAATTTACAAAGCGAGGCCTTCATCCTGATGGATACATGATGCATAAATACCGAGCTGATGGTGCATTAGGTAGCAGTTGGCATCCATATATACATGACGGCGTAATAGCTCCTCCAATTCAAGAGGATGAGACGGCTTTGACTTTATTTATGTTTGCTCAATATTATCAAAAAAATCCAGACGTGGGGTTATTAAAAGAATTCTATAATGGCATGATTGTCCCAATGGCTAAT
>Ga0209587_1000452_pt1 | contig 20092 bp, 22 predicted proteins | sample NGEPerD_2_FD_184512 | JGI IMG/M metagenome (GOLD analysis project Ga0209587, IMG submission 184512) | Arctic peat soil microbial communities from the Barrow Environmental Observatory site, Barrow, Alaska, USA - NGEE PermafrostL1-D... | ecosystem: Environmental > Terrestrial > Soil > Wetlands >... | reverse complement strand
GGGTCCGAGGGGTCCGAGGGATCCGAGCACCTGGGTGATCCCACCGAGGTGGCGCTCCTGCGGGCCGCCGCGGCCCACGGGATCACCCGACCCGACCTGGAGGCCCGGCTACCGCGCGTGGGCGAGATCCCGTTCGACAGCAACCGGCGCCGGATGACGACGGCCGGCGGGTGCCGGCGGTCCGCAGCGGTGGGAGCAGGGTCTGACGCTGCTCGGCCTGGTGGCACTGCACGACCCGCCGCGCGAGTCGGCGCCGGAGGCGTTGCGGGCGTTCGGGTCCGCGGGCATCCGCGTCGTCCTCGTCACGGGCGACGGGCCGGAGACCGCCAGTGCGGTCGCGAACGCGGTGGGCGTGCCCGACGACGACGGCGCCGTCGACCTGAGCCGGTGCGCGGACGACGAGCTCGACCAGGTTGCCGGTCGGTGCTCGCCCGGGCGATCCACGAGCAGAGGCTGGCCGTCGCGCAGATCTGGAAGCAGCAGGGCCACGTCGTCGCGATGACCGGCGACGGCGTGAACGACGGGCCGGCCCTGCGACGTGCGGACATCGGCGTGGCCATGGGTGGGCGGGGCACCGACGTCGCTCGGCAGGCTGCCGACCTGGTGCTCGCGGACGAGCTGGCGACCGTGGTGCGGGCGGTCGACGAGGGGCGTCGCGTCTACGCGAACATCCGGCGGTTCTTGCTCTACGGATACCTTGCCGCGCGGTGCGCCGTCTCCCGCGGCGCGTGACCGGCACGACGCTTTGCGTCGGGCCAGCAGGTGTCAGCAGCGGTCGAGGTGCGTGCGTCACGTCGACCCGTCGGCGCGCTGCACCCGGACGACCCCGGGCACGGTGCGGGCCAGCACGGCCGCGGCGCGCTGACGGTCGGGGCGGTCCGGGGTGGCCAGGTCGACCACCCCGTCGCGCACCTCCACCTGCCACTCGTCTCCCATGCCGAGGTCGGTCAGCAGACGCAGGACGTCGGCGCGCACGTCGTCGTCCTCCCGCGCGAAGCAGCGCAGCAGGTCGCGCCGGGCCACGACGCCGACGACCTGTCGACCGTCGACGACGGGGAGCGCCTTGACGCCCTCGCCCAGCAGCAGCCGCGATGCCTCGGCGACGTCCTCGTCCGCCCTCACCGTGACCACGAGGGACGCCATCACCGCCGCGACGGTCGTGGGTGGCGCAACGGCCTCGTCGCCGACGGGTCGCAGGTGGGCACGGGGGTCGGCCTCGGTGCGCCCACGGAGGAGGTCGGCCTCGCTGACGATGCCGACCAGCGACTCGTGCTCGTCGACGACCGGCGCTGATGCGATGAGGTGCTCCAGGAGCACCTGGGCCGCTCGACGGACGTGGTCGTCCTGGCGGAGCGTGACCACCGGGGTCGTCATCACCTCACGGACGAGCACTCACGCCACCCCCCGGCGCGCCTTCACCACTGCCACCGGGCACTCCGCCAGGTGCACCCAGGGCGCGGCTGGTCGAGCCGAGCAGCGGGCCGGCGAGCCCGCTGCGCCCGCGCGAGCCCATCACGAGCAGACCGGCGCCGCGGCTGGCCTCGGCCAGCGCCCGGCTGGTGATCCCTTCCACCGCACGCGGGTGCACCCGCAGACCCGGGTACGTCCCGGCGACCTGCTGCCGTGACTGCTCCAGCAGTGCCTCCGCGTCGGCGCGTGGTGCCTCCGGGAGGCTGCGATCGGGGTCGACGTCGGCTACGTACGTCGCCGACCACGACTCGGCAGCGCGCATCTGCCAGACGCTCACGAGGTGCGGGGCAGCATCTGTCGCGGCGGCGACGGAAGCGGCGTGGTCGGTCGCCGCGTCCGCCTCGAGGGATCCGTCCACGGCGGCGACCACCGGCCACCCCCTCGTCGACGATTCTGCGGGCGACAGCGTCAGTGTGCACCGCCAGCCACGAGCTGACGTTCTCCGGGCCGACCAGCACACCCGTGACGTCCGTCGAGTACACCAGAGCCAGCGTGCTGCCCCGCCGCGCCGCCTCCGCAGCTGCCCAGTCCACCGCCGCGCCCGCCGACGCCGAGCCGTCGTAGCCGACCACGACCGGGCCCATGTCCTGCATATCGCCCTCCTCCCCTCGCTGACCCGAGTCTGGTCCGCGAGGACCCGACCAGGCAGGGCACAAGGTCCCCCCGTAGCACGTGCCGCGTCGACGGCCGGCCAGCAGGTGCGGGGGCCCCGTCGGTCCGGGACCTCCGACCCTGTTGCCGCCCGACGGATCGCCGGAAGGCTCCCCCATGGACGGGACACGGGTCGTGGTGGGGTACGACGGGTCGGCGCAAGCCGGCCTCGCGGTCGTGGTGGCCGCCGAGGTGCCAGGGGACGAGTTCTCGCGGTCCCCCGACGTCGATCGCGCCGCCCGCAGGTGGGCTGAGTCGGTCGCCTCCGACGCTGTCGACGTGCTGGTCACCGCCTCCGGCGACGCCGCGCTCCTCGTCGTGGGCTCGCGGGGGCACGGGTCCTTCACGGGCGCGTTGCTGGGGTCGGTCGCCTACGCGCTGACCAGCCGCTCGTCGTGCCCGGTCGTCGTGGTGCGCGGGGAGGGGTCGCTGACCCCCGGCGCCGGTCACCCCGTCGTCGTGGGGGTCGACGGCTTGGCGGCGGCCACCGTCGCACTCGACACCGCCGCCGACTCGGAACGGGCGGCGGACGCCGTGGCCCACGAGGCGGCCGACCGGGCGCGGGCACGCCGCCCGGGGCTGGCTGTCAGGACGGAAGTGGAGCTGCGTCACACCCGCGCAGGCCCTGGTGCACAAGAGCCACGGCGCGGGCCTCGTCGTCGGTGCCCGCGGTCGCGGACGCCTGTCAGGTGTCCGGCTGGGGTCGGTCAGCCACGCCACGATCCCACGAGGCCTCGTGCCCCGCCGCCGTTGTCCGGGCCGACCAGGGCTGGCTGGCTGCCGTTCACCCCGCCCCTGCGAGCGTCCTTGCGGCGGTGGGGGCGACCCGGACCGGGCACGGGCCTGCTGGACGACGGCCCGGCTCACCCCTGGGCCAGCCGGGACCTCCGACCCTGGTGCGGAACCCGTAGACACTGGAGCGTGAGGGCATGACCAGCTCGACAACCTGAGGGAGGCACACGATGCGTTCCATCGCCACCAAGGCCACGCTCGTCACCGCAGCGCTGATCGTCGCTGCGACAGCCGCGGGCCCCGCCGTCGCCGCGGCGAGCCCGTCACCGCCCGCAGAGCAGCCTGTGCCGGGCATGGTGCAGATGCACGAGCAGATGATGAACGGCAACAACGGTATGCAGCAGATGCACGAGAGGACCCAGCAGAACCCAGGCATGGCGCGCGTGCAGAGCTGATGACCAGAGCCGGTTGGTGACCAGAGCCGGTTCGAGCACATCGGCTGACGGCTGACCTTCGTCGCCGTCGACACCACCGCTCCGAAACAGTCACCCAGAAGGAGAATCGATGTCCGAGATCTTTGTTGCAGCAGCGCTCCTGGCCTGCCCCGTCGGGATGGGCCTGATGATGTGGTTCATGACGCGCGGCAAGAGCTCCGAGTCCTCCACACCTGTCGAACACCAGCCTCAGCACCCGGACGCCGACGCCGAGCTGGCGCAGCTGCGCGCCGAGGTCGACCAGCTGCACGCCGCACAGCGTGACGCCGGGTCCACGGCAGGAGCGCAGCCCACATCGGCCGTCGACGGCGCGGATCGGCGCTGATGGAGTTCCCGTTCGGCATCGGACTGTTCGTGGCGGCCGCCGCGCTGACCTACGTCTTCTGCGTCCGGCCCATGCGCCGCGGACAGGGCCACTGCGGCACGGGCAAGCCCGCCAGGCAGGTAGGCGGCGATCAGCAGGCGCACGAAGGTGAGGCCGAGGACACCGCACGGCAACGGGCCGAGATCGCCCGGCTCCGCGAGGAGATCGAGTCACTTAAGCGGCGCGGCGATAGCACCGGCGACGGGACGTACGGCCGTGCGGAGCCGGTACGAGCCAGGAGTGGAGCTAACGACTGGTCGGACCAGCGGGACCCGCCCCCCTGACGCCGTGCAGCAGGGGCCCGCCCAGGACGGCGAGCGCCGCGGCGACGCCGCGGACCTGGCCGACGTTGTGGACGACGACGGCGTGGGCCGCCCGGTCGAGGCGGGCCGGCGGGTGTTCGGGCACTCCAAGGACTTCCGCACCGCCCCGCAGGTGGTGATCGCGATGGCGGTCACCCGCGAGGGGGTTCCCGGTGCGGTGCTGGACGTTCCCGGGTAACACCGCCGACACCGCGATCATCCGCACCGTCAAGGACGACCTGGCCGGGTGGAACCTGCGCCGGATGGTCTGGGTCGCCGACCGAGGCTTCGCCTCGGCCGCCAACCGGGCGTATCTGACCCGCGGCGGCGGGCACTACATCCACGCCGAGAAGCTGCGCAACACCAACGGCGATGCCGCCGCTGCGTTGGCCCGCCCCGGCTGCTACCGCACCGTGGCGGGGAACCTGCGGGTCAAGGAGGTCACCGTCCCCCCCGGCGCAGACGGTGACGGAGACGAATGGGTGCGGGCGCAACGGTTCGTGGTCTGCCACAACCCCGAGCCAGCCGAGCGGGACGCCGCTGTCCGCGAGCACCTCGTCGCGCACCTGGAGCACCTGCTCGACGGCTCCGACGCGTGGACTCCCCGGCGCCGCGGCGAGCTCGTCGGGTCCCTGAAGACCAAGCCGGGGCTGCGCCGCTACCTGCGCCGCACCGCAAGCGGGCTATTGCGCGTCGACAACGCCGCCATCAAGCGGGAGGCGCATCTGGACGGCAAGTGGCTGCTGCGCACCTCCGACCAGACCCTGACCCCGGACGACCACGCCGCCGCCTACGAGCAGCTGCTGGCCGTCGAGGATGGCGGGACATGAAGGGCGCCCTGAAGCTGCGGCCGGGCACTCCACTACCGAGAGGACCGCATCCGCGCCCACGTCCAGCGGTGCTGGCTGGCGCTGCTGCTCCTGCGGGTGGTCGAGAACAGCGTCGGCGACACCTGGCGCAACGTCCGCAACGAGCTCGACCGGATGCACCTGGTCACCCTGGTCACACCCGACGGCAAGGTCGCACAACGCTCCACCCTCACCGCAGGGCAGAAGACCATCCTGGACGCCCTCGACCTTCCCGAACCTCCCAGGTTCTTCGACTTCACCGCCCCCAGCGCCTGACAGCACCGCCGGCCCACCCGCGCTTGTAGTAACACGACCCGATCACGCCCCCGCAGCGTTTCCGCAGGTCAACGCCCTGATTCGCGCCCTCGTGTGCTCATCATCTGCGGAAGTCCGGCCAGCCGCTGGGCGAGATTCAGCAAGCCACCTGGGGATTCAGCAACAGGCTCCCTACTCCTCTGCTGCAGCTGTCATCGCCGGGGCTTCTCGCCGACGCGTTCCCACCCGGGTCGCCCCGCACGGGTACCGAGGCGGTCGTCCCTGCTGCGGTAGACCACGTAGGGCCGCCACAGGTAGCCGATGGGTGCGCTGAAGGCGTGCACGAGGCGGGTGAAGGGCCACAGCGCGAACAGCAGGAACGCGGTGAGGGAGTGGGCCTGGAAGCTCAGCGGCGCTGCGGCCATGAGCTCGGGGTGCAGGTCGAAGCGGAAGATCCCGCGGAACCACACCGAGGTGCCGTCGCGGTAGTCGTAGTTCCCGATGATGTTCGCGACCACCGTGTTGGACAGCCCCAGCAGGATGACCACGGCCAGGACGAGGTACATGGCCTTGTCCATGCGGGTGGTGGCGCTGAACACCGGCCCCACGGTGCGGCGGCGGTAGATGAGGATGACCATGCCGACCAGGGTGCAGAACCCAGCGATAGCACCGATGCTGACCGCCATGAAGTGGTAGAGCCCCTCGCTGATGCCCACGGCCTCGGTCCAGGTCTTGGGGACGCCCAGGCCCATCACGTGGCCGAGGAACACCGCGAGGATGCCGAAGTGGAACAGCGGGCTGCCCCACCGCAGCAGCCGGCGCTCGTAGAGCTGGGAGGAGCGGGTGGTCCAGCCGAACTGGTCGTAGCGCCAGCGCCAGTAGTGCCCGACGACGAACACGGCGAGGCTGGCGTAGGGGATGGCCACCCACAGCACGGTGTCCAGGGTGTCGTTCATGTGCGCGCTCCCATGTAGTCCGGCGGGGCGAAGGGTTCCAGTCCGACGTCCTCACCCGGCGGGCCCTCGGCGGCGAGTCGTGCCACCGCGTCCCGGTCCGGCCCGGCCAGCGGGGGGAGGGTGGCGCTGACCGCGGCCAGCGCGTCGGCGTAGGGGGAGCCGGCATCGGCCAGCGCGAGGCGGAGCAGCTCAAGCCCGGCGCGGTGCTCGAGCAGCAGGCGGGTGCCCGCCTCAGCGTCGGCGGTGGCGGAGAACTCCAGCAGCACGCACAGGTGGTCGGGGAGCTCGTCGGCGGCCAGCTCGAGACCGGCGAGCCGGTAGGCCTGCTTGAAACCGAGCAGGGCAATGCCGCGCTTCCGGGTGTCTCCGTAGGCGTAGTAGGTGAGGTAGAGGCAGCAGCGCCGCCGCAGGTCGAAGGTCGCTACGTAGTCCGCTGCCAGCTCTGGTGCGGGGGTGCGCGAGAGGTGACCCAGCACGCCGCCGAGCTGGCTGCGGAACGGCTCGTCGAGCGTGGACGCTGCGGCGCGGAGCGCGGGGAGCTGGGCAAGGAGCTCCTCGTCCGGGTAGTCCAGGACGAGGGCGGCGATCCGGTGCACGAGTGCCCGTCGGCGTGCCGCCGTGTCGCCTGACGTGGGGCGACGGACGCGGGTCACGGCGTGCGCTCCGTCTCGGCCACCGGGTCGGTGCCGTCCGACCCAGGCGCGCCCCGGCCCTGGTCTGGCTGGGCCGGGAAGAGACCCGACGGTGCTCCCTTGCCGTCCCAGTTGAGCAGGTTCACCCTGGCGCTCTTGTCCTCCGGGTCGGTCGAGCTGTCCGCGGTCTGGCGTTCCTTGAGCATGTGGAAGTTCTCCACGGCGACGGGCGTGACGCCGCCCGACCCCTCCCCGAACGGCCCGGAACCACCCATGCCTGGGCCGCCGTCGTAGCTCAGGCTGCACTCGGTGGCGAGCTCCTCGAGGCCGTGGGCCTGCTCGGCGTGGGTGCTGGGGATGACATAGCGATCGTCGTACTTGGCCAGGGCGAGCAGCCTGTACATGTCGTAGACGTCCTCCCCGCGCATACCGACGGCGGCCGGAATCGACTCGTCCGGGTCTCGGCCCATGTTGATGTCGCGCATGTAGGAGCGCATCGCTGCCAGGCGCTTGAGCACCGCCGTCACCGGAGCGGGGTCGCCTGCGGTGAACAGCTCCGCGAGGTACTCGATGGGGATGCGCAGGGTGTCGATGGCGGCGAACAGGTTCCGCTTGTCCTCGGCGTCGACGCCGGTGTCCTTCACGACGTCCACGACGGGGGACAGCGGCGGGATGTACCAGACCATCGGCATGGTCCGGTACTCAGGGTGCAGCGGCAGGGCGACCTCGTACCGGTTGATCAGCGCCCAGATGGGGGAGCGTTGGGCGGCCTCGATCCAGTCGTGGGCGATGCCGGCGGCCTCGGCCTCCCGGATGACGTTCGGGTCGTTGGGGTCGAGGAACACCGAGCGTTGCGCAGCAAGCAGCTCGTGCTCGTCGTCGATCGAGGCGGCGTCGAGGACCTTGTCGGCGTCGTACAGGACGAGCCCGATGTAGCGCAGCCGCCCGACGCAGGTCTCCGAGCACACGGTGGGCAGACCCACCTCTGTGCGCGGGTAGCAGAAGGTGCACTTCTCGGCCTTGCCGGTGCGGTGGTTGAAGTAGATCTTCTTGTAGGGGCAGCCGGTGACGCACTTGCGCCACCCCCGGCACTTGTCCTGGTCGACCAGGACGATGCCGTCCTCGGACCGCTTGTAGATCGCCCCGGACGGGCAGGACGCCGCGCAGGACGGGTTGAGGCAGTGCTCACAGATGCGCGGCAGGTAGAACATGAAGGTCTGCTCGAACTCGAGCTTGACCTTGTCCGAGAGCTTCTGCAGGATCGGGTCGGCGGGTGCGAGCTCGGGTGCGCCGCCGAGGTCGTCGTCCCAGTTGGCGCTCCAGGAGATCTTCATGTTCTCGCCGCTGATCAGCGACTTCGGGCGGGCAACGGGGGTGTGCTCCTGCAGTGGGGCGGTGGTCAGCGTCTCGTAGTCGTACGTCCAGGGCTCGTAGTACTCCTCGATGGAGGGAAGCTTGGGGCTGGAGAAGATCGTCAGCAGGTTCTTCAGCCGCCCACCGGCCTTGAGCTTGAGCCGGCCACGCTTGGTCAGGGTCCACCCGCCCTGCCAGCGGTCCTGGTCCTCGTACGTGCGGGGGTAGCCCTGCCCGGGGCGGGTCTCGACGTTGTTGAACCACACGTACTCCACGCCGCTGCGGTTGGTCCACGCCTGCTTGCACGTCACCGAGCAGGTGTGGCAGCCGATGCACTTGTCGAGGTTCATCACCATCGACATCTGAGCCATCACGCGCATCAGTACTGCACCTCCTGGGAGCGGCGGCGGATCACGGTGACCTCGTCGCGCTGGTTGCCGGTGGGGCCGAGGTAGTTGAAGGCGAAGGACAGCTGGGCGTAGCCGCCGATGAGGTGGCTGGGCTTGATCAGCAGGCGTGTCAGGGAGTTGTGCACGCCACCGCGCTTGCCGGAGGTCTCCGCCAGCGGGACGTCGATGAGCCGGTCCTGGGCGTGGTACATGAACACGGTGCCCTCCGGCATCCGGTGGGACACGATGGCTCGGGCCACCACGACGCCGTTGCGGTTGACCGCCTCGATCCACTCGTTGTCCTTGACCCCGACCTTGTCGGCGTCCTGCGGGCTCATCCAGATCGTCGGACCGCCCCGGGACAGGCTGAGCATGAGCAGGTTGTCCTGGTACTCGGAGTGGATGGACCACTTGCTGTGCGGGGTGAGGTAGCGCACCGTGATGCCCAGCTCGCCGTTCTCGCCGATCGACGGCTCGTCGAACAGGGTGTGCATGTTCAGCGGTGGCCGGAACACCGGCAGGTTCTCCCCGAGCTCGCTCATCCAGTCGTGGTCGAGGAAGAAGTGCTGGCGGCCGGTGAGGGTGTGCCAGGGCTTGAGGCGCTCGACGTTGATGGTGAACGGGGAGTACCGGCGCCCGCCGCTCTCGCTGCCCGACCACTCCGGGGAGGTGATCACCGGGACGGGACCGGCCTGGGTGTCGGCGAAGGTCACCTGCTTGCCCTCGTGCTCGGCGGCGAGGTCCGCCATCGGCTGCCCGGTGCGGGCCTCGAGGGTGCGGAACCCCTGCACGGCGAGGTGGCCGTTGGTGGTGCCGGACAGAGCCAGGATCGCCTCGCAGGCGTGGATGTCGCGGGCCAGGGACGGCCGCCCGTCGGCGACGCCGCCACGCACGGTCCCGTTCTTGTGCCGCAGGTACTCGATCTCCTTCTCGACGCGGAACGTCACGCCCTTGGTCGTCGCGCCCAGATCGTCCAGCAGCGGGCCGAGCGCGCCCATCTTGGCCGCGACCGCGGCGTAGTCCCTCTCGACGACCACGAGCTTGGGCATGGTGCTCCCCGGGACCGGTTCGCACTCCCCGGCCTTCCAGTCCCGGACCCGCCCGTGCGGGGTGGCGAGCTCATCCGGGGTGTCATGGGTCAGCGGCACCGCGACCACGTCCTTGCGGACCCCGAGATGACGGGCGGCGAGCCGGCTGAAGACCTGCCCGATCGTGGCGAACGCGTCGAAGTCGGTGCGGGTCTGCCACGGCGGAGAGATCGCCGGGTTGAACGAGTTCACGAACGGATGCATGTCCGTCGTGCTCAGGTCGTGCTTCTCGTACCAGGTCGCCGCCGGGAGCACGACGTCGGAGAAGAGCGTGGTGCTGGTCATCCGGAAGTCCAGCGACAGCAGCAGATCCAGCTTCCCGGTCGGCGCCTGCTCGTGCCAGACCACGTCCCTGGGCCGGGCCTGCGGAGGAGCCTCGGTGGCCCGGACGGCGGAGTCGGCGCCGAGCAGGTGCTTGAGGAAGTACTCGGCGCCCTTCCCGGAGCTGCCCAGCAGGTTCGAGCGCCACACCGTCAGGACGCGTGGGAAGTTCTCCGGGGCGTCGGGGTCCTCGCAGGCGAACCGCAACCGACCCGCCTTGAGCTCGGCCGGGACGTACTCGGCCACCGGCAGCCCGGCCGCCTCTGCGTCGTCCGCGAGCTGCAACGAGCTGCGGTCGAACGTCGGGTAGGACGGCATCCACCCCATCCGCGCGGACTGGGCCAGCACGTCAGCAGTGGATTGCCCGGCGAAGCGCCCGCCTCCGGTCGCCGAGGACAGGGTGTCCGCGCCGAACGCGTCGTAGCGGAACTGGTCGGTGTGCAGGTACCAGTACGCGGTCTGGATCATGTGCCGCGGCGGGCGGGACCAGTCCAGGGCGTTGGCCAGCTGGGTGTACCCGGTCAGTGGGCGGACCTTCTCCTGCCCGACGTAGTGCGCCCACCCGCCGCCGTTGACCCCTTGGCAGCCGGTCAGTGTGGTCAGGGTCAGGAACGCCCGGTAGATGGTGTCGGAGTGGAACCAGTGGTTCGTCCCGGCCCCCATGAGGATCATCGAGCGACCCCTGGACTCCTCGGCGTTCGCCGCGAACTCCCGCCCGATCCGCTCGGCCTTGGCCGCCGGGACGCCGGTGATGCCCTCCTGCCACGCGGGGGTGCACGGCTGCGACGGGTCGTCGTATCCGGTGGGCCACTGCCCCGGCAGGCCGTCGCGGGCGACACCGTAGGTAGCCAGCAGCAGGTCGAACACGGTGGTCACCAGATGCTCACCGATCCGGCGGACCGGCACGCCGCGGTGCACGACGTCCGCGGAACCATCAGGAGCGTCGAAGCGGGGCAGCTCCAACGGGACCGACTCAGCCCCCGGTCCGACGGCACTGAGCAGCGGGTCGACCTCGCCGAGGTCGAGGTTCCACCGCCCGGCGCCCTCCTCACCGAAACGGAACCCCAGCGATCCGTTCGGTACGACCGGCTCGCCGGTGGCCGAGTCCAGCAGCACGGTCTTGAACTCGGCATGCTCGCTGTCCTGCGCCAACCCGGTCGCGACCAGGTCGGACGCGGTGAGGAACTTGCCCGGAACGTAGGACTCACCCCGCCGATCCAGGGTGACCAGGAACGGCAGGTCGGTGTAGCGCTTGACGTAGTCGGTGAAGTACGGCGTCTGGCGGTCGACGAAGAACTCCTTGAGGGTGACGTGGCCCATCGCCATGGCCAGCGCGCCGTCGGTGCCGGGCGCGGCGGCGAGCCACTCGTCGGCGAACTTGGTGCTGTCGGCGTAGTCGGGGGAGACGACGATGACCTTCTGACCGCGGTAGCGGGCCTCGACCATCCAGTGCGCATCCGGGGTGCGGGTCACCGGAACGTTGGAGCCCCACATGATGAGGTAGCCGGCGTCCCACCAGTCCCCGGACTCCGGCACGTCGGTCTGGTCACCGAAGACCTGCGGGGAGGCGACCGGCATGTCGGCGTACCAGTCGTAGAACGACAGCATCGCCCCGCCGATGAGGGAGTAGAACCGTGAGCCGGCGGCGTGGGAGACCATCGACATCGCCGGGATCGGAGAGAAGCCGGCGACCCGGTCGGGCCCGAACTCCTTGATCGTGTGCACGTGCGCGGCGGCCACCATCTCCACCGCCTCGTCCCACGATGCGCGCACCAGGCCGCCCTTGCCGCGGGCCGCCTTGTAGCGACGGGACCGCTCGGGGTCGTTCACGATGTCGGCCCAGGCCAGGACCGGGTCACCGGTGCGTGACCTTGCCTCGCGGTACATCTCGAGCAGCAGGCCGCGCACGTAGGGGTAGCGGACCCGGGTGGGGGAGTAGGTGTACCAGGAGAACGCCGCGCCCCGGGGGCAGCCGCGGGGCTCGTACTCCGGGCGGTCCGGGCCGACCGAGGGGTAGTCGGTCTGCTGGGCCTCCCAGGTGATGATGCCGTCCTTGACGTAGATCTTCCAGGAGCAGGAGCCGGTGCAGTTCACCCCGTGGGTGGAGCGCACCACCTTGTCGTGGCTCCACCGGTCCCGGTAGAAGCTGTCCGCGTCCCGGCCACCGATCTTGTGCAGGGTGCGCAGGTCACCGGACACCTCCTTGGCGCGGAAGAAGCGGCGGGTCTTGAGCAGCGCATCGGTGACCTGGTCGTCCAGGCCGGGGCTGCGCGGGATCCGTGCGTTGGGGCGGTCCTGCTGGGTCGTCACGAGTCAGTCCCTTCATCGTGGTGCTCAGCGGCTACGCGGAAGTCGGGTTGGGTCGTGCACCAGGGCAGGGTCAGCTCCTCGACGGTGGCGCCGGCGCCAGCACCGCCCGGGGGCACGGCGAGGACCGTGTCGGCCAGCGTGAGGCCGCGGAGCATGCCCGAGCCAGTATGCGGCAGCGGTGTCGCGGTGGCGCCGGTCCGTCGCGCCGGCACGAGCCGGTAGGTGTGTCCGGGGGAGGGAACGTCCACGGCCAGGCGAGCACGGCCCGTCGCCGGTGCGGGCAGGCCGTGCAGGCGGTGCAGCAGGGGCTGGGCCAGAGTCAGCAGGGCCGCGCAGGCGGCGAGCGGGTTACCGGGCAGCGCGACCAGCCACACGTTCCCGGGCAGCCAGGCCAGGGCCATGGGATGACCGGGATGCACCACCACCCCGTCAATGAGGAGGTGCCCGCCGAGCTCGCGCACGGCCGCTTGGACGTGGTCGACCGGTCCGGCCGAGCTGCCGCCGGTGGTGACCAGCACGTCGGCCGCTGCGGCCCCTGGCACGAGCGGGTGGGACGCCGAGGCCAGAGCGTCGACGAGCGCGTCACGTCGGTCGGGCAGCCGCGCCGGCGGCGCGGGGAGTGCTCCGAGCGCGCTCAGCCAGCCGGGCAGCTGAGGGCCCAGGGAGTCGCGGATGCACCCGTCACGAGCCAGGCCGGTGGCCAGGAGCTCGTCCCCGAGAACGAAGGTGCGGACGGTGGCGGGCCGGTACACCGTGACATCGTCGTACCCAGCGGCGGCAGCGAGCCCCAGCGCCGGCGGGGTCAGTCGCGTCCCCGTCGGGAGCAGCACCTCACCCGAGGACGCCTCCTCACCCGCGGGGCGGATGTGGCGCCCCGGCTCCAGCCCGGTCCCTGGCCTGGGGTGGAGCAGCCCAGACCTGCCGACGCCGTCCTCACGGCGCAGGACCGCATAGGTCCCGGCCGATACCGGAGCCCCGGTGGCAATGGACACGGCGGTCCCGTCCTCGAGCCGGTCCCAGCTCTGGTCGCCGGCGAGCAGCTCTCCGATGACGCGCCACGGGGGCGGCCCGGCCACCGCCCACCCGTCCATCGCGGAAACATCGTCCGGTGGCATTGGGAGCTGGGCTCGGACCGGTTCGCTCAGGACCAGCCCGGCCGCCTCCGCGAGGGAACGTCGGACCGGAGGTAGCGGGCTCGCCAGGCGGTAGGCCGCGGAGCGGGCCGCCGGCCAGGCGGCATCGACGAGCTCGGTGGCCACCGGCACGGGGGGAGCGGGCTCGCCTGCGCGCGGAACCGCCGGGGCGGCGGCGGCGGTGGTCATCAGGTTGTCCGCGCCGAGCGTCGAACCGGCCACCAGGTGAACGCGGCGGTTCCCAGCGCCACCGCCGCGAGCAGGGCCAGGCCGAGGCTGTAGTCGCCGACGCGGCCGTAGATCACGCCCATCACCAACGGTGGGACGAAGCCGCCGAGCCCGCCCGCGGCTCCGACGATGCCGGTGACCGCACCGACCTTGTTCGCGGGTGCCATCATCGCGACCAGGGCGAAGCAGGCGCCCGAGGCAGCCCCGAGGGCGGCGGCCAGGCCCAAGAAGGCCACCGTGCCGGCCGGCAGGAGCTCCAGCTCCGCCGCGGCCAGCGCGGCCAGTGCCGCGGCCGCGGTGAAGCACGCCGTGAGCACCGGCACCGGGTGCAGGCGGTCGGAGAGCCACCCGCCGACCGGTCGCATCACCACCGCCAGCACCACGAACCCCGCGGTCCGCGTCGCCGCATCGCTCTGGGTCAGGCCGTAGGCGTTACGCAGGTGGGTGGGCAGGTACACGCTGAACGCGACGAACCCGCCGAAGCCCACCGCGTAGAGCAAGGACAGCTGACCGGTAGCCGGCAGCTTCACCGTCGCCCAGGTGCGTGCCAGGAACGAGCCCTGGGGTGCGACCCGGCCCGGGGCGTCGCGCAGCCACACCGCGGCGACCACGGCGTAGGCAGCCAGCACTCCGGCGACGATCACGAACGGCGTGGCTCGCCCGTAGCTGTCGGCGAGACGGACGGTGGTGAACGCCGAGATGGCCGGCCCGCCCATGCCCACACCGAAGATGCCCAGAGCGAGCCCGCGCCGCTGCGGAGGGAACCAGGCGTTGACCAGCGGCACACCCACAGCAAATGCGGTGCCGGCCAGGCCGAGGAAGAACCCACCGGTGATCAGCAGGGCGTAGGTGTCGGCGAAGAGTCCTACGAACAGCACCGGGGCGATCGTCAGGACGGTCACCAAGGGGAACATGACCCGGGCCCCGAGCCGGTCGGTCAACGCGCCGACCGGGATGCGCCCGAGGGACCCGACGACGACCGGGACCGCGACGAGAAACGCCTGCTGGAAGGCGCTCAGGTCGAGGTCCTCGCGGAAGGCGGCGCCGAGGGGGCCGATCAGCGCCCACGCCCAGAAGTTCACCAGGAACCCCACGGTCGCCAGCGCCAGCATCCGCCCCGCCGGACCCGGCGTCCCCGGGGTGTCGGTCGCGGCCACCTCCTGCGTGGCGTCGCCGGTCGACTGGCCCATCGTCACTCCCCGTATGTCGACGTGGCGGAAGCGTTGCGAGTCGAGAAGGGCAGGGTCAACAACCCCCGAGCCGTCCGGACCGGCCGAGTCGGTGTCGCCGGTGCCGTGTCGACGGCCAGATCGTGCGCGGAGCATGGTAGCGGTCGGGCAGGTGTCAGCGGACGGTTTCGGTCGCCGGCTGAGTCGGCTCGTCAGTCCCAGCTCCGCAACCACAGCCGCCGCAACCGCAGCCGGCGGAGTCCTCGACGGGCTGGTCGATCGGGTCGGGGGCCGCGAACTCCGGGTGGACGTGCTCGGTGGACTGCGCGGTCCTGGCCTTGTGGGTGGACGTGCTCATGGTGTCCTCCTTATTGAAGGCCGCGACCTGCGGCCGGCTTATTGAAGGCCGCGACCTGCGGCCGGGTCGTTCTCCCTGCACTCCGAACGCTACGGAGTCGGCCGCTGCCGGTCGCAGGTCCGACGTCCCCTTCCGGCGGGACCTAAGTCCCGCTCCCGGACGGCGACGGCCGTGGCGGATGCGCCCCACCGCCGGGCCGTCCGGCGGACCAGGGTCGACGTGCCTCAGCCGGCGCGCGTGCTGCTCGTGGGGCCGAACGGGCCGGAAGTCCTTCATCAGTGGGACCTCCGGCACTACGCCACGGAGGTAGGCAAGACGATGCTGAACCCAGGTCTGATCCGTCCGGACCGAAGGTGGGAGGTGCTTCGGTTGATGGGGTACCACGACGGGGGTTGGAGCGCTGGCGACTGGCTCGCCACGAGCGTGATGATGCAACGGCGGGGGCTTAGATGTGGATCGAGGGGGCACGCTCTGTGCCCCCTCGACGGGTCCTTCGGTCAGCCCCCACCTGTGCTATCGCCTCACCGCAGGACGGGGTAGCGCTTGACCAGCGCCAGCTTCTCCCAGGTTCGGCCGAGGCCGAGGGTGCGGCCCGCGTGGCTGGCCGCCAGACCCACCAGCACCAGGGCGTACACGAGGTGGTCGTCGAGTAACGGGTTGTTGGGGATCGGCAGGGACGCGCTCCACATCAGGACCAGCATCACGACACCGCTGGCGGCCGCGACGCGCAGCGCGACACCGGCCACCAGAGCGGCCCCGATGCCGAGCAGGCCGAGCATGAACGCCCAGTCGGCCCACGCCTGCCCGGAGATGCCGTTGAAGAACCCCGCGAACGGACCCTCCACCCCGCTGAGGAACCCGGTGGTCGGCGAGCCGCCGTTGACCCAGGCGCCCTCGGACGGGGTCGCGTACCCGAGGCCGAACGTCTTGTCGACGAAGGCCCAGAGGAAGACGAAGCCGAGCGCGATGCGCGTCACGGCCCAGGCGACCGGCGCGACCCCGCCCTCGCCCCTGCCTCGCCGCGCGAGCTCCGGGTGGACAGGCTCGGTGGACTGCGCGGTCCTGGCCTTGTGGCTGGACGAGCTCATGGTGTCCTCCTTCTGGAAGGCCGCGACCTGCGGCCGGGGTCCTTCTCCCTGCACCCCGAACGCTACGGAGACAGCCGCTGCCGGGCGCCGGTCCGACGTCCCCTCCCGGCGGGACCTAGGTCCCGACATCCCGGCCTCGGTCGGTGCGCGTGCTGCTCGTGGGCTCGGCGCCAGAGGTGACCTCAGGGTCGAGCTTGGCGGCGAACACCGCAGCCTGGGTCCGGCTCTGCATACCGAGCTTGGCCAGCAGGCTGGACACGTAGTTCTTGACGGTCTTCTCGGCCAGGTACATCTGCCCGGCGATCTGCCGGTTCGAGAGCCCGTCGGCGATGAGCGCCAGGATCCGCCGTTCCTGACCGGTGAGACCAGTCAGCCGCGGGTCCTGCTTCGGTCCGTTGCGCAGCCGCTCGAGGACCTGCCCGGTGACCGAGGGGTCGAGCAGGGACCCGCCCGCGGCGACCGTGCGGATGCCGCGCACGAGGTCGGAGCCCCGGATGTCCTTGAGCACATAGCCGGCCGCGCCGGCCATGATCGCCGCGAACAGCGCGTCGTCATCGTCGTAGGACGTCAGGATCAGCGCCCTGATCTCGGGGTCGCGCGAACGGATCTCGCGGCACACCTCGATCCCGCTGCCGTCCGGCAGGCGCGCGTCCAGGACCGCCACGGCGGGACGGATGGCCGGGATGCGCCGCGCAGCCTCGGCGGCCGACCCCGACTCCCCCACCACGGTGATGTCGGGCTCGGCCTCCAGCAGCTGGCGCAACCCGGTGCGCACCACCTCGTGGTCGTCGAGCAGGTAGACCGTGATCGTGTCCATGGGCCCAGTGTGCGCCGCGTGACCCGCGGTGGGACGGGACCTTCGTCCCGCCCCGGCAGGCCCTCCGGCGGAGCCCGATGCCCGCGGCGCCGACCAGGGGAACGGGCGGCCGCCACCGCCGTCGTCCAGGCCGCGACCCAGGCGTCGGGCGCCGACGCCGTCGCCCTGCTGCGCCTCGTCGGCGAGCAGGACGCTGAGCGGCCGAGTCCCGACGAGTTCACGGTCGCGGCCACCTGCGGCGACGTCCCTGGTGACCTCGCCGTCGACGGTCCGCTGCGACGCGCGGCCTTCGAGGCAGCCAGACGCCGCGAGCCGGTCGCCGTCCGTGGACTCGGTGACCTCGCGCCCGGTCCCGCGGTCGCCCTGCCCCTCTGGGCTGCCGACCGCTGCCACGGCGTGCTCGTCCTGGCCTGGCCGGGCCACCGCCGGGGCGACCACGGCCCCGGTGGATCTGGCGCTGGCACGGGCCTTCGGCGACCAGGTGGCCCTCGCGGTGGACGTCGCCGCAGCACAGCGCGACCGGTCGCGACTGGCGGTCCTGGAGGACCGAGACCGCATCGCGCGCGACCTGCACGACCTCGTCATCCAGCGCCTCTTCGCCGTCGGCCTGACGGTGCAGTCAGCGGCCAGGGACGCGGTCAGACCGCAGGTGCGGATGAGTCTCGAGCAGGTCGTGGACGACCTCGATGGGACGATCAAGTCTGTTGGCGCCCTGGCGGGCGGCCCGTTCCGGGCTGAAAATGGGGTCGGTTGCCCGTCGACGTCGTAGGTCCTTGGTGCTTTTGAGGCCGTGATCAAGTCGGGCGCTGGGAGTCGCGCTGTGGGTCCTTCCTTGTTGCTTCGAGCACGCGGATTAGCTTGTGTATCAATCCCCTTGCGGCTCCTACGGGTAACCGCCTGTCGGTCCTGTCGGGAGTGAGGGTGAGGTTGATGTTGGAAGAGGTTGAAGATCACCAGGACATCATCGTGCGCGTTGCTGCCCTGGATATCGCCAAGGCGTCCCTGGTCTGCTGCTCGCGGGTCCCCGGCCCGGCCGGGACGGGCAAGCGCTCGCAGGAGGTGATGTCGTACCCCACGATGACCCGTTCGCTGCAGGTGTTGGCCGACCGGTTGATGGATCTGCGCGTGTCCCGGGTGGTGATGGAGGCGACCAGCGACTACTGGAAGCCGGTGTTCTACCTGCTGGAGGCGTACGGGTTCGAGGTGTGGCTGGTCAACGCCAAGGACGTCAAGCACCTGCCCGGGCGGCCCAAGACCGACCGGCTGGACGCGGTGTGGCTGTGCAAGATCGCCGAGCGGCAGATGATCCGGCCCAGTTTCGTGCCGCCACCGCCGATCCGGAAGCTGCGGGACCTGACCCGGTACCGGGCCGCGCTGATCTCGGACTGCACCGGGGAGAAGAACCGGGTCGAGAAGCTCCTCGAGGATGCCCAGATCAAGCTATCCGTGGTCGCCTCGGACATCTTCGGGGTCTCCGGGCGGGACATGATGGCCCAGCTCATCGCCGGCCAGCGTGACCCCAAGGTCCTGGCCCAGCTGGCCCGGACCCAGCTGCGGGTCAAGATCAGCCAGCTCGAGGAGGCGTTCGTCGGCCGGTTCAGCGACCACCACGCGTTCTTGCTGACCCGGATGCTGGCCCGCGTCGACACCATCAACGCCGACATCGCCGACCTCGACTCCCGGATCGAGGCCGAGATCGCCCCTTTCGCGTCGGCGGTGGCCCGCCTGGATGAGATCCCCGGCGTCGGGACCAGGGTCGCGCAGGTGATCATCGCCGAGATCGGGCTGGACATGACCCGGTTCCCCACCCCGGGCCACCTGACCTCCTGGGCCAGGTTCGCCCCCAGCGTCAAGGAATCGGCTGGACGCAAGAAGGGCAAGGGCACCACCGGCCACGGTGACGCCTACCTCGCCGGCGCCCTGGGCCAAGCCGCCGTCTCAGCCGCCAAGACCAACACCTTCCTGGGCGAACGCTATCGACGCATCGCCCGCCGACGAGGCAAGCAGAAAGCCATCGTCGCGATCGGCCGATCCATCCTGGTCATCGTCTGGCACCTGATGTCCGACCCCGACGCCCGCTTCCACGACCTCGGCCCCGACTTCTACGACAACCGACTCGGACCCGAACGCAGCAAACGCAACCACATCCGCCACCTCGAAGCCCTCGGCTACAAAGTCACCCTCGAACCCGCCGCCGCCTGACCCACACCCCCAACCCACCCCGGCTCCGCCGGGGGCTGTCGCCTGCCCACTCACCATCCATTTTCGGATTAGGACTTCGTGACCGGTCATGCCGAGTTGAGGACGTTCGCCGACGAGTTCGATGGGCGCCCTGTCGTAGCCGATGAGAGGGCTCATGGTGGGCCGTGACTGCGCGATAACGCGCCGCGTCACTCCGGCTCCAGAAGGATGCGCGACCTCTGCCCAGGATTCGCCGGATGCTGCCGGCAGGTCCAAAGATTCAGATGAGCGCCGTCACCGTCCCTCAAGTCGGGCTGGTGGGTCAAGATGAAGCCATGCGCTCAGGCCGCGTGGCTGATGTCGGTGACCTCGACCAATGGCGAGCCGAGGTCACGGGACGAGTTGGAAACGACACCTTTGGGCCGCTCCTGCTGCCTCATGATGAGCCAGTAACTCTCGGTCGCGCGAAACAGTGTGGCGTGCTCGCTGACCATCTTTCAGTTTCCCGGGCACTCGCCACCGTTGCCCCTTCCGCGCTTGGGTGGGTGCTGGCGAACGGAAAGCGGACTCGGGTGCGTGCCGAGAGTCCGTTCGTGGTTGCGGCGTCCTTCGCTCCAGCCGCGCAGGTTCTGCCTCAGCCCGCAGACTGGAGGCTGACCTGGGACCTTGATGTGCTCACCGAAGTCACGGTGCGGTACCGCCGCGCTGGCCATGGCGAGCCGTACCCGATAGCACGCGACGGAGAGTCGCCCGAGTCATCGGAAGATCCCGAGGGGTTTGTCGGAACCGCTGTGAACCGTCCTGGGTCTGCGCCAACGACGGAGGGTTTTGGACACTAAGGGCGCGTAGCGAAATAACCTAGTTTCCGGGCTCCGGGTGCCTATGGTCTGTGCTATGAGCGCTGTGGTGGAGTCTCTGCTCGGCCGTTACGACGCGATCAGGCCGCATCTGAG
>Ga0209587_1000451_pt1 | contig 20110 bp, 20 predicted proteins | sample NGEPerD_2_FD_184512 | JGI IMG/M metagenome (GOLD analysis project Ga0209587, IMG submission 184512) | Arctic peat soil microbial communities from the Barrow Environmental Observatory site, Barrow, Alaska, USA - NGEE PermafrostL1-D... | ecosystem: Environmental > Terrestrial > Soil > Wetlands >... | reverse complement strand
AAGAAGAAGCAGCTCGACACGAAGAGCATCGGCGACGTGGGCATCGAGGCCGACAAGGTCGGCTCAGACGGCTCGCGCACCACCGTCCTGGCCATCAACCCGCCGCCCGAGAAGGCGGCCGGGGAGATCATCGAGGACGAGGACACCAACGAGACGGTCGAGAAGATCGTCGCTTGGCTCGACGAGAGGAAGCTCCTGGCATGAGCGGCATCCTGACCTACGCACTTCACTACGAGGGCGAGTTCAACACGAACTCGCTCGGCGCGGTATCCGAGGGCGCCAAGCTGGCCAAGGAGATCGGCGGCGACGCGGCCGTCGCGGTCGTCGGCGGCGACGACCTCACCGACGACCTCTGCTCCTCGCTCGGCAAGTACGGCGCCTCGAAGGTCTACCGCGCCAACGCTCCGGAGGGCCTCGGCGCCCCGGTGGTTGACGTGATGGCCAAGGTGATCGCCGACGAGGGCTACTCCTACGCGCTGTTCGGCGGCGGCCTGCTCGGGTTCGAGATCGGCGCCGGGCTCACCGCCCGGCTCAACGCCGGCGTGACCATGGAGGTCACCGAGGTGAAGGCCCAGGACGGCAAGCTGGTCGCCGTCCGGCCGATCCTGCAGGACTCGGCCATCGTGGACGTGGAGTACGTCTCCGAGCCCGGCATCATCATCGGCCGCCTGAACGCCTTCGACGTCCAGGAGTCCGGCGACGGCTCGGCCGAGGTGGTCGACGTCGACATCCAGATCGAGGAGCACTCCACGAAGGCCCGGATGGTCAAGCGCGGCGAGCAGCGCGGCGCCGACGTGAACATCGAGGACGCCGAGCTGCTCGTGGCCGGAGGCCGCGGGCTGGGCAGCGCCGAGGGCTTCGAGCTCTGCGAGGCCCTGGCCGAGGCACTCGGCGGCGCGGTGGCGGCCACCCGCGCGGTGGTGGACGCCGGCTGGTACCCCTACGCCGCCCAGATCGGCCAGACGGGCAAGACCGTCGCGCCGAAGCTGTACCTGGCGGCCGGCATCTCCGGGGCCATCCAGCACAAGGTGGGCATGCAGTCCTCGGAGAACATCGTGGCGATCAACAAGGACCAGAACGCCCCGATCTTCGACTTCTCAGACCTCGGCATCGTGGGCGATCTGAATAAGATCCTGCCCAAGCTCACCGAGGCCGTGAAGGCGAAGAAGGGCTAGGGGGCTCGTGGCCGGCAGGAATGGCAGGGCCGCGCCGGCGGACTTCCCGCCGCCCGTGGACTCGCAGGGCGAGTTCATCAAGCGCGAGCTCGACGCCGAGGACGAGCTGATCGAGGTGGGCGTGGCGATCGTCGGCGGCGGCACCGCCGGGCTGGCGTGCGCCAACCGGTTGCTGGCGTTGCTCGCTGAGGATCCGGCTTTGCTCGAGAGCCTGGGTGAGGTTCCAGTGGCAGTAATAGAGAAGGCCAAGACGTGCGGTGGGCACAATTTGTCGGGCGCGGTGATGCGGCCGGAACCGCTGGAGCGGCTGTTCCCTGATCTGTCGCGGGAGGACTGGCGTCGCGAGGGCTTCGCCTTCGGCGAGGTCGAGAAGGAGGCGGTCTACCTCACGCCGACCGCCAAGCGCTCTCTCAAGATCCCGACGCCGCCGCCGTTCAAGAACCACGGCAACGAGGTGATCTCGGTGTCGGCGCTGGCCCGCTACCAGCAGCGGATCGCTGAGGAGGCGGGCGCCTACATCCTCACCGAGACCTCGGCCACGCAGCTGCTGGTGGAGGACGGCGAGGTGAAGGGCGTGCGCTCGGGCGACAAGGGTCGCGGCAAGGACGGCGAGCCGCTCGGCAACTTCGAGCCCGGCACCGACATCAAGGCCAAGGCCACCGTGCTGGCCGAGGGCTGCTGGGGCCACCTCACCGGCCCCGCCATCCGGGAGTTCGACCTCGGCCGCGATCGCGAGCCCCAGACCTGGGAGCTCGGCGTGAAGGAGGTCTGGAAGGTCCCGAAGGCCCTGGACCGCGTGATCCACACGATCGGTCCGTGGCCGGTCAGCACCCGGGCCAAGTACGGCCAGGTGGGCGGCACGTGGATCTACCCGATGAAGGACGAGAAGACCGGCGACGACCTCGTGTCGATCGGCTTTGTGATCGACCTCGAGTACGCCGACGCCACCACCTCGGCCCACGACCTCTTGCAGACCTTCAAGACGCACCCGCTCGTGCGCAAGATCCTCGAGGGCGGCGAGCGCGTGTCGTGGGGCGCCAAGGCGCTTCCCGGGGGCGGCTACTGGTCGATGCCCAAGCTCTCGATGCCCGGCGCCGTGCTGGCGGGCGACGCCGGCGGCATGGTCGACACCGTGGCCCTGAAGGGCGTGCACCACAGCATCAACTCGGGCATCCTCGCCGCGGAGGCCATCTACAAGGGCCTCACGGACGGTTCCACGGACTTCACCTCCTACGAGGACGCGATCGAGGAGTCGGTCACCGGCAAGGAGCTGTGGGAGGTGCGCAACACCCGCCAGCCGTTCTCCAAGGGCTTCTTCATCGGCGGGCCGCTGGTGAACCTGTTCATCGCCACCAAGGGCAAGATCCCGGTGCGCCTGCCCTGGCACCGCCAGGACGAGAAGCCGATGTTCATCGGCAAGACGTCGAAGAAGTACCCCGAGCCGGACGGCAAGTACATCTTCGACAAGCTCTCGAGCGTGTTCATCTCTGGCAACGCGACCCGCGACGACGCCCCGAACCACATCCGCGTCCAGAAGAGCGTGCCGCGCGAGGTGGCCGAGACGTGGAAGTGGATGTGCCCCGCCGGCGTCTACGAGATCCCCGACGACGCGCCCGAAGAGGGCGACGTGGACGTGATCGTGAACTACACGAACTGCGTGCAGTGCGGAGCGATCACGGCGAAGGGCGGGCGCCTGACCACGCCCGAGGGCGGCGACGGGCCGCTGTACCAGAACACGTAGGGCCTCCCGGCCCCCCCGAACGGCGCAGTAAAGGGGGCGAATTCAGAGAGTTGAAGCCTTATGGGGGCTATAGCCCCCTTGACCCTTCAATCCTCTGAACGACGGCGGTTCTGGGCCCTGGTTCGGCGCCAGCACGGCGTGATCTCCCGCGGACAGCTGATCGATTTCGGTCTCTCCGTCGATGCCATCCGTCATCGCCTGGCGAGCGGGCGGCTCCATCGAGTTCACCGTGGCGTCTACGCGGTCGGTCGCCGCGGGCTCCCGCGATTCGGTGAGCTCATGGCGGCTGTGCTGGCGTGTGGCGACGGCGCCGCGCTGAGCCATGAGTCCGCGGCCGAGCTCTGGGGCATCCGTCGGGGCTCTCGCCAGCTCGAGGTCACAGTGCCTCGGGAGCGCAACCCGAACCCTCCGGGAATCCGAGTCCACCGGCGCTCGATCCCCGCCACGGACGCCACCCTTTACCGCGTCGTTCCCGTTACGAACCCCGCCCGCACGCTCGTGGACATCGCCCACCGCCTTCCGGCGGCACAGACAGAGCGCGCCGTCAACGAAGCCGACAAGCTGGACCTGATCGACCCGGAAGCGCTGCGTAACGAGATCGAGGCGATGTCCGGCTGCGCGGGCGTGCCCGCCCTTCGCCAGATCCTCGACCGAAGCACGTTCACTCTCACCAGGTCCGAGCTGGAGCGCGCGTTCAACCCGATCGCCCGCGGGGCGGGACTCGCGCTGCCCCAGACCGGGGTGTGGGTCAACGGCTACGAGGTCGACTTCTATTGGCCCGACCTCGGCCTGGTGGTGGAGACCGACGGTCTCCGCTACCACCGCACCGCCGCCCAGCAGACCCGGGCGCTCGAACGCGATCAGACCCACTACGCGGCCGACCTCACCCCATTGCGGTTCTCCCACGCACAGATCGTGTACCGGCGCGAATACGTGCTAACAGCCCTGACGCGGGCCCGCAGGCGCCTCGAGCGCGAGCGCGGCACGGGCAATTGACCGGTAGCTTGCCGCCAATCGCCCCGACCCTGCGCTATCCCGGCCAGCACCCCAGGCGAGCCTCCGTGGTCGGAGCCGGCTCGTTCGGGACAGCCATCGCGGTCCTGCTGGAGCGCGCGGGCGTGCAGACCACCCTGCTCTGCCGCACTCCCGAGCAGGCCGCCGAGCTGGATGAGGCACGCGAGAACAAGCACTACCTCGCGGGCGTGGAGCTACCCCAGCATCTGAAGGTGCGCACCTTCGGCGGCGTGGAGGATCAGTTCGCGCGCGCCGATCTGCTCTTCATCGCCGTTCCGTCGCAGGGCATGGGGGAGGCGCTCGCCGAGATCGAGCGGCTGGGCGTGGCCGACACCGCCGGCGTGGTGTCGCTGGCCAAGGGCCTCGTGTCCCCGGACGGCACGCCGCCCACCGTGGCGCTCGAGCGCGCTTTCGGCCTGGAGCGCACGGCATGCGTCGGTGGCCCCGCTCACGCACGCGAGATGGTGGAGGAGACAGGGGCGGGGCTGGTGTGCGCGTCGCACTCCGGGCCCCTGGCCCACCGGGTGGCCGAGGTGTTCCAGCGCGCCGGCGTGGTGTGCGAGGTGTCCAACGACCCCGTGGGGGTGGAGCTGGCGGGCGTGGCCAAGAACGCCGCCGCCGTGGCGGTTGGCGCCACCCAGCCGCAGGGCCTGAACGCCGCGGGCATGGCGGCGGCCGACATCTTCCTGGAGGTTCTGTCGCTGGCCGAGCGGTCGGGCGGCGAGGCGCGGACCTTCGTCGGTCGCAGCGGCACCGGCGACCTCGTGGCCACGGCGCTGGCGCCCACCTCGCGCAACCGCAGCGCCGGCGAGCTGCTGGCCGAGGGCGTGCCCGCGGACGAGATCCCGGCGCGCCTGGGCCAGGCGGTGGAGGCGCTGGAGACCGTGCGCCTGCTGGCCCGCGCGATCGAGCGGGAGGGGCTGGCTGCGCCGGTCACCTCCGCCCTGGCGCACCTGATCGACGGCACGATGCCGCTCCAGGACTGGATCGAGCTGGTGCGGGCCAAGCAGCCCGCGCCCGCCCGCTTCGGCCGCCCGGGCACCTGGTGGGTGCGCCTGAAGCTGTGGTTCAGCCGCACCTTCGGGCGGGAGCGGCCGGCGCTCGATGCTTCTGGACGCCACGAGTAGAATCAGAAGAGATGAAGGCCGAGATCCATCCCGAATACGTCGAGGCGCACGTGCGCTGCACCTGCGGCAACGAGTTCACCACCCGCTCCACCGAGTCCGATCTCCACGTGGAGATCTGCTCCAACTGCCACCCGTTCTACACCGGCAAGCAGAAGCTGGTGGACACCGGTGGCCGGGTCGAGCGCTTCCGCCGCCGCGCGGCGCGTCGTTCCGGCACCTGAGCAGGCGCAACAAACGGTGCGGCAGAGCGTTATTGGACGCACATGTCGCATCGCTTCCCAACGTGTAGTGCGCCGGCGGCGACCCTTGCGGTCGCCGTCGCGCTGATTGCAGTCTTCTCGGCGCTGCCCGCCGGCGCGGAGACCCCCGCCGTGCCGGCGGCCCGCGCTCCGGCAGAGGTGAGGGTGACCCTGTGCAAGCGGGGGTCCACCCCTGCCGAGCGTCGTGTGGAGTTCCGCGGCGCGATGAGCCGCGTGCCCAGGACGGCCCGCATGTGGATGCGCGTCACCCTCCAGGAGCGCGCGCCCGAGGGCCGCTTCACGACCGTGCGCGCTCCCGGTCTCGGGGTGTGGCGCAAGTCACGCGAGGGGGTGGCGGGCTTCGCCTACCGCCAGCGGGTGGTGGATCTCGCCCAGGGGTCGCACTACCGCGCCGTCGTGCACTACCGCTGGTACTCCAAGGACGGCGAGCGTTTGCGCCGCGCCCGCAGGATCTCGTCGGCATGCCGCCAGGGCCCGTTGCCCAACCTGCGTGTGGCGAGCATCGAGGGCGCCCGCGTGCAGGGCTCGCCCGGCACCGTTCGCTACGTGGTGCGCGTGGCCAACGACGGGCGCGCCACTGCCACGGGCGTGGCCGTGAGCCTGGCCGTGGACGGCGGCGTGATCGACACCCCCGTGGTGGGCACCATCGCCCCCGGCGAGGTGCGCCGCGCTGTGGTGAACGGCCCGCCCTGCCAGAGCTCACTGGAGGCCGTGGCCGACCCCGCCGGAGTGGTGCGGGAGTCGTTCGAGTCGGACAACGTGCGCGCGGCGGCCTGCCCGCCGACCCTCTAGAAGAGCGCCTTCTCTCAACGTTGCACCCGGAATGGCGGCCCCAGATCACCGCCATGCGGCGTTCTCGGTCGCCCAGGTAGCGCTGCTACCCGGGCTCCCTGCGTCCTTGCCTGGCGGCGCCTGGGTCTCGCCATTACCGGGCGAACGTTTCGAGAAGACCCTCTGAGGCTCACGGGCAGCCGCGGCCGCGCCGATACGATGAGCGAGGTGAGCGCCCCCGACGACCACGGCCGTAACGGCGGCGAGCTTGCGCGCGCCAACGGCGGCGATCCCGCACGGCATCGAAACGGCGGCGATCCCGCCCCTCCGGTGCCCTCCATGGAGGCCCCGCGCGACCTGCCGATCGGCGGCCAGGCGGTGCTGGAGGGCGTGATGATGCGCGGCGTCTCCACCTGGGCGGTGGCCGTGCGCAAGCCCACGCCCGAGCAGCTGGAGGGCGGCGAGCTGGATCCCACCGAGGGGGCCAAGGGCGAGATCGAGATCTACTCCGAGCCGCTGGTGTCGATCACCAAGCGCCACAAGGCGCTGCGCCTGCCGATCGTGCGCGGCGTGGTGGCCCTGTTCGAGTCCCTGAAGATCGGCTTCAGGGCGCTCGGCATCTCTGCCAACGCGCAGCTGCCCGACGACGAGCAGGGCGACAAGCAGGAGATCGGCGGCGCCACCTGGGCCGGCACGATCGTGTTCGCGCTGCTGTTCGCCGTGGGCCTGTTCTTCCTGCTGCCGGCCGGCCTGACCAACCTCTTCAAGGACGACATCCCGAACTCGTTCGTGTTCGTGGTGATCGAGAAGCTGGTGCGGATCACGATCTTCCTGGCCTACATCTGGCTGATCTCGCGCATGCGCGACCTCCAACGGGTGTTCGAGTACCACGGGGCCGAGCACAAGACGATCTCCTGCGAGGAGGCCGGCGTGGAGCTCACCCCGGAGAACGCCCAGCGCTTCTCCCGCCTGCACCCCCGCTGCGGCACCAGCTTCCTGCTGATCGTGATGATCGTGGCCATCTTCGTGTTCGCCCCGCTGGGCAAGCTCGACTGGCACTGGCTGTTCATCTCCCGCGTAGTGGGGATTCCGCTGGTGGCCGGGCTGGCCTTCGAGGTGATCAAGTGGTTCGGGCGCAACCGCACCAAGCGCTGGGCGCGCGCGCTCATGTGGCCCGGCCTGCAGCTGCAGCGCCTGACTACGCGCGAGCCCGACCTGTCCCAGCTGGCCGTGGCCATCGCGGCGCTGAACGCCGTGCTCGAGGTGGAGAACCCAGCCGAGGCGACCGACGAGGACAAGGTCGGCATGGAAGTGGTGGCCTAGCGGCCACCCGCCGCCGAGGGTCCGGGCGCCCGCGGCCCGCGTACCCTGTCTCTCGATGATCGAGAAGCTCGTGGAGCAGATCGAGAGCCGCTTCGCCGAGCTCTCGGAGCAGATGTCCGACCCCGACGTGATCGCCGACCGCGACCGCTACGCCGAGGTGGGGAGGGCCTGGCACGGCCTCGAGGCCGCCAACCAGCTGGCGCAGGAGTGGCGCCGCGCGTCCTCCGACGCCGCGGGCGCGCGCGAGATGCTCGACGACGGCGAGGACCCCGAGCTGCGTGAGCTGCTGCGCACCTCCGAGGCGCGGCTGGCCGAGCTGGACGAGGAGATCCGGCTGGCGATGGTCCAGCCCGACCCCGCCGACGACAAGAACGTGATCGTGGAGGTGCGCGCGGGCACCGGCGGCGAGGAGGCCGGGCTGTTCGCCGGCGACCTCTACCGGATGCTCGACCGCTACGCCGAGCGGCGCGGCTTCTCCACCGAGGCCCTGTCGCTCAACGACGGTGACTACACCTTTGCCGTGAAGGGCGGGGGGGCCTACAGCGTGTTCAAGCACGAGGCCGGCACCCACCGCGTGCAGCGCGTGCCCGAGACCGAGTCGCAGGGGCGCATCCACACCTCCACCGCCACGGTGGCGGTGCTGCCCGAGGCCGAGGAGGTGGAGGTCCAGATCGACCCGTCCGACCTGCAGGTCGACGTGTACCGCTCGTCCGGGCCGGGCGGACAGTCGGTGAACACCACCGACTCCGCCGTGCGCATCACCCACAAGCCGACGGGCCTGGTGGTGGCGATGCAGGACGAGAAGTCCCAGCTGCAGAACCGCGACAAGGCGATGCGCGTCCTGCGCGCGCGACTGTACGAGCAGGAACAGGCGGCGCGCCAGGCCGAGCAGGCCGAGAGCCGCCGCTCGCAGGTGGGCACCGGCGAGCGCGCCGAGAAGGTGCGCACCTACAACTTCCCGCAGGACCGCGTGACCGACCACCGCGTGAAGCTGACCAAGGGCGAGGTGCAGCGCGTGCTGGCGGGCGAGCTGGACGACTTCACAGCCGCGCTCGAGGCCGAGGAGAAGCGCCTCAAGCTGGAGGCCGCCTCGGCCGTGGCGACTTGACCACGGCCGCCCCGGTCCGCGACGCGGTGGGGGCGGCCACCGACGCCCTGGCCGCCGCGGGTTGCGACACCCCGCGGCTGGACGCCGAGCTGCTGATCGCCGACGCCCTGGGCGTGGAGCGCGGCGCGCTGGTCACGGACCCCGACCGAGCGATCCCCGGGTCCGCTGCGCGCGTGATCGCCGAGCGAGTGCGCCGGCGGGTGATGCGCGAGCCCGTGGCCTACATCCTCGGCCGCAAGGGCTTCCGCCACATCGAGCTGGCGGTGGACACCCGGGTGCTGATCCCCCGGCCCGAAACGGAGCTGTTGGTCGAGGTGGCGCTGGAGCTGCCCGGCGGGGCGCGAGTGCACGACGTGGGCACGGGCAGCGGCGCCGTGGCGCTGGCGCTTCGCCACGAGCGGCCCGACCTGCTGGTAAGCGCGTCGGACGCCTCGCCGGGCGCCGTGGAGGTGGCGCGGGCCAACGCGGCGCGCCTGGGCGTGGAGCTGGCCGTGGAGGTGGCCCCTGGCCTACCGAACGGCGGGTTCGATCTCGTGCTGGCCAACCTCCCGTACGTGGCTGAGGACGAGATGTCCGCCCTCGCCCCGGAGATCCTGCGCTACGAGCCCCGCGAGGCGCTGGTGGCCGGCCAGGACGGGCTCGACTCGATCCGCGAGCTGGTGGCACAGGCGCCGCGAGGGACCCGGCTGGCGCTCGAGCACGCTCCCCACCAGGGCGAGGCCGTGCGCCGCCTGCTGCACGGCGGGGCCACGCGCCGCGACCTGGCCGGCCACGAGCGAGTGTCGCTGGGCACGGCGCCGTGACCGAGCAGGACGTCGAGACCTTCCGCCGCTGCATGGCCGTGGGCGGCGTGGCCCTGTTTCCCGCCGACACCGTGTACGGGCTTGCCACCGAGCCCGACTCGAAGGAGGGGGTTCGCCGGCTCTACGCTCTGAAGGGGCGGCATCCCGACCGCCCCGCCGCGGTGATGTTCTTCGCCCTCGACCTCGCCCTGGCGGCGCTGCCCGAGCTGCGCCCGCGCACGCGCGCCGCGCTCGAGCGCCTGCTCCCCGGCCCGTTCACGCTGCTCGTGCCCAACCCGGCCTGCCGCTACCCGCTGGCCTGCGGTGCCGAGCCGGAGCGCCTGGGCCTGCGCGTCCCGGCGCTCGAGGGCGCGCTCGCCCCGCTCGCCGCGGCGCGCTGGCCCGTGTTGCAGTCGAGCGCGAACCGCTCGGGCGCCGCGGACGCCCGCCGCCTGGCCGAGGTGGACGGGCACATCCGCGGCGGGGTGGACCTCCAGCTCGACGGCGGCGAGCTGCCCGGGACTGCCTCCACGGTGGTGGATCTGACGCAGTACGAGGCGGACGGCGGCTATCGGATCCTCCGCGAGGGAGCTGTGAGCGCCGCCGCCGTCGAGGCCCTCTGCTGGCATAGCCGTCGAGCTATCCATTAACGGGAACGTGTGATGGCTTCTCGATGCAAAGGAACCTAGGGTCGGTGGCGTGTCTTCGATTGCCGCACCGCCCCCGCAGCCGGCGCCGCCCGACCACCCGTGGCGCACGATGCCGCACCACGGCATGACGCCGCACATCTCCGGCTCAAGCCTGTCCGCCCAGGCCCGTTACGCGGCGGGCACCCGGGAGATCCTGGAGTGCTTCTTCGCCAACCGCCCGATCCGCGAGGAGTACCTCATCGTGCACGGTGGCGCGCTGGCCGGCACGGGGCGCCCACTCCTACACCGCGCCCTCGGTGTAGACGTGAGAGTATGCGGGCCGCTCCGACCCGCGCGGCCCGCACCGGAGCCGTCCACCATGCCGGACCAGGCAATACACCAGGACAGACCCCCGGTGCGGGTGCTGTCGAGCGCCCGCACCGGCGAGCACTCCGAACAGCCCCGCACGAGGGCCCTCGCGAGTTCACAAGCCCAACAGGCACTTGGAGGTGCGTAGTGGCTGCATTTTCCTTCCTCGACCGCGAACACACGGTAGCCAAGCCGGGCTACAGCCGATGGTTGATCCCACCCGCCGCGCTGGCGATCCATCTGTGCATTGGTCAGGCATACGCCACCAGCGTGTACAAGGTCGCTCTGGTCGAGCATTTCGACGCGAGCCTCACCGCGGTCGGCTTCATCTTCTCCATCGCCATCGTCATGCTCGGGGTGTCCGCAGCCGTCATGGGCACCTGGGTGGACAGGGTCGGACCACGCAGGGCGATGTTCACCGCGGCCTGCTTCTGGTCCTCGGGCTTCCTGATCGGCGCGCTCGGGATCTCCACCGAGCAACTGTGGCTGGTCTACCTCGGCTACGGCTTCATCGGCGGCATCGGGCTGGGTATCGGCTACATCTCGCCGGTGTCCACGTTGATCAAGTGGTTCCCCGACCGGCCGGGGATGGCCACCGGCATGGCCATCATGGGCTTCGGCGGCGGCGCGCTGGTCGCCGCGCCGCTGTCGCGCCAGTTGCTGACGTGGTACGACCCGAACTTCACCGTATTGGCGGGCGCCTCCGGCAGCGCCGTGGCCAAGCTCTTCCTCACGCTCGGCGTCGTCTACTTCCTGGTCATGATGCTCGGGGTGTTCAACGTCCGGGTGCCGCCGCCCGGCTGGCAGCCGGGCGGATTCGACCCGGCCCAGGTGGAGTCCAAGCCACTGGTGACCACCGCCCACGTCTCGGCGTCCGAGGCCGTGCGAACCCACCAGTTCTGGCTGCTGTGGGTTGTGCTGTTCTGCAACGTCACCGCCGGGATCGGCATCCTCGAGCAGGCCAGCCCGATGATCCAGGACTTCTTCCGCAGCGCTGACGGGAAGTCCGCGGTCGCGGTGACCGCAGCGGCCGGGTTCGTCGGGCTGCTGTCGATGTTCAACATGGGCGGCCGGTTCGTCTGGTCGACCACGTCGGACTTCATCGGACGTAAGTTCACCTACGTGGGCTACCTGGGCCTGGGCATGGTCCTCTACACGCTGCTCGCCCTCGTGGGCGACACATCCACCGCGGTGTTCGTCGTGCTCACCGCAGGGATCCTCTCCTTCTACGGCGGCGGCTTCGCCACCGTCCCGGCCTACCTTCGTGACGTGTTCGGCACGTACCAGGTGGGCGCCATCCACGGCCGGCTGCTCACCGCATGGTCGATGGCCGGCATCGCCGGACCGCTGATCATCAACCGGATCCTGGACGCGAAGGGCAAGCCAGGCGAGCTGGTTGCGGCGGACTACCGCCCGGCGCTGTACATCATGGTCGGGGTTCTCGCCATCGGGTTCATCGCGAACGTACTCATCCGGCCGGTCGCCGAGCGCCATCACGAGGAGGCCCACAGCGACGCCTTCGCGGAGGCGCGTGAGGCCGAAGCCGAGGACGCCCGCCCGCGGGCCTTGTGATCGTGCTCTTCCCACCCAACCCGCCACCCCTCGTCAAGGAGCTAGCGCAGCCATGATCGGATCAGACTCACCCACGCCGGCCGGGCAAACGCCCCGACTGGTCATCTCCGGGCTCGTCGTCGGGATACCCCTGGCCTACGGCGTGTTCCAGACCATCAAGACCGTCCTGCCGCTGTTCGGCGGCTGACCACCCCCACCAGGGAAATCGGGGTCTCCTCGTGGTTTGGGGTGAAGCTGACGCTCGTGCCGCGGCTCTCTGGACGCCTGGCCGGCCCCCGGCCGGCCCTGATCGCCTCCCAGCGGAGCCGAAGCCCGGGTCAAGCGGCGCAAAGCCCCTGCGCACGCGCGCATCCTGACGCGGGAGGACCAGCACCCGCCGCTTGACGCGCGGCGCACGGCTCCGCTACCTTGAGCGGTCGCCATCGGCGAGCGTGGCGGAACCTGCGCAAGTTCCGAGCAGCCCTCGGGCGTAGAAACCCGCCCGTTTGCAGACGATTCGGGGATCGGGGTCCAGGCTTCACCCCCAAGTCGACCGGAGCGCCGGAAATCGCAGGTGGCAGGGGCGAGAACTCGTCCTCGAGGATCGCCCAGACCGGCTTCCAGTACACGCCGGTGGCCTCCATAGTGACCTGCGTGACACAAGGCGCAGGTGACCGCGTGCGTGCGCACGCCCGGGAGCTGTGAGCCCCGCCGCCGTCGAGGCCCGTCTGCTGGCATAGCCGTCGAGCTATCCATTAACGGGAACGTGTGATGGCTTCTCGATGCAAAGGGACCTAGCGTCGGTGGCGTGTCTTCGATTGCCGCACCGCCCCGGATCCCGCGAGCCGACCGGATGCGGGCGGCCAGAGCAGGCGGCATCGGCGACTTCGCGGACCTTGCGCTGGCCGCGACACGCGCGGCGGCCCTGGCTTGCGCGCCGTGGGTGGGCCGCGGCAGGCCCAAAAACGCGGACGGCGCAGCGACCGACGCCATGCGGGAGGTGCTCGCCTCCGGCACCGGACGCGGCACGGTCGTGGTGGGCGAGGGCGCCAAGGACGAGGCTCCGATGCTCTACCACGGCGAGCGCCTCGGGCGGGGCGGGCGCCAGTTCGACATAGCCGTCGATCCGCTCGAGTGCACCGACCTGTGCGCGAAGGGCCTGCCGGGCGCGTTGGCCACGATCGCCATCGCCGAGCGCGGGGCCATGGCCGCCCTAGGCGCCTCGTTCTACATGGACAAGCTGGTGGCCGGGCGCGCGGCCCGCGGCGCGCTGGACATCGAGTGCGAGCCCGAGGACAACCTCGCGCGGCTGTCCGAAGCGCTGGGCAAGCCGGTCGAGGCCCTGCGGGTGGTGGTGCTGGACAAGCCGCGCCACGAAGAGCTGATCGGGCGCCTGCACGCGGCCGGAGCCCGGGTGACCTCACCGCCGGACGGCGACGTCGCGGCATCCCTCGCGGCGCTACTGCCGGGCGGGGGAGCGGACCTCCTTATGGGAGTGGGCGGCACGCCGGAAGGGGTCATGACCGCGTGCGCGACGAGCGCGCTCGGGGGCTGCATGCAGGGTCGCCTGGCGCCACGCAGCGAAGACGAGTCAGAGGCTCTGAGCGCCGCCGGCCTCGACACCGAGCGGGTCCTCGAGCTCGAGGACCTCGTGCGCGGGGAGAGCATCTTCGTGGCCACCGGGGTCACCGGCAGGCCGCTGCTGCGACAGCCTTGGACCGCCGAAGGACACGTCTGGACCGAGTCCATGGTCGTCTCCGCGGGCGGCGTGCGGCGCGTCGCCGAGGCGCACGCATGAGCGGGCACGTCGAGGCACTTCAGGCCACGGCGCGCGCCATGGTCGCTCCCGGCAGGGGCATCCTGGCGGCCGACGAGAGCAACGCCACGATGACCAAGCGCCTCGAGGCCGTCGGCGCGGAGTCGACGGAGGAGTCGCGTCGGCGCTTTCGCGAGCTGCTCGTCTCCACGCCGGGGGCCGAGGAGCACATCAGTGGCGTGATCCTCTACGACGAGACGATCCGCCAGCGCAGCTCGGACGGGCGCCCCTTTTGCGAGCTGCTCCGGGAACGCGGAATGGTGCCGGGCATCAAGGTCGACACCGGGGCCAAGCCGCTGGCCGGGGCAGACGGGGAAAAGGTGACCGAGGGGCTCGACGGGCTGCGCGAGCGCCTCGCGGAGTATCACGAGCTGGGCGCGCGGTTCGCCAAGTGGCGGGCGGTGATCGCCATCGGCGACGCGTTGCCGAGCTCCTACTGCCTGGACGTCAACGCCCACGCCCTCGCGCGCTACGCCGCGCTGTGCCAGGAGGCGGCCATCGTCCCCATCGTCGAGCCCGAGGTGCTGATGGACGGCGACCACGCCATCGACCGCGCCGAGGAGGTGACCGGGGCGACGCTGCGTGCGGTGTTCGCCGCGCTGCTCGACCAGAGGGTCGCGCTCGAGGGCATGGTCCTGAAGCCCAACATGGTCCTCTCGGGGTCCGACTGCCCGGAGCAGGCGGGCGTCGAGGAAGTCGCCGCCCGCACACTGGCGCTCTTGCGGCGCGTGGTCCCCGCGGCGGTGCCCGGCATCGCCTTTTTGTCCGGCGGCCAGAGCGACGAGCTGGCGAGCGCCCACCTGAGCGCGATGAACGCGCTCGGCGGCGTGCCGTGGGAGCTCAGCTTCTCCTATGGCCGCGCGCTCCAGGCCACGCCGCTGCAGACCTGGGGCGGCGAGGAGGCCAACGAGGCCGGTGTCCAGCAGGCGTTCGCCCACCGCGCGCGCTGCAACGGCGAGGCCCGGTACGGGCGCTACACCGAGGAGCTTGAGCGGGCCCTCGCCACGGCGGCGGTGCCCGACTCCACATAGAGCAACAGCTATGTATTGCACGCGAACTTTCGCTTGAAGTCTTTGGGTTGTAAGAGGACACTACAAGTCCGGCAGCAACAGACGGGAACTAGATCGTGAGCAAAGAGAACGGCGCAACCACCACGAAGGACCGCTGGGCGGCCGGTGTCACCCCGTACGCGGAGATGGGCTACTGGAACGCTGACTACGAGCCCAAGGACACCGACATCCTGTGCGCGTTCCGGATCACCCCCCAGGACGGGGTCGATCCGATCGAGGCGGCTGCGGCGGTGGCCGGAGAGTCGTCGACCGCCACCTGGACGGTCGTCTGGACCGACCGCCTGACCCCGCACGAGCACTACCAGGCCAAGGCCTACTCCTGCGAAGAGGTTCCGGGCACGCCCGGGCAGTACATCGCGAAGATCGCCTACGACATCGACCTCTTCGAGGAGGGCTCGGTCGCGAACCTGACTTCCTCGATCATCGGCAACGTCTTCGGCTTCAAGGCGCTGAAGGCGCTGCGCCTCGAGGACATGCGGATCCCGCCGCACTACCTCATGACCTTCCAGGGCCCGCCCCACGGGATCGTCATGGAGCGCGAGTACCTCGACAAGTTCGGGCGCCCGCTGCTCGGCGCCACCACCAAGCCCAAGCTCGGGCTTTCGGCGAAGAACTACGGGCGCGTCGTCTACGAGGCGCTGCGCGGGGGCCTCGACTTCACCAAGGACGACGAGAACATCAACTCACAATCCTTCATGCGCTGGCGCGACCGCTACATCCACTCGATGGAGGCCGTGAACCGCGCCTCCGCCGTGACCGGCGAGGTCAAGGGCCACTACCTGAACGTGACCGCGGCCACGATGGAGGAGATGTACGAGCGCGCTGAGTTTGCGAAGGAGCTCGGCAGCATCATCATCATGATGGACCTCACCATCGGCTTCACGGCGATGCAGTCGATGTCCAAGTGGGCGCGGGCCAACGGGATGATCCTGCACCTGCACCGGGCGGGCCACGGGACCTACACCCGCCAGAAGACCCACGGGGTGAGCTTCCGCGTGATCGCGAAGTGGTGCCGCATGATCGGGGTGGACCACATCCACGCGGGAACCGTCGTCGGCAAGCTCGAGGGCGACCCCGGGATGATCAAGGGCTACTACGACGTGTGCCGCCAGCGCTTCAACAAGGCCAACCCCGAGACGGGCCTCTACTTCGATCAGGACTGGGCGTCGCTGGCGTCGGTCATGCCGGTGGCCTCGGGCGGGATCCACGCCGGCCAGATGCACCAGCTACTGCACTATCTCGGCGAGGACGTGGTGATGCAGTTCGGCGGCGGCACGATCGGCCACCCGATGGGCGTAGCCGCGGGCGCCACCGCGAACCGTGTGGCGGCTGAGGCGATGATCAAGGCGCGCAACGAGGGCAAGGACTACTACTCGGAGGGCCCCGACATCCTCAGGGACGCGGCGCAAGGCTGTCCCGAGCTGGACGCCGCCCTGGAGGTCTGGAAGGACATCACCTTCGACTTCGAGTCCACCGACACACCCGACGTCGCCGCCACGCCCACGGCGAGCAACTAGGAGACGAGCGAATGAGGATCACACAGGGCACCTTCTCCTACCTGGAGGACCTGACCGACGAGGAGATCGAGGCGCAGATCAGCTACGCGCTGTCCAACGACTGGGCGATCATGGTCGAGTACACCGACGATCCGCATCCCCGCAACAACTTCTGGGAGATGTGGAAGCAGCCGGAGTTCGACCTCGAGCCCGACGAGGCCGACGTGGCCATGCGCGACGTGAACGCCTGCCGCGAGGCCTACCCGAACCACTACGTGAAGGTGGTCGCCTACGACAGCTCGCTCGGGCGCCAGACGTCGGCGCTCTCGTTCATCGTCAACCGGCCCGCCGAGGAGCCCGGCTTCCGCTTGGAGCGCCAAGACACGGCCGATCGCCAGATGCGGTACACGCTCCAGCCCTACGCGCACCAGGATCCCCCGGGCCGCCGCTACGGCAACAAGGGCGACCTGGCCACCACGCGCGACCCGGCGGCCGTGCAGGACGCCACGCCGGGGCGGGACTCACCACTGGCCGCTGACGGCTCTGCTCCGGCTTCGAACATGGAGCCGTCGCCCGACGGGGGCGTCGGAGACTCGTAGAGAGTGAGCCCCCGGGGCCTGGACACCACCGGTCGTCCACTCGACCCCCCATCGCGGGGGGCAGGCGGCAGCGACCGCGGATCGCCTTCCTTCTCGGACGAGTTCGGCGGCCGGGTGGTGCGTCCCGCGAAGGGGGCAACGTCGGGGTCCGCCGTCGAGTCGGTGGACTTCCCGGAGGCGGTGGCTGACGGCCAGGCCGACATCGAGACGGTGGTTCGTGACTCGCGCGTAGGAGAGGTGCTCGAGGAGATCGACCGCGAGCTGATCGCGCTGGAGCCGGTCAAGCAGCGCATCCGCGAGGTCGCCGCACTGCTCGTGATCGACCGGTTGCGCGAGGAGATGGGGCTCGGCACGGAGCGCCCCACCCTGCACATGAGCCTGACCGGTAGTCCGGGGACCGGCAAGACCACCGTGGCGTTCCGGATGGCGGACATCCTGCACCGCCTCGGGTACATCGAGCGCGGGCACCTGGTCTCGGTCACGCGCGACGACCTGGTCGGCCAGTACGTCGGCCACACGGCGCCGAAGACCAAGGACGTCGTCAAGCGAGCGCTCGGCGGGGTGCTGTTCATCGACGAGGCCTACTACCTACACCGCCCCGAGAACGAGCGCGACTACGGCCAGGAGGCGATCGAGGTCCTGCTCCAGGTGATGGAGTCAGAGCGCCAGAACCTCGTGGTCGTGATGGCCGGCTACGAGGACCGCATGGAGGAGTTCTTCCAGGCCAACCCCGGGATGGGCTCGCGCGTGGCCCACCACATCGGCTTCCCCGACTACGACGTGGACGAGCTGCTTCAGATCGCCAGGCTGATGGTCGGCAAGCAGGGCTACGACTTGAGCGAGGACGGCGCGCGTGCGATGCGCGACTACATCGAGCTGCGGCTCGAGCAGCCACGCTTTGCCCACGGTCGCAGCATCCGCAACGCGATCGAGCGAGCCCGGATGCGACAGGCCACCCGGCTGTTCGAGTCGAGGGGAAAGCTCACGAAGAAGGACCTCATCACGCTCGAGCCCGACGACATCCTCCAGAGCTCGGTGTTCAACGACACCGAGGAGGAAGCGCCCGGCGACACGACTCCGAAAGGGAGTTGAGGCCAGTGCCGCAACACAGGAGGGGTGCATGCCTCGACCGATAATCCTTGGCGTAGTCGGAGACTCGGGCGCGGGAAAGACGACCATCACGCGGGGGCTGGTGGGCATCCTGGGCGAGGAGCAGGTGACCGCTGTCTCCACCGACGATTACCACCGCTACGACCGAGCGCAGCGCGCCGAGCATGGCATCACGCCGCTGCACCCGGACTGCAACTACGTGGACATCCTCTCGCAGCATCTAGGGCTCCTGCGGAAGGGAGAGCCCATCCTCAAGCCGGTGTACCAGCACGCCGACGGCACCTTCGGCCCGCCGGTCTACGTGAGCCCGAACCCCTTCACCGTCGTGGAGGGGCTGCTGGGCTACCACTCCGAGGACATGCGCGGCTGCTACGACGTGCGGGTCTTCCTCGCACCGCCGGAGGAGCTTCGCCGGAAATGGAAGGTCCAGCGCGACACCTCGCGGCGCGGGTACGAGAACGACGAGGTCCTGAAGGAGCTCGACCGGCGCGAGCCCGACTCCGCCCAGTTCATCCGCCCCCAGGAGCGTCACGCCGACATGGTCGTGTCCTTCAGAGAGGGCGATGGTGGCGATGCCCACGCGCTTGACGCCGAGTTGCTCCTGCGGGACTCGCTCCCCCAACCCGATCTCTCACCGCTCATCGGCGGCGGCGATCGCGGGATCACGATCGACGAGGGCGACTCGGAGCGGCACGTGAGCATCACCGGCGCCATTGAGCGCGAGCAGGCCGCCGAGATCGAGGAGGCGATCTGGGAGAAGCTCCACTTCGCCTCGCATCTCCGCTCCGAGCGGCTGGGCGAGGTCACGATCGGCGACGACGTCCACCGCTCCGAGTCGCTGGGCGTCGTGCAGCTGTTGATCTTGTACCACCTGGTGACGGCCAAGGCGGCGGTCGCACTGGGCGGCGCCGGCCCCCGGGCGGAGGCCGAGAGCGACGCCGAGGACCACAAAGACCCTGCGCGGGTGGAGTCGTGATGGCGCGCCCCGCTCGGCCGATCATTCTCGGCGTCGTGGGCGATTCGGCGGCGGGCAAGACCACCATCACCCGGGGCCTCGTGCGGATCCTCGGCGAGGACCAGGTCACGCACGTCTGCACTGACGACTACCACCGCTATGACCGCCAGCAGCGCGCGGAGCTGGGCATCACACCGCTCGATCCCGACTGCAACTACATCGACGTCGCCGCCCAGCACCTCGAGCACCTGCGGGAGGGCGAGCCAATCCTGAAGCCGACCTACCGCCACGCCGACGGGACTTTCGGGCCGCCGACCTATGTCAAGCCGCACGGCTTCACGGTGGTCGAGGGGCTGCTCGGCTACCACACCGAGGAGATGCGCGACTGCTACGACGTGCGCGTCTACCTGGCTCCGCCTGAGGACCTGAGGCGCAAGTGGAAGGTACAGCGCGACTGCTCGCGGCGCGGCTACACCACCGACCAGGTGCTCGCAGAGCTCGATCGCCGTGAGCCCGACTCGGCCGCGCACATCCGGCCTCAGGAGCGCCACGCCGACATGGTCGTCTCCTTCCTGCCGGGCGAAGAAGGTGAGCCGGAGCAGCTCGACGCCGAACTGATCCTGCGCGACGGGCTTGTACATCCAGACCTCACGCCGTTCATCCGGGGCGACGGGCGCGGCATCACTGTCTACGAGCGCGGCAGCGAACGTCACGTGAGCATCCCAGGCGACATTGATAGAGACCGCGCCGCCGGGATCGAGGAGGCTATCTGGGGCCGGCTGCACTTTGCGACCCACCTGCGCTCCCAGCGCCTCGGGGAGTTCACGATCGGCACGAACCTGCACCGCTCCGAGTCGCTGGCGCTCGTGCAGCTCCTGATCCTGTACCACATGGCCACGGCGCGGGCCGCCATAGCGCTCGGCGGCGATGGCACACGGGGCACGGGAGAGCGCCCGGCCTCGGAGCCGCAGGCACCGGCCGCACCGGAGACCCCGGCGGCAGCCTACACGCAGGGCTGAGCTCGACCTCTCCACCGGACGCTTGACCGCGGAGCCAACCGGCCCCCGAAGTGGCATCGGGCAGGCGTCCGGCCAGCGAGCTTCGGACTAGGAGGGTCCCCCCCGTCGCTTCTCGTTGGGTGTTCTGACCGGGGTGGTGTCTAGCGTCGTGGCTGGTCTCGATGGCGACGATGGGGAAGACTTGGAGCGCGGCGC
>Ga0209587_1000449_pt1 | contig 20164 bp, 19 predicted proteins | sample NGEPerD_2_FD_184512 | JGI IMG/M metagenome (GOLD analysis project Ga0209587, IMG submission 184512) | Arctic peat soil microbial communities from the Barrow Environmental Observatory site, Barrow, Alaska, USA - NGEE PermafrostL1-D... | ecosystem: Environmental > Terrestrial > Soil > Wetlands >... | reverse complement strand
TCATCGCCATGTTCACCGTCGGCGGCTTGTCGGGTGTGCTGCACGCGGTCGTTCCTGCCGACACCCAACAGACCGACACGTACTTCGTGGTTGCGCATATCCACTACGTGCTGTTCGGCGGTCTCGTGTTCGCGATCTTCGGGGGGTTCTTCTACTGGTTCCCGCTGGTGTTCGGCCGCTTCATGAACGAGAGGCTCGGCAAGGTCACGTTCTGGCTCGTGCTCGTCGGGTTCAACCTGACCTTCTTCCCGATGCACATCCTCGGGTTGCAGGGCCAACCTCGACGCACGTACCGCTACGCCGAGGGCATGGGCTTCGACACGATGAACATGATCGCGACCGTCGGCGCGTTCGTGATCACGGCCTCGGTGTTGCTCCTCGTGATCAACATGGTCGTGAGCCGTCTTCGCGGGGAGATCGCGCCGCATGACCCGTGGGACGCGCGCACGCTCGAATGGAGCGTCTCGTCGTATCCGCCCCCGGAGTACAACTTCGAGGAGATCCCGAACGTCGAGGCTCGCGACGAGTATTGGCACCGCAAGTACACCGAGGACGAGGACGGGCGGCCCATTCGGCTCCCGGGTGGCGGCGCCGACGAGCCCGCCCGCGCCGGCGCAGACGAGGGTGGGGCGGTGGCCACGCTCGAACGTGACGGTGGCGACGGCGGCGATGTCGTCCCCACCGGTGACCATGGAGGCGGAGACGAAGGCCATGGCATCCACATGCCTTCGCCGTCGTACTTCCCGCTCGTCATGACGTCCGGCATGCCGGTCCTCGCCTACGGCGTTGTGTTCCACAGCTGGCTGCTCGGCGCCGTGGGCGTCGCCGTCTTGTTGTTCGGGATGTACGCCTGGGCCCTCGAGCCCTCGAGCGAGTAGGCGGGAGGAGGTACTGATGGAACAGGTCGCGACCAGCCCGGGCCAACACGGCGGGCACGAAGACCACGGCACGGGCACCGGCTTGAGCAATGCCAAGCTGGCCATCTGGCTGTTCCTGTCGTCCGAATGTCTGCTCTTCGGGGCGCTCATCTCGACGTACCTGCTCTATCGCGACCGCTCGCAAGGCATCTCCGCGGACGACGTCTACAACATCCCGTTCACGTCGGCGACGTCGTTCATCCTGCTGATGAGCAGCCTCACGATGGTGCTCGCGCTCGCCGCGATCCAGCGGGGCGATGAGCGCCGTTTGAAGATCTGGCTGATCGCCACCGCGCTGTTCGGGATGACGTTCGTCGGCGGTCAGATCTTCGAGTTCACCGAGTTCGTCCGTGAGGGCCTCAAGATCGAGACGAACCTCTTCGGTTCGAGCTTCTACCTGCTCACCGGCTTGCACGGGCTCCACGTGACCGCAGGTATCGTCTGGCTGCTCTCGCTGTGGGGCCTCGCCTCCCAGGGCCGGCTCACGCAGCGCGATTCCGAGAAGGTCGAGGTGGCCGGGCTGTACTGGCACTTCGTCGACGTTGTCTGGATCGTGATCTTCACCGTCGTGTACCTGATCCCGAGGTAGGACCCACTGACCGTGAGCGAATCCGACACGAGCACCCAACCCGTCCAGGATCCCGACCAGGACATGCTGGTCGGCTCGCCCGCCGAGCGTGCCGCCGAGAAGACCTACGGCCTCTCGGAGATCCCGCCGGAGGAGCTCCCGCTCCTTCCCGGCGAGCTGACGGCCCATCCCAGCCCCGTCCAGTACGTCATCATCGCGATGATCCTCGTCGTGGTCACTGCCGTCGAGGTCGGCGTCAGCTATCTCGAAGGCGACATCCCCGACGGTCTCATCATCGTGCTGCTCCTCGGCATGGGATTGTTCAAGTTCGTGGTCGTGGCGAGCTACTACATGCACCTGAAGACCGACCGGCCGCTCTTCCGGCGCCTCTTCATCATGGGAGGCGTCGCGGCGGTCACGCTGTACGCGATCGTCCTCACGACGCTCCACTTCTGGTCCAACACCGGGTGATCGAGTGAACCGGTGATGCTCGTCGCCGCGGCTCCGTTCCCTACCTGGGAGCCTCACCCCGACGTCTGGATGCTCATCGGTCTGCTCGTGGTCGGTTACGTCGTCGCCGTCGTGCGGCTGGGGCCACGCCTGAGCCCGGCCGGTCAACCGGTGGTCTCGCGGTTCCAGATTCTCTTCTTCGGACTTGGTGTCTTGGCCACGTGGGTAGCGGCGGACTACCCGGTCGACGTGATAGCCGAGGAATCGCTCTACAGCGTCCACGTGGTGCAGCACCTCATGTTCACCTTGGTCGCGGCGCCGCTGTTCATTCTGGGCACCCCTGGGTGGCTCCTGCGGTGGATCCTGACGCCGCGTTGGCTGTTCGCCACGGTGCGGTTTCTCGCCCGGTTCTTGCCCGCGGTGATCCTCTACAACCTTGTGCTCGTGCTCGCGCACTGGCCGGCGGTGGTCGACCTCACCATCGAGAACGAGCTCGCACACTTCGTAGCCCATGCCGTACTGCTCGTCAGCGGGCTCATCGTCTGGCTGCCGGTCCTCAGCCCCCTGCCCGAGATCCCGCGCCTCGCGCCCATCGGGCGGATGGTGTTCCTGTTCCTCCAATCGCTCGTCCCGACCATCCCGGCGTCGTTCCTGACCTTCGGTGAGACGCCGCTGTATCGCGTCTACGAGCGGCTCCCCCACATCTGGGGGGCAACGACGCTGGTGGATCAGCGAATCGCCGGGCTGCTCCTGAAGCTGGGCGCCGGCCTCGTCCTCTGGGCCGTGATCACCATCGTGTTCTTCCGGTGGGCCAACGACGAGGAGCGAGCCGATCGGCCCGCCGGCCCGCCCGGATGGCAGGATCTTGGCCAACAGCTCACCCCGACGTCTTCGAGGAGCCAGTGAGTACCGACGACGACCAGACCGAGTCGACACCAGCCGAACCGACACCAGCCGAATCGACGCCGGCCGAGTCGACACCGGCCGAGTCGACACCGGCCGAACCGACACCAGCCGAATCGACGCCGGCCGAGTCGACACCAGCCGAACCGGGTGACGCCGAAGCCGCCATGCCCGCCGGGACGGAGGTCGCGACCGCCACCGCCGTGATCGATGTGGCCGCGGCCGAGACCGCTCGCCGCAAGGCCCAGGTGCGCGACCGCCTCGTGCTGCCGTTGGTGCTGCCCTTCGCGTCGGTATTCGTCCTCCTCCTCGTCGCGCTCAACATCTCGCGGGTGTTCCTCGCGGGGCCGGACACGCCCGCGGTGATCGTCGCCACGGTCATCACCGTGTCGATCCTGGCGGGCGCAGCCCTGCTGTCGGCGAATCGCCACGTGCGTACCTCCTCGTTGGTGCTCACCTTGTCGCTCGTCCTCGTGCTCATCCTGTCGGCGGGGCTGGTCACCTTCGGCGCGGGCGAGGAGCACGAGAAGGCCGGTCCCCAAGAGCCCACGGACGAGGCCGTGAACGCTTTCGAGGTCGAGGCGAGCAACTTCGCGTTCCAGTCGGACAAGTTCACCGCCCCGGCCGGAATCAACGAGATCGACTACGTGCTCATCGAGGGCTCGCACACGCTCGCGTTCAGCGAGTCCGAGCTCTCCTACTTCGAGCTCGCGGTGCCGGGTGGCCCCGACAAGGGCAAGGCCGAGTTCGTTGCCGGCAAGGAGTACACGATGTTCTGCACCATCCCGGGCCACCGTGAGGCCGGGATGGAAGCGACCGTGACGATCTCCGACGCGCCGTGAGCACGAGGCGCTCGCGCCGAGTCGCGGTCCTCGCGGGTGTGCTGCTCCTCGCGGTCGTCGGAGCCGCCTGCAGCGGCGACGACGGCGGCACGACCTACGTCGAGCCGAAGGGTCCTCCGGTCGCGGAGCTCGACTTCGAGGCCGAGAACTTCTCGTTCTCACCGAAGGACCTCAGCGCGCCCCCGGGCATCCTCGATATCACGGTGACCAGTATCGAAGGCGCGCACGACTTCGCCATCGAGGGCCAACCGGGCTTCCTGTTGGAGGTCTCCGCTACGGGCAAGACCGCGACCGGCAAGATCAAGCTGAAGCCGGACACCTACACCTTCTACTGCTTGCTGCCCGGCCATCGTGCCGCCGGTATGGAGGGCACGCTCACCGTCGAGAAGGCGTAGCGGATCGGGTCGTCCGGACCCGATTGCTAGCGTGAGCCGACGTGGCCGGCGGGATGGGCGTGATTGATCGACAGCGTGTCCCCAACCACGTCGCGATCGTCATGGATGGCAACGGTCGCTGGGCGAAACGCCGAGGTCTCAAACGCACCGACGGCCACGCCGCGGGCGAAGAGGCGTTGTTCGACACGGTCGAGGGCGCCCTGGAGATCGGGCTCTCGTGGATGACCGTGTACGCGTTCAGCACCGAGAACTGGCGTCGTCCGATCGATGAGGTCCGGTTCCTCATGCGGTTCAACGAGAGCCTCCTCCTGCGTCGGCGTGACGACCTCGACGAACGGGGGGTCCGGGTCCGGTTCATGGGCCGGCGCGGGGGTCGCGTCCCGCGCCGCGTGCTTCGTCACATCGAAGCCACCGAGGAGCTGACCAAGAGGAACCGCCGGATGACGCTCACCTTCGCGTTCAACTACGGCGGACGGGCCGAGCTGGTCGACGCGACCCGCGCCATCGCGGCCGAAGCCGCCGCCGGGCGGCTCGACCCCAAGAAGGTCGACGAGAAGACGATCCGACGTCACCTCTACCGCCCGGACATGCCCGACCCGGATCTCGTCGTGCGGACCTCGGGGGAGTACCGCATCTCGAACTACCTGCTGTGGGAGAGCGCGTACTCGGAGTTCGTGTTCACCGACGTGCTCTGGCCCGACTTCCGGCGCGAGCACCTGTTCGGCGCGATCCGCGAGTTCCAACAGCGCGAGCGCCGCTTCGGTGCCATCGACGAGCAGTAGGGGATCACCGCCCGGAAGTTACAGGCGTGTCATTAGACTGACGCCGTGAGCCTCTACCGGGATCAGGGCGTGGTGCTGCGCACCGTGAAGCTCGGAGAGACCGACCGGATCGTCACGATCTTCACCCAGGTGCACGGCAAGATCCGCGGTGTCGCCAAGGGGGTCCGCAAGCCGGGAAGCCGGTTCGGCGCCCGCCTCGAGCCCACCACCCACGTCGCCCTCCAGTGTTACAAGGGTCGCGAGCTCGATGTCGTGACCCAGGTCGAGACGATCGACTCGAACCGAGCGCTGCGGGAGCATTACGGCTGTCTCACCCACGCGGTGTCGATGCTCGAAGCCGTCGACCACGCCAGCCCCGAACGCGAGCGAAACACGCCGCTGTACCGGATGCTCGTCGGAGCGTTGCAGGCGCTGGGCGATCGGCCATCGCCGCTGATCGCCCCCGCGTTCTTCTGGAAGCTGCTGAGCCTCGAGGGCTTCCACCCGCACCTGGACGGCTGCGCGCGCTGCGGCGCCGAGGACGGCTCGAGCTCGACGTTCGATCGGTCCGAGGGCGGGCTCCTGTGCGATGACTGTGGCCGGCTCGGGGGTGTGCGCGTCCGCCCCGAGACCGTCGCGTGCCTGCGGCGCATGCTCGGCGGTGAGCTGGCCCGAGTGCTGGCCGAACCGCCGGGGGTCGAGGTCGTCGCCGAGGTGGAGCGACTCGCGCTCGGCACGCTCGAATATCACCTCGAGCGCCGACTCCGCAGCGCCGCCCTCCTGTAGTCGCCCATCCACTCGTCGCCCTTCCGCCGCCCGTGCGCGGCCGGCACACCCGCTCCGGGGCAACCGCGCGGGTGCCTTGCGCCGGGGATCGACGCGAGGCTCCGACTACCCTGGCGCGCCGTGGCCCGCCTGGATTCGATGGATCGTGTTGTCAACCTCGCCAAGCGTCGGGGCCTGGTGTTCCCGTCGAGCGAGGTGTACGGCGGGTTCCGGTCCACGTGGGACTACGGCCCGCTCGGTGTGCTGTTGAAGCGCAACGTGAAGGACGCATGGTGGCGCTCGATGGTCCAGCTCCGAGACGACGTCGTCGGCCTCGACTCCTCCATTCTCATGGCGCCCAAGGTGTGGGAGGCCAGCGGCCACGTCTCGACGTTCACCGACCCGCTGGTCGACTGCCGCAACTGCAAGGAGCGGTTCCGGGCCGACCAGCTCCCCGCGTCGGGGGCGTGTCCGAACTGCGGGGAGAAGGACAGCTTCACCGAGGCCCGCAACTTCAACCTCATGTTCAAGACCTATGTCGGTCCGGTGGAAGAGGACGCTGCGGTCGCGTACCTGCGCCCCGAGACGGCGCAGGGCATCTTCGTGAACTTCGCCAACGTGGCCACCACGACCCGCCGCAAGCCCCCCTTTGGCATCGCCCAGATCGGCAAGTCGTTTCGCAACGAGATCACGCCGGGCAACTTCATCTTCCGCACTCGCGAGTTCGAGCAGATGGAGATGGAGTTCTTCGTGCCGCCCGAGGACGCGGCGCGGTGGTTCGAGTACTGGTGCCAGGAGCGGTTCGGTTGGTACACCGAGCTCGGCATCGCCGAGGATCAGCTCCGCCTGCGTCCCCACGATCCGGACGAGCTGTCGCACTACAGCACCGCGACCGCCGACGTGGAGTTCGCGTTCCCGTGGGGATGGGGAGAGCTCGAGGGCGTCGCCAACCGGGGTGACTACGACCTCACCCAGCACGCCGAGCACTCCGGTGCGGACCTCTCGTACTTCGACCAGGCCGGCGATCGCCACTACGTGCCCCACGTCATCGAGCCGGCCGCGGGCGCGGATCGCGCCACGCTCGCCTTCCTGCTCGCCGCCTACGACGAGGAAGACGTGTCGAGCGCGGAGGGCAAGTCCGACAAGCGCACCGTGTTGCACCTCGATCCGCGCCTCGCCCCGATCACCGTCGCGGTGCTGCCGCTGTCCAAGAACGAGCGGCTCACGCCGGTCGCTTCGGAGGTGGCCGACTCGTTGCGGGGCGACCACATGATCGACGTCGACATCACCGGCTCGATCGGCAAGCGCTACCGACGTCAGGACGAGGTCGGTACTCCTTTGTGCGTCACGGTCGACTTCGACACCCTGGACGACAAGGCCGTGACCGTCCGCGAGCGGGACTCCATGCACCAGGATCGGGTCTCGCTCGACCAGCTGAGCGCATACCTGCGCGAGCGCGTCCCCCAGTAACGGAGCCCGAGTGAGCGAAAACCATTACGAGAGCCTCGGCGCCGACCCGGGCGCGTCACGCGATGAGATCCGTGCCGCGTACCGTGAGCGCGTCGACGAGCTGGACCCCGACACCTGGAAGGGCGACGCCGAAGATCGGCGCACCCAGGCGAGCGCGGTGAACCGCGCCTGGAACGTGCTGTCGGACCCGTTCCAGAAGGAGCGCTACGACGACAAGCTCTCGGGCGGCGACGTCGAGCTCACCGACGATGACGAGCCGGACGACGACGCTGCCGCTCCGGCGCGCGGTGACCGCCGGCCTCGGCCACCCCGAGCCGCCGGTCGGCCGTCGAGCACTCCGAGCGGTCTGCCACTCGCCCGCATCCGAGCACGGATCAACGCCCTGTCGGTCGACGTCCTCGTCATCCTCGTCATCCTGTTCGGGCTGAACTTCCTCATCGGCGCGCAGTTTGGCGAGTCCGCCGTGCAGGTCACGATCCGAGACGACGTCGTGCGCACCACCGAGCTGCACGGCCGGAGCTTCGAGGAGATCAAGGGCGACGAGGAGCAGAAGGCGCGAGCGAAGTATGACAAGGAGAACGACGGCACGGTGAAGGACAAGGCCGTCGAGGTCGAGAAAGTCGATGTGCTCCCCCGCAATGCCCTACTCCTGACCCAATTCGCCACCCTCGTGTTCGCGCTCGCGTACGTCACGATCCCGTCGCTGGCACGAGGTCAGTCGCTCGGGAAGCGGTTCTTCAAGATCCGCGTCGTCTCCGCCGGCGGCGCCGCCGCCCGACCGATGCAGATCGTGATGCACTACGGCCTACCGATCGCGGTCGCCACCGCGCTCCCGCTCTACGGCGCGATCGCGGGCATCGGCTCGACCGTCTGGTCGAACTGGGACAAGGCCGGCCAGGGCATCAACGACAAGCTCGCCAAGACCTTCGTGGTCGAGGCGTAACCTCGAACACCATCTCACCTCACCCCACGTCAGCCCAGCTCACGCGCCGGAGGGCCACTCCATGCAGTACGTCTACGCCTTCGAAGAGGGCTCCAAGGAGCAGAAGTACCTGCTCGGGGGCAAGGGGGCGAACCTCGCCGAGATGACCAAGCTCGGCCTGCCGGTACCGCCGGGTTTCACGATCTCGACGGACGCGTGCACGGCGTACATGACCGGTGGCGAGAAGCTTCCCGACGGGCTCACCGACGAGGTCGCCACGGCGCTCGACGCGCTCGAGACGAAGATGGCCAAGCGGCTCGGCGACCCGGCCGACCCGCTGCTGGTGTCGGTGCGATCGGGCGCACCGTTCTCGATGCCGGGGATGATGGACACGGTTCTCAACCTCGGTCTCAACGACACCTCGGTCGGGGGTCTCGCCACCCAGACCGGTAACGAGCGGTTCGCGTTCGACTCCTACCGCCGGTTCGTGCAGATGTTCGGCAAGATCGTGCTCGACATCGACGCCGATCTGTTCGAGGACGCGCTGGAAGCTGTGCGCGTCGAGCGTGGCATCGCGTCCGATCCCGAGCTCACCGCCTCCGACCTGCGCGCCCTGGTGGAGACGTTCAAGGGAATCGTTCGCGCCGAGGCCGGTGTCGAGTTCCCCCAGGAACCCCTGGAGCAGCTCCGGTTCGCGATCGAAGCGGTCTTCCGCTCGTGGAACGGCGAGCGGGCCAAGGTCTACCGGAAGATGGAGTCCATCCCCGACGATCTCGGCACCGCGGTGAACGTCCAGACCATGGTCTTCGGCAACAAGGGTGATGACTCCGGTACCGGCGTCGCGTTCACCCGCGACCCCGCCACCGGCGAGAACGTCGGCTACGGCGACTTCCTCGCCAACGCGCAGGGCGAAGACGTCGTGGCCGGTATCCGCGTGACCGAGCCGCTCGAGACCATGGGTGGTGACTTCCCCGAGTGCTACGAGCAGCTCCTCACGGTGATGGGCACCCTCCAGGATCACTACCAAGACATGTGCGACATCGAGTTCACCATCGAGCAGGGCCGGCTGTTCATCCTCCAGACCCGGGTCGGCAAGCGCACCGCGGCGGCGGCGGTGCGGATGGCGGTCGAGATGGTCTCCGAGGGGCTCATCGACGAGCGAGAAGCCGTGCTGCGGGTCCAGCCCGACCAGCTCGACCAGCTCCTCCACCCGCAGTTCGACCGCGCCGCGAGCTACGACGTGCTCGCGACCGGGCTCAACGCATCGCCGGGCGCGGCCGTCGGTCGGGTGTACTTCACCGCCGATGACGCCCAAGCCCACGACGCGGCGGGCGAGCGGGTGCTGCTCGTACGGCCCGAGACGTCACCCGACGACCTCCACGGCATGATCGCCGCCGAAGGCATCCTGACCACTCGTGGTGGACTCGTCAGCCACGCCGCCGTGGTGGCCCGCGGCATGGGTACACCCGCGATCTGCGGCGCCGAGTCGGTGAAGATCGACCTCGCCGCGAAGGAGTTCCGCGTCGGCGACACGGTCGTGCGCGAGGGCGACGTCATCTCCCTCAACGGGAGCACCGGCGAGATCGTCGTCGGCGACGTGCCCGTCGTCGTGCCCGAGCCGGGAGGCACGTTCGGGACGCTGCTCGGCTGGGCCGATCGGTTCCGCACGCTCGGCGTGCGCACCAACGCGGACATGCCCGAAGACGCCATCAAGGCCCGCGAGTTCGGCGCCGAGGGCATCGGATTGTGTCGGACCGAGCACATGTTCCTCGGTGATCGCCTCCCGGCCATCCAGCGCATGATCCTCGCCGACAGCAAAGAGGAAGAGGCCGCGGCGCTCGCCGAGCTCCACGACCGTCAGCGTCAGGACTTCGTGGAGCTGCTCGAGGCGATGGACGGCCTGCCGGTCACGGTGCGTCTCCTGGATCCCCCGTTGCACGAGTTCCTCCCCAACGTCGAAGAGCTCCTCGTGCAACAGGCCAAGAGCGGACTCGACGCGAAGGAGTCCAAGCTCCTCGCCGCCGCCGAGGCCTGGCGTGAGGTCAACCCGATGCTCGGAACGCGGGGCTGTCGACTCGGCGTGCTGAAGCCGGGCCTGTACCGCATGCAGGTGCGCGCGCTCGTGGAAGCGGCAATCGAGCGGCGCCTCGCCGGCGGTGACCCGAGGATCGAGATCATGATCCCGCTCGCGGTGACCCGCCCGGAGCTCGAGCTGTTGATCAACTGGACGCGTGAGGTGGCCGAGGAGGCTTCGGCGACCGAGCTCGGCGGGGTCGACTACCTGGTCGGGACGATGATCGAGACGCCACGGGCCGCGCTCGTGGCCGATGACATCGCCCAGGTCGCGGAGTTCTTCTCGTTCGGCACGAACGACCTCACCCAGATGACGTTCGGGTTCTCTCGTGACGACGTCGAGGGGCGGTTCATGCCGCAGTACCTCGAGCTCGGTCTGTTGCCCGTGAACCCCTTCGAACGCATCGACGTCGACGGCGTCGGGCTGCTCATCCGGTGGGCCGCGGAGAAGGGTCGGGCGACCCGCCCTGACCTCAAGCTCGGGATCTGCGGCGAGCACGGCGGGGATCCTGACTCGGTCCGGTTCTGCCACGACGTCGGCCTCGACTACGTGTCGTGCTCGCCGTACCGCGTGCCGATCGCCCGGCTGGCCGCGGCGCACGCCGCGCTCGATGCCGCCACCCCCTGAGCTTTGGCGTCGCAGGTCATGGATTATTCCCGTCCTGCGACGCCAAAGCCGTGGTTGGGCTGGGCCGGCGTCACGGTAGGTGTCCCGACCTCTCGGTATCCTCGGAAGCGATGAGGACTGACGACGTGTCCCCGGCTCTCGACGAACCGCCCGTTCCGGGTGTGACGGAGGTGGCGCGAGCCCACACCGGTGGGCACGCGTTCGTCGGCGGTCGGCTGCTGCGACGCGAAGAGCGGGAGGCCGAGCTCGCAGCCGTGCTCGCGCCCGGAGCGACCCGACCCGTCGGGGCGGGCAACCGCGCGAGGCCCGAGGCGGCCGATCCGTACCGGCTGTGCTTCGAACGTGACCTGGATCGGGTCAAGCATTCGCGTCCGTGGCGGCGCCTGGCCGGGAAGTGCCAAGTCTTCGTCGCCCCTGAAGACGATCATCTGCGGACTCGGCTCACCCATGCCGTCGAGGTCGCCCAGGTCGCGACCGGCATCGCCCGGGTCGTGAACCTGTGCGTGCCGCTCGTCGAGGCGATCGCGCTCGCGCACGACTGTGGCCACGGTCCGGCCGGCCACGCGTCGGAAGAGGCGTTCTCCCCGTACCTCGCCGACGGTGGCTATGACCATGCGGTCTACGGCGCCGACGTCACCCTCGCGCCACTCAACCTGTGCTCGGAGACCCTCGACGGTGTCCGGAACCACTCGTGGCGACGCCCGACTCCCCGCACGCCCGAGGGTGAGGTGGTCGCGTGGGCCGACCGGATCGCCTACGTCTGTCACGACTTCGAGGACGCGGTGCGCGCCGGGATCCTCATTCCGGATGATCTCCCCGACGCCGTGCGTGACGTGGTCGGCGCCCGGCGTTCGCAGCAGATCGGCACCTTCGTCCATGCCGTGCTCGACGCGGTCGAGGCCACCGGCTCGGTGGGAATGACCGAGCCCGCGGCGTCGGCGCTGGCCGCGTTCCGGTCGTTCAACTTCGAGCGGATCTACTTACGGGCCGCGGCCGTCCGACAGGCCGAGCGTGTGGTCCTGCTGCTGCGTGGGCTGGTCGAGCACTTCGCCGACACCCCTCACCGGCTCACTGAGGTGGTCCTCGGCTCCTCGCCCGCACCCGATGCAGGATCACCAGCCGCCGCCGCGCTCGCGGTCCACTACGTGAGCGGGATGACCGACCGGTTCGCGCTCGGGCTCGGGGTCGAGCTGCTCGGTTGGCGACCTGACGATCTCCCTCGCGGTGTCTGACCTCGCGCGCCTACCCTGAGTCCCGGATGGGGATCCTGGACGAGGATGTGGCTCGAGTTCGGGAGGGGACTGATCTCGTCGCGCTCGCGGGCGAGCACCTCGCGTTGAAGCGGGTCGGTCAACGCTTCGTCGGTCTCTGCCCGTTCCACTCGGAGAAGACGCCGTCGTTCTCGATCAACCCCGCCTTGGGATTGTTCCATTGCTTCGGCTGCCAAAAGAGCGGCGACGCGATCACGTTCGTGCGCGAGGTGGAACACCTCGACTTCGTGGGTGCGGTCGAGCGCCTCGCGGCCCGAGCCAACATCACGTTGCGCTACGACGACGAGTCGCACACACGTGACCGTCAACGCAGAACGCGTCTCGCCGAGGCAGTGGGCTCCGCCATCGACTTCTACCATCGCCGGCTGCTCGAAGCCCCAGACGCGGGCGACGCGCGGCGCTACCTGCGGAGCCGCGGCTTCGACGGTGATGTCGTGCGGCGGTTCTCACTCGGGTTCTCACCCGGGTCCTTCGACACGTTGAGCCGGCACCTCCAGCAGGCCAAGTTCTCCCGGGACGACATCGTCGGCGCGGGACTCGCGTTCGTGAACCGCCGTCAGTCGTTGCAAGATCAGTTCCGGGGCCGGTTGATGTTCCCCATCTTCGACAGCCGCGGCGACCCGGCCGGCTTCGGCGGGCGAATCCTCGAAGGCGGGCAGGGCCCGAAGTACAAGAACTCACCCGACACTCCGATCTACCAGAAGAGTCGGCTGCTCTACGGGCTCAACTGGGCCAAGGCGGAGATCGTGGCGCGCGGTGAGGTCGTGATCTGTGAGGGCTACACCGACGTGATTGCCTTCGCGCTCGCCGACGTGCCCCAGGCGGTCGCAACCTGTGGCACCGCGCTCGCCGACGAGCACTTCCAGATACTCAAGAACCTCGCGCGGCGCGTGACGCTCGCCTACGACGCGGACTCGGCCGGCCAGGCCGCGGCCGAACGTTGCTACCAATGGGAGCAGCGGTTCGAGGTGCAGTTCCAGGTGGCCGACCTGCCCGAAGGTCGCGACCCGGCCGATGTCTGGCGTGACGATCCGGATCGGCTGGTGAAAGCGGTCGAGGCCGCGAAGTCGTTCATGGAGTTCCGGGTCGGCAGGGTGCTCGCGGCCGCCGACCTGGCATCGCCCGAAGGTCGAGCGCGCGCGGCGGCCGATGTGGTTCCGTTGCTGCGTGAGCACCCGAGCGAGCTCGTGCGCGAGGAGTACATACGCATCGCCGCGGGCACCCTCGGCTACGACCACGCCTGGTTCAAGGAGGCGATCGCCAAGCAAGGAGCGCCCGCGCCGCGCCCTTCCGCGGTCGAGCCGGCCCCCCGAGCGCGTCCGATCGACCGCCGCGAGCTCGACGCGTTGCGGTTCGCCATCCACCGAGCTGACCTGGTCGTCGACTGGCTCGATGCGCCCATGTTCTCGGATCCGACGGCCCGAGCCGCGTTCGAGCTGCTCGTCGACTCCGCGACCGTGCTTGCTGCGATCGATGCGGCGTCGGATGAAGTACGGCTTGTGCTCGAGCGACTTTCGGTCGAAGAACCTGACGTGGAGGACGAAACGACGCTGCGCGCTCGATTGATCGCGAACACGATCGAAGCGCCGATCGACCGGCGGCTCGCGCTGATGCTGCGCGCCGATCACGAGGAGTCCGCGCAGGTCATCGCGTTGCGAGACGCATTGCGGGTCGCGCGTATGGATGGTGACTGGCCGGCCGCGGAGACCGCCGCGCAACAGTTGCTACCCTGGCTCACGGAGCCGGCGGAGGAGTAGCGACAGCGTGGTCGAAACCGATCCCAAAGTATCTGCCGAGCCTTCAGTCGGCTCACCCGTCGAGGCGCTGAGCGAGTCAGCGGTCGAGTCGCCGACCGAGCCCCGCCAGGGCGCGGCACCCGTGCTCGCGCCGGTCATCCCCATCGCCGCCGACGAGGTGAGCACCGAAGGAAGTGACGTCGCGGCGCTGCTGGCAGGCGTGCGAGAGCGCGGTTTCGTCACGACCGGTGAGATCTTCGCGGCCCTGCCCGACCTGGAACCCGAGACGGCTGAGCTCGCGGCGATCTTCGCCACCATCCGCGCGTCGGGCGTCGAAGTTCTCGACGAGATCGAGGAAGAGCTCGAGCGTGAGGACGAAGGGCGCGTCGATGACCCGCCGGCCGGCGCAGACTTGTCCGCGGCTCATGACTTGCTGGCCGGCGCGGACCTCCCGGTACCGCCGGCTCCGGTTGCGCCGGTGCCACCCGCGCCGGCGCCGGCGAGCCTCGACGCGCCGGCACCAGCGGCGCCGCCGACGATCGCCGAGCGTCGCGCCCGAGCCGCCGCCCGCATGGACCGGCCGATCTCGGAGACGGGGAGCTTCGACCCGGTCCGGATGTACCTCAAGGAGATCGGCAAGGTCCGGCTGCTCACGGCCCCGCAGGAGGTGACGCTGGCCAAGCGGTTCGAAGCCGGCCTGCACGCGGTCGAGCGGCTCGAGTCCGAGGAGCTTTCGGAGGGGGAGCGGGCCGCCCTCGAGGCGGTGGAGGTCGACGGCGTACTCGCCAAGAGCCAGCTCACCGAGGCGAACCTTCGGCTCGTCGTGTCGATCGCCAAACGCTACGTCGGGCGTGGCATGGTCCTGCTCGACCTGGTCCAAGAGGGGAACCTCGGGCTCATCCGCGCGGTCGAGAAGTTCGACTACTCCAAGGGCTTCAAGTTCTCCACCTACGCGACCTGGTGGATCCGCCAGGCGATCACCCGAGCCATCGCTGACCAGGCGCGCACGATCCGCATCCCGGTGCACATGGTCGAGACGATGAACAAGGTGCTGCGGGTGCAGCGGACCATGCTCCAAGAGCTCGGCCGCGAGCCGACCGTTGACGAGGTCGCCGCGAAGGTCGAGATGACGCCCGACCGGGTGCGCGAGATCCAACGGCTCGGTCAGGAACCGCTCTCTCTCGAGTCCCCGGTGGGCGAGGAGGACGACAGCTCCCTGGGCGACTTCGTCGAAGACCCCAACGCCACTGCGCCGTCGGCGGCGGCGGCCCGAGCGTTGCTCACCGATGCAATCGAGGAGGCGCTCGAGGAGCTGAACGATCGCGAGCGTCAGGTCGTGCGCCTACGGTTCGGTCTGGATGACGGGCAGGTGCGCACGCTCGAAGAGGTGGGAAAGGAGTTCGGCGTGACCCGCGAGCGGATCCGCCAGATCGAGTCGAAGACGCTGGCGAAGCTGCGTCACCCGACTCGTTCCAAGCGGTTGCGCGACTACCTCGAAGAGCCCTGAGCCGTTGGCAGGGTCTCGTGCACGAGCTCGAGCTGCACGGGCTCGTCACCGCGGCGGAGCCGCTCCCGCGCCAGGTGCACCCCGGCGCGCACCTTGTGCACGGGCCGGCTCTTGCGCAGGCGTCCGATGGTGCGGTTGATCTGCTCGTAGCGCTCGCGTCCCGCCCGCGCACCCAGGTAATACCCGGCGGCGACACCGATGCCCAACCCGATCCGGAATCTCTTCACACCCTTGTTTCTAGTCCAACTCGGCTCCTCCTGCCCAGCGGGCCCGCACTGGACGGACCGAACATACGTTCGATAACCTGTCGCGGGACCAGGGAGGGCGCGGGTGGGATATCGGGGCAAGGTCGCCGAGCAGGAGCAGGCGCGGCTGCTTCGTGCGGACGCACACACACTGACCGAGATCGCCGCTGAGCTCGGCGTCTCCAAGTCATCGGTTTCCGTCTGGGTCCGCGATGTCGTCTTCACGCCCCGACCGCGCCAGCGTCCGTCATTCGTTGCACCGCACCCGTTCCACCTCGCGAAGCTCGCCGAGATCGAAGCGATGAACCGCCACGGGGTCGAGCGGATCGGGACGCTGTCCGAGCAGGCTTTCCTCGCCGGCGGAGCGGCCCTCTACGCCGGCGAGGGTTCCAAGACTGACGGCGAGGTGAGCTTCGCGAACACCGACGCGACGATGGTCTCTTTCTTCTGCATGTGGTTCCGGCGTTTCTTCTCGCCTGACGAGCTCCGCCTCCAAGTGCGGGTCTACCTGCACGATGGACTCGATCTCGACGCTGCGGAGGCGCACTGGTGTCTTGTGACCGGGATTCCACGGAGTCAGTTCAGGAAGCCATATCGCGCCGCTGACGATCCGACGATTCGCAAGAACAAGCATGAGTTCGGATGTGTCTACGTCCGGTACTCGTGCACGAGGACGCACCGTCAGGTGATGGGAATTGTCAGGGCCCTGCTATCGTCGCAGGCTCATTCCGGGGTGGCGCAATCGGCAGCGCAGCTCGCTGTTAACGAGACGGTTGAGGGTTCGAGTCCCTCCCCCGGAGCTCACGCTTACCGAGTCTGCTCGAGTCCGTAGGCTGCCCGGCGCGGGGCCGTAGCTCAGTGGTCAGAGCAGGGGACTCATAATCCCTCGGTCGAAGGTTCGATCCCTTCCGGCCCCACGCACGCTATCAGCGCTTTCGCGGCTCGCGGCGGTACTTGCCGCGCCGCGAAGGCCCCGCTGGTCACGGTTTGGTCACAGCATGGCCACGAGATCCGTGCTGAACGCCGCGACGCGGCAGCGCGATCGGGGCCTGCACGAGCGTCTGCACCGTCGGCCTGGAGCACGCGGCCGGCGGGCGGGTTTCGTAGTACGATTCTGACGTGTGGATCTGCACTCGTCGGCCCTCAGGCACGGAGTGGCGGTCGACGACATCGAGCACGCCGTGCGGAACGCCATGGTGATCGACGACTTGGAGAACGACTTGCGCCTCTATCTCGGCCCGAGCCGCAGTGGATCGCTGCTCGAAGTCATCACGCTGGTCCGCGGAGAGGCACGGCCTGAACTGGTGATCCACGCGATGGCGATGCGAACGAAGTATCGACGGCTGTTACCCGGAGAATGACGATGGCGAAGAAGGACTACGGACGGACACAAGGCGGGGAGCCGATCACGGACGAGGTCGTGGAGAAGCTCGCGGCGCAGGCCGAAGCGGGCTTCGACGTCGATGAGATCATCCGCCGCCGGGGTGGACGCCCGCCGATGGGCTCATCGGCGGCGTCCGTCGAGTCAGTCCGTCTCGACCCCGAGCTGAGCGCGGCGCTGCGCGAGCGCGCCGAGCGGGAAGGGCGCACCAACTCCGAGCTCATCCGCGACGCCCTTCGCCGATACCTGCGGGCCAGCTGAGCACCCACAGCTGATCGAGCCAAGTCTGGACTCTTCGATTCGACAAGCCGACGCAGCAGGACACCCCGCAGCGCTGCTCTCGCTCCGTGCAGGGTCCACACAATTGCATCTCGATGCCTGGGTCTGTCGCGAAACCGGTTCCTCAACGCGCTTAGGGGCCTAGCGGATAGGTGCTGAGTCGGGGCTCCAGCGGTTGCGCCAGTCGATGAGTTTGGCGGTGATGAGCAGGGCGGCGACGAGGCAGAGTTGGGCGTGGCGGTGTCGGGTCCGCCGGTCGGTGTTGCGGCGGAGTTGGCCGTAGTTCGACCACCACGAGTTGGTTCCTTCGACGACCCAGCGCAGTCCGAGTTGCAGTGGCTTCTTGGGGGTGGCGCCGCGTTTGGCGCGGTGTTGGATGTTGAGGTCGTCGAGTCCGTAACCGGCGAGCTGGGCGCGGGTCTTGGGGTAGTCGTAGCCGCGGTCGAGGTGCATGGTCTCGATCTCGTCGAGCAGTCCGGCGCGTGCGACGTCATCGAGCGTTGGGCCCAACAGGTTGAGTTCGTTGCGGTTGGCTCCGTCGATCGCCCAACCGATCGGGATGCCGTTCGCGTCGACCGCGACGGACCATTTCCATCCGAGTTTCGCCCGGTCGGTGGGATTCTTGCCGGTGCCTTCACCACCGCACGGTGCCTTGTGCAGCGACCCGTCGAGCGCGACTTCGGTGAGGTCCAGGCCGATGATCCGGTCATAGGCGCCCAGCGCGTGGTCGCGGAGCTGGTCGAACACGCCGGCTGCGATCCATTCGTCGCGTCGGGCTCGCAACGTCGTGTCGGAGACCTGTCGCTCCAGGATCGCTTCGACGCTGACCCACGAACAGCCGGTTACCAGGCGGATCAGGATCCCCCAGAAACACAGCCGATCGGCGACGCGGGGCCGGTGACAGCCCAACGGGTGATGTTCGGACACGGCCGGGATCAGCGGTTCGATCGCTGCCCAGACGGTATCTACCACTTCGGGTTCGAGCGCGCGCATGATGAGGACGCCTCCACCAGGTCGTCGGATGGTTGGTCTCACCCGCAATCAAACGCGGGCAACACCGACGACCGGTGGATGGCACCTATCCGCGCGGCCCCTTAGTGGGGGTGTGCTGTCGATAGGAAAGCTCGCGCCGGGCCAAGAGAGCTACTACCTGGGCGCGGTCGCGCACGGCGCCGAGGACTACTACCTCGGCGGCGCCGAGGTCCCGGGCTACTGGACTGGCACGGGCGCCGAGCACCTTGGCCTGGACGGCCCGGTCACCGACGACGACTTCGTCGCGCTCCTCAGTGGGCGTAGCCCGACGGATGGGAGTCCGCTCGGCCGACCGAACCGGCGGGTCCCCGCACTGGACCTGACGTTCTCCGCGCGGAAGTCGGTGTCGCTGGCGTGGGCACTCGGGGGAACCGAGATCGGCGCTCAGATCGTCGCCGCGCACGAGGAGGCGCTGGCGCGGCGTTGGGCTACCTGGAGCGCGAGGCGGTGTTCGTACGCCGGGGCCACAACGGCACCGAGAGCCTCGAGGGCGGTGGCCTCGTCGGCGCGGCGTTCCGGCACCGATCGAGTCGGGCGGGCGATCCGCAGCTCCACACCCACGTCGTCGTGGCGAACGCGACGCAGGGATCGGACGGTCGCTGGTCGGCACTCGATGCCCGCCACCTCTACGCCCATGCCCGCACCGCCGGCTTCCTGTACCAAGCGGATCTGCGAGCAGCCCTGTCCGCGCGCTTCGGTGTCCCATGGGGCCCGGTGGTCAAGGACACCGCGGAGCTCGAAGCAGTGCCGCCCGCCGCGCTGCGGGAGTTCTCGCGACGCCGAGCCGAGATCGAGGCAGCTACGGGACCCGGCGCGTCGGCGAACGCGGCTCGGCGGGCGACCGTGCGCACGCGCCGAGCGAAGGAGCGCTCCGTGGAGCTGGCCACGCTCTTCGTCGACTGGGCGTCCCGCGCCGACGCGCTCGGGTTCGGCCGCGCCGACGTCGAGGCGCGGTGCAGGCCTGCACGGCAGACGCACGACCCTGCACGCGCGTCTGCACACGCCTCTGCACGCGAGCTGAGCGCCGAGCTCACCGAGCACGACTCGAGCTTCGACCGTCGCCAGGTCCTCCAAGCGTTGGCGGCCAGGGCCGAGACTGGTGAGCGGGTCGAGACGCTCGAAGCGCACGCCGACGGGTTCCTCGCCGGCAGGGCGGTCGTGCCACTCGGAGTCGGACGGTTCGGCCTCCGCTACACGACCCCGGAGCTCCTCACCATCGAGGAGGACCTCCTCAGCCGCGTCCTCGCTCGGCGCGACGAGCGCGCGGGCATCGTCGATGACGTGTACGCGACCCTGTGCGAGCACCCGACCTTCTCGGACGAGCAAGCCCGCATGGTCCGCGCCATCACGACCGATGGTGGCGGCGTCAGCGTCGTCATCGGCGCGGCCGGCTCGGGCAAGACCTTCGCGCTCGCGGCTGGCCACACCGCATGGAGCCGTGAGGGCTACAGCGTGATCGGCTGCGCGCTCGCCGCCCGCGCCGCTCGCCAGCTCCAGACCGACAGCGGTATCCCATCGGCCACGCTCGATGCGCTCCTCTGTGACCTCGACCGGCCCGACACGCCCGGGCTGGGACGGCGGACCGTGATCGTGGCCGATGAGGCCGCCATGATCGGCACCCGCAAGCTCGCCCGCCTGCTCGACCACGCGCACCGCGCCGGGGCGAAGATCGTGCTCGTCGGGGATCCTCACCAGCTCCCCGAGATCGACGCGGGCGGTGCCTTCGTCGGGCTCGCCGAACGACTCGGTGCCGTCCAGCTGGTCGCGAACCGTCGCCAGCGCGATCCCGTGGAACGCCGGGCCCTGCTCGATCTTCGCAATGGAGCGATCGACGATGTGATCGACCGGCCGGCCGCGCGTGTTCGCGCCTTGGCCCTCGTGGGCCCCGAGCTCGGCGCAGGTGCGCGAGTGGATGGTTCTCGACTGGTACGCGTCAACCGAGCGCGGTGACGACGCGATCATGCTCGCCCGGCGGCGCGGCGACGTCGCCGATCTCAACCGGCGCGCCCGGGTCGTTCG
>Ga0209587_1000448_pt1 | contig 20166 bp, 23 predicted proteins | sample NGEPerD_2_FD_184512 | JGI IMG/M metagenome (GOLD analysis project Ga0209587, IMG submission 184512) | Arctic peat soil microbial communities from the Barrow Environmental Observatory site, Barrow, Alaska, USA - NGEE PermafrostL1-D... | ecosystem: Environmental > Terrestrial > Soil > Wetlands >... | reverse complement strand
GGCCGCCGCCTCGAGAGCCGCCGCCGAGGAGCGGGCCAGGATCGCCCGGGAGCTGCACGACGTCGTCGCCCACGGGGTCAGCGTGATGGTCGTCCAGGCCGACGCAGCCGAGGAGATGCTGGGTCGCGACCCCGCCCGCACGGTCGCGCCGCTGCAGAACATCCAGCGGACCGGCCGCGAGGCGCTGACGGACCTGCGGCGCCTGCTCGGCGTGATGCAGCCACCGAACGACGCCGACCTGCAGCCGCAGCCCGGTCTGGACCGCGTGGAGACGCTGCTGGAGCGGGTGCGTGCGGCCGGCCTCTCGGTCGAGCTCGGGGTGCGGGGCACGCCGGTGCGGCTCGCGCCAGGGGTGGACCTGGCCGCGTACCGCATCGTGCAGGAGTCGCTGACCAACGTGCTCAAGCACGCGGGGGCGACCCACGCCCGGGTGGACCTGCACTACCGCCCACCGCACGTCCACGTCGAGGTCCGTGACGACGGCCGGGCAGCCCTGAACGGCGATGCACCGTCCGGCGGACACGGGCTGGTCGGGATGGCGGAGCGGATCGCGCTGTACGGCGGTGACCTGCAGACCGGGCCGTCTCCCGGCGGCGGCTACCTCGTGCGGGCGCGGTTGCCGCTGGAGGCGGGCGCGTGATCCGGGTGCTCGTCGTCGACGACCAGGAGCTGGTGCGCGACGCGTTCGCGATGGTGCTCGACGCCCAGGACGACATCGAAGTGGTCGGGACGGCGGCGGACGGCGCCGAGGCGGTGTCGGCCGCCCGGGAGCTCCGCCCCGACGTCGTCCTGATGGACGTCCGGATGCCTGGGGTCGACGGCATCGAGGCCACCAGGCGGTTGCTGGCCGGTGACCGTCCGGATGCGCCGAAGGTGATCGTGCTGACCACGTTCGACCTGGACTCGTACGTCTACGCTGCGCTGCGCGCCGGCGCGACCGGCTTCCTGCTCAAGGACACGCCGCGGCAGGGACTGGTCGCCGCCGTCCGGGAGGCGATGGCCGCCGAGACGCTGCTGTCCCCAGCCGTCACGAGGCGCCTGGTCGAGTCGTTCCTGCGCCATCCGCCCCGGCCGGAGGGGACGCCGCACGAGGTGGCGTCGCTGTCCGAGCGGGAGCTGGAGGTGCTCAACCTGGTCGCCCGGGGCCGGTCGAACGCGGAGATCGCCGCCGACCTCTTCCTGTCCGACGCGACAGTCAAGACGCACGTCGCCCACGTGCTCGCGAAGCTCGGTCTGCGCGACCGGGTGCAGGCGGTGGTGCTGGCGTACGAGTGCGGACTGGTGTCGGCCGGCTGACGCACACGGGTGAGTCGCGGTCGGGAGTGAGGGCCGGCGCCTGCTAGCGTTGAAGCCCGTGGTGGAACGGATGACAACCTGGGCAGAGGGGTCGTCCGCGACCCGACACGTCTTCGTCACCGGCGGGGTGGCGTCCTCTCTCGGCAAGGGCCTGACGGCGTCCAGCCTCGGCCACCTGCTGCGGGCACGGGGTCTGCGGGTCTCGATGCAGAAGCTCGACCCGTACCTCAACGTCGACCCCGGCACGATGAACCCGTTCCAGCACGGCGAGGTCTTCGTCACCGACGACGGGGCCGAGACCGACCTCGACATCGGGCACTACGAGCGGTTCCTGGACATCGACCTCGACGCGTCGGCCAACGTGACGACCGGGCAGGTCTACTCCGAGGTGATCGCCAAGGAACGCCGAGGGGAGTACCTCGGCGACACCGTGCAGGTGATCCCGCACATCACGAACGAGATCAAGGCACGGATGCGGGCGCAGGCCACCACCACGGCGCCCCGGCCACCCGACGTCATCATCACGGAGGTCGGGGGGACCGTCGGCGACATCGAGTCCCTGCCGTTCCTGGAGGCGGCCCGGCAGGTCCGCCAGGACGTCGGCCGCGACCGGGTGTTCTTCGTGCACGTCTCGCTGGTGCCCTACATCGGGCCCAGCGGTGAGCTGAAGACGAAGCCGACGCAGCACTCGGTGGCGGCCCTGCGGTCGATCGGCATCCAGCCGGACGCGATCGTCTGCCGCGCCGACCGCGAGATCCCCGAGTCCGTCAAGCACAAGATCGCGGCCATGTGCGACGTCGACGAGGCCGCCGTGGTCGCCGCCGTGGACGCGCCGAGCATCTACGACATCCCGAAGGTGCTGCACGCCGAGGGGCTCGACGCCTACCTCGTCCGTCGCCTCGACCTTCCGTTCCGCGACGTCGACTGGGCGGCGTGGGACGACCTGCTCCGCCGGGTGCACTCCCCGGCCCACGACGTGACCGTCGCCCTGGTCGGCAAGTACATCGACCTGCCCGACGCCTACCTGTCGGTGACCGAGGCCCTGCGGTCCGGGGGGTTCGCGAACGATGCGAAGGTGACGATCCGCTGGGTGGCGTCGGACTCGTGCGAGACCCCCGAGGGCGCGTACCGGCAGCTGCACGGCGTGGACGCCGTCTGCGTGCCGGGCGGGTTCGGCGTCCGCGGCATCGAGGGCAAGGTGGGGGCGCTGCGGTGGTCGCGGGAGAACGGCGTCCCGACCCTGGGTCTGTGCCTGGGGCTGCAGTGCATGGTGATCGAGTACGCGCGCCACGTCGCCGGCCTGGAGGGTGCGTCGTCATCGGAGTTCGACCCGGGCTGCGAGCACCCGGTGATCGCCACGATGGACGAGCAGAAGTCGATCGTCTCCGGCGACGGTGACCTGGGCGGAACGATGCGGCTCGGCCTGTACCCGGCCGAGCTCACGCCGGGGTCCGTCGTCGCCTCGGCCTACGCAACCCACCGGGTCGGCGAGCGCCACCGGCACCGCTACGAGGTCAACAACGACTACCGGGACCGGCTCGAGGAGGCCGGGCTCGTCGTCTCGGGCGTCTCCCCGGACCGGGCGCTGGTCGAGTTCGTCGAGCTGCCCGCCGACGTCCACCCGTACTACGTGGCGACCCAGGCCCACCCCGAGCTGCGGTCGCGACCGCTCCGGGCCCACCCGCTGTTCTCCGGCCTCGTGTCCGCCGCGATCGCCCGGCAGCGCGAGGAGCGGCTGCTCGAGGTGGAGCCGGCCACCGCGGTGGCCGGGTGAGCGACGGTCTCGACGACCTCCTGCGGCCCCGGCCGGTCACCGGCTCGGACGTCGTCTTCGACGGCTGGGTCTGGGGCGTCCGCTCCGACCAGGTCGACCTCGGCGCGGCCGGGACGGTGACCCGGGATTACATCACCCACCCGGGCGCCGTCGGCATCTTGGCGCTGGACGACGAGGGCCGCGCCGCGCTCGTGCGGCAGTATCGGCACCCCACCGGCTACGAGCTCTGGGAGCTGCCCGCCGGAATGCTTGAGCCCGGGGAACAGCCATGGGAGACCGCCCGGCGGGAGCTGGCCGAGGAGGCCGACCTGCGCGCCGAGCGGTGGGACGTGCTGGTGGACTTCTTCAACTCGCCCGGCAGCAGCAGCGAGGCGATCAGGATCTTCGTCGCCCGCGACCTCACGTCGGTGCCGCAGGCGGAGATGCACGAGCGCGAGCACGAGGAGGCGGGCATGCCGACCGCCTGGTTCGACCTCGACGAGGTGCGCGACGCCGTCCTGGCCGGTCGGCTGCACAACCCGACGCTGGTCGCCGGGGTGCTGGCCGCGTGCGCGGCCCGCGACGTGGGCTGGACCACGCTGCGACCCGCCGACGCCCCCTGGCCCGAGCACCCGACCTTCCGGTCGTGATCACGACACGTCGGACCAGCGCTCGAGCACCCGGACGTCGGCCACGAAGCGCACCGGGGCGACGCCGCGCTCCGCGCACCGGGCCCAGCGGGCCGCGGTCGTCTCCAGCTCGTCGACGACCCCCGCGGCGACGTCGTCCGCGACGTCGGCGCGCACGTGCAGCAGCAGCTCGTCGTGCAGGCAGAGGACCACGTCGCCGGCCCCCGAGGCGGCCAGCCGGGCCCGGACACCGGCCGTCCACGCCTTGAAGAGCTCGGCGGCGGAGCCCTGCACGACCGCGTTGCGGGCGAACCGGCCCCGCGAGGCCAGCACCGCGCGGTAGGCCGACAGCGCGCCGGCCCCGGCCTCGGGCGGGACCTCGTCGACGTCCCACATCGGCACCAGGCGCCCCCCGAACGTCCGCACGCCGTCGCCGCGGTGACCTGCGTCCTGGGCCGCGCGCAGGTAGGCCAGCGCCACCGGGTAGGTGCGCTCCATGTCGCGCAGGGCGGCGCCGGCGGCCCCCGAGGTCTGGCCGTACATCGCGGCGAGCACGGCGACCTTGGCCACTCCTCGCTCGACCCCGAGCTGGGTCGCCACCCGGGCGTACAGGTCGTCCTGACGGGCGGCCGCGGCCAGGGCCGGGTCGCCCGACACCGCCGCGAGCACCCGTGGCTCGACCTGGCCGAGGTCGGCCCGCACGAGCAGGTGCCCCGGCTCGGCGCGGACGGCGACGCGCAGCTCCCGGGGCATGCTGTGCAGCCCGGCCAGCGCTGTCATCCGGCCGGCCCCGCCGTCGCTGCCCGACCACGCGCCGCGCAGTCGGCCGCCGCGGAGGTGGGTGTCGAGCCAGCGGTAGCCGTACGTCGTCGCCACCCGCTCGGACTTGCGCCAGGCCAGCAGGGCCTCGACGGCGGGGTGCGCGCCGGCGACCTGCTCCAGGCGCCACGAGCGCGTGTCGGGCAGGTCGAGGCCGACGGCGGCGAGGGCCGACCGGACCGAGGCCGGGTTGCGCAGGTCGGTGCCGGGCAGGTGCGCGAGGACCGGAGCGTCCCGGGTGTCCCGGACCACGGCCTCGTCGGCGGGGTTTTCCGCGCGCCGTCCGGCGACGCCGGCGACGACCGCCTCGGCGGCGTCGCGGTCCACGGGCAGCCCCGTGACGGCCAGCTCGACGGCCACCAGGGCGGCCGCCGACTCCGACCACGCGGTGTGCACCGGGTCGCCGCCGGCGTCCAGGTCGCGCAGCGTCCGGCCCTGCTCGTCGGACGCCTGCAGGGCCAGGGCGGCCCACCGGGTCGCCCGCCGGCCGACGTCCTCGGCCCCACCCAGCGCCCAGCCGCCGTCCGCCCAGTCCGGCCGGAGGTGACCGTCGGGCCGCACCGGCTCCAGCGGGTCCCCGTCGTCGCCGTCCGGTCGGAGCAGGTCGAGCTGGCCGGACGTCGGGCGCGTCCCGGCGTCCAGGCCGGTCACCCCCGCCCAGACGTGGGCGGGGTCGTCGAGGCTCCCGCCGTGCAGGAGCCGGTGGACGGCGGCCAGGTCCCAGCAGCGGCGCAGCCGCAGGGCCGGGTCGTCGCTCAGCACGCCGGAGACCGTGGCCTCGGCGGACCACCAGACCCAGCGCGGGGCCAGCTCGGCGTCCACGCGCCGCAGCACGCCGGCGACGTCACCGGCGGGAATCCCCCAGCTGCGGTCGCGGGTGGCCAGCACCGCGCCGTGCCGCGTGGTGACCAGGGCCAGGTGCGACGAGGCGGGCAGGTCGCCGACGCCGGGTCCGCTCACCGCGGTGAGGGTAGTCGGGGGTGCGGACGAACCGGCTGCTCGGCACACTCGGTCCCGGCAGGACTCCGACGGCGCGAGAGGATCACGATGGCCGACAAGGACGAGCACTCGGGCGAGGTCGAGCGGTTGTCGGGGATGGAGAAGGCCGCGACCGGCCTGGTGTCCCGGCTGATCGACGCGGGCATCGACGGCATCGGGCCGCTGGCCCCGGCCGCCGCCGTCGCCGATAAGGCCAAGGCCGGCCGGGACGGCGACGTCGAGGCCGCGATCGACGACGTCGTGGCGCTGCACACCAAGCTGGCCGCGGCGGGCGGTTTCGTCACCGGCCTGGGTGGGTTCATCACGCTGCCGATCGCCTTGCCGGCCAACGTCGCCGGCTTCTACGGCATCGCCACCCGGATGGTGGCGGCCACGGCTCACCTGCGCGGCTACGACCTGTCCCGCGAGGAGGTGCGCACCGCCGTCCTGCTCGTGCTGGTCGGTGCGGACGCCGACACCATCCTCACCAAGGCCGGGATGAGCCCGATGGGACGGGTCGCCGGCCTGGCGGTCAAGCGGCTGCCCGCACCGGCCCTGATGGTGCTGAACAAGGGCATCGGCTTCCGGCTGCTGTCCCAGCTCGGCAAGAAGGGGCTCGGGCGCCTCGGCCGCGGGGTCCCGCTCGCCGGAGGCCTGATCGGGGCCGCCCTGGACTGGTGGCTGGTCCGCAGGATCGCCCGCGCCGCCCGCGAGGAGTTCGTGCTCCGCCGCTGAACGGTCAACCGTCCGGTCGCGCCTGCCGATGAGGGTGGGTGAGCCCGAGTCGGTCGGTGGCCCGCACCGCGTGGGGTGCGGGCACGGTCGTCGTGCTCGGCGGGCTGCTGGCCGTCACCCTGCTGGCCGTCGTCCTGCCGCGGCTGGCCACCGCGTCCGGCCCCGACGTCCCACCGCTGCCGGGCGGTCTCTCGGCCGTGCCTCTGGGCACGCCCGCCGCCCCGCCGTCCGGGGAGGGTGGGTTCGCCGTCCTGGCCACCCAGCCGGGCACCGCCGACGCGGTGGGCTGGGACCCGTGCCGGCCCGTTCGCTACGTGGTCAACCCCGCCGAGAGGCCCTCGCAGGGCCAGTACCTGTTCTCCGAGGCGGTGGCCGAGCTTCGGCGCGTCACCGGGCTGGTGTTCGTCGAGGAGGGCGTCACGGGTGAGGTGCCGCTCGACGAACGGCCCGGGATGCTGCCGGAGTACGGGCCGCGCTGGGCGCCGGTGCTCGTGGCCTGGTCCGAGCCAGGCGTCGCCCCCGGGCTCGCCGGCGACATCGCCGGGTTCGCGGGCCCGGTCACGGTGGACGGCGAGCAGCCGGACAGCAGCAGGTTCGTCAGCGGGCAGGTGGTGCTCGACGGGCCGCAGCTGGCCGAGATGGCCGCCGGCCCGGCGGGGCTGGCCCGGGCGCGGGCCGTGATCCTGCACGAGCTGGCGCACCTGGTGGGACTCGACCACGTCGACGACCCGAAGCAGCTGATGTACCCGGCGACGACGCCGCTCGTCGTCGACCTCGCCGACGGCGACCTGCGCGGCCTGGCCGCCGTGTCCGGACGCCCGTGCCGCACCGACTTCTGAGGTGTCTCGCCGTCTTGACGTCATGACAGCATGAAGCGACCATGGTGTCATGGGCCGACGCAAGACGACCGTGTACCTGGACGCCGACGTCCTGACCGCCACCAAGGTGCTGGCTGCGGCCCGGGAGCGAACGGAGAGCCAGGTGGTCGAGGACGCGCTGCGTGCGTACCTGCGCACCGGCGATGTCGAGGTGGCTCGCGCCGACCTTCGCGCCTTGATGGACCGGCTGGCCCAGCGGGCGGACCTCGATGACGCGGCAGCCATGGCCGTGGCAGTGGACGAGGTCCGAGCGGCGCGGGCGACCCGGCACTCCGCCGTCACCCGGTAGGTGCGCCCGCCTCGGGCGGTGGCCGACACCAACGTGTTGGTGGCCGCCGCGATCACCCCTCGTGGAACATGTGGTCGCCTGCTTGAGGCCGCCATCGAGGGCCGATGGCAGCTGGTGGCGTCACCGCAGCTCCTCGCGGAACTGGGCACGGTGCTGTCACGGGACAAGTTCCGGCGTTGGCTCAGCGACGATGAGGCGGTCCGCTTCGTCGCCGGCGTGAGCGTCCTTGCCGACGTGATCCCCGACCCTCCCGCGGCATCGAGGCGGCAGACGGCTGACCCGAAGGACGAGTTCCTGATCGCCTTGGCCCGAGGCGCAGACGTCGAGGCGCTGATCTTCGGCGACCCCGATCTCACCGGGCTGGTGGACCAGGTTCCCCCGGTGCTCAGCCCGGCGGCCTTCCTCGACCGGCTGACCGAGTGATCGTCACCGGCTACCGATGCGCTTCGGACGTCAGTGCCGGGGGACAATCGCTGACGAGGTGCGGGAGCTGAGAGAGGCTGCGGATCGTCTCCACTCCTGGCGGGGCTGGTTCGCCACGGCGGTTGAGCCACACGCCGCGTAACCCTGCGGCAGTGGCCGCCACCGCGTCGACCTCGAGCCGGTCACCGACGTACATGGTTGCCTTGGGCTGCGCATTCAGCCGAGAGCAGGCCCCGGTGAAGATGCTCGGGTCGGGTTTGGCGACGCCCAGCTCGCCCGAGGTCAGCACGACGTCGAGGTGCCGGCCGAGACCGGTTTCGCGCGACCTTGGCCACTTGCTGGTCCAGATCCCCGTTGGACAGCACTCCGACCTGGGTGAGACGACGCACGGCCTCCAGGCTGGGGCTCGCATCTGGAAACGCCCGCCACGCCGCCTCGTAGGCGGCGAGGTAGCCACGGAAGACCGAGTCGAGTCGTTCGTCCGGCCAATCACTCGCGTCGATCGCGATCCGCGGAAGGAAGTCACGAAGCCGCGCCCGGCGTTGATCCTTGACGTTGATCTGCCCTGCTCTGTACGCAGCGAAGTGCCGTTCCGCGATGCGGTCCCAGTCCACGACGAGGGCAGCGACGTCGACGGCGTCGACCCAGCCCGTCCCGAGGAGCCACGTCTCCACCGCCGCCCCGGCTGCACTGTCGTGGTCGACCAGTGTGCCGTCGAGGTCGAACAACACGAGGTCCATCCGCGAACACGTCACTCGGTCATGGTCTCAGCAGGACCCAGCGGCCGGAGGAACAGCGGGCGGACGACCTTCGTTGAGGACTGCATGCGCCGTACCGCCGCGTTCACCGCGCTCTGGAAGGCCCTGCGGGGCCAGCGCCGGCCGGGCGGCCCGTCGGTGGGGGAGCAGTTCGCCGCCGCGCCGAGGATGGTGCGGGCGACCCTGAGCGGCCGCTACCCGCACCTGCCCAAGTCCCGGCTCGCGCTGATGGCCCTCGCGGTCGCCTACATCGTGTCCCCGGTCGACCTGGTGCCGGAGGCGGCCCTGCTGCTGGTGGGGCTGGGTGACGACGCGATGGTGCTGGCCTGGCTCAGCGGCGCCCTGCTCAGCGAGACCCAGGCCTTCGTCGAGTGGGAGCGCACCGAGGGGGCCGGTCGCAAGGAGCACAGCGAGCGCGTCGTGCCGGGCGAGGTCCTCTGACCTGCTCGACGTCCCGTCCACAGGCGGCATCGGCGTCACACCGTCCACAGGTCTGGGCCGCCGTCTGTCCCTGACCGGCCCGCCGGACGACGGTGGGCGCCATGACGACCGACACCCTCCGCGTCTCCCACCCCAGCGACCTGCTGGCCTACGTGCCCTACCGGGTCGGCTACCAACCCTCGCGCAGCATCGTGCTGGTCTGCCTGCGCGGGCCCCGCCACCGGGTCGGTCTGGTGACCCGTGTCGACCTGCCACCCGACGGCGCCGCGCTGGACGTGCAGGTGCAGCGACTGGTGGCGTTCGCGGCCTCCGACGGTGCGACTGCGGTGGTGCTGGTCGTGTACGCGGAGCCGGGCGACGAGTCGGTCGCCCACGCCGACGTCGTGCGGACGGTCCAGGACGAGACCGAGGCGGCCGACCTCGAGCTGCTCGATGCCTACCTGGTCGGCAGAGGCCGGTACAGCTCCCTGGTCTGCGACAACCCGAGGTGCTGCCCACCGGCCGGGCACCCCCTCAGCGACCTGGCGTCGAGCGTGGTCAGCGCAGAGATGGTGGCCCTCGGCGCCGTGGTCGGTGCGGATCGTGCGGAGGCCCTGGGCAACCTGACGCCGGCGGACGACGACCGCCGGGCCCGCGTCGAGCGCGCGGCCGGGCTCGCGGCGAGCACGGCGCCGGTCCGGCCGGCGAAACGGGCGCGGTGGCGCAGCAGGCTCCTGACCGCATGGCGCCGCGAGGCCGCGGCGGCGGCGACCGGCGCGGATGGCGAGGTGCCGGCGGACGTCGCCGGATCCCTGCTGGCGGGGCTCGACGACCCCACGCTGCGCGACGCGGTGATGCTCAGCTGCGTACCGGGCTGCGGCCTGGCCCCGGAGGCGCTGGCCGCGCACGGGCTCGACCAGGACGTCGCGTCGTTGCTGGACCGGGTGTTCGACGCCGAGGACGCGATCCGGCCGGACGGCGACCGCGCCGACGCGAGCTCGGCCGTGCTCCGGAGCCTGGTCAGGCAGGGAACCCCGCCACGCACCGCGGCGCCGCTGGGCCTGCTGGCGTGGCTGTCGTGGTGGCACGGGGACGGCTCGACCGCGCGGAGCCTCGTCGACCTCGCCCTGGCGTCCGACCCCGGCCACCGGCTGGCGCTGCTGCTCGGCGAGGCGCTCGACCGGGGCGTCCCGCCCGGGTGGGCGCAGCGCGACCGGCAGCTCGATCTCACCGGGGCCCCCCGGGAGTAGTCCGTCTCGCATTGTGGGACTGGGTGTCCAGATCCGCGGGGCGTGGTTACCCTCGTCGCAGGTCATGAGCGCCAGCGTCAAGCCCCGGCTCGCTGGCCGGCAACCCTCCTCCGCGGTGGGGTGCCCCGGGTGATGACCCGGCCGTACCGAGGTGGTGCGGCAAGCGCGGGCCTGCGGGCCCCTGAGGCTCCGGGAGCCCATCACATGAGTAGCGGTCAGTCCTTCGAGACACGACAGATCCACGCCGGCCAGACGCCCGACCCCACCACGGGTGCGCGCGCCCTGCCGATCTACCAGACGACCTCCTACGTCTTCAACGACACCGAGCACGCGGCGAACCTGTTCGGGCTCAAGGAGTTCGGCAACATCTACACCCGCCTGACGAACCCGACGACGGACGTCGTCGAGCAGCGGATCGCCAGCCTGGAGGGCGGTGTGGGCGCCCTGCTGCTGGCCTCCGGGCAGTCGGCGGAGACCATCGCCCTGCTGAACCTGGCCGAGGCCGGTGACCACGTCGTGGCCAGCCCGAGCCTCTACGGGGGCACCTACAACCTGCTGCACTACACCTTCCCCAAGCTCGGCATCGCCGTCACGTTCGTCGACGACCCCGACGACCTCGGGTCGTGGCGCGCCGCGGCCCGGGAGAACACCAAGGCGTTCTACGCCGAGACCATCCCCAACCCCAAGCAGGACGTGCTCGACATCGAGGGCGTCGCAGGTGTGGCCCACGAGATCGGTGTCCCGCTCGTCGTCGACAACACGGTCGCGACCCCCTACCTGATCCGGCCCCTGGAGTGGGGGGCGGACGTCGTCGTGCACTCGGCGACGAAGTACCTGGGGGGTCACGGGACGTCGATCGCCGGCGTGATCGTGGACGGCGGCACGTTCGACTACGCGGCTCACCCGGAGCGGTTCCCCAACTACAACGAGCCGGACCCGAGCTACCACGGGCTGGTCTACGCCCGCGACCTCGGCGTCGGCAGCCCGCTGGGCGCCAACCTGGCCTACATCCTCAAGGCGCGGGTGCAGCTGCTGCGCGACCTCGGCCCCGCCATCTCGCCGTTCAACGCCTTCCTGATCGCCCAAGGGGTGGAGACGCTGAGCCTCCGGGTCGAGCGGCACGTCGCCAACGCCACCGCGGTGGCCCGGTGGCTGGAGGGCCGCGACGAGGTGGAGAGCGTCGCCTACGCGGGGCTCGAGTCGAGCCCCTGGTACGAGCGGGCCCAGAAGTACGCGCCGCGCGGCGCCGGCGCGGTGCTCGCGTTCGAGATCGCCGGTGGTCTCGAGGCCGGCCGGCGCTTCGTCGACGGGCTCGAGCTGCACAGCCACGTGGCCAACATCGGCGACGTCCGCAGCCTCGTGATCCACCCGGCGTCCACGACGCACAGCCAGCTGACCCCCGAGGAGCAGGCGCTCTCCGGGGTCACGCCCGGGCTGGTCCGTCTCGCAGTCGGCATCGAGGGCCTGGACGACATCCTCGCGGACCTCGAGGCGGGGTTCCGGGCGGCGAAGGGCGTCTGATGCCCGCCCACCCGCAGGCCGTGGTGCCGGCGTCCGGGGCGTGGCGCGAGGGCGACCCCGTCGGCGACCGGCGGTTCGTCGACCTCGGCCACCAGCGGCTCGAGGCCGGCGGCGCCCTGCCCGGCGTCCGCCTCGCCTACGAGACGTGGGGGACCCTCTCGCCGCGCGGCGACAACGCGGTGCTGGTCGAGCACGCCCTCACCGGTGACAGCCACGTCACCGGCCCCCCGGGTCCCGGGCACCCGACGCCGGGGTGGTGGCAGAACCTGATCGGGCCGGGGCAGGCGATCGACACCGACCGCTGGTTCGTGGTGGCCCCGAACGTGCTCGGCGGGTGCCAGGGCAGCACCGGGCCGTCGTCGGCCGCCCCCGACGGACGGCCGTGGGGGAGCCGGTTCCCCTTCCTCACGGTGCGCGACCAGGTCGTGTCCGAGGCCGCGCTGGCCGACGCCCTCGGTGTCGATGCCTGGGCGCTGGTCCTGGGTGGGTCGATGGGCGGGATGCGCGCCCTGGAGTGGGGGGTGATGCACCCCGAGCGGGTGCGTCGCCTCCTCGTGCTGGCCGCCTCGACCGTGGCCACCGCCGACCAGATCGCCTGGTGCGCGGCGCAGCTGGCGGCGATCCGCAGCGACCCGGGCTTTCGCGGCGGCGACTACTACGGCGCGGCGGACGGCGAGGGGCCCCACGCCGGCCTCGGTGTCGCCCGGCGGATCGCCCACGCCACCTACCGCAGTGCCGACGAGCTGGACCTGCGGTTCGGCCGGGCGGCTCAGCCGGGGGAGCGCCCGATCGGCGGGGGAGGGCGCTACGCCGTCGAGTCGTACCTCGACCACCACGCCGACAAGCTCGTGCACCGGTTCGACGCGAACTCCTACCTGGTCCTCACCGAGGCGATGAGCTCGCATGACGTCGGGCGCAGCCGCCCGAGCGTGCAGTCCGCCCTCGCCCGGGTGACGGCGCGCACGGTGGTGGCGTCGATCGACTCCGACCGGCTCTACCCCCTGCGGCTGGGCGAGGAGATCGCCCGCGGCGTGCGCGGGTGCCGGGGCCTGGACGTCGTCTCCTCGCCGCACGGGCACGACGGTTTCCTGGTCGAGACCGCGGCGGTGGCCGACCTGTCGGCCGACCTGCTGGCAGCGGCCCCGATCCGGGCCGTCGGCTGACCGGGTGCCGGCTGCCGGCTCAGGCGGGCAGGACGGCGTCGAGCTCGGCCTTCAGCCGCCACCAGCTGGAGGCCAGGCCGGGGTGCAGCACGAGCGCGTCGACGTCGCCGACCGGGACCCAGCGCAGCTCGTCGGACTCGGCGGTGACCGGTCGCGGGTCGACCGGCGCGACGGGACGTCCAAGCACGACCCGGTAGATCCAGTCCCCGTGATCGGCACCGACCACGAGCCCGAGCACCTCGACGGCGTCCGGGTCGACGCCCGTCTCCTCCCGGGTCTCGCGCAGCGCCCCGGTCAGGGGATCCTCGTGGCTGTCGGTGGCCCCGCCGGGGATGCCCCACGTCCCGCCCTGGTGGGTCCAGGCGGCCCGCAGCTGGAGCAGGACCTCGAGCCCGGGGGTCCCGTCCGGGGCGGGTCGCGCCAGCAGCAGGCCGGAGGCGCCGAACACCCCCCAGTGGCGCAGCCCGCACCGGCACCGGACCCAGCCGTTGCCGTCCCCGACACCCATGGAGCCCACGGTACGGCCGCGCGCCCGGGGCGGCGCAGGAGCGCGTCGGTCCGGTAGCGTCGGCGGCGGTCGGCAGGAGCCGCCCGGACCCGCAGAGGAGGCACGGATGGCCATCGTCGTCGGCTACGTCCCCACCAAGGAGGGCCGGGCCGCGCTCACGGCCGCGTCGTCCGAGGCCCGGCTGCGCAACGCCCGTCTCGTCGTCATCAACAGCAACCGCGGCGGCAAGGACCTGGACGCCGTCGAGGCGGCCAGGTACGAGACCGAGCTCGGCCAGGTGCGGGCGCAGCTCGACGAGGCCGGGGTCGAGCACGAGGTGCGGCAGCTGGTGCGTGGACTCGAGCCGGCGGAGGACCTGATCGGTGTCGCCGAGGAGGTCGACGCGCAGCTGATCGTGATCGGCCTGCGGCGCCGGACGCCGGTGGGCAAGCTGATCCTCGGCTCGAACGCCCAGCGCGTGCTGCTCGACGCTCCCTGCCCGGTGCTGGCGGTCAAGGCTGCTGAAGGCGCAGCCTCGGAATGAGCCTCCGTCTGGCGCAGGACGCGGACGCCGACGCGCTGCTCTCGACCGATCCGTTCGCCCTGCTCGCCGGGATGCTGCTCGACCAGCAGTTCCCGATGGAGCGGGCGTTCGCCGGTCCGCTGCTGCTGGCGAGGCGGATGGACCCGTCCGGTCCGCCGCGACTCGACCCGTCTGCGGTGTCCTCCGCGGACCCGGAGGCCCTCACGGCGTGGATGACCGGACCACCCGCCGTCCACCGCTACCCCGGGAGCATGGGCGCTCGGCTGCAGGCGCTCGCCGCGCACGTCCTGGAGCACTACGACGGTGACACGACGCGGATCTGGCGCGACCCCGCGGCGGACGGGGGCGAGCCGACCGGTCAGCTGGTGCGGTCGCGGCTCGAGGCACTTCCCGGGTTCGGACGGCAGAAGGCCTCGATCTTCCTGGCGCTGTTGGGCAAACAGCTGGACGTGACGCCGTCCGGCTGGCGGGACGCCGCGGGCGACTACGGAACGGACGGCTCCTTCCGCTCCGTGGCTGACGTCCGCGACCCCGAGTCCCTGGCCAAGGTGCGCGAGACCAAGAAGCTCGCCAAGGCCGAGAAGAAGGCGGCCGCCGGGCGCTGACCCGGGCCGTGGTCAGGGCTTCGTCCGGGTGTGCCGCGGGCATGTGTCACCATGGCTACTTGACCAGGTCCCTGACGACGCATGCCCGGATCCGGGCATGCGGGCGGGATCCTGGGCGTTGTGCCCCCTGAAACCCGGCTGCTGAAGCAGCAGTTCGACGAAAGGCAGTCAGTGTCGTCGGTTCCGTCCTCCCGGTCGCTCACGCCCGAGACCACACCCGTGACCACACCCGTGACCACACCCGTGACCACCCCTGGCCCCACTGTCGCTGCCGCCGCCACGAAGCGGACGTCTGCGGCGACGGCCTCGACGGCGAGCTCCACCAAGAAGTCGTCGAGCAAGGCCGCGAAGGGCGCCGCCTCGTCGAGCGGAAGCGGCAAGAGCGCGGCCAAGAAGTCGGCGCCCAAGCCTGCGGCGAAGAAGGCTGCGGCGAAGAAGGCTGGGGCGGCGAAGCCCGTGGCGAAGAAGGCTGTGGCGAAGGCCGTGACCAAGAAGGCGGCACCGCAGAAGGCGGCCGCGACGGCGACGGCGAAGAAGGCCGCCCCCGCGAAGGAGGCGGCGAAGAAGGCCGCCCCCGCGAAGGCTGCGGCGAAGAAGGCTGTGAAGAAGGCCGCGGCGAAGCAGGCGGCGGCGAAGGCCGGTGAGGTCACCGAGACCACCGCGGCGCCGCCCGACACCGAGCGCGACGCCGAGACCGAGGCGGCCGACGCGGAGGTCGTGGCCAAGGAAGGCGGTTTCGTCCTGCGGGACGACGACGACGAGGACGCCCCCCAGGTCCAGGTCGTCACGGCCGGCGCGACGGCCGACCCGGTCAAGGACTACCTCAAGCAGATCGGCAAGGTCGCGCTGCTCAACGCCGAGCAGGAGGTCGAGCTCGCCAAGCGCATCGAGGCCGGCCTGTTCGCCGAGGAGACGCTGAACGCGGGCAAGAAGCTGGCCGTCAAGCTCGATCGTGAGATGCGGTGGATCGCCCACGACGGCCGCCGTGCCAAGAACCACCTGCTGGAGGCCAACCTGCGGCTGGTCGTGTCGCTGGCCAAGCGGTACACCGGTCGCGGCATGCTCTTCCTGGACCTGATCCAGGAGGGCAACCTCGGTCTGATCCGGGCGGTCGAGAAGTTCGACTACACCAAGGGCTACAAGTTCTCCACGTACGCGACGTGGTGGATCCGGCAGGCGATCACGCGCGCGATGGCCGACCAGGCCCGCACCATCCGGATCCCGGTGCACATGGTCGAGGTGATCAACAAGCTGGCCCGCGTGCAGCGGCAGATGCTGCAGGACCTCGGCCGCGAGCCCACGCCGGAGGAGCTCGCCAAGGAGCTCGACATGACGCCGGAGAAGGTCGTCGAGGTGCAGAAGTACGGCCGCGAGCCGATCTCCTTGCACACGCCCCTCGGCGAGGACGGCGACAGCGAGTTCGGCGACCTGATCGAGGACTCCGAGGCCGTCGTCCCGGCGGACGCCGTGTCGTTCACGCTGCTGCAGGAGCAGCTGCACTCGGTGCTCGACACGCTCTCCGAGCGCGAGGCCGGTGTCGTGTCGATGCGGTTCGGCCTCACCGACGGACAGCCCAAGACGCTGGACGAGATCGGCAAGGTCTACGGCGTCACCCGGGAGCGGATCCGCCAGATAGAGTCCAAGACGATGTCGAAGCTGCGCCACCCGAGCCGCTCGCAGGTGCTGCGCGACTACCTGGACTGACAGTTTCCGAAGGTCCATAAGCCCGCAGGTCAGCGGCGCCTACGGGGCCTCTTCGTGTCGTCGGGGATCACGACGCGCTCATTAGCCTACGGCGACGTCCGCGACGTTCAGGTCGCGACCGGGCCGCCGTCGTCGCCCGGACACTCGCCCTTCTTGTAGCCGCCGTTGCCGCCACCGGCCGGGTCGCTGTGGGGGTTCCCACCGCTGGAGTTGTGGCCGCAGTTGCCCCAGCCGTTGTCGCCGCCGTTGGCCGACGGCGGCGACCGGCACGACCTGCCCGTCCGGACGCTGCGGCTCGCCGGCCGCCGTGGCCGGCGCCACCCCGATACCTGCCAGGGCGATCGTCATTCCGACCGCACACAGAGCTCTCCGCACGATTGACCTCCTCGTTCGCCGGGCGCCATTCCCGTCACCGAGCATCGGCACGGCGGACGGAGCCCTCTACCCGGCAAACGGGTGACAGGCGTGCGCCGTCATCCGTTCGTCAAGCGGGTGCAACACGAGCGTCCGCGCGGTCGCAACGTCCCTTTGTCACGGTGGAGGGAGTCGACGAGAGAGGGCGAACATCCCATGATCACCGTGACTGGTTACTTCACCAACACCGACCCGGAGCTGAGCAGCGAGGGCGTGGCGTCGCTCGTCGGCCAGGAGGTGCCGCTTACCATCGAGCACGGGAGTCAGGACGCCGGCCGCCCGGCCGTCGTCACCGACGCGGGCACCGACGGCGAGTTCGTGCACATCACCTTCGAGCTGGCCGGCACCGCGCACCCCGACATCTGCGACTCCCTGAAGGCGGAGGGCTACCGGGGGTCGGTCGGCTTCCGTTCCCTGAGCCGCGACGGCGAGCGGATCACGTCCATCGACCTGTGGACCGCCGTCGGGACCAGGCCCTGGGCCGAGCGCGTGATGCGGGGACGTCACCGCGGCACGTACGCCACCGCCGTGATCGACACCGACCTGCTCGCCGATGCCGCGCACCGTCGGGCCGTCACCGACCGCACCAAGGCGGAGGCGATGCGCGGCTGGGCGACGCACTTCTCCGGCGAGCGCCACGGCCGGTACCGGCTCAAGCTCGAGCGCGTCCCGGCCATGCCGTCGCGGTGCGAAGTCAACGTGCTCCTGCTGCCCGAGGGCACCACCTTGTAGGACCGCTCAGTGACCGTCATGGCGCTCGGTGAGCTGTGGCACGGCCCCACCATGTCCGTGACTGTGCTCACCAGCCGCGGTGGCCGCCATCCCGGGCGTCGCCAGCGCGGCGACGACGAGGGCGCCGAGCCCGAGCGAGGCCAGCCGCCCCCTGCCCGCAGCTGCCGCCCGGTCAGGGCCACTCCGGGCCGTGCCCACAGCAGGAGGGCCACCAGCATCAGCGCCTCGAGCGAGACCGCCATCGCCTCCGCCGTCCCGGGTGACACGAGCCAGCCAGCCATCGCCGCCAACGACACGGCTCCGGCGGTCCTCGGGAGCGGCGTCGTCGACCTCGCCAGGGCGCCCGTCCCCCAGCCGAGCTGCCAGCAGGCGAGCGCGGCCACCCCGACGGCGAGCACTCCCGGCTGCTCGCGGATCTGGGCGACGTGCACGAGTCCGGCGCCGAGCGACGCGAAGGCCGCCCAGCACCGGGCCACGTCGCGGCCGGGGCTCACGCGTCAGGCCGCGGCCGTCGTCCGGCCCTTGTCCTGCGACAGGCCGACGCCGAGCAGCAGCAGTGCGCTGCCGAGGTGCAGCACGTTGTCCGCGGCGTTGAGCGCCAGGACGTTCAGCGAGCTGTCGAGGATGAACAGGCCGATGATCCCGAGCACGAGGTAGACGGCGCCGACCAGGGTGTTCATGCCCTTGGCGGCGCGGGCGCCCCTCGTCGCCGCGAGCACGAGGACGGCGCCGACGAGCAGGTGGATGATGTTGTGCAGCGGGTTGACGTCGAACACGATCAGCGGCTCACCTTCGGTGGCCGCGAAACCGACGCCGCCGGTGACGGCGAAGCCGGCGGCACCGACCAGCAGGTAGACGACGCCGAAGACGTACCCGAGCAGCTTGTTGGGCGATCCGGACGCGGCATGATCACAGCCTTGGTTCCGCGACGGCAGGGTGCTCGTCAGAGCGAGCCGAGCGGACCGGCGTCCGCCCCTGAGGTCTCGCACACCCAGCGAGGGTCGGGCCCGAGGTCGGGCGTGATCCGCAGCTCGTGCACGACCTCGTCGGCGCATGCGAGGCAGGCCGGCCACCGGACGCCCGCCGCCTCCGCCATGGCGTCCTGTACGTCCTGGGCGATCTGGCCGGCGACGTGCTCGGCGCCCTCGGGCCACTGCTCGAGCCACCAGCGACGACTGGCCACGACGTCGTCGACGAGGTCGACGTGCGCGGGTGCGTCGAGCCGCCGGGCTACCAGGTCGGCGACGACGCAGGCCCTGGCGCGAAGCAAGGCCTGGTCGTCCACGTCAGCCCCCCGCGCCGTTCAGGACCGCGACCAGCCACGTCACGGCGGCCAGCAGGGCGGACGTGAGCTCGACGGCGATGGCGATGCCGACCGCCTTGAGGGCCACCATCGTGGACTGCCTCGAGCCGGGACCGGGCCCGAGCCGCGCCCTCTCCGCCAGGTACAGGGCCCCGACGAAGGCGATCGGCAGGCCGACCAGGGGGATCAGGAAGAAGCCGGCGATGCCGGCCAGCCCGGCGATGATGAGCGACCTGCGGGGGACGCCGGACGACGTCATCGTGCGGCCGGCGGTGAGGTACTTGAGCACCTGACCTGCGCCGAGCAGGAGCACCACAGCCCCCAGCACGAGCCAGCCCGCCGTGGTCTGCGCGATCAGCGCCCAGACGGCGACGGCACCCCCGATCAGGAGGGCGCCAGGGATCACCGGGAGCACCGTGCCGACGACCCCGACGGCGATGGCCAGGCCGCAGACGAGGGTGATGTCCTCGACCAGGGCCTCCATCAGAGAGGATCAGCCGTCGTCAGCGCTCGCTGTCCGGCGCCGTGGCCGGGACGTCGGAGAGACGCGAGGACTCGTCGATGATGCGGGCCGCGACCTCACGGAGCTTGTCGGAGTGCGCCCGGCCGTGGTGGGCGCAGAAGAGCAGCTCACCGCCGGAGGACAGGTGCACCCGCAGGTACGCCTGTGCCCCGCAGCGGTCGCAGCGGTCGGCCGCGGTCAGGGTCTCGTTCGCGAGCGTGGCGGTCACGGTGGGTCCCTTCCGTGGTGCGGTCGGCTGCCTCTGGGTGTCAGCCCATCGGCAGGTGGCGTCCTCGTCTGAAGATGCTGTTGCTGCCTGAACATCAAAGCATCGCCGGGCGTTCCCGGGCGGGAGGTTCGGCCAGGTTCGCTGTCCGCGTAGCGCCGAGGGCTGTGATCCTGCTCACCGGCAGCATGGCTGCCGCCGGACGGCGTGGTGCCCCCGGCGTGTCGCACGTCGCGACTAACCTGCTGGAGTGCCTCCCAGCAAGCCCGCCACGACCACGCGACGCAAGCCCGCGGCGTCCGACCCCGCCGGCTACACCGCCCGGCACCTGTCGGTGCTCGAGGGCCTGGAGGCGGTCCGTAAGCGGCCGGGCATGTACATCGGCTCGACCGACTCCCGCGGCCTCATGCACTGCCTCTGGGAGATCATCGACAACGCCGTCGACGAGGCGCTGAGCCAGCACGCGCAGGCCATCGACATCGTCCTGCACGCCGACTCCTCGGTGGAGGTCACCGACGACGGTCGCGGCATCCCGGTCGACGCCGAGCCGAAGACCGGCCTCTCCGGGGTCGAGGTGGTCTTCACGAAGCTGCACGCGGGGGGCAAGTTCGGCGGCGGGTCGTACGCGGCCTCCGGCGGGCTGCACGGGGTGGGCGCCAGCGTGGTCAACGCCCTGTCGTCGCGGCTGGACGTCGAGGTCGACCGGGGCGGCAAGACCTACGCGATGAGCTTCCGCC
>Ga0209587_1000447_pt1 | contig 20196 bp, 20 predicted proteins | sample NGEPerD_2_FD_184512 | JGI IMG/M metagenome (GOLD analysis project Ga0209587, IMG submission 184512) | Arctic peat soil microbial communities from the Barrow Environmental Observatory site, Barrow, Alaska, USA - NGEE PermafrostL1-D... | ecosystem: Environmental > Terrestrial > Soil > Wetlands >... | reverse complement strand
GTTCTTGCCGGCGTCGGCACCCCCACCGCAGGTCAGGTGACCTCGTCCGGCGAGATCGGCTACCTGCCCCAGGACCCCCGAACAGGTGACCTCGAGATGGTCGCCCGCGACCGCATCCTGTCGGCGCGAGGCCTGGACACGATCATGCGTGACATGCGCGACACCGAGGGCGCGATGGCCAGCGCCGACGACGGGACGCGCGACAAGGCAATGAGCCGTTACACGAGGCTCGAGGAGCAGTTCACCGCCAGGGGCGGCTACGCGGCCGAGTCCGAAGCAGCCGCGATCGCCTCGGCGCTGTCGCTGGATGACCGCGTCCTCGGACAGTCCCTCGCGACCCTCAGCGGTGGGCAGCGTCGCCGCGTCGAGCTGTCCCGGATCCTGTTCTCGGGCGCCTCGACCTTGCTCCTGGACGAGCCGACCAACCACCTGGACGCCGACTCGATCGTGTGGCTGCGGGACTACCTGCGGGCATACAAGGGCGGGCTGATCATCATCAGCCACGACGTCGCGATGCTCGACACGGTCGTCAACCGGGTCTTCCACCTCGATGCCAACCGGGCCGAGATGGACATCTACAACATCGGCTGGAAGTCCTACCTGCTGCAGCGTGAGACCGACGAGCGCCGCCGCAAACGTGAACGCCTCAACGCCGAGAAGAAGGCCGGCACCTTGATGGCGCAGGCCGACAAGATGCGGGCCAAGGCCACCAAGGCAGTGGCCGCGCAGAACATGGCCAAGCGCGCCCAGCGGCTGCTGGCGGGCATCGAGGGCGAGCGCGTCACGGACAAGGTGGCCAAGCTGCGATTCCCGGACCCCGCGTCATGTGGCAAGACGCCACTGAGCGCCTCCGGACTTTCACGGTCATACGGCTCGCTCGAGATCTTCACCGATGTCGATCTCGCCATTGACAGGGGCTCGCGGGTCGTCGTGCTCGGACTCAACGGTGCCGGCAAGACCACCCTGCTAAGGATTCTCGCCGGTGTGGACGAACCGGACACGGGCGAGGTCGAGCCAGGACACGGGCTCAAGATCGGCTACTACGCGCAGGAGCACGAGAACCTCGACATCTCGCGGACCGTTCTGGAGAACATGAGGTCGGCGGCGCCCGATCTCGGCGACGTCGACACCCGCAAGACTCTGGGCTCGTTCCTGTTCAGCGGTGACGACGTGCACAAGCTGGCCAGCGTGCTGTCCGGCGGGGAGAAGACTCGACTGTCCCTGGCCCTGTTGGTGGTGTCGTCAGCGAACGTCCTGCTGCTCGACGAGCCCACGAACAACCTTGACCCGGCCTCCCGGGAGGAGATCCTGGGCGCACTGCGCACGTACAAGGGCGCTGTCGTCCTCGTCAGTCACGACGAGGGTGCGGTTTCCGCTCTCGAGCCTGAGCGGGTCCTGCTGCTACCTGATGGTGTCGAGGACCACTGGGGTCCGGACTATCTGGACCTCGTCGCGCTCGCCTAGAGTCGCTGGGGTGTCCAACCCTGAGCAGTCGAACCCGGATCAGTCGAACCCGGATCAGTCGAACCCCGTGCAGTCCCAACCCCATCCGATGCTCCGCGTCGAGCAGTCGGGTCCCGTCCTGACGATTACCCTGGACCGTCCTGAGCGCCGAAACTCCCAAGCGCCGAGTCTCTGGTCAGCGTTGGCCGAGATTGGCGCGGGGCTGTCCCCGACGGTGCGGGTTGTGGTGATCCGCGCTGAAGGACCGTCGTTCTCCGCGGGCCTGGACCGGGCCATGTTGACCCCGCAAGGTGCGCCGGGGGAGCCGTCGATCCTCGCCCTGGCCGCCGGCGCCAAGGGCCATCTCGAGGATGCCATCGAGCAGTTCCAGCGCGGTTTCGCGATCTGGGCTCAAGTGCCGGCGATCACGATCGCCGCGGTGCAGGGTCATGCGATCGGCGCCGGATTCCAGCTGGCGCTCGCTTGTGACCTGCGGGTGGTTGCCGACGACGTCGCCTTTGCCATGCGTGAGACCAGCCTGGGCCTGGTGCCCGACCTCGCGGGCACCTCACCCCTGGTCCGGGCCGTCGGGTATGCGCGGGCACTCGAGATCTGTGTCACCGGCCGTTTCGTGGGGGCGCAGGAGGCTGTCGCGATCGGGCTGGCCTCCGTGGCTGTGCCACGTCAGGACCTCGACGCCGCGGTACGCGACCTGGCCGACGCCATACTGCAGGCGCCACAAGCAGCCGTGCGCGAGCTCAAGCCGTTGCTGCGCAACGCTGTCGACGCTACCCGGACGGAGCAGCTCAAGGCCGAACGCGAAGCACAGGCACGACTGCTCACCGCGATGGTGGCCGGTTCGGGGAAGTAAGCCAGCCGCCGTGGTGTTGTCCAAGCCGACGACCACGACGATGAGATGATGAAGGCACACCTGCCCGCTGGACGCGGGAGAGAGGGGCGCTAGAGCGGAGGCAGCATGTCCATGCACGCAGGTTGGGGCATGATGCGCTCCCTTACCCGTGAGCCGTCGGTTGCCCAGCGAAAGCTGGCTCCGGGGACCGCGAAGCGGGTGATCTCCTACGCCCGCCCGTACAAGTCCCAGATCATCGTGTTCCTGGTCCTGGTGATCCTCGACTCTGCTCTGGTGGTGGCCACACCGCTCCTGCTCGGACAGATCATCGACAAGGGCGTCACCCCGGGGCGCTCGGATGTCGTGGTTCGACTCTCCCTGATCATCGCCGCCATCGCTGTCCTTGACGGCGCTCTGACGCTGGTTCAGCGGTGGTACTCCTCGCGGATCGGCGAGGGACTCATCTTCGACCTGCGCACCCAGGTCTTCAGTCACGTCCTGAAGCAGCCCATCGCCTTCTTCACCAGGGCGCAGACCGGGGCTTTGGTGAGCCGACTGAACAGTGACGTCATCGGGGCTCAACAGGCCTTCACCTCAACGCTTTCCGGTGTGGTCAGCAACGTCGTCTCGCTGGTGTTCATCGTCACCGCGATGGCTTCGATCTCCTGGACGCTGACCCTGGCTGCGCTGATGTTGCTGCCCCTCTTCCTGCTCCCGGCTCGGGCCATGGGCCGCCGCCTTGCCGGCCTCAGCCACGAGGCCATGGGACTCAATGCCGAGCTCGGCACCCGGATGACGGAGCGGTTCAACGTCGCCGGTGCCTTGCTGGTCAAGCTGTTCGGCACGCCCCGGATCGAGGATGAGCAGTATGCCGAGCGCGCCGGCCGGGTGCGCGACGTCGGGGTCAAGATCGCCCTCACCCGCACTCTTTTCTTCGTCGCGTTGACGCTGGTCGCCTCGCTGGCCACAGCCCTGGTCTACGGCGCCGGCGGTGTCATGACGGTGAACGACGTGATCCAGGTGGGCGAGCTGGTGGCGCTGGCTGCGCTGCTGGGACGGCTTTACGGGCCGCTGACGGCGCTGTCCAATGTGCGCGTCGACGTCATGACGGCCCTGGTTTCGTTCGAGCGGGTGTTCGAGGTGCTGGATCTCCAGCCGCTGGTCAAAGAGGCCACGAATCCCGTTGTCCTGCAGCAGCATCCGGTCTCCGTAGAGTTTGACGGCGTCGGGTTCCGCTATCCCTCCGCCGACGAGGTCTCACTGATCTCGCTGGAGACGGTGGCCTCCGGTGACCGGCGTGGTGGCGGCTCCGTGCTTCACGACGTGACGTTCACCATCCAGCCCGGTGAGATGGTTGCCCTGGTGGGCCCGAGCGGCGCGGGCAAGACCACCATCACGAGCCTGGTGGCCAGACTGTACGACCCCACCGAAGGCCGGATCCGCCTGGGCGGGACCGATCTGCGCGACGCGTCGATGGAGTCGTTGCACGACGTCGTCGGCGTGGTGACCCAGGACGCGCACCTGTTCCACGACACCATCGCGGCCAACCTGGCCTATGCCAAGCCGGGGGCGACCCGGGACGAGATGATCTCCGCACTGAGGTCGGCACAGGTGTGGGATCTGGTCTCAAGCCTCCCTGAGGGTCTGGACACCGTCGTGGGCGATCGTGGACACCGCCTTTCCGGCGGCGAGAAACAACGCCTGGCCATCGCCAGACTGCTGCTCAAGGGACCCGGTCTGGTGGTTCTTGACGAAGCCACGGCCCACCTCGACAGCGAGTCCGAGCTTGCAGTCCAACGGGCGTTGGATACCGCGCTGACCGGTCGCACCGCCCTGGTGATCGCGCACCGGCTGTCAACAGTCCGGGGTGCGGACCAGATCCTGGTCGTGGTCGATGGCCGGATCGTGCAACGAGGCAAGCACCACGAGCTGCTGGCCCAGGGTGGGGTCTACGCAGACCTCTACAACACACAGTTCGCCACACAGACACGCAGTGAGGCGGACGGCGCGAGCCTGGCTCCATTGTCTTGAGGCTGGTTCCGTCCTGAGGCTGGTTCCGCCTTGAGGCTGGCTCCGTCGTCCCAGCACCGGACCGGGACGAAGGTCCCCGACAGGAAGTTGGCGCCCATAACCGCGTCGGGGAAGTCGTTCCCGTTGGCGATCACCGCCTTGCGGATCGGCGTCGCGCTGGTGCCGAACGTGTCCCGGGCGATGGCGGCCGACGTCGCGTACCGTGGTGGAGGCACCGAATCAGAGGCTGCGGGTGGCCCCGCCGTCGACGGTGATCACCGATCCGGACATGTACGACGCAGCCGGTGACGTGACGAACGCCGCGACCCGCCCGAACTCCTCGGGCTCGCCGTAACGTCCCAGAGGGATGCTCGCGCTGTTGCGCCGACGTGACTCCGCCGGGTCTCCGGATGCCGCGTCGAGCTCCTGCATCCGGTCCGTGGCGATCCGGCCCGGAAGGATCACGTTGACCCTCGACCCGCGCGGACCGTACTCGTCGGCAAGGGTCTTGGCGGCCATCGCCAGCCCGGGACGAAGGCCGTTGGAGATCGCGAGCCCGGGGATGGGGCTGCGTACCGATGTCGAGAGCACGATGGTGACGCTCACCGGGGAGGTTGTGGCGGACAGCACGGCCCTGGCCAGGCGCAGCTGGCCGAGGAACACCGACTCGAAAGCGCCCCGCCAGGCGTCGTCATCAACGTCCGCTGCCGTCCCCGGGGCGGGACCGCCGACGCTGATCACCGCGCCGTCGAGCTGGCCGAAGCGTTCCAGGGCGACTGCGACAAGACGGCCGGCCGTCTCGACGTCGGCGAGGTCCGCCGCGACGGCGATGACACGATCAGGTGCCTCCAGCGCGATGGCCGCGGTGTTGATGGCGTCCTGCGACCGCGAGGCGATGACCACGCGAGCGCCGTCTGCCACCAGCTCTGCCGCTGCCGCGAAGCCCAGGCCGCGCGAGGCGCCACTGACGATGTAGACACGGTCGTCCAGGTCAAGGTTCATGCGCCCATGCTTGCACGCAGCTTCCTACGTGGGGTCGCAGGCATGGACGTCCGACCGGCTTCCCGGCGGCCGGCTATTCGTCCTCTTCGTCCCATATCCGGGTCTTGCGGGCCTTGCTGGGCATCGGCCGAGCCGATGGGCTGGCCGGAGAGGGCAGGGTCGATCCGGAGCCCTCAAGCTGTTCCCGCCGGGCGCCGACGAAGACCATCACGAGGCCGACGGGGGACGCGAGCCACCACTGCAGCGCGTAGGCCAGGTGCGGTCCCTCGTCGGTGTCGGGCGCAGCGAGGGCTTGCGGACGGACGATCTGTTGGCCGGGCCTCCCAGCCTCGTCGCGTGCGATCAGGTAGGCGCCGTACAGCGAGGCGCCCGTCTGGGCACGGGCCTCGGCGACGTTGATCGATGCAAGCTGTCCCGCGGGCATCTGTCGGCCGAAGCTCGGTTCACCCACCCGCAGCCAGCCGGTGACCGTGACGTCTCCGGCGGGGGTGGCCGGCACGGGGGGTGGGTCGGCAGCGGTCCGGCCGTTGGGAATCCACCCGCGGTCGACCAGGAGCGACGTACCGTCCGCAAGGTCCAGTGGAATGGTCACTTCGTAGCCGAACACGCCATGGTTCGGACGGTTGCGTACAAGCATGAGGCTGCGGTCGGCATACCGGCCGGTCGCGGTGACCAGCGTCCACTCCTCGGCGCGGGCCAGGCTGGCGCCGGGTCCGTGCAGCACGTGGGACAGCGGAATCGGACTGGCCAGATAGTGGCTGTTGATCCGTGCCGCCCTCGCCGCCTTGTCCTCATGCCGGTGCCACTGCCACTGGCCAAGGAAGTAGCAGGCGATGGCGAAGAGCGTGGCTACCGCCAACGCGGTGAGCCAACGGCGCGACATCACCACTCGTAGCACCTGACGACGGTACCCGTTTACGCTGGAGGTCATGACGACCATCCCGATCGCCACGGTCTCGAGCTCTGGCATGCCCGATACCTTCGGCCGATTCGCTTCGGATCTGCGGGTCTCGGTCACTGATCGTTGCAACCTGCGCTGCACGTACTGCATGCCGGCTGAGGGTCTGCCGTGGATGTCCAAGCCCCAGATGCTCACCGACGAGGAGATGCTGCGGATCGTCGCCGTCTTTGTCGGGCTGGGGGTACGTCAGGTGCGGCTCACGGGCGGTGAGCCGCTGCTGCACCGATCCCTGGTCGAGCTGGTCGCGGGAATTGCTGCGATGAAGCCGCGGCCCGTGATCGCCATGACCACCAACGGAGTTGGCCTTGAACGGCTGGCCGAGCCGCTGGCCCGCGCAGGTCTCGACCGCGTGAACGTCAGCCTCGACACGATCGACCAGCAGGAGTTCTTCGCCCTCACCCGGCGTGACCGTCTCGCCGACGTCGAAAAGGGCCTCAAGGCGGCAGCCTCGGCAGGGTTGACCCCGGTCAAGGTCAATGCGGTGGCGATGCGAGGTGTCAACAGCCACAGCGCTGCTGACGTGCTGCAGTGGTGTCTGGACCGTGACTACGAGCTGCGGTTCATTGAGCAGATGCCGCTGGATGCCCAGCACGAGTGGCAGCGAGATGTGATGGTCACCGCGGATGAGATCCGCAAGCAGCTGTCCGTCCGGTTCACCTTGACACCGCTGCCGGACGGGGCCCGGGGCAGCGCGCCCGCCGAGCTGTTCCTCGTCGATGGCGGACCGGCAACGGTGGGAATCGTCGCAAGCGTGTCGGCCCCGTTCTGCTCCGCCTGCGACCGGGTCAGGCTGACCGCGGACGGTCAGGTCCGCAACTGCCTGTTCGCCAAGGGCGAGGTGGACCTGCGGGGTCCGTTGCGCGACGGTGCCACCGATGCTGAGCTGGCGCATCTGATCCAGGGCGAGATGTGGCACAAGGCCCGAGGCCACGGCATCGGCAAACCGGACTTCGTCCAGCCTGATCGCCCGATGTCGGCCATCGGCGGCTGACGGTCAACAGCGGGGTTGGCTCAGAGCGCCTTGTCCGTGACCTTCGCAGCACCGAGCTCGGACACCGGGACGGCGTCCTTCAGGAACCCACGAGACGACAAGTAGTCCGACAGCGGCTCAGCATGCTCCTCGCAGGCCAGCCATGTCTTGCGCCGGTCAGGCATGTGCAGCTTCGGGTTGTTCCACAACAGTCCGTATGCCGCGTCCGCACGGCAGCCCTTGGCGCTGCAGCGGATCGGGCTCTTGGGGTGGGTTGCGTTTGGGGTCATTCCGGCAGGTCCTTGTCGATAACAGGGGGTTCGAGCGGTGCAGGCATGGGGTTGCTGGGCGCTACCGGTCCAAGATACGTGCCCCGCAGGGGCCTGGTTGCATTGGCCATGACCACGGCGATGTAGGGCAGAACCACCGCCGCGACGACCAGGGCCCAACCGATGACGGTCCAGTGGAGCAGGACGATCGCGACGACCGCGAGGACGAAACACACGGTGCGGATCCCCATCGACACCAGATAGCGACGCATCCGCATGTCCTGGTCGTCCCGGAGTGACGCGGGCAGCGCGGTGACGGCGAACACCTTGGGGGGAGGGGTGCCGCGCTTTCTCACACCTCAACGATATGCCGTGGGGCCATGCGGCGTACCGGCCGGTAGTCGGCTAGCGTCCCGAGTGGCCGCCCGACCGCGCGTGCGCTCTGCCAGACCCGGACCCATGTTGGAGGAACTGATGGCTGACCCTCGGAATGTGCTGATCACGGGAGGCAACCGAGGCATCGGCCTCTCGATCGCCCGGGCCTTCCAGGATGCGGGTGACAACGTCATGATCACCTACCGCTCCGGTGAGCCTCCAGAGGGACTGCAGGGCGTGATCTGTGACGTGACCGACAGCGAATCCGTGGATGCCGCGTTCTCGGCCGCAGAGGTCAAGCTCGGCGGACCGATCGAGGTGCTCGTGGCCAACGCCGGCATCACTCGTGACGGGCTGCTCATGCGTATGAGTGACGAGGACTTCGACGCGGTGATCGACACCAATCTGGCGGGTGCCTTCCGCTGCGCTCGTCGGGCCAGCAAGGGCATGATCAAGATGCGACGCGGGCGCCTCGTCTTCATCTCCAGCGTGGTTGGCCTTTTCGGGTCGGCGGGACAGACGAACTACTCGGCCAGCAAATCGGCACTGGTCGGCTTGGCGAGGTCGATCTCGCGCGAGCTTGGCGGGCGCGGGATCACCGCAAATGTCGTCGCCCCGGGCTTCGTCGAGACCGACATGACCGCTGAGTTGCCCGAGGATCTCAAGAAGACGTATCTCGCCGGTATCCCCGCGGGCCGCTTCGCCTTGTCGCGTGAAGTCGCCGCAGCCGTTAGATTCATCGCGTCGGCGGACGCGGCGTACATCACTGGCGCCGTCATCCCGGTTGACGGCGGCCTTGGCATGGGCCACTGAACGCACGGGTCACCGAACGCACGGGTCACCGAACCAGGACCTGAACACGAACCGAAGGACTGCGCATGTTGTTGCACGGCAAGAAGCTGCTGATCACTGGTGTTCTCGTGGACTCCTCGATCGCCTTTCATGTGGCCAAGCTGGCGCAGGAGCAGGGCGCCGAGGTGGTGCTGACCTCGTTCGGTCGCGCCATGAAGATCACCCAGGCCGTTGCCAGGCGACTGCCGTCGACACCGCCGGTCATCGAGCTGGACGTGACCAACCCGGAGCACATCGACACGCTGGCCGAGAGGCTGGGCGAGCACGTCGATCATCTCGACGGCGTGCTGCACTCGATCGGTTTCGCCCCGCAGGGCGCGTTCAACTTTCTGGAGGCCTCGTGGGAGGACGTTGGGACGGCACTGCACGCGTCGGCGTACTCCCTCAAGGCACTTGCGGTTGGCGCGCTCCCGCTTATGTCTGCCGGCGGCAGCATCGTCGGCCTGACCTTCGACGCGAAGTACGCCTGGCCGGTGTACGACTGGATGGGTGTGGCGAAGTCCGCGTTCGAGTCGACCAGTCGTTACTGTGCCCGCGATCTCGGCCCCAAGGGCGTACGGGTGAACCTCGTGGCGGCCGGGCCCATCAAGACGACGGCGGCCAAGTCCGTTCCCGGGTTCAAAGCCTTCGAACATTCCTGGTCCAGTCGTTCCCCGTTGGGCTGGGACGTCAATGACGCGGTCCCTGCGGCGAAAGCATGCGTGGCGCTGCTCTCCGACTGGTTCCCGGCCACGACCGGCGAGATCATCCATGTCGACGGCGGCTTCCACGCGATGGGTCAATAGGCCGGCATGAGCGCCGCTCCGCTCGTGACGGTCAGCGAGGTCAGGGTGCTGGAGGGCACGACCCGGCTGGGCATTCGGGTGCGCACTGGTGGGCCGCGTGACCAGGACTCTGGCCATTGCGTCAGCCCAGGAGTCAGCGAGCAGGCAGGTGGGGAGCCGGCGTCGGCGTGCCGTCCGCTTCGTCCGCCTCTTCGATCTCTTCGCGGCTGATCCCCAGGAGATACAGCACGGCGTCGAGATAGGGCACGTTGACGGCGGTGTCGGCCTGTTCGCGCACGATCGGCTTGGCGTTGAACGCAATCCCGAGACCGGCGGCTGCAAGCATGTCCAGGTCGTTGGCTCCGTCGCCGATCGCCACCGTGCGGGACAGCGGAAGGCCCTCCTCGGCCGCGAAACGGCGAAGGGCCGTGGCCTTGCCCTGACGATCGACGATGTCGCCGACCAGGCCGCCGGTGAGGACGCCATCGCGCACCTCGAGTCGGTTGGCGTGGGCGTGGTCGATCCCCAGCTCTGCCGCAAGAGGACCGACGATCTCGATGAAACCACCTGAGACGACGGCGAGCGTGAAGCCGAGCCGCTTCATCGTGCGCACGAGGGTGCGGGCACCGGCTGTGAGCCGAATGTCGGCTCGCACCTCGTCGAGGACAGCCACGGGCAGTCCGGCGAGGGTGGCCACCCTCGCCCTCAGGCTCTCGGCGAAGTCGATCTCACCGCGCATGGCGGCAGACGTGGCGGCAGCGACTTCGGACTGCCGTCCCGCACGCGCCGCCAGGAGCTCGATGACCTCGTCCTGGATCAGGGTGGAGTCCACATCCATGACGACCAGGCGGCGACCGCGGCGGGCCAGTCCGGTCGGGGCGACCGCGATGTCGACACCTCGCACGGCCGCTTCGAGCGAGAGCTCGCTGCGTAGAACCGCGACGTCAGCACCGGAGATGTCGAACTCGACCGTGGTGACCGGGTATCGCGACAGTCGCCGGATCCGGTCGATGTTGGCACCGTGGGCTGCGATTCGTGTCGTGATGGCGGCAACCGCGCTGGCGAGCAAGGGCGCGCCGATGACGACCACGGCTGCTCGCCCCCCGCGTCGTGGCGCGTTGTCGCCGCTGCCGGACTCAACCGTGACCTGCATGCCCAGCGATGTGGCAACGCTCGCGACAACGCTGCGCAAGCGAAGGTCCTGAGGTCCGGCCGAGAGCAACAGGGCCAGGGTCAGATGCCCGCGCACGACGACCTGCTCGAGATCCAGGACCTCGGCCCCAACGTCTGCGATGGCATCGAACAGCGTGCTGGTGACGCCGGGACGGTCATCGCCGGAGACAGTGACCAGCAGGGTCTGGGTTGCGGGATCGGGCACGCCGCAAGGCTATCGTCGCGCTCAGGGCCCGTTGCGCTCGTCCCGCCAGGCGATCAGGTCCCGCATCGGACCGAAGTCGTACCTCGGCCCTCCCATGCCGACGGTGAAGAGCCGGGTGCCGACGGCATACAGGCTCTCGGCGCTCTTGACGGGGTCCTTGGGTGACACCCCGGCGGACCGTTCGATTTCGAGAGCGTTGCGCCCGACCTTCGCGCACCACTCGTCGAGAACGTTGTGTTTGTGCGCGATGGTCTTGGCATCGCCGAATCCGTGCCAGATGTCGGCCTGTTCGGCCACGATCCGCAGCGTCTTGCGTTCACCGCCGCCACCGATCAGCACCGGGATGTCGCGTGTGGGAGGTGGGTTCAGCTTCGCCAGGCGGCTCTTGATCAGCGGCAGGTTCCGGTCCAGGGCATCGAGTCGTCCGCCCGCAGTGCTGAACTCAAAGCCGTACTCGTCGTAGTCCTTCTCGAACCAGCCGGAGCCGATGCCCAGGATCAGCCGCCCGTCGCTGATGTGGTCGACCGTCCGTGCCATGTCTGCGAGCAGCTGGGGGTTGCGGTAGGAGTTGCACGTCACCAGGGCGCCGATCTCCACGCGCTCGGTCGCCTCGGCGAACGCTGCCAGCATCGTCCAGCACTCGAAGTGCTGGCCCTCGGGCTCGCCATACAACGGATAGAAATGGTCCCAGTTGAAGACGACATCGACCCCCATCTCCTCGGCCTGCGCGCAGGCGCGCCTGATGTCGCTGTATGACGCGTGCTGGGGCTGCAGCTGCACTCCTACTCTCGCCGGACGAGGGTCGGGTGCTGTCATGGGCGGACCTCCTGGCTCTTGCCGACCACCGTGATCCCGGAGTCCGTCACGAGGAAGCCACGATCCAGGTCGTTCTGGTGATCGACACCGATGCTGGCCCCGGGAGGGATGATGACGTTCTTGTCGATGATGGCGCGATGGATCGTGGCGTTGCGACCGACTTCGACGAAGTCGAGCAGAACGCTGTCGGTGATCTTCGCGTAGCTGTGGATCTGAACGCCTGGGGAGAGCACCGAATGGGAAACCTGCGCACCGCTGATCACGACTCCGGGCGAGACTGCGGAGTCGATCGCCTCACCGACGCGGCCCTTCGACCCGAAGACGAACTTGGCCGGCGGATAGTTGCCGTGGTCGGTGTAGATCGGCCATTCATAGTTGTAGAGGTTGAACACGGGATGGACCGAGATGAGATCCATCTGGGCGTCGTAGTAGGAGTCGATCGTGCCGACGTCACGCCAGTAGCCGTGGTCGCGATCGGTGGAGCCGGGGATCGGGTTGTCCTTGACGTCGTAGACGTAGGCCAGACCACGGTTTACGAAGTCCGGGACGATGTCGCCGCCCATGTCCCGCTCGCTCCCGGAGCGTTCCGCATCACGGGTGACGGCGTCGATGAGGACGTCGGCATCGAAGACGTAGATACCCATCGAGACCAGGATCTCGTCGGGGGAGTCGGCCAGGCCGATCGCGTTCTTGGGCTTCTCGAGGAAGGCCGAGATCTTGCGCGGGTTGGCCGCCTCGACCTCGATGACGCCGAACTGGTCGGCCAGCGCGATGGGCTGCCGGATCGCGGCGACGGTCACGCCGGTGCCGTTCTTGATGTGCTCCTCGACCATGTGGCTTAGGTCCATGCGGTAGACGTGGTCCGCGCCCACGACCACGACGATGTCGGGGTTCTCGTCGTACACCAGGTTCAGGCTCTGGTAGATCGCGTCGGCGCTGCCCCGGAACCAGCTCTTGTCGATGCGCTGCTGAGCCGGCACCGGCGTCACGTAGTAGCCGAGCATCGTCGACATGCGCCAGGTCTTGCTGATGTGCCGGTCTAGGCTGTGCGACTTGTACTGGGTGAGAACGACGATCTTGAGATAGCCCGAGTTCACGACGTTGCTGAGTGCGAAGTCGATCAGCCGATAGATGCCGCCGAACGGAACCGCGGGTTTGGCACGGTCCGCGGTCAGGGGCAGGAGCCGCTTGCCCTCACCACCGGCCAGCACGATTGCCAGGACCTTGGGGTCGCCTGCTTGCTTCCGCATGGTCTGACCTTACGGGCGGGGACCGTGTCGCGGCGACCCCTCCACGGGCTAGCGTTCACGTCGTGAGAGTAGACATCCTGAGCAAGGAGTACCCGCCGCTGGTCTACGGCGGGGCGGGCGTACACGTCGCTGAGCTGGTGCGCGCGCTGCGTTCCAGAGGCGACATCGATGTTCGCGTGCGTTGCTTCGGGGGACCGCGCGATGAAGCGGGCACCACCGGGTATGACGATCTGCCGCAGCTCTCGTCCGACAATGCGGCCATCCAGACGCTGGGCGTTGACGTGACCATGGCGGGCGACTGCATGGGGGCCGATCTGGTCCACTCCCACACCTGGTACGCCAACATGGGCGGACATGTGGCTTCCCTGCTGGCCGGCGTGCCGCATGTGGTCTCTGCCCACAGCCTGGAGCCGATGCGCCCCTGGAAGGCCGAGCAGCTCGCCGGTGGCTATGCGGTGTCTTCGTGGGTTGAGCGGACGGCATACGAGGCGGCGGCAGCCATCATCGCGGTGAGCGCGGGGATGCGGGTGGACGTTCTGAACAGCTACCCCTCGGTCGACCCGGCCACGGTCCACGTGGTGCACAACGGCATCGACTCCCAGCTGTGGCAACGGGATTCGAGCGCGGCGGCGCTTGAGGTGGTGCGCAGGCATGGCGTTGACCCGGATCGCCCGACAGTCATGTTCGTGGGACGGATCACCCGCCAGAAGGGGCTGCCCTATTTGTTGCGCGCCGCTGCCCAGCTGCCGCCGGAGGTCCAGCTCGTCCTGGTGGCAGGAGCTCCCGACACTCCTGAGATCTATGCCGAGGTCGAGACCCTGATTGCCGACCTGCGGAACGACCGCCACGGTGTGGTGTGGATCTCCGAGATGTTGCCGAGGGCCGAGGTGGTCGCGTTGCTGAGTGCCGCGACGGTCTTCGCCTGTCCGTCGGTATATGAACCGCTCGGCATCGTCAACCTCGAGGCCATGGCGTGCGAGCTTGCCGTCGTCGCGACGGCGACGGGCGGTATTCCCGAGGTGGTCGTCCACGGCGAAACCGGGTGGTTGGTGCCCATCGAGCAGGTGACCGACGGCAGCGGAATCCCCGTGGACTCGCATCGTTTCGTCTCGGATCTGGCTACCGCGCTCACCGAAGCGCTCTCGGATGAGGTCCGTGCCCGGGCATTTGGTCAGGCTGGGCGGAAGCGGGCGGTGGAGAGCTTCTCGTGGTCCTCGATCGGCGACCAGACCATGACGGTCTACCAGTCGGCGCTGCGCTAGAGGTCCCGATCAGGCCTGCTCCAGGTCCGCTGGATCTAGAGGTCGTGGTGGCCGGGTCGAAGGCCCGCCATCCACAAGGCGGCCACGGTTGCCGCTGATGCCATGGCAGTGTCTGCGATCGCGGAGAGGTCCGTCAGCAGCCGCCGGCGCTGCCCGGTGAGCTGGCTCGTCAGCACCTGCGACTCGGCGTAGATGCTGAGGCCGAGATCGGTGGCGACACCGATCTGGGCGGCCGTCGCCATGATGCTCTGGGCCCGACGAGGGAGTCCGCTCGGCAGGCCCCAGACGCTCGCACCGAGGTCGTCCGCCAGGGAGCGCAGCATTGCGTTCCACGGTTTGATGTCCAGCGCGTCTATCCTGGCGGTCGCCTCCAACAGATCCTGTCGCAACCGCAGCTCGATCTCGTTCAGGGACAACGCTTCCAGGATGTGCGTGGGGACGGGGTCGCAGTCGTATGCCGTCCACGTCACCTGGGTGCCCCGGTCGCCAGCAGGGCCGAAGTGCTCGAACGCCGGGACAAGTGCACCGCCGAGACTGGGAACGTAGACGCACTCGCCCGCTTCCGTGGCCGCGGCGATCAGCTCGGGGGAGCCGCGCGGCATACCGGAGAGGTTGCCAGGGCGGGGGAGCGCGACGAGGACGGCGCGCTCACCCATGTCATGCCAGAGGGACAGGCGGTGGAGGTCGCCGACCACATGGTCAATGTCAGGGTGGGCTCGGTCGCTGACGTCCTCGATCCGCAGCTGCCCGGCATACGCAGCGGTGGCCCACAGCGCGAGCCGGACGGACACAGGGAGGACGGACACTGCCTCATCGTAGGTGTCCGTGATGGAGGTGTCGTTGACCCACCGTGGTGGACCGTGGCCTAGGGTCAGGGACCATGAGCGACGTCCTCGAATTCGCCGGCGTCAGCGTGGTCCGTGGAGGCAACACACTTCTCGACGACATCACGTGGGAGGTCGAGGAAGGCCAGCGCTGGGTCATCCTCGGGCCCAACGGGGCCGGCAAGACCACCCTCCTGCAGCTGGCGGCGGGTCGAATCCACCCCACGACGGGCGTCGCAGGGGTGCTTGGAGAGGTTCTTGGCGCGGTCGACGTCTTCGAGCTTCGCCCACGAATCGGCCTGTCCAGCGCGGCAATGGCCGAGAGGCTGCCCGCCGATGAGCTGGTCAGGGATGTCGTCGTCACCGCGTCCTACGGCATCGTGGGGCGTTGGCATGAGCGCTATGACGACCTTGACCACGCCCGCGCCGCCTCCCTGCTCGACACACTCGGTGCGGCCCACCTGAGCGACCGGCCCTTTGGCACTCTCAGCGAGGGGGAACGCAAACGGGTTCAGATAGCCAGGGCGCTGATGGCTGACCCTGAGCTGATGTTGCTGGACGAGCCTGCCGCCGGCCTCGACCTTGGCGGCCGGGAGGACTTGGTGGCGCGACTAGCCGCCCTGGCAGCGGATATCGCAGCTCCCGCCTTGGTCCTTGTGACCCACCATGTCGAGGAGGTACCGCCCTCCTTCACCGACGTGCTGCTGCTGCGGGAAGGCCGCATCGTCGCCGCCGGGCCGGTCGAGATCACGTTGACCGCTGCGAACCTGTCCGAGACGTTCGGCCTGCCACTGGTGCTGGAGCGGCACGGTGAGCGATGGTCCGCGCGGGCCGCAGAGAAGATCGATCGGGGAGTGCCGTCTCCACCCTTGGCGTCCCAATGACCAGTAGGGTCCCAATGACCAGTACGGTATTGACTTATTGAGCGTGGGAGAGGAACGGCATGTCGTGGTTCAGCGACAACAGTTGGCTGTCGTGGTTGGGACTTGCCCTTGTCCTGGGTGCGGTCGAGGCAGCCAGTGTCGACTTCGTCTTCTCGATGTTGGCTGGTGGCGCGTTGGCGGGGGCTGTCGCGGCCGCGTTCGGCGCGTCGTTCTCCGTGCAGGTGGTCACCGCAGTCGTGGTGGCCGCTGCGATGCTGGCGTTGGTGCGTCCTATGGCCAAGCGCTATTTCGCGGTGCCGGAGGGCGCAGGGGACATCGGCGCGGTCGCTCACGTCGGCCGTACGGCAACGGTGTTGCAGACCGTCACTGAGCACGACGGACGAGTCAAGCTTGGCGGTGAGATCTGGTCGGCCCGCACGGCCCCGGACTCCGCAGCATGCCTGCCCGGACAAGAGGTCCGGGTAGTTTCCATCCAGGGGGCCACCGCGATCGTGAGCAGTGTCGCGGACGGTCGGAAATCGGAGTAGCCAGTGTTTTCTGAATCCGGAGCTAGCGCAGGGCTGATCGTCCTGCTGCTGCTCGTGGTGTTCGCCGTCATTGTCATCGTCCGGACGGTGAGGATCGTGCCGCAGCAGTCGTCGCTGATCATCGAGAGGCTCGGCAAGTTCGCGCGAACCCTCGAGGGCGGTCTTCACTTCCTTGTGCCGTTCGTCGACAAGGTGCGGGCGACCGTCGATCTGCGCGAGCAGGTCGTCTCCTTCCCGCCGCAGCCGGTGATCACGTCGGACAACCTCGTCGTCAACATCGACACGGTCATCTACTACTCGGTCATCGACTCCAAGTCGGCGGTGTACGAGATCGCCAACTTCATCATGGGCATCGAGCAGCTGACAGTTACCACGCTGCGTAACGTCATCGGTTCTCTCGACCTGGAGCAGACGCTGACCAGCCGCGACCAGATCAACGCACAGCTGCGCGGGGTTCTCGACGAGGCAACGGGCAAGTGGGGGATCAGGGTCAACCGGGTCGAGCTGAAGGCCATCGACCCGCCACGCTCGGTGCAGGACTCGATGGAGAAGCAGATGCGCGCCGAACGTGACCGCCGCGCCACCATCCTCACCGCCGAGGGCATCAAGCAGTCGGCCATCCTGACCGCAGAGGGCGAGAAGCAGAGCCAGATTCTTCGTGCCGAGGGTTCCGCCCAGGCGCGCATCCTGGAGGCCCAAGGTCAGTCCCGCGCCATCACCCAGGTGTTCGACGCCATCCACCGCGGAAAGCCTGACCAGAAGCTCCTCGCCTACCAGTACCTCCAGGTGCTCCCGCAGCTCGCGCGAGGTGACGCCAACAAGCTGTGGATCATCCCGAGCGAGCTGACCGAGGCTCTGAAGGGGATCGGCAGCGCACTTGGCGGCAAGGACTTCGAGGACCCCGCCGACAAGTGGGTCGACACCGGCGAAGTCATGCCCACCGCGTTCGAGGAGACGCAGCTCGAGGACCCGGCCAAGGCTCTGGCCGAAGCCCGCGGCCAGGCTGCCGGTGCGTCCGCCGAGGCCGAGGGGCATGCGACCACCAGCCAACGGCAGATGAAGTCCGGTCGCCCGGCAGCGGACTCCCTCGAGGACCAGGCGTCCGCGCTGCATGACTCGGAGCTGCATGTGAGCGGCGACGACGAGCAGAGTCCACCCACGCCCTGACATGCCACGCCACGAGGTGCCCGGTCATCTTCCCCTAGGGTGACCGGGTGCCTTGGTATGAAGTCGTTGCGCTGCTCGTGGCGGGAATGGCTGCGGGGACCATCAACACCATCGTGGGGTCCGGCACCCTGATCACGTTCCCCACGTTGCTGTTCTTCGGGGTTCCGCCGTTGGTTGCCAACGTCTCCAACACGGTTGGCCTCGTCGCCGGTGGCCTGACGGGTATTCACGGATACCGGGCGGAGCTGGCCGGCCAGGGCAGCGCTTTGCGTCACCTGGTTCCGGCGTCCTTGCTTGGCGCTGTCACCGGGGCGTTCCTTCTGCTCAAGCTCCCCGAGTCCGCGTTCGAGACGATCGTGCCGGTTCTCATCGCGGCCTCTCTGGTGCTCGTCCTGCTGGGCCCCCGGATACAGGCCTGGGCCGCGGTGCGCCACCCTCACCACGACAGCCTCGGCCGGCACCTGCTGTTGACGGCAGGAGTGTTTGCCACCGGTGTCTACGGCGGCTACTTCGGGGCAGCCCAGGGGATCCTGTTGGTGGGCATCATGAGCGTCCTGATGACCATCGGCCTGCAGAAGGTCAATGCGCTGAAGAACGTCATGAGCACGGTGGTCAACGCCGTTGCGGCCGTCATCTTCATGCTCGTTGCCTGGGAGCGGATCAACTGGTCCGTTGCCGCGCTGATTGCGGTGGGCTCACTGGCCGGGGGGTATGTCGGGGCAAGGGTCGGGCGACAGCTGTCCCCTCGAGTGCTTCGTGCGGTCATTGTCGTCATCGGTGTCGCCGCCATCGCGAAAATGGTCACCTAACCATGGCTCTTCACAGAATGGGTCTCTGACATGCCGATCGAGATCACCGACCCGGACGACGAGCGCGTGAGCGACTACTTCTCGTTGACCGACGTCAAGCTGCGCAAGAAGCTCGAGCCCGAACGCGGACTGTATCTCGCGGAGAGCGAGAAGGTCATCCGGCGGGCGCTCGGCGCAGGGCATAGTCCACGGTCATTCCTGATGGGACTTCGCTGGATCACCGACCTGTCAGACCTGGTCGAGCAGGCTGAGTCGCAGGGTGTGCCGGTGTACTTCGCGCAGGCTCGCGTCATCGAGGCCATGACTGGATTTCATCTGCATCGGGGGGCCTTGGCGTCGATGCACCGACCACCTCTCGTGCCCCCAGAGACGTTGCTGCACGGTTCCTCCCAACAGAAGCATCTTCGTGTCGTCGTCCTTGAGGACATCGTCGATCACACCAATGTGGGCGCCGTGTTCAGGTCCGCGGCGGCGCTCGGTGTTGACGCTGTCCTGATCACCCCCCGATGTGCTGATCCGCTCTACCGGCGCGCAGTGCGGGTCTCCATGGGCACTGTGTTCCAGGTGCCCTGGACGCGCATCGAGCCATGGCCGGCCGGTCTACAGGTGCTGAGGGACCACGGTTTCACCGTCGCGTCCTTCGCCCTGGGCGATGGAGCCGTCAGCCTGGACGACCTCGCGGCCAACCAGCCCGATCGACTCGCGATGGTCTTCGGCACCGAGGGTGACGGACTTTCGCGGTTGGCGGTCAAGGGCGCCGACCTCGTCGTGAAGATCCCGATGGCCGGGGGAGTGGACTCGCTGAACGTGGCCTCCGCGAGCGCGGTTGCCATGTGGGCCCTGCGCCCGCCTCGAAGGTAGGACCCCTCGGCGGTCTCAGGCGCTGTAGGTGGCCGAGATGACGCCGCGCGCCAGGGTGTGGGCGCCCATGGTGAAGGCGGTCACGGCCGCGCTGGCCGTGTCGTCAAGGCCGAGGTCGTCGGTGTCGAGGGCATGCACCGCGAACAGGTATCGATGGTCCCTGTCACCGGCAGGTGGCGCGGCACCGTCATACCTCTTGTTACTGAAGTCGTTGGTCACGTGAAAGGCACCCCTGGGCGCCTTCTCGGCCGTGCCGGCGCCGGCCTCGAGGGTTGTGACCTGAGCGGGGATTCCCACCAGCAGCCAGTGCCAGAAGCCTGAAGGCGTGGGCGCATCAGGGTCGAAGCAGGTGACGGCGAAGCTCTTGGTGCCGTCGGGCGCACCAGACCAGGACAGCTGCGGGGAGACGTTGCCGCCGGAGAACCCCCAGCCGTTGAAGACGTGTTCTTCGGGCAGACGGGCGCCGTTCACGATGGATGCGCTCGACACCTCGAGCGCCGCCACCCGGGGCAGCTGGGAGTAGGGATCTGGGGACACGGGACGGTCGAGGTTCATGCGCCCGAGACTAGCCACTCGGCCAGGGATCAGTCACCCCACCAAATGGGACAGAAGCCGCTGGAGCTCGGCCGCGGGATTGCCCGTGAGACCTCCGTGGACCGGGCTGGGCTGGACGACAGTGCTGCGGGGCGCCCCTAGACAGTCACGACGCGGTCGCGACCCGCACTCTTCGCCGCGTGCAGCGCGGCGTCGGCTGCGGCAATAGCTCCGTGGGCCGGGACCGGGTGGCCCACCCCGACCGAGACCGTGACCTTGAGGCCGCGGGCGACCTGCCACCACGGGGCGTTGCGCACGGCGTCGTGCAACCGTGCGGCGACACCCTCGGCCGCCGCACGGTTGCACGACGCCGTGCGCAACGCCCCGT
>Ga0209587_1000446_pt1 | contig 20200 bp, 15 predicted proteins | sample NGEPerD_2_FD_184512 | JGI IMG/M metagenome (GOLD analysis project Ga0209587, IMG submission 184512) | Arctic peat soil microbial communities from the Barrow Environmental Observatory site, Barrow, Alaska, USA - NGEE PermafrostL1-D... | ecosystem: Environmental > Terrestrial > Soil > Wetlands >... | reverse complement strand
CGTGGGCCGGGACCGGGTGGCCCACCCCGACCGAGACCGTGACCTTGAGGCCGCGGGCGACCTGCCACCACGGGGCGTTGCGCACGGCGTCGTGCAACCGTGCGGCGACACCCTCGGCCGCCGCACCTCCGCCGAAGACGAGGATGACGAACTCGTCCCCGCCGTAGCGCACCGGCACGTCGTCGGCCCGGCAGTGGGTGCGCAGGATGATGGCGATCCGGCGCAGCACCTCGTCGCCAACCGCGTGCGAGTAGCGGTCGTTGACCTGCTTGAACTCGTCGACGTCGACAAACACGACGGACAGGTCTTCGCCCGCCAGCTCGACGGCGTTGGTCATCATGTGCCGATTTCCCAGACCCGTGAGGGGGTCCAGCAGGGCGGCTTCGCCCATTCGGCTGGTCTCCGCGGTCAGCGCGCGCACCTGGTTGCGCGACTGCAACGAGGTGAATCGACCGTCTCGCTCGAACCACACCCGCCCGAGGGCATCTCGGGCCAGACGCTTCCACAGGCCGACCGCCGGGTGTGGCCCATGCTCTGCGACGTCCACATCGGCCAGCGACTCCATGGCGACCGCCGCCCAGAGGTCGCGGCTCGCCCGGTCGGAGTTCGTCCATGCGGCGAGCAGCTGCAGGCGGGCCTCGCCGAAGTCGCACGACTTCGTCGCCGCATGGCCCAGGACCAGGCGGGCAAGGTTGGTCTCGACCAGCTCGTCGCGGAGACGGAAGGGATGGGTGATGGCGTTGACCCGGGCTGCTGCGAGGTTGGCGTACCCCAGCCGACTGAACGCGTATGCCTCGATGATCTCCGCGCGCGCCGCCATCTCGGAGTTGTTAACCAGCGCCGCGATCCTGCCCATCCTCAAAGCCTTTTCGGCTGAGGTGACGAAGTGCGGGCCCGCCTCCTTGACGTGTCCGACGACGAGGAGCGTCGTCCCCCAGTAGGCGCTCAGAAGCGCACGCTCCTGCGCCACCAGGAGGTCGATCTCGGGGTCGGCATAGGGCCGGATCCCGGCCAGCAGCTCGTCCGCCTGCTCGAACAGGTAGACGGCCCTCAACGCCAGCGCGACCGCCATGCTCGCGGAAAGATGGCTATAGCGGCCCGGCTCCGTGTGCGCGACGAGCCAAGCTCCTTCGGCCAGCGCATCCATTGCCCGGCTGACCTCGCCGACCTGGGTTGAGGACTCTGCAAGGATGGCCAGAGCCTTGGCTCGCCACATCGGGTCGGGGTCGTCCTCCACGTCGCTGAGAAGGTCGAGGGCCACGGTCACTGCCTCGTGGTGCCGGCCCAGCTCCTGCAGAGCGATCGCCTGGATGTAGCGCAGGAACTGGGTGGTGGTTCTGTCACCCGCGGCCGTAGTCAGGAACATCCCTGCGCGGCATGTGTTCACGGCGTCCTCGGAGAACCCGTCCATGTATTGTCCGTGCGCGAGATCCGGGAGTGCGTCGAACGGCCCGAACTCGCTCAGTTGGACGAGCGAGGTGCTGATCGGCTCCACCATCGACTGCCCCATCTCGAGTCCCCGTGCCCCAGATCCGGTTCACGTATGACGACCACCGGCCGACGCTCGCTTCAAGGGCGTCGGCTTGGCACGTTATCACCGTGATTGCTACAAAGGCCGGACATCGGCGCGAACCCGATGAGGACTGATGCCAGCCGATAGGGGACGCGGTCACTCGCGGTGACGTGGCTTGCATGACCCCTTACGGTGGAGCCATGGAGCCGGTCTACACCCCTGTCATCGGTATCGCCAGAGCGTTGTTCGCAGCACAGGGTCTGAAGTTCACCATCACCGGTGCGCACAACATCCCGGCGTCCGGTGGCGCCGTTCTGATGATCAACCATCTGAGCTACTTCGACTTCGCGTACGCCGGACTGGCGGCGATCCCCAGCAAGCGCTTGGTGCGCTTCATGGCCAAGGACGACGTGTTCCGCCACAAGATCAGCGGCCCCCTGATGCGCGGGATGCACCACATCCCGGTGGATCGAACGGCGGGGGCAGCCTCGTTCCGTGCCGCGGTCGGTGCCCTCAAAGCGGGCGAGATCGTGGGGGTGTTTCCCGAAGCGACGATCTCGCGCTCGTTCGAGCTCAAGGGGTTCAAGACAGGCGCGGTACGGATGGCCCAGGCAGCAGGGGTGCCGATTGTGCCAATGATCATCTGGGGATCCCAAAGGGTGTGGACCAAGGGCTACCCCAAGCGTCTGGGACGCACGAACGTGCCGATCACACTGAGTGTTGGCGAACCGATCCTGCATGGTCGCCACGACAACGCTGACGACATCAATGCGCAGCTTCGCGCCCGGATGACCGAGCTGCTGCATGCGGCGCAGGAGGCCTACCCAGCTCTTCCGCAGGATGAGCTGAAGTACCTGCCGGCCCGGCTTGGTGGTTCCGCCCCGACCCTGGAGGAGGCGACTGCCCTGGACGAGGCAGACGCTGCACGTCGTGCTGAACGCCGCTCGCCGGCCGGCTGAATCCCGTGTTCGTCTCGCTCCTGCGCACCTATCTGCGTCCGTACCAATGGCCGATCGCCATGATCGTGCTGTTCCAGCTCGTGGCAACGATCGCCAGTCTGTATCTACCCGGCCTGAACGCCTTGATCATCGACGAGGGCGTTGTGACGGGGGACACGGGCTACATCGTTCGCACGGGTGTGGTGATGCTGGGCGTGACCGCGATCCAGATCGTGTGCTCGATCGGCGCGGTCTACTTCGGTGCCCGCACCGCCATGGCGCTTGGCCGGGACCTGCGCGAGGCGGTCTTCGTGACCGTCGACTCCTTTGCCGCCCAGGAGGTCGGCAGGTTTGGCGCTCCTTCGCTGATCACGAGGTCCACCAACGACATCCAGCAGGTCCAGATGGTCGTGCTGCTGACGTTCACGATGATGATTGCGGCGCCGATCATGTGCTTCGGCGGTATCATCATGGCTCTGCGCCAGGACGTCTATCTGTCCTCGCTGCTGGTGGTCATCATCCCCATCCTGTTGGTGTGCGTGGTGCTGATCATCTCCAGGATGCGGCCGTTGTTCCGGTCGATGCAGGAGAAGATCGACCTGATCAACCGGATCCTGCGGGAGCAGATCGGCGGTGTCCGGGTGATCCGGGCCTTTGTCAAGGACACCCACGAACAGCAGCGGTTCGATGGCGCCAGCACCGACCTGATGGATGTGTCAGTCCGCGTGGGCCGCCTGATGGCGTTGATGTTCCCCATGGTCATGCTCGTGATGAACGTCTCCAGCGTCGCCGTGATGTGGGTTGGCGGGCATCGAATTGCCAACGGGGACATGCAGATCGGCACGCTGACGGCGTTCCTCAGCTATCTCCTGCAGATCCTGATGGCGGTGATGATGGCAACGTTCATGTTCGTGATGGTGCCTCGGGCCGAGGTCAGCGCCGAACGCATCACCGAGGTGCTCGACACCGTTCCGAGCGTGCGGGCGCCGGAAGCGCCACAGGTCCGCATCCGGCATACCGGCGTGGTGGAGCTGCGTGACGCGTCATTCAGCTATCCGGGAGCGCAGGAGCCGGTTCTCCACGGCGCCAGCCTGATCGCCAGACCGGGGGAGACGACCGCGATCGTGGGGTCGACCGGCAGCGGGAAGTCGACACTTCTCAACCTCATCCCTCGACTGGTGGACGTCACCGGCGGGGTGGTGCTGGTCGATGATCACGACGTCCGTTCCCTGGACCCGAAGGATCTGCGGTCCTCGATCGGGCTGGTCCCGCAACGGGCCTATCTGTTCGGGGGCACCGTCGCGACCAACCTCCGGTACGGCAAGGCCGACGCCACCGACGACGAGCTCTGGACCGCCCTGGAGATCGCCCAGGCTCGTGAGTTCGTCGAGGCGATGCCGGAGGGGCTGAACTCCGTGATAGCCCAAGGTGGCACCAACGTGTCGGGCGGGCAGCGACAACGTCTGGCCATCGCCCGAGCAGTGATCAAGGCTCCCGACATCTATCTGTTCGACGACTCGTTCTCGGCGCTCGACTACGACACCGACGCCCGTTTGAGGGAGGCGCTCTCGACCATCACGACACGGAGCGCCGTGATCATCGTGGCGCAACGGATCAGCACGATCCGAAACGCCGATCGGATCGTCGTACTGGACCAGGGCTCGGTCGTCGGAACAGGCACCCACTCCGCGCTGATGGCGTCGTGCGACACCTACCGCGAGATCGTGCTGTCCCAGCTCAGCGAGGAGGAGGCTGCATGAGCACGTCCGGCTCGCGGCCCGCTCCGCCCCCGCGGGGTCCGATGGGTCACATGATGGGAGGTCCGGCGGTCAAGGCCATGAACTTCAAGGGATCCCTGCGCCGGCTCGTGGCCAGGCTGCGTGGGGAGCGCCGGCTGGTCAGCGCCGCGGTGATGCTCGGGATCGTCAGCGTGGCGCTGTCCGTCGTCGGTCCCAAGGTCCTCGGCCACGCCACCGACCTGATCTTCACGGGTCTGATCGGTGGACGTCTGCCAGCCGGTGCGACCAAGGCCCAGGCCGTCGCTCAGCTTCGGGCGACCGGCCAGGCCCGCATCGCAGACATGGTCTCGGCGATGGACGTCGTGCCCGGGCGGGGCGTCGACTTCGGTGCAGTCGGCTACGTCTTGCTCGCTGTCCTCGTGCTCTACGTCGCTGCCTCCGTCCTCTCCTGGTTGCAGGGTCGGGTTGCCACGGTCATCGTGCAGCACGCCGTCTACGAGATGAGGGCCGAGGTCGAGGCCAAGTTCAGCCGAATGCCGTTGTCCTACTTCGACTCCAAGCCCCGAGGTGAGCTGCTCAGCCGCGTGACCAACGACATCGACAACGTCGCCCAGTCCATGCAGCAGACGTTGAGTCAGCTGCTGACGTCCCTGCTCACCGTCATCGGCGTCATCGCGATGATGGTCTATGTCTCACCGGTGCTGTCCCTGGTGGCGTTGGTGACTGTGCCCGTGTCCATGTTCATCACATTGACCATCGCGAAGCGCTCCAAGCCGCAGTTCGTCGGTCAGTGGTCGACCACAGGCAAGCTCAACGGTCACGTCGAGGAGGCCTACACCGGGCACGAGCTGGTCAAGGTATTCGGTCGCTCGGACGAGTCAGTGGCGGAGTTCCGCGAGCTCAACGAGCAGCTCTACACGTCGAGCTTCAAGGCGCAATTCATCTCGGGCCTGATCCAGCCGGCAATGATGTTCGTCGCCAACCTCAACTATGTCGCCATTGCAGTGATTGGTGGGCTTCGCGTGGCTTCGGGCTCCATCAGTCTTGGCGATGTCCAGGCGTTCATCCAGTACTCACGACAGTTCACCCAACCGCTGACACAGGTGGCGTCGATGGCCAACCTGCTGCAGAGCGGAGTGGCCTCCGCTGAGCGCGTCTTTGAGATACTCGATGCGCCCGAGCAGTCCGCCGATGCCATCCCGGCGGTCACTCCGGCACAGGTGAGCGGTCGTGTTGCCTTCGAGGACGTCTCGTTCTCCTATGACCCGTCGCGACCGCTGATCGAGCACTTGGACCTGGTAGCCGAGCCGGGCCAGACCATCGCGATCGTCGGGCCCACCGGCGCCGGCAAGACCACGCTGGCCAACCTGCTGTTGCGCTTCTACGACGTGGACGCCGGACGGATCACCCTCGACGGTGTGGATGTTCGGGACATCCGCCGCGAGGATCTTCGAGCCCAGTTCGGCATGGTGCTGCAAGACACCTGGCTGTTCGGAGGCTCGATCCTCGAGAACATCGCGTATGGCGCAGAAGATGCGTCCCCCGCACAGATCAGTGCCGCCGCCGAAGCGGCGTATGTGGATCACTTCGTGCGAACCCTGCCCGAGGGCTATGACACCTTGATCGATGACGATGGCGCCAGCGTCAGCGCCGGACAACGACAGCTGCTCACGATCGCGCGGGCCTTCCTGGCCGATCCAGCAATCCTGATCCTGGACGAGGCGACCAGCTCGGTGGACACCCGGACCGAGGCCCTGGTGCAGCGAGCCATGGCTGCGCTGCGCATGGGTCGCACCAGCTTCGTGATCGCTCACCGGTTGTCTACCATTCGTGACGCTGACCGGATCGTCGTCATGGTCGAGGGCGCCATCGTTGAGCACGGAACGCATGCACAGCTGCTCGCAGACGGAGGCGCCTACTACAGGCTGTATGCCGCCCAGTTCAGTGGGGCGATCGTCGACGAGGACATGGAGGAGGCCGCGGCGGCCCAACCCGTTGGGTGACCTCGACTGCTGGCTCGATGGGGAGCACTGCCCTGTGGGCGGAGGACAAGGGTGACCGTGGAGGCGCCTAGGGTCGTTCCCATGCCAGGAGCCCTTAGTCCGGAACGGTCGCGCATCGCCGCCCGTGTGATCACCGCGATCGCCGGCGACGGCGCCGTTCTGCGCGAGGACCAGAGCCTGGCCGTTGCGGCGTTGTGCGAGTCGGCAGCCCGGGTGCTCGTGGTCCAGGCCACCGGTTGGGGCAAGTCGGCCGTCTACTGGGCCGCGACCGCGATCCGTCGGCACGAGGGCGCCGGACCAGCCCTTGTCGTCTCACCGCTTCTGTCGCTGATGCGTGACCAGGTAACGGCGGCGGGTCGGGCCGGGCTTCGAGCGGCGACCCTGAACTCCTCCAACATCGACGCATGGTCCCAGGTTGAGGCTGCGCTGCGCGCTGACGAGCTCGACGTGCTGCTCGTTTCTCCGGAGCGGTTGGCCAACCCTGGATTCGGTCGTCGAGTGCTCGATGAGCTGGCCGGTCGGCTCGGGCTGCTGGTCATCGACGAAGCCCACGCCGTGTCCGACTGGGGACACGACTTCCGCCCCGACTACCGACGCGTCGCCGACGTCCTGCAGACGCTCAACCCGCAGACTCCGGTGCTGGCGACCACGGCGACCGCCAACGAGAGGGTGACGCTGGACGTGGCGGCGCAGCTCGGCGTTGCGACGCTCGTGCTGCGAGGTCCGCTGGCTCGGAGCAGCCTGCAGCTGACCGTCGTGGATGCGCTTTCGCCGATCGAACGCTTTGCCTGGGTCGTCGACCACCTGCCACGGCTCCAAGGGTCCGGGATCGTCTACACCTTGACGGTCGCGGATGCCCAACGTCTTGCAGCCGCAGTGCAGTTCGTCCACGGCAACAGTGTCAAGGTCGCGGCGTACACCGGCGGTCTGGAGTCCCGCGAGCGCGAGCGGCTCGAGGACGCGCTGCACGGCAATCGGCTCAAGGCACTGATCGCCACGTCCGCCCTGGGTATGGGTTACGACAAACCAGACCTTGGTTTCGTCATCCACGTCGGATCGCCACCGTCGCCGGTCTCGTACTACCAACAGGTCGGACGCGCCGGACGCGGGATCGACCACGCTCTCGTGGCTCTTCTTCCCTCGGATGCGGACGCTGGTGTCTGGGACTACTTCGCGACGGCGACGATCCCCGACCGGACACAGGTTGAGCGACTGCTCGCCGGACTCGCGGCCTATGCCGGCGGACAGCCCGCGACCGTCCCGGCGCTGGAAGCCGAGACCGGACTCCGACGTGGCAGGGTCGAGCTGATGCTGAAACAGCTGGCCGTCGATGGGGCGGTCGAGCGGGTCCAGGGCGGGTGGCGCCCGACCGGGGTCGAGTGGACCTTCGACCAGCAGCACTACGACGGGATCCTCGCGACCCGGCGGCGTGAAGCGGACATCATGCGTGCCTACACCCGGGGCGAGAGATGTTTGATGCAGCTCTTGCAGGAGTCCCTGGACGACTCCAGCGCCGAGAAATGCGGACGATGCTCGGTGTGTCTGGGGCATCTGCCCGAGCCGATGACGGAAGGACCCGAGCCGGCCACCGTCGAGGCGGTCACCCGCCGGCTCAGGGGCGAGGTCACCGTCCTGGAGCCGCGCAAGATGTGGCCTGGGGGAGCGTTTGGGAGCAGAGGCCGGATCCCCGCCGGGCTGATGGCCGAGACCGGTCGGGCCATCGTCTACGCCGATGCTCCCGAATGGCGCGAGCTCGTGGCGTCGACGTTCGTCCGTGACCGCGCACCGTCGCAGGAGCTGAAAGACGCGTCAGTGGGCGCACTGGGTCACTGGCGTGACTCATGGCTGGCACGACCGGAGGTCGTTGTGGCACTGCCTGCGGCCGGCTACCCCTTGATGACTGGTGGCCTGGCCGATCATCTTGCTCAGGTGGGCCGGTTGGACCGAGCCGACCTCACGGTCGCGATGGATCCTGAGACGGCCGTCGATCTCTCATCTTCGCAGGAGGCTGCACTGTGGCGGGACGCGATCCGCGTCAACGACCGGCTGCTGTCTGCGGTCTCCGGCAAGGTGGTGCTGCTCCTCGTTGACGCCACCTCGACGCAGTGGCCGATCACCGTCGCAGCGGCGCACCTGCGCCAGGCCGAGGCGTCCATGGTGCTGCCGCTCCTCGTCCACCGGCGCCCATGACCTGACCCGCGGCCGGCAGGTGCGTTCCCTGATGGCATCCTTGCTCTTTGTGCCGGATCCGGCAAGGTCCTGCCCGGGCACGATGGGACCAGTGAGTTCCACACGTCTTTGGAGGTTCCGATGGCTGGGATGGGAAGCTTTCACGTCGACTCCGAGGTTGGTCGGCTGCGGCGTGCGATCGTTCATCGGCCCGGCCTCGAGCTGAAACGGTTGACACCAACCAACAAGGATGACCTGTTGTTCGACGACGTGCTGTGGGTCGAGCGGGCGCAGCAGGAGCACGACCGGTTCGCCGAGACACTGAGCAAGCTGGACGTCGACGTCATCAACTTCGACACCCTGCTGCGAGAGACGGTGGAGATACCCACGGCGCGGGATTACATCCTGGACCACATCTTCGACGAACGGATCTACGGGCCCATTGCGCTCGACCCCGTGCGGGCGGCGCTCGCCTCACTCGACTCGCAGACGCTGGCCGACACCCTTGTCGGGGGGTTGACCAAGCGCGAGGCGCTCGAGTGGATCGACGAGCCTCCGTCCCTGTCCTTCCGGGCGATGGAGGACGACAGGTTCCTGCTCTGGCCACTGACGAACCATCTGTTCACCCGCGACACCTCGTGCTGGGTCTACGACGGCGTGGCGATCAACGCGATGCGCAAAGACGCTCGCATGCTGGAGTCGCTGCACTACGAGGCGATCTACCGGTGGCACCCAATGTTCGCCGACGCGGACTTCCGCCAGTGGTCCGAGGGGACCTCAGGTGGCAAGGCCACGATGGAGGGCGGCGATGTGCTGGTCATCGGAAACGGGGCCGTGCTGGTCGGGATGAGCGAACGGACCACGCCACAAGCGGTCGAACGACTTGCCCTGAGACTGTTCGCGGCCGGCTCCGCACGCTGCATCGTCGCCGTCGTGCTCCCACAGCGGCGGGCGTTCATGCACCTCGACACGGTCATGACGATGGTCGATGGCGAGACCTTCACCAAGTACGCCGGTCTGAGCATGTTGGCGTCATTCACCGTCCAGCCGGGTGACACCGACATGGAGCTTCGGGTCACCCAGCACCCGCCCGAGGACATGCACACAGTCATCGCGGAGGCGCTGGATCTGGATGCCATCCGGGTGCTGACGCCGACCCAGGACGTTCACTCGGCGGAGCGCGAGCAGTGGGACGACGGATGCAACGTCCTCACCGTCAGCCCCGGTGTGGTCATCGCCTACGAGCGCAACGTCACCAGCAACACGCACCTTCGCAAGAACGGGGTCGAGGTGTTGACCGTGTCCGGTAGCGAGCTGGGGCGGGGCCGCGGCGGCCCTCGCTGCATGACCTGTCCTATCGAGCGGGAGGCTACTTAGCATGTCGAACAACCTCAGTGGTCGGAACTTCCTCAAGGAGCTCGACTTCGGTCCGAGCGAGTGGCGTGAGCTGCTGACCCTTTCTGCATCGCTGAAGGCGGACAAGGCAGCGGGGAGTGAGCAGCAGCACCTGACTGGCAAGAACATCGCGCTCATCTTCGAGAAGACATCGACCCGCACCCGGTGCGCGTTCGAGGTTGCTGCGTTCGACCAGGGCGCGCATGTCACCTATCTCGACCCGACCGGCAGCCAGATCGGTCACAAGGAGTCGATGAAGGACACCGCGCGGGTCCTCGGCCGGATGTACGACGCCATCGAGTACCGCGGGTCGCGCCATGAGCTGGTTGAAACTCTGGGGGAGTTCGCCGGGGTCCCTGTGTGGAACGGCCTGACCGACGAGTGGCACCCCACCCAGTCGCTGTGCGACATGCTCACCATGCGTGAGTGGTGTCCCAAACCAGACAACGAGATCGCCTTCGCCTTCTGCGGCGATGCCCACAGCAACGTGGGTAACTCGCTGCTCATCGCCGGCGCCATGATGGGCATGGATGTCCGCATGGTCGCCCCCCGTGCGCTCTGGAACCCGGACGAGGTCATCGCGTCAGCCAGGGCGATCGCAGAGACCACCGGGGCACGGATCACCCACACCGAGGACGTCGACGAGGGCGTCGCTGGCGCCGACTTCGTCTACACCGACGTGTGGGTCTCGATGGGGGAGCCCAAGGAGAAGTGGGCAGAGCGGATCGAGCTGCTGCTCCCGTACCAGGTCAACGCGGACCTCATGAAGCGCACGGGCAACCCCGACGTCCGGTTCATGCACTGCCTGCCTGCCTTCCACGACCGGCATACAGTGCTCGGCGAGCAGCTCTTCCAGACGACCGGACTGGCCGCGCTCGAGGTGACCGACGAGGTCTTCGAGTCCGACCCGTCGATCGTGTTCGACCAGGCGGAGAATCGGATGCACACCATCAAGGCGATTCTCGTCGCGACACTGGGCGACTGAGACGACGTACCGCACGACTTTTCAAGACCCAAAGACCTCAAGACCCAAAGACCTCAAAGAGCCACGATGCAGATGGAGCAGTCATGATCGAGACGCAGACACTTTCCCGGCAGCAGATCCAGCTCGCCGAGCAGGTGACGGCGCACAACTACCACCCGCTGCCGGTGGTCATCGAGTCCGCCGAAGGGGCCTGGGTCACCGATGTCGACGGGCGCCGCTACCTCGACTGCCTGGCCGGTTACTCGGCACTCAACTTCGGTCACGGACACCCGGTGCTGGTCGCCGCCGCACGTGAGCAGATCGACCGCGTCACGCTGACCAGCCGGGCTTTCCACAGCGACCAGCTCGGGCCCTTCTGCCGCGACTTGGCGGCGCTGGCAGGGATGGAGGTCGTCCTCCCGATGAACACCGGGGCGGAGGCCGTGGAGACGGCGATCAAGGTGTCGCGCAAGTGGGGATATGACGTCAAGGGCGTTGCTCCCGACCAGGCCAACATCATCGTCTTCGACGGCAATTTCCATGGGCGGACCACGACGATCGTGAGCTTCTCGACGGATCCCGTTGCGCGCGATGGCTTCGGGCCGTTCACGCCCGGGTTCCGGATCGTCCCCTACGGCGATGTGGCAGCGGTTGAGGCCGCCATCGACGCCAACACGGTCGCCGTGTTGATCGAGCCGATCCAGGGTGAGGCGGGCGTGCTCATCCCGCCGGCGGGCTTCCTCAAGGGGGTCCGGGACGTCTGCACCCGCGAGAACGTGCTGTTCGTCGCCGACGAGATCCAGTCGGGACTTGGCCGCACCGGCAGCACCTTCGCCTGTGAGCTTGAGGACGTCGTGCCGGACATGTACATCCTCGGCAAGGCCCTCGGCGGTGGGATCGTGCCCGTGTCGGCTCTGGTCTCGTCGCGCGCGATCATGGAAGTGATCCACCCGGGCAACCACGGGTCGACCTTCGGAGGCAACCCGCTGGCCTGCGCCATCGGACATGCGGTGGTCGGGCTGCTCGAGACCGGTGAGTTCCAGGCTCGTGCGGCGGCACTGGGGGAGCGACTCCGACAGAACCTTGACGCCCTTGTCGGTCATGGAGTCGTGGCGGTGCGTTCACGAGGTCTGTGGGCTGGCGTCGACGTGGACCCGAACCTGATGACCGGACGGGAAGTGTGTGAGCGTCTGATGGCGCGAGGGGTCCTTGTCAAGGACACACATGGGTCGACGATCCGGTTGGCGCCGCCCATCGTCGTCGAGGAGTCTGACCTTGACTGGATGACCGAACAGCTGAAGGCCGTGCTTGTCTGAGCCGGCTCAGGCCTGCTGGCCCACATGACTCGAACGGGTGACAAGGAACTGAGTGACGGCTTCGGCGCTACGCAGGCCATCGGCATCGTCTTCCTCGATGCGGAAGCCGGCGCGTGTGCTCAACTTGTCCACCAGCTCGACGAAGTCCAGGGAGTCGAGCTCGAAGGTGCTTCGCAGGTCGGCTCCCGGCGCCAACGTCGACAGGTCGGCATCGGGGACGATCTCGCGAAGCGTGGTCTCCAGCATGGCGCGGGCCTGGTCAGGGGTCATGTCTCCTCCGGGGTTTGCAGGATCCGGTCAATGGTCTTGAGCAGGCGAGCTCCGATTGCGGCATCGGTGGCTCGGTGGTCTGCGGCGAGTGTCACGGTGACGAGTGGCCTTACCCCGAGCAGGCCGTCGACCGCCCACGGGCGCTGTATCACTGCTCCGAAGCCGATCAGGGCCACCTGCGGCGGGTAGATGACGCCGAGAACACTCTCCACGCCCTGGTCACCGAGGTTGGAGACGCTGATGCTGGGCTGGCTCAGCTCCGAACCGCGCAGCCGGCCCGCCCGGGCACGGCGGGTCAGGTCGCGCATCAGCGCCATCACCTGTGAGACGTCCAGCGTGTCGGCGGCGGCGAGGACCGGGACCAACAGACCGCCGCTGCGCAGAGAGAGGATCAGCCCGAGGTCGACGCCCGCTGCCGGGCGGAATGCGCCGTCGACCCAGTGCCCGTTGAGCTCAGGCACCTCTCGAGCCGCTCGTGCGGCGGCCAGGAGCAGTGCGGCTGATGGGACCAGCCGCTCGCCGACAGGCAGCTCCCGGTTGCGTTCTCTCATCCACTCGCTGGTGCGCTGCAGGTCGACGGTGGTGGAGAGGTAGTAGTGCGGGATCTCCCGTTTGGACCGAGACATCAGTGCCGCGATGCTGTTCCGCATGGCGATCGCGCGCTGGTCGGCGTCGAGGCCGCTCGTGGTTGGTTCGCTGGCCTGGCTGGTCGCGGGGGCTGCCATCGCCTGTCGGACGTCGTCGGCGCGGATGGCCCCGCCGGCCCCCGTGCCGGACACGGCCCCAAGGTTGACCCCGTTGGCCTCGGCCAGGCGCCGGGCCAGCGGTGACACACGAGCGCGCGCGGGTCCGGCGTGTGCGAGCCCCTCGATGTCGCGGCGATGTACGACGCCGTCCGCGCCGGTTGCGTGCACCGCGGCCAGGTCGATGCCGAGCTCGTGCGCGCGATGCCGAACCAGGGGTGAGGGCGCAATCGGTGTCACGGGGCTCACCACATGGAGTCCCGTGGACGTTGGTCCGGTGGCAGCCGCGGACCCTTCGATTCGCGCCAGCACGGCACCCACAGGTACGACCTGCCCGGGATCCACGAGCAGAGCATCGATGACCCCGTCGTCGAAGCACTCGACCTCGACTGCCGACTTGGAAGTGTCCACGACGGCGACGATGTCACCGCGGTGGACCGTGTCCCCGGGCTTGACCAGCCACTCCAGCAGGGTGCCCTCCTCCATGTCCGCCCCGAGGGACGGCATACGGAAGTCACCCACTGGGGGCCACCGCCCGCCGTGCCGCTGCCACGATGTCCACCGGCTGCGGCAGCGCAGCCTCTTCCATGTGCTTCGCGTAGGGGATCGGCACCTCGGCCCCGCACACACGCTCGATCGGGGCATCGAGGTCGTAGAACGTCTGCTCGGCGATCCGTGCGGCGATCTCGGCCGAGAGGCCTCCGCTGCGCCAGCCCTCGTCGACGATGACCACGCGGTGCGTTCTCCGGACCGAGCCGAGAATGGTGTCGTCGTCCAGGGGCCGCAACACCCTGAGGTCGATGACCTCAGCCTGGATTCCGTCTGCAGCAAGCAGATCCGCCGCAGCGAGCGCCTTGCCCAACCCACCGCTATACGCGATCACGGTGACGTCGGAGCCGACGCGTCGTATCGCGGCTCGCGAGATGTCCACCTCCGCGGCGCCGTCCGGCAGCGTGCCGGCGAGGTTGTAGAGGGAACCGTGCTCGAAGATCAACACCGGGTCGGGGTCCTCCAGCGCCGGCCACAGCATGCCTCGCGCGTCTTCGATCGTGGCCGGCGCCAGCACCCGCAGCCCCGGGATGTGCGCATACCATCCCTCGAGGCTGTGCGAGTGCTGGGCGGCGAGCTGACGCCCGGCGCCGGTGGTCATCCGCACGACCAATGGCACGGCCAGCTGGCCACCCGACATGTGCAGGAGGGTTGCCGCGTTGTTGAGGATCTGGTCCAGGGCCAGCAAGCTGAAGTTCACGGTCATGATCTCGACGATGGGGCGCATCCCGCCGAGGGCTGCTCCGATGCCGGCGCCGGTGAATGCCGACTCGGACAGAGGGGCGTCGCGGATCCGCTCCGGTCCGAACTCCTCGAGCAGTCCGAGACTGACCGCGAACGACCCGCCGTACCGTCCGACATCCTCACCCATGAGGAACACACGAGGGTCCCGCTTCAAGGCATCGCGGTGGGCCTCGCGGAGGGCCTCGCGATAGGTGGTCTGTCGAGCGCCATCGGCGGTAGGTGTCGTGGTGGGAGTAGCGGACTGTGCGGCGGTCTTGGTCACCACGGGCCTCCCGTCCGGTTGGCCTCGCTGGTCACGAACCGGGTCAGGTCGGCAACCGGCTCAAGCTGGCCTTGATCGGCAGCGGTGATGGCCGCCTCGATCTCGGCGTCGATCTCGGCCGACCAGCGACGCAGATCCGCTTCGGTCAGCGTTCCGCTGGACAGGAGCGGACCCGTGAGCGCCGGGATCGGGTCCGCACGTTTCCACTGCTCGATCTCGGACTTGTCGCGATACCGGTCCGGGTCATACATCGAGTGCGCCCGGAAACGGTAGGTGCGCAGCTCGAGGAAGCACGGCCCGCCGCCTCCCCGTATCTGGGCGACCGCGCGCTTGGTGGCCTCAGCCACCGCTTCCACGTTCATGCCGTCGACCGCCCACGAGACCATGCCGTATGACGCCGCACGGGCGGCGAGATCGGTCTCGGCGTGGGTACGGGCGAGCGCGGTGCCCATCGCATAGCCGTTGTTCTCGCAGCAGAAGAGCACAGGCAGCTTCCAGAGGGCGGCCAGGTTGGCGCTCTCGTGGAACTCGCCCTCGGCCATGGCTCCGTCGCCGAAGAGACAGGCGGTCACGTTGGCCCGGCCGTTCATATGGTCCGCAAGGGCCATGCCGACTGCAAGGGGTAGGCCCCCCGCGACGATCGCGTTGCCGCCATAGAAACGGTGTTCGGCATCGAAGAGGTGCATCGACCCACCGCGGCCGCGGCTGCAACCGGTGACCTTGCCGAACATCTCCGCCATGATCGAGTCCATCGACAGCCCTCGGGCAAGGGCGTGCCCATGCTCGCGGTAGGTCGAGATCACCGCGTCGCCAGGAGCCAGGGCCGACATCACCCCGACCGCGGTCGCCTCTTCGCCGATGCACAGGTGCAGGAAGCCGCGGATCTTCGTGTCGCTGTACAGCTCGGCGCACTTCTCCTCGAACCGGCGGATCCGCATCATCTGCCTCAGCAGGTCTGCGGGCCCTGTTGCGGCTGTCGTTGTCTGCGGTTTCGGCGTGAGTGTCGTTGGTGTCGTTGCGCTTGGCTCGGTGGCGCTGGCCCGGCGGCGCGGCGGCTCCCTTGCAGCGCTGCGCCCAGTTCCGTGGCTCTTGTCGACGGCGGTCATGGCGACGGCTCCATCGTGGAGAGGTCTCCTTCTGGAAGTCCGAGCTCGCGCGCCTTGAGAAGCCGGCGCATGACCTTGCCACTGCGGGTGTGGGGGAGTGCCTGGTCGAAGGCGATCTCTCGAGGTGCGACCGAGCCCAGTCTGCGACGGCCGAACATGATCAGCTCGCGGCGCAGCTTCTCGTCCGGCTCGTATCCGGTCTGCAGGGCCACGAACGCCTTGACGATCTCGCCGGCCAGAGGGTCAGGCTTGCCGATGACGCCTACCTCCGCGACGGCCGGGTGCTCCATCAAGGCGCTCTCCACCTCAAAGGGCCCGATCAGGTGGCCCGCGGACTTGATGACGTCATCGGCTCGGCCGACGAACCAGACATACCCGTCCCCGTCGACGCGGGCTACGTCGCCGGTCAAGTACCACCCGTCGACGAACGCCTTCGCGTACCGTTCGGGGTTGTCGAGGTACGCGCGGAACATTGACGGCCAGCCCGGCCGCAACGCCAGCTCGCCATCGATCCCCGGCTGTGCAATGACAGTGACCTTGGCGTCGACGACCGCGGCGCGTCCGTCGTCGCCGCGCTCGAGCACAGCGATCTCGATGCCGGGCATCGGCCGCCCCATCGAGCCCGGGCGGATCGGCATACCGGGATAGTTGCTGATCATGATGGCGCCGGTCTCCGTCTGCCACCACGTGTCGTGGATCGGAAGGCCGAAAGCCTCGAGCCCCCAGACGACGGCCTCAGGGTTGAGCGGCTCTCCGACGCTGACGATGTGGCGCAGCGCCGACAGGTCGTGACCGTGGGCCAGCTCGGCGCCCTTGCGCATCAGCATCCGCAGCGCGGTGGGGGCGGTGTAGAAGACGGTGACCTGCTGCTCTTCCAGGATGCGGTACCACCGACCGGCGTCGAAGTCGGCCGCGTCCGTCACCACCGTCACCCCGCAGGTGAGCGGGCCGATGATGCCGTATGACGTGCCCGTCACCCATCCCGGGTCAGCCGTGCACCAGAAGATGTCACCGGGGCTCAGGTCGAGGGCGAACCTGGTGGTGGCGTGGTGGGCAACGACCGCCTCATGGACGTGCACCGCACCCTTGGGCCGGCCGGTGGTGCCACTGGTGAAGTGCAGCAGCGCCGGGTCCTCCGGCCGGGTGGCTGCGATCGTGAACCCGTCACGATGGAGCAACGTTGTGGCGGAGGCCATGGTCTCCGACCAGCTCAGCGTCCCCTCCGGCGGCGGTGTCGAAAGGTTGGGCGTCTGGCCTCTGTCACCGACGATGAGGACGAACTCGAGGTCGGCCAGGCTGTCGCGGTTCGGCGCGACCTTGTGCTCGTAGGCCTCGGCGTCGGTCACCAGCACCCGCACCGAGCCCAGCTCGAGTCGCTCACGGACCGGCTCAGGGCCAAAAGCAGGGAACAGCGGGCAGTAGACGCTGCCGTTCTTGAGCGCGCCCAGGGCGGTGACGTACAGCGCCGGCGAGCGGTCGAGCAGGGTGCAGACCCTCTCGCCAGGACCAACTCCAAAGGTCCGCAACGCGATCGCGAACGCATCGGTGAGCTCGCGCAGCTCGGCATACGTCAGCTCCTCGGTGGGGAGCGTCCGATCCAGGAATCGCAGGGCGACCTGGTCGGCAAGTCCTGACGAAGCGTGCCGGTCCACCGCCTCGTGGGCGATGTTGAGACACCCGTTGGGCATCCCGTCGAGCCACTCCCTGGCCTCGTCCCACGTGAATGACTGACAGCGCTCCTGATAGCTCCCGATGAGCGGGGCCCGGCCCGGGGTGCGCTCAATCGTCCGAGGTGCGCCTGACCCGGCTCCCGTAAGAATGGTCTCGGTCATGGCTTCTACGATCCTCGCGTCGACCCGCTGCCGGCAGGGACCAAGGGCCCGCAGATGACGGTGACGAGGGACCTTCCGCCGGGTCGATCTATCGGTTGTGACATCCATTCCCATGATCTGCGCCAGCCTGATCGACGTAGAGCGACGAAATCACCCACCAACACGTACACTGGGGGCGCCCGCAGCACCGCAGGCCCGTCGATCGAAGGACCAAGATGAAGCTTCCCAGGTACATCGCCAACACACGACGCGTGCGCTTGGCGGTCGCTTCAGCTGCAGCCCTTGGGCTGGTCGTGGCGCTCCCGCTCAGCGCCCAGGCTGCGACGGCCCCGGTGCCGCTCGGCACTGCGGACAGCTACGTGGTTCTGGCCGGTGCCGGGATCACCAACATCGGAAAGACCACGCTCAACGGCGATGTCGGAACGTCCCCGAAACCCGCAATCACTGGATTCAACACGGTGACCCTGAACGGCGCCAAGCATGCCGCTGACGGCGCGGCGGCGCAGGCCCAGCTTGATCTCGGAACGGCCTTCACAACAGCGTCCAATGCGCAGCCCACCAAGGCGATTCCGGTCGAGCTCGGCGGATCGACGCTCACACCAGGCATCTACTCCGGCGGGGCCCTCAAAATCACCGGGACGCTCACTCTGGACGGCACCGGCAACCCCGCCGGAGTCTTCATCTTCAAGGCTGCCTCTACCCTCATCACGGGATCAGCCAGCCACGTCAACTTGATCAATGTCAACCCCTGCAACGTCTTCTGGCAAGTCACCAGCTCCGCGACGCTCGGAACCGGCTCGCAGTTCGTCGGGACCATCATGGCCGCGCAAGCCGCCAGCCTGAAGACCGGCGCAACCGTTGACGGCAGAGTGCTGGCCCAGATCAAGAGCGTGACTCTCGAGGCGAACACCATCACGAAGCCGATCTGCAGAGTGAAGAGCGTCACGGCAACAGCCACACCAACCGCTACGCCGACCGCAACCGCCACGCCAAGCCCTCAGGTCACGGCGGTTCCCACAGGAGCCGTTTCCACAGGTGACGGCAGCACCAGCGGCGACGGCAACAACGGGCTCGGCCTGTTGGCGGGTGCGTTGTTGCTCGCCGGGCTCGGCGGCGCGACGGTCGTCGCAGTACGTCGGCGTCGTCTGAACGTCTAGGGAAGGCAGCCGATTGCGGCGCTGTTCCGTGAACCGTGACCCTCGTCTGAACCGCTGGCCGGTGAAGTCGGGGGTCGCGGCGTTACTGGCCATGTTCGTCATCGGGACGGCCGGCTGTTCCGGCGCTCCGGTACCCCCAGTGGCACCGTCCCACTCATCGTCGGGCCGGCTGACGCCATCTGACTCGCCGTCGAGCAGCCGTGTTGTGACGCCCGCGCCGGGCGTCGTGGCCAAGCATCTGGCGAAGTCCGTGCCAGTTCGCTTGCAGATCGCCGCGATCGGTGTGGACTCCACGTTGATGGACCTCGGGTTAAGCGCTGACGGGACCATGGAGGTTCCGCCGGGTGGGTTCCCGGCCGGGTGGTTCACCGGCGCGCCGACCCCGGGTGAGCTGGGCCCGGCGATCATCGCGGGCCACATCGACATGAAAGGCCCGGGGGTCTTCTACAAGCTGCAGAAGCTGAAGCCCGGCGACAAGGTCACCATCACCCGCAAGGACGGGAGCAAGCCGGTGTTCAGGGTGACGCGGGTGGCACAGTTCTCGAAGGACCAGTTCCCCACCTCGTTGGTGTACGGCAACCTCGACCACGCGGCATTGCGGTTGATCACCTGCGGTGGGTCTTTCAACAGCGCGTCCGGCCACTACGAGGACAACTTCGTCGCCTTCGCTGATCTCGTGGCTCCTGCACGATAGATCGGCATTTTCGCCTCGCGACGCGCTACCGGGTCTTTCAACAGGTGACCAACGTCCCTTCTGTCGTCAGCCTGCTCAGTGCCAGCCTGAGAGTGGAGTGACGGCAGAAGGTGATATGTGATGAAGGCTCTGTTCGCACCTGCGGTGATCAGCGAGAGTTTCGACCTGCTCGTCCTCGGCGGACCGACACACGCGTTCTCGATGACGAGGCCCTCGACCAGGGAGGATGCTTTCAGGCAGGGTGCCACCCAGGGGTCGACCACCATCGGACTGCGCGAGTGGCTCGAGCACCTCTTCGGGGGCTCACACTCCGAGCTCGTGGCGACCTTTGACACGCGGGTGGCAAAGGTTCGCCATCTGCCGGGCTCGGCCGCCAAGGGGGCTGCCAAGATCGCGCTCAAACTCGGATATGAGGTGGCTGTCCCTGCCGAGAGCTTCTATGTCGAGGACGTCCGTGGCCCGCTGCTGGAGGGCGAGCTGAGCCGTGCCCGAGCGTGGGGCGAGCGGCTGGGAGCGCAGGCCGCAGTCCGTGCCGTCGAGCGAGGTGTCTCGTGAGTGCAAGATTCGCAGTCCTCCGGCGTGAAGAAGCGCGCTGATGGTACGAGTCCGTGACGTGCTGCACAGCTTCCGCCCCGCAGGGGCGCCAGGGGCGGCGGGTGCCGCGGGAGTGCCAGCCGACCGAGGCGCGGATCTTGCGGCCGAGCTGGAACCTGTGTTTGCCCTGCTTGCAGGCACCGAGCGCGAGTGTGCAGGTATCGCGGCCCGGGCCGGCCAGACCGCCGCCAACGTCCGGGCCCGTTCTGCTT
>Ga0209587_1000444_pt1 | contig 20301 bp, 25 predicted proteins | sample NGEPerD_2_FD_184512 | JGI IMG/M metagenome (GOLD analysis project Ga0209587, IMG submission 184512) | Arctic peat soil microbial communities from the Barrow Environmental Observatory site, Barrow, Alaska, USA - NGEE PermafrostL1-D... | ecosystem: Environmental > Terrestrial > Soil > Wetlands >... | reverse complement strand
CTTGCATACCAGGCACGGGTGCTCCTCCCGATCTCAAAGTCCGGTGGAGCCCCGTGCCTACCACATGCGAATCACACCCGTGTCACTCCTTCGCCTCGCTACCGAACTTTTCGGCCGCTGTTGACATCGCGGAGCCCCGGCGGGGTGCCCGAAACGACAGGACCGCCATGGCCATGTCTCCGTGCAGCACCCCGGGCCAGCCCGTGCGGGAACCGGCTGCAGTTAGCCGGGATCGGTGCCGTACGCGTGGCCCCTATGGCGGATCGCGACAACTCGCACCGTGCTGGCGTCTCGGCTCTCGTAGATGATGCGGTAGGCGCCGACGCGGTACGAATGCAGTCCCTTGAGTCGACCGCGCAAGGCGTGTCCGATCTCGGGCTCGCGCTCGAGTTCGGCGAGCGCGTCCAGGATGGCGTCCGCCAGCACGAAATCGAGTTGACTCAACGCCTCGCGTGCAGAACGCGTAAGGAAAACCCTGGCCACTTACGACGGATCGCGAGCGGCCAGGTGCCGGCGCACCTCGTCGAGGGTGACAACGTCCCCGCGCGCAAGATCGTCGAGGCCCCGACGGATGGCGTCGAGCGTGGCATCGTCCGACAGGATTTCGGCCGTTTCCTCCAGAGCCTCGTACTCGGCGACGGGGATGAGCACGGCCGCCGGTCGCCCCCGCCTGGTGACGGTGACGTGCTCGCGGCGCTCCGCCACTTCATTGAGCAGCTCGGCCAGCTGCTGGCGGAACTCTCGCACGGGCACGGTCTTCGACATGACCTGTAGCGTACACCAATGCGTACACACGCGGCGCCCTTTCACTTCCGGCGCACGGGCATCTACCGCCCGCCGGCGCTGCATCGACGCTGCCTGGCGGTCCTCGATCGTGCGGGAGCGGGGCGCTTACCCGGCGGCGCGGAGCTCGTCAATGAGCTGGTCGAGTCCCCAGTCCAAGTCCTGAGTGCTGATGATCAGGGGCGGAGCCAGGCGCAGCGTGCGTTCGCGGGATTCCTTGCAGAGGACGCCGCGCTGCAGCAGGCGTTCGCACAGCCCTCGCGCCGAGCCGGCGGCGGGTGCCAGGTCGATGCCCGCCCACAGGCCCTTGCCGCGCACCTCGGCCACCGCGGGTAGCTCCTCGCTGTGCAGTCGCGCCCGCAGGCGCTCGCCGAGCTGTGTGGCTCGGCGCTGCAGATCGCCCGGGCGCAGCAGCTCGATCACCGCGCGTCCAACGGCGCAGGCCAAGGGGTTGCCCGCGAAGGTGCTGCCATGGGACCCCGCGGTGAACACATCCATCACCTCCCGCCGGCCTGCCAGCGCCGACAGCGGCAGCATCCCGCCACTCAACGGCTTGCCGACGGTCACCAGATCGGGGCGGACGCCTTCGTGGTCGCACGCCAGGGTCGCGCCGGTGCGGCCCAGGCCCGTCTGGATCTCATCGGCGATGAACAAGACACCGTGGGCGTCGCACAGCTCGCGCACCCGACGCAGGTAGCCCGCGGGGGGCACCCACACGCCGCCCTCGCCCTGGATCGGCTCCAGCAGCACCGCAGCGGTGCGGTCTGACATGGCCTGCTCCAGCGCCTGGGCATCGCCATACGGCACGGTCACGAAGCCCGGCGTGAAGGGACCGAAGCCCCGCTGCGTGGCCCTGTCGCTGGACAGCCCGACCATGGTCGTGGTGCGTGCGCCCATGGAAGTTGCCCTCCGCCACGATGATCTCGGCTTGGTCATCGGGGACGCCCCTGAACTCGTAGGCCCAGCGCCGCGCGCCCTTCACCGCCGTCTCGACGGCTTCGGCGCCGGTGCTCAGCGGGATGACCGCGTCCATGCCGAGCAACGCAGCCAGCTCCTGGCAGAACGGCCCCAGCTGATCGTGGTACACGGCTCGGCTGGTCAACGTGACCCGCTGCAGCTGCTGCTCGAGCGCGGCAACCAGTGCAGGGTGTCGGTGGCCGAAGTTCATCGCCGAGTAGGCCGAGACCAGGTCGAGGTAGCGGTTGCCCGCCACGTCGCGGACCCAGGCACCCTCGCCTTCGGCGATGACCACCGGCAGGGACCCATAGGCGACCGCGTGGTCATGCACCAGCTGGATGTTTCGTGCCGTGTCTTGGTCCATGGTGGGCGAGTATTCCAAATCCGCGACTCCGACGCTGCGGCCGCAAGCCGGGCCGCGTCGGCAGGCTTGATGGCGCACCATGGTGGTGTTCGCACCGCCCAACGGGGTCGTCGAGTGATTCAGGCGGAGAACTCAGATCGAAAGTCAAACCCGGGCGGTCAACTCAGCGATAGGCCTCACGGCGGTGCCCGACCGTGATGACCAGCACGAGGAGCTGATCATCCTCAACCGTGTAGACGACGCGGTAGCTGCCCACTCGCAGGCGCAGCTGCCCGGGGCGGCCCTTCAGGGCTTTGACGCCGGCCGGCCGGGGCTGTTCGCGGAGCCCGTCGATGGCGGGCGCGAGCTTGCCTTGGACGTCGGGATCCAGCTTGCGCAGCTGCCTGGCAGCGGCGCTCGTGAAGTTGATCTCGTAGCGCTTCTCGCTCATGCCCGGCACGGTGCCGGAGGCGTGCGGACCGATGGGGCTGCTGCCCTCACCTCAGAGTCCCAGCTCGGACTTGAGGTCCTCCCAGGAGATCGGCTCGCCGCCCTCGGCCATGGCGGCGTCGGCAGCCAGACCGTCGAAGTAGTCCTCGAGGGCCTCAAAGTGCTCGAGGTCCTCGACGGAGATCAGGGCCACGAGCGGCTTGCCGCTGCGGCTGATCCAGAACCGCTCACGGCCGTAGAACGCTCGGTTGGCGAGCTCTGCCAGGTTCTTGCGCGCGTCGCTGATCTTCAGCGTGTCCATCCCGGGCTCCCCTCGGTCCCACTCTGTACCATTGTTACAAAAGATACCACTCTATGGGCTCCAGGCGCAGCACCGCTCTGCACGACGCGCCCATGCTCAAGGACGTCCCGGGCTGAGCGTGCCGGCCAGCGCCGCACGGCCGCCGCTGAGGTCGTCCAGGGACGCGCGGGTCTTGCCGACGAGGCCGTTGCCGACGAGGCGGTCCAGGCCCGGCACGGAGGTGAGCCGCAGCAGCACCCGGCGCAGCAGCAGCCGAGTCATCGACGACGGCAGGAACCATTCGATGCCATCGCGGCCGACCCGCTGCTTGGATGCCACCACCGGCTGCCAGGCCCGCTCGTAGCGCACCAGCGCCTCCGGCACCGATGGCGCGGTGGCGAGTTGCTCACCCAGCACGAAGGCCCCCGCCACCGCCAGGGACGCCCCTTGCCCCGCCAGCAGTGACACCGCGCCACAGGCGTCCCCGGTGAGGACGACGCGTCCGCGGTGCCACGTCGGAACCTCGACCTGGGCGACCTGGTCGTAGTAGAGCTCCTTGGAAGGCGGGCAGCGCTCGAGGGCGTCGGGCACGACCCAGCCCAACGACGCATACGTGGCTTGCACCGCGCTCCGCGTATCGTCGGGCGGCTCGAATCGGGCGCTTCGGTGCACCGTGAAGGCGGCGACGCGGCCGTCGGGCAGGCCGTACAACCCCACCATGCGGTCAATGGTGTCGGTGAGCGCGAAGCGGTCCCCGACCTCGGCCAGCACGCCCGGATAATCGAAGGTGTAGGCGGCGGTGTGCAGTCCCAGGTATCGAAGGAACCGCTCCTCCGGACCGAACACCAGCCCGCGGACGCCCGAGTGGAGGCCGTCGGCGCCGACCAGGAGGTCCGCGTCCACGGAAGCCCCGTCGGTCAACTCGACGTGCACAGGATGCACGTGCGCGCTCGAGTCGCCTTCCCCGCGGTCGTCCGCCGCCGCGACGCTGCAGCCATAACGCAGGTCGACCCGGCCGAGGACCTGCTCGCGCAGGGCACGTTCGATGTCCGGGCGCATGATGCTCAGCAGCCGCCCGTCCAACGACTGGGCGAAGCGGCGGTAATCGGCGCCCGCGCGGCGGCGGCCATCGGACCCGACGTAGACCAGCTCGTCGATGGAGGCGGCCAGGCCCTGCAACCTCGGCAGGACGCCCATCTGCTCGGCGGCGTCGTAGCCCAGTCCGAAGAAGTCGATCATGTACCCCTGCTCGCGGGGGTCCGGGCGCCTGCTCCACAACGGTGACGTCCCAGCCGCGTTCCACCAGCCGCTGCGCCAGCGCCAGCCCGGCGATGCCAGCACCGCAGATCACCGCCCTCACGCAGCGGCCCCACGGGTGACGGCGTCGTCCTCCGGGCGCCGGGATTCGTGACCTTCGGGCCGACGACTATTCTCGCTGCACGCCGAAGCCAGTAGGAGTGCCGCGTTGAGGATGGACATCCGGAGCGTCGCCCTTGTGGTGGCCGCAGCCGCCGTCCTCATGTTGACGGTGCTGGGGTCGGCGGTTGGTGGGTCGTGGGAGCTCGAGGAGCGCAACTTCGGCATCGGCGCGCCGGTCAGGCCCGACCATACGCCCGTGCCGGCGCCCGGGCTCGGCCCTCGGGAGGCGGCACCGCCACCCATGGAGTCCAGCCTCGACTGGAGCTGGGTCGGCCTCGTCGGGATGATCTTGTGCGTGGGCCTCGCGGCGCTCGCGCTGTGGTGGCTGGGGATGCGGCTGCGGCTGCGGCGCCGGGGGATCCCCCCGCGTCCGACCATGCGCGACGTCCAGACGGCACCTCCCGACGTCGCCGAGCCGGCGCTACCGGTCCTGCGACGGGGAGTGGCCGAAGCACGACGGTTCCTCGCCGAGATCGCCGGTCCTTCCGACGCCGTCATCGCGGCGTGGTTGGCGCTGGAGGACGCGGCGACCGCGTCGGGGGTGCGTCGATCCCCGTCGCAGACGCCCACCGAGTTCACGCTCGCCGTCCTGGACCGCACCAACGCCGACCCGGACGCGACCGCGGAGCTGCTCGCCCTGTACCACCGCGCCCGCTTCTCCGGTCATCCGATCGAGGCGGCCGACGTCGCCCGGGCGTCCCGCTGCTTCGGCAGGCTGGCGGCCAGCTGGGATGCGCTCGCCGCGGCGGGAGGGCGCAGGCCATGACCGACGTGCCCTGGGCCGTCGCCGGCACCGCCGTTCTGGCCATCCTGGTCGGCGCCGTCGCCTGGGTGTTCGGTGTCAGCTGGCTGCAGAGCGCCTTCCTGGCATCGGCCGTGATGACCGTCGGGGCCGGCCGTGCCGCGCCGCCATTCCACGACGTCACCTGGAGGAATCGACGCGCCCCGAGACCCCACGGAACCCGCAACGAGGTCGCAACGCTGTCGTGGCGTCTCATCGGTCGCAACGGCGCCGTGAACCCGCCCGCCGCAGTGCGCCTCCTCCCCCTCGCCGAGCGCCGCCTGGCACGCCATGGCGTCGACCTCCACGACCCCGGCGATGCTGCAGGCGCCGAACGGCTCCTGGGATCCCGCGCCTACCGTGTCCTGCGAGCCGTCGTGGGCAACCGCAGCCGTCCCATCCGTTACCCGGCGTTCGTGCGCTGCGTCGCCGCAATCGAACGGCTCGACCACCTCCACCCGGCCGCGCCCGTCGCGACCCCCTCCTCGATCCGGGAGCACCATCGATGATCCATCCACCCCTGGCAGCCACCGACCAGCTCTCTGTCGATGAGGTGGCGCGCCTGGGTCATGCGGTGCTCGCCGAGGTGGGAACCGCCATCGTCGGGATGCGCTCCGCCCTGCGTACCGCCCTCGCCGCAATCCTCGCGGGCGGCCATGTCCTCTTCGAGGACGTCCCCGGGTTGGGCAAGACGCTGGCGGCACGCAGCCTGGCGACGACCCTCGGACTGGACTTCCGTCGTCTGCAGTGCACGCCCGACCTCTTGCCGTCCGACATCACGGGGTCCTTCGTCTTCGACCCCGCAGAATCCACGTTCGTGTTCCGCCCCGGCCCGGTCTTCACCGGGCTGTTCCTGGCCGACGAGATCAACCGCACCGCACCCAAGACCCAGTCCGCGCTGCTGGAGGCGATGGCCGAGCGCCAGGTGACCGTGGAAGGAACAACCTACGGCATGACCCGTCCGTTCCACGTCATGGCCACCTCCAATCCCGTGGAGTACGAAGGCACCTACCCGCTCCCGGAAGCCCAGCTGGACCGCTTCATGGTTCGACTCGCAGTCGGTTACCCCGAGCGGGAAGCGGAGGTTGACGTCCTCGCGCGTCGGCTCGCACGGCGCGCCGAGGAGGTCACCGTCGACACCATCGTCGACCCGGCCACGCTGCTCGCCATGCAAGCGGGGGTGGAGCGGGTCGAGGTCGACACGGACATCCTGCGCTACTGCGTCGACCTCGCAGACGCCACCCGCCGGCATCCTGCGGTGGAGGTGGGCGCGTCGCCCCGCGGCTCTCAGGCGCTCGTGCTGGTCGCCCGCGGCGTGGCCGTCCTGGAAGGACGGGACTACGTCACTCCCGAGGACGTCAAGAGCATCGCGGTGGCCGCGCTGGCGCACCGGCTGACGCTCAACCCGCAGGCGTGGGCGGATGGCACGCAGTCCGACGCGGTGGTCGCGTCGCTGCTCGATCAGGTGGCGGGGCCGCCCGCCGCGCCCGCCGGGGCCCGGTGAGCGACGGGCGGGTGACGCCCCACCAGCCTGCGCGGCGCTGGCGCCTCACGGCCACGGCGGCGCGGCGGTTGTTCGCAGGCGGGATCCTCGTCCTGGGCGGTCTCCTCGCCAGCCGGTCCGACGTCGCAGTCCTGGGCGTCCCCCTGGTGCTCGCCGTCGTCTGGGGTCTGGCGCGGCGCCCGACCGGCGTCACGGCCGCCGCCCTGGGCGAACCGCGCTACGTGCGCCGACGCTCCCAGGTCGAGGCGGTCCTCGTCCTGCAGCCGGCTGCCGGGGTCTCGGCGATCCGCCTTCGCGTCGCCGCCCCGGGTCACCGCGACCACGAGGTCCTGGTCGACGCGCGGAAGCGGCGCGCGCTGCGGCTGTCACTCGTCACCGCCCGAACGGGACGGCAGGACGCCTTCGTGGTGGACCACATGGACAGCGGCGTCGAAGCCGTGCTGCGCGCGGACCCGGGCACCGTCGGCCCCGGGGCGCTGGTGGTGCTGCCGCAGGCCACGCCGCTCGGGGCGCTGCCACTGCCGCCACGGCTGCAGGGCCTGACCGGCGCGCACCGTTCCTCGCGCCCGGGTGAGGGTGGCGAGCTGCGGGACATCGCCCCGTTCGCTCCGGGCGACCGGCTGCGTCGCATCGACTGGAAGACAACCGCCAGACGCGCCGCGGCCGGCGCCCGGCTCGGCACCGGTGCATCGAGTCTGTACGTCCGGCGCACCTTCGCCACGTCCGAGGCCTCCGTCATCCTGGTGCTCGACGCCCGGGATGCGGTCGGTCCGGACGTCTCGACCTGGAACGCCGGGGAGGTGCATCCCCACGACGCCACGTCCCTCGATATCGCACGCCGTGCGGCGGCATCGCTCGCCCAGCGGTACCTCGATCAGGGCGATCGCGTCGGCCTCATCGATCCCGGACGTCATCGACGGTCGCTGCGGCCGGCCGGCGGACGGCGGCAGCTGAGCCGGATCGTCCAACAGATCGCGCTCGCCGAACCGCGGGGCGAGCCAAGGTCGCGGATTCGTGCTCCGCAGATCCCCTCGGGCGCGCTGGTCGTGGTGTTCTCGACCTTCCTGGATGACGACGCGGCCCGGTTGGCGCGGATGTGGCGCCACGCCGGCCATCGCACGCTGGCCGTGGACGTGCTCCCGTCTCCGACGCCCGACTACCTGCCGTCGCCGGCCCGCACCGCCCTTCGCATCGTGCGCATGGAACGCGAGGATCGCCTGGCCGCGCTGGTCGCGGCGGGGGTCGAGGTGGTGGCCTGGGATGACCACGGCGGCCGTGCTGGGGCGCAGGTCGCCTTGACCGCCCTCTCGCGGGTCCGTCGGATGGGGCGATGAGCGGGCCGGGAGCGGGCGAGCAGCTGTGGTCGTGGTTGGAGGGCGTGCGCACCCGGAGGCCGCCACGACCGCGGGTCGGCATCGACCTGGAGTCCTGCATCCCGGCGTGGGTCCTGCGCATCGCCTGTGCCGTGGTGGCGGGCGGTTGCACCCTGCTGGTGGCCTCCAACGGCGCCCACTGGCTGATCGCCGGTGCGCTGATCGTCACCATGGCCGTCCGGCCCTCCGGTGCCGCACCGTCGCTGTTCGCCGTGGGGGTCGGCGTGCTGCTGCTGGCGTCGGAGGCGGTTCCTCTTCACCCCCGGGTGTTCCTCCTTGCGCTCGGGCTCCACCTCACCGTCCAGCTCGCCGCCGTCGTCGGCGATCTTGCCTGGCGGGCATCCGTGGAGCTGCGCGTGCTGGCGGGGTTCGCCGGGCCATTCCTGGCCATCCAGGCGCTGGTCCAGACGGCGGCGTTGATGGGCGCATGGGCGACCGGCCGTCAACCGTCGATGAGGTGGCTTCCCATCCTGGCCGGGATCGCGCTGGCCGTGATGGCTTGGGGCATCCTCATCCGGCTTCGAGCCGACACCGACCGGTCCTGAGTGAAAACCAGATGCGGGTGGCGGCGGCAAGATATGCCGGCACCGCCATGTCAGTGGTGTCCAGCTCCGCAGGTTGCACGGACTCGACGAGCCAGCCGTCGGCGAAGCTCGTGCGGATCTCGGCTTCCGTCACGCGTCGGGGACCGACCGACCCGGGGACCTGGTCGCTGAAGCACAGCATGAGGTACCGGCCGCCGGGTCGCATCACGGCGTGCAGCTGCTCCACGAACCGTGCGCGGTTGTCGTCGTTGAAGACGTGGAAGAGAGCCGAATCGATGACCGTGTTGTAGGTCTCGTCGAGACGGCTCGACAGCTCCAGCGCATCGCCCACGATGAACGTGACGTCCAGACCACGTTGCCGAGCCTTCTTCCTGGCACGTTCGATGGCCGTGGGCGCCGCGTCGATCCCGGTCGCATCGAGGCCCTGTGCGGCGGCCATCAGTGCGTGCTCGCCGGTGCCGCAGCCGACGTCGAGGAGGGGTCCCCGCAGCGCTCCGGCGTCGCGCAAGGCGACGAACGCCGGCTGGGGACGCCCGATGTCCCATGGCGGCGTGCCGCTGTAGAACTCCTCGAAGTCGTGGCCCCGTAGGGATGCGACACGAAGACAGAACTCATCCGTCATTTGGTGGCTTTCTCGCAGTTGCTGGCGACGGCTGGCTCAGACCCAGAATGCCTGCACATCAGCCCGGTTTGACGAGGCCGGACTCGTAGGCGAAGACGACCAGCTGGGCGCGGTCGCGGGCGTGGAGCTTGACCATGGCGCGGCTGACGTTCCGCTCCGCCTCGGCGGCGCGGGCCTCGACCTCACCGAGGTAGTCACGCCGGCGGCCGTGTCGAGCCTGGTTCGCGGCAGGTGGCGCGGATCGCGCACCGGTGGTGTGCGGAATCATTGGCACCTGGGCCTCACCCCGTCGAGCGGCGAGCGGCCCGCAGCGCCCGGCCGGGCCCTCACGGCCCGGACGACAGGACCAGCGGCAGCACGTCACGCGCGCCGTCCCGGGTCAGTAGGTGGGCGGCGGCGACCAGCGTCCAACCGCTGTCGCTGACGGCGTCGACGAGCAGGACCGGACCGGGTGGCAGGTCGGGCAGCACCGCGGGGTCGATGGCCAGGCGCTGCAGGGCGTTCGCGGCCTTGTGGGGCGAGTTGGCCATCGCGTCCTGGGAGGCCCCGTCCTGCTTGATCAGCGCACGAACGACCGGGAGACGCCCGATCCCGCCGATCCGCTCCGCGACCGCGTCCGCGATCACGCCGTGCCGCCCGGAGGGCACCGGCACGACCGCGACCGGGCGGGCACGCCACTGCCATCGGGCGAGCACACCCACGACGCCATCCATCACCTCGTCCAGCGCGTCGGCATCGATGCCGTCGGCGTCCCGGGCGTTGGAGCCGAGCAGCCGGTCCACGACCTCGCCCCAGCCCGAGCCGTCCTCGCCGGCCAGGGCGCGTCCCTGCAACGGGCCGCGGCCGGCGGCGATGCGCCCCTTCACCTCGGCCAGGCCGGAGGGCCACTGCCGACGGGGCCGGAGGACGACATCGCGGGTCCGCAGATGGTCGCGGGCCGCCAGGATGGTGTCATCGTCGAGTGCGATGTCCGGTGCCCATCCGCTGCATCCCTGGCACTGGCCGCAGGGTTGGGTGTCGAGGTCGTCCAGCGAGGCGGCCAGCGCCTGCATCAGGCAGCCGACGTCGCTGCTGCCGCCATCGCCGCCGACGAAGGTCCGCATGGTCGCGTGCTCGCCGCGCCGCAGCTCGGCCAGGGCCTGGTAGCGCGGGCTGTCGAAGTGCCACGAGGCGCCGGTCCTGCACCACCCGGAGCCCCGCTTGACCGCTGCTCCGTCCACGTCGAGGACCTTGAGGAGCAGCTCCAGCCGTGACCGGCGGATGTTCAGCGCGCCCTCCAGGTTGGGCACCGACCGCGGCTGCTCGGTGTCCAGGGCCGCCAGCAGCTCGTCCACCTCGCGTTCGGTGGGGATGCCGGCGAAGTCGAAGTGCCGCCAGATGGCCTCGTCCTTGGCGGTCGGCAGCAGCACCACCTCGGCGGTGTCGATGGCGCGGCCCGCACGTCCCACCTGCTGGTACCAGGAGACCGGCGAGGACGGCGCTCCCAGGTGGACGACGAAGGCCAGGTCCGGCTTGTCGTAGCCCATGCCCAGCGCCGAGGTGGACACGACCACGTCGACGCGGTTGGCGAGCAGGTCGTCCTCGATGCGCTGCCGGTCCTCGGGCACCACGGCCGAGGAGTAGGCGACGGCGTCCAGTCCCTGGGCCGCCAGGAACGACGACACCAGGTCGGTGTCGGCGACGGTCAAGGTGTAGACGATCCCGGCGCGGCCGTGGGCGGGCCGGTGGCGACGCACGAAGGCCTCCAGCCACGCGAGCCGCTGCTCGCCGCGGTCGAGGCGGACGACCGCGAGCCGCAGCGAGTCCCGGCCCAGCCGACCGCGCAGCGTGACGACGTCGGCGCCGGCGCCACCCGCGCCCAGCTGGTCGGCGACGTCGTTGGTGACGCGGGTGTTGGCGGTCGCGGTGCAGGCGAGCACGGGGGTGGCGGGCGCCAGCGCGGTCAGCAGGTCACGGATCCGGCGGTAGTCCGGGCGGAAGTCATGGCCCCAATCCGACACGCAGTGCGCCTCGTCGACGACCAGCAATCCCAGGCGTGGGGCGAGGCCGGCCATACGGTCGCGGAAGGACGGGGCGTTGAGCCGTTCGGGGGACACCAGCAGCACGTCGATGGCATCGTCGTCAAGCCGGGCGAGGACGGCCTCCCAGTCGTCGGGGTTGGTGGAGTTGATCGTCTCCGCCGACAGCCCCAACCGCCGGGCCGCCGCCACCTGGTCGCGCATGAGCGCCAGCAGCGGCGACACGACCAGCGTGGGTCCGGCGCCCGTCCGGCGGCGCAGCGCGGTCGCGATCCAGTACACCGCCGACTTGCCCCAGCCGGTGCGCTGGACCAACAGCACCCGGGCGGTCTGGTCGACCAGCGCCTCGATGGCCTGCGCCTGATCGTCGCGCAGCTTGGCGTCGGGCCCGGCAAGCGTCGTGAGCAGCTCCTGCGCCTGGTGACGCGTGGCGGTGGCGGTGGGCATGCGGTCTCCGGCGGTTTCGGGGTCGTCCGCATGGTGCCCGACGCCGGGCGGCGCCGCAGCGCGCTCCACACCGGCCGGCTGCGGCGGAACGGCTGCGGGCGCTTCCTTCGCCATTGGATTCTGCGATGTCAGCTCTCGACCGTTCCCGTGATGACTGACACCACCGAGTCCACGGGCGGCTGCGCGGCCATGTCGCGCGCCAGCTGCTGAGCCGCCACACGCACGTCGCCGTCGCCCAGCAGCCGGGTTTCGCCCGCGCTAACCGCCGGCCCCAGCGCGGGCGAAACCTCCATCGGTTCGGGGGACGGCTGTACATGAACTCCGGCACCGACGGAGGCGACCCGTGCGGCGTTGTCCCGCTGGTCGGCGAACATCGGTGTCACCACCATCGGAACGCCGGCGCGCAACCCACCCAGCACCGAGCCGTAGCCGCCGTGGGTCACCATCACCGACGCGTGCGCCAGGACGGTTTCCTGCGCGAGGAATTCGGTGACGGCCATGCGCGGCGGCAACGGACCGATCTCCGACGTGTCGACGCCCAACCCGGTCGTCAGCAGCACGCGGACGGGCAGGTCGGCCAGGGCATCGGTGATCGACCGATATGCCTTTGGCCACAGCCCGATGGCCGCCGCGACGGTGCCGAACGTGACGTAAACCAGGGGTTCGTCGCCCATCGGATGCTTGTCGGATGCCTGTTTGGCCGACGTGGGCGCCGGCGCGTAGCGGTGCACCGTTCGCGGATCGAGGCCGTCCGGCGGGTCGAACACGGCCGGTCCGGCGGCGATGACCGGCCCATGGTTCAGGCGGTTCTCGTCTGGATGCGGCGACAACCCGTTGCGCTCGGCGGCAGTGGCAAGCGCTTGCGCGGCGATCCGCGCAACGTGCGGGTCCGACGACAGCAAGCCGATCGCCACCCGCACGAGCGGCACCCCGTCGCGTTCGGCGAGGAGCCATGAAGCGTACTCGGAAGGGTCGCGCACGATGACATGGGGACGCCACCGGGCGACGGTCGCCGACAGGCGCGGCAGCGCCGCATCCGTGTCGAGGGTGGCGAAGACGTCGCCGATGACGACGCGGTTGCCGTCGTCGTAGGACATGCCGGGCAGGCGGCTGAAGACGGCTGCCATCTTGTCGCCCGGAGCGTCGTCGAACGGCGCGCACGCCAAGCCGGCACGGTCGACCTGGTCGACGAAGGAGTCGAGACAGGCCACCAGCACCTCGTGACCCGCGTCGGCACATGCCCGCAGCACCGGCAGCATCGGCTCGAAGTGGCCGGTTCCGGCCGTCGTGCTGGCCAGCAACCGCACGGCAAGCCCTCTCTGCGACGGCCGGTCTCAACGACACCGGGCTCGCGGCGGATACTCGCCTCCGCCGCTGCGCCGAACAACCCCTTTGTCCACCAGGGGGCTGCCCCGGAGTGATAAGGGCACGGGCGAACCGGAAAGGCGAACGGATCACCCGTCAGATCGTTCACAGCCGGCGGCGATGCCTTCCAGGAAGGCGGCGAGCTCTCCCGGCCGACCCAGCATGGGGAGGTGCCCGCTGGGAAAGTCGTGGACCTGGACGCTGGGGAGGCGCTCGATCATCCGCCGCCGCGCCTCGTCGGTGATGCTGCGATCCTCCGTCAACCGCAGGTAGTGGCAGGGGAGCGCGGCGGGGAGTGCCGCCGGCGTGACCGGATCCAGCAGCAACCGCGGGGCCTCGGGGACGCGCCGCTGGAGAACCAGCGCCGTCGTCTCCTCATCCAGGTCGTTGCAGAGCGCGTTGCGGTTCTGCCCAGCGGGGGAGAGCGCGCCGCCTGGCCGTAGGCGATACAGCAGCCGCAGCAGCAACCGCTGCGGCGCCGGCAGCAAATCGACCCACCCCTTGCCGTCCTTGGGCACCGCTGCGCCCACGAGGACGACGGCTGCGACCCGCCGTCCCAGCCGCTCGACGACCGCGGGCACGAGCACGCCGCTGAACGAGTGCGCGACCAGCACCACACGGTCGGTGCCGCACCGCTCCGCGTCCTACGTGATCGCGTCGACCGCATCATCGAGCGTGACCGATCGTCGCTCGGCAGGACGGGAGCCCCGGCCGGGCAGATCGACCGCGATGGTGGGTCGCGTCAGCAACGGGACGGTGCGCTCCCACACCCACGCCCCGAGCTCGGAGCCGTGGATCAGCACGAACCCGATCGGTTCGGAACCGGGTTGGATGCTCAAGGGTGCGCACACCTCGTTGAGGTTGGCATCTCAGCCCCAGAAGAGGGCGGTGGGGTCTCGGTCGATCTCCGCGATCAGCTCGCCGATGTCCGCGGAGGGCTCGACGAGGTCGTAGCGGTGGAACTTGAGGTTGCGGTCGCGCCAATACAGCGACCATTCCGACCGGCTCTTGGTGTACCGCAGCCGAGCGATCGGAAAGCGCGTCCATTCAGGTTCCGTTCGCGCCGGATTCCACGGGGGCCGGCACTCGAGGATGGTGATCGCTCGGTCCGACACGTCCAGCTCCAGGCGGATCTGGTCGCGGACATGCTCGGGGACCCGTTTTCGAGCCCAACGACGCACCTGTGCCACATCCAGTTCAGGGACCATGAGGCAGGAGCCTAGCTAACGTCGGGCGACATGACCGGGTTGGGAGTACTACCTCGACAACCTCGTCGCCTCCCGGGACGGGGCGCCGATTCCGGACTTCCACGATTACGACCTCGCGCTGAGCGCCTACTACGAATCGGAGATGCCGTTGCTGACGCTGACTGAACGCGCGCCCGCGGCGCTGCCCTCACGGGTCAGATCAGTCCCAGCGCGCGCCCGGTCGCGACCGCGTCGTTGCGGGATCCGATCCCGAGCTTTCGATACAGCGACTTCGCATAGCCCTTGACGGTGTTGTGCGACAGATACAGCTCCGCGCCGATCTCCCGCAGGGTCAGAGGACCCTGAAGAGCTCGGAGAACGGATCGTTCGCGATCGGTCAGCTCCTCCATGAGGAAGCCGCTCGCGCGCGCCCGGCGCAGGGCGCCGCGGCTTGCCCTGGCCTCGGCGGCCTCCAGGCGCGCCAGGGTGGACTGCGCCACAACCTCCTCATCGGCGATGTCGCGCGCCTCGGCGAGCACCGCGCGCGCACCGGCACGATCCCCGGCCGCGATCAGGGCGCCGGCGAGGGCCGTCAGGGTCGAGACCGCTCCGGAGGGATGCTGGAAGACGCGGGCGAGCTCGGCGGCGCGCTCCAGGGACGAGACCGCCCCATGCAGGTCGCCATGCGCGCGCGCCAGCTCCCCCCTGATCGTGTTCAGGCTCATGGTCGCCGGAGCGGCCGCGCTGCCGACCTGCGCCTCCAGCGCCGTGACCGCGGGCCACGACTCGTCGACGAGACGCTCCGCGCCCTCCAGGTCGCCGGCCAGAAAGGCCGCGGTCGCGTGCAGGCCCGCAGCGATCAACCGCGTCACCGGGTCGAGCGCCGCGCTGCTGCGCCGCAAGGCGGCGTGTACCTGCGCGGCGTCGCCGAAGCGTCCGGCGGCGGTCAAGGCCATGGCCAGTCCCATGCGGGCGACGCCGTAGCCCTCCAGGTCCGGGTCGGTCTCCAAGTGCACCGCCCGCTCGGCGAGGGTGAGCAGCTCCTCGGTCGTGTCGGCGTATCCGAACGCCACCCGACAGGCGCAACAGGCCGCCACCGTGCTGCGCCACCCCGGCGAGGGTGGGTCCTGCGCTGGCGTCGAGACGGCGCGCGGTTTGTTGGACCAGCTGCCGGGCACGGTCGTGTCGGCCGGACATGCCGTGCACGAACGCCAGATGAACACCGACGCGGGGGTCGCCTTCGATGATTTCGAGCGGCAGCAGATCGCCGAGCTGGGAGAATGTCGCCAGGCCGCCGGGGCCGCCGACGAGCTCCGCCGGGGTGCCGCTGATGAGCCGTTCGGCGGCGGCGGCGGCGGCGTCGCCGGCGGCCAGCAGGTGGCGGATGGCGCGTTCGCCGTCGCCGTGCTCGTCGAACCACCGTGCCGCCCGACGGTGCAGCTCGCCCACGGTGGCCGCGTCGGCACGGTCGGGAAGGCGGCGCGAGAGCACGTCGCGGAGCAGGTGGTGCAGCCGCACCCAGTCCCCGGCCAGCGGAACGACGAGCTGGTTGCTGCGCTCCAGCTCGGTCAGCAGCTGCGCGCAGCTGCTGCGCTACAGCACCGCGTCGCACAACGGCGGCGTCAGCGCGTCGAGGATCGATAGGCGCACCAACGCGTCTTCGGCCTCGGGCGCCAGCAGGTCGAGCACCTCGCCGGTGAGGTAGTCCGCCAGGTGCCGATCGCCACCGTCGAGACGGGCCAGGTGGGTGTCGGCGTCATGGCTGCCACGGGCTCCCAACGCGGCGAGGTAGACGCCGGCCGCCCAGCCTTCGGTGCGCTCGCACAGGGCGGTGATCGTCGCGGGCTCGACGCGCTGGCCCGCTGTGGCCTCGACCAGGGCCGCGGCCTCGTCCTCGTCCAGGCGCAGGTCCGCCGCTCGCAGCTCGGTGAGCTCACCGCGGGCCCGCATCCGCGCCAGCGGCAGCGGCGGGTCGGCACGGGAGGCGAGCGCCAGGTGCAGCGGCGGCGGGAGGTAGGACAGGAAGAACTCGACCGTCTCGTGGATCTGGCGGTCACGGAGGGCGTGATAGTCATCGATCACGAGCACCCGTCTGTCGTCGAGCGCCGACAGGTCGTTGAGCAACATCGGCAGCACCACGCCGATGAGGTCCACGCCGGGAACGGCCAGGGCAGCGAGCGCCGTTGCGCCGGCGTCGGCGTCGACGGTGCGCAGGGCGGCGATGACATACCTCCAGAACCGGGTGGGCTCGTCATCGGTATGGTCGACACTGAGCCATGCGACGCGGCGCCGCTCGCGCGGGTCGCGGGCCCATCCGGCAAGGAGGCTGGTCTTTCCCCATCCCACCGGGGCGGCGACCACGGTGAGGCGGGTGTCGGTGTTGGCTCGTAGGCGCACCAGCAGGTGCTCCCGCGCGAGCGGCGCGGAAGGCGGTGGCGGACTGATCTTGCCCGCCAGGATCGGTGCGACGGTCGCAGCGCCACCGCCGCCTCCGGGAACTTCCTGCACCCGCGCAGGGTACTCCGGCAGGCGCCGATCACGACGGGTTGAGCGCCATCACCATCAGCGCGGCCGGCGGTCCCTTCGGGCGCCGCTGACCACCGCCACACCACCCAAGAGCAGCAAGCCGGAGACCGCCACCCAGGCGAACGCGTCGCCGATCCGGCTGTACACGGTGGTACGGCCCTGCGTCGGCACGTCCACGATCATGGAGACCGCGTCCTGGGTGTAGTAGTCGGCCCGTCCGAGGGTCGTTCCGTGGCTGTCGAGCGCCGTCGAGACGCCCTTGCGGGTGGGCCGCACGACCGCGACACCGTTCTCGATCGCCCGGGGGACCACCATGCGGGCGTGCAGCTCTCCGATCGCGTCCCAGTCGCTGCTGGGAACGAGCAGGATGTCGGCGTCAGCGCGACCGGCCTGGCGGACCAGCGCCGGGAAGTCCGCGTCGTAGCAGATGACGGTGGCGAGGCGGCCGTAGGGGGTATCGACGACCGGCACGACCCCTGGTCCGGGTTTGTTGCCGTCGTTGAGTGGCACGGTGGCCTTCGGGTAGTCCCAGACGACGCGTCCCTGCGGGTCGATGAGGATCGCGCGCGGATTTCGACGAACGGATACTCGGTTCGAGGCTGCACCGAGACGATGCCGACCTGCAGGTAGACGCCCTCGGCCGCCGCCACAGCGCCGGCGCGGGCAAGCAGCGCGGCTTCGTCCTCGGCGAACACGAAGGCGGCCGCTTCTGACCAGGCCACGATCCGGGCACCCGCATCCGCGGCCTGCGCGGTGCGCGCGGACAGGTCATCGATGATCGGGTCCATGTGCCGTTCCCGGATGGCGGCGCGTTGCGCGGGGGTCCGCGGTGCGGCGACGATGCGCGCGCCCTCGTAGGCGTCGCTGAGCGCCCGGTCCGGCGCGATGGCGGCGATGCGGACGGTGGCGGCGGACGGGGCGAAGAAGGCCAGTTGCACGCCGCCGTAGGCCAGCACGGCCAACAGCAACACCGTGAACGCCAGGACGGGTGCGGCGGCGGCGCGGAGATCGAAGCCGCGCTCCCACAGCTCGTTCGCGACGGGGGCGAGCCACATCACCAGGAACGTCACGCCCCACAGACCGGTGATCGACAGCAGCTGGGACAGCGGCAGGTTGCCCACCTGGGTGTAGGCAGGCGCGCCGAAGGTCCCGAACTGCCCCGTGCCCGCAAGGAACCCCAGGGTCGTGGCGGCCAGGGGGAACACGAGCGTCCTGGGCACGCCGCGCAGCCGGGCCTTCGTCAGCCGGTCGAGCGCGTAGGGCAAGAGGTCGCCCAGCCCCACCAACGCGAACGGCAGGAGCTGCGACAACGGGAAGACGCCGCGGAGCGCGATCAGGGACGCGGCGTAGGTGGCGACCGCCAGGGCTGGGAACGCCAGCTTGGGCGGCTGCGTCCTTGCGAATCGCAGCAGGAACACCGACGCCAACCAGGCCGCGATCGGCACGACCGTCCGCGCTCCCGAGACCGACAGCAGCAGGGTGCCCAGACCCAGCCACACCCACGACGGCGGTCTGTGGTCTGCCGGAGCCGTGCGAACCCTGTTGTGTCCGGCGCTTCGCGAGACAGCAGCTTGGCATTCATGGCGCACCGCCCTCTTTCTGATGAGGGCGGCAGCATCCGGCCGCTCAGGGTGGCGACAGACCACCCGCCCCAAGGTCCACCCCGGGTGGGCCTGCTCCGCTGCGGCTCACTCGATTGTGGATCGACAGGTCGACGTCGCGGAGCGCCTGCATCCTTTTCCGGAGCTGAAAGGCGGGAAGGGTCCGGCGATGAGTTTGGTTGTCCCTCCTCGTCTGCAGCACAGGCACAGGACAACCGAGTCGACGTCCGGGGTCGCAGATGGCACGCAGCGCACCGCTCGCGATCGAGGCCACCGGCCTGGTGAAGTGCTTCGGTGAGACCCGTGCCGTCGATGGCGTGGACCTGGCCGTGCCGACAGCGTCCGTCTACGCCGTGCTGGGACCCAACGGCGCCGGCAAGACCACGACGATCCGCATGCTGGCGACGTTGATCCGGCCGGATGCGGGCAGCGCCCGGGTGCTGGGCCACGACATCGTCGAGCAGGCCGACGCCGTGCGCGGCGCGGTCAGCCTCACCGGCCAGCTGGCATCGGTGGACGAGGACCTCACCGGCCGCGAGAACCTGATCCTGCTCGGTCGCCTGCTTGGCCTGACGCGCCCGGAGGCCAAGGACCGCGCCGCGGAGCTGCTGGAGGCCTTCGGGCTCTCCCAGGCCGCGGGCCGGCTGGTGAAGGGCTACTCGGGTGGGATGCGGCGCAGGTTGGACATCGCGGCGAGCATCGTGGTCACCCCGGAGCTGATGTTCCTCGACGAGCCGACGACCGGCCTCGACCCGCGCTCACGCACCCAGGTCTGGGGCATCATCCGGGCGTTGGTCGCGGAGGGCACCACGATCCTGCTGTGCACCCAGTACCTGGAAGAGGCGGACCAGCTCGCCGACGGCATCGCCGTCATCGACAACGGCAAGGTCATCGCCGAGGGCACCCCCGGGCAGCTGAAGGCCTCGGTCGGCTCCGGGGCGCTGCACGTGCGCTTGCTGGATCCCGAGCAGCGGCTCCAGGCGGAGACGGTGCTGGCCGGCCGGCTCGGTGCCGTCACCCCGCAGCCCGATCCCGCCGGGCTCTCGGCTTCGTGCCCCGACGCCAACCGTGCCGCCGAGGCGGTCGCCGAGCTGGCTCGCTCCGGTGTGCGGATCGCCAGCTTCTCACTCAGCCAGCCCAGCTTGGACGAGGTCTTCCTGGCCCTGACCGGCCATCCGGCGGAGGAAGCGGCGGCCCATCCGCCTGGCCCCCTCGAAGAGGAGCAAGCAGTATGAGTGCCGACCCGACGACGCCGACCGCCCTCACATCTGCGGCCGATGAGACCGCGGTCCGCAGGGCGATCTCCTCGACCTCACGCCCGCTGCGGGTGAGCGCGCTCTCGGCTGCCCTGACGTTCGGCTGGCGCGGGATGCTCAAGATCAAGCACGTCCCCGAACAGCTCCTCGACGTGACGATCACCCCGGTGATGTTCGTGCTGATGTTCACCTATCTGTTCGGCGGCGCGATCGCCGGCTCCACAGCCGAGTACCTGGACTACATCCTCCCCGGGATCCTGGTGATGTCGGTGCTGTTCACGACCGTCTACTCGGGGGTCGCGCTCAACACCGACCTGACCAAGGGGGTCGTTGACCGCTTCCGCTCGCTGCCCATCTGGCGAGCGGCCCCGCTCGTGGGATCACTGCTGGGCGACTGCGTGCGCTACCTCGTCGCCGGCACGGTGATCATCCTCCTGGGCGTGATCCTGGGCTACCGGCCCGGAGCCGGCGCCGCCGGCGTGCTGGCGGCGCTGGCCCTGGTGGTGGTATTCGCCTTCGGTCTGTCCTGGGTGTTCATGACCATCGGGCTGCTGATGCGTTCGCCCAACGCGGTCATGAACGCGGGCTTCACGGGGATCTTCCCGCTGACGTTCCTCTCCAACGTCTTCGTCGACCCCGCGACGCTGCCGGCGGCGCTCCAGGGCTTCGTCGAGGTCAACCCGATCTCGATCCTGGCGACCGCGTCGCGAGGTCTGATGGAGGGTGACGCCCGCGTCGGTGATGTCGTCATCGTGCTCGGGGTCGCCGCGGCGCTGACTGCGGTGTTCGCGCCGCTGACCACGCGCCTGTACCGCAGGGGCTGAGCTCAGGGGCTGAGCTCGGG
>Ga0209587_1000443_pt1 | contig 20331 bp, 20 predicted proteins | sample NGEPerD_2_FD_184512 | JGI IMG/M metagenome (GOLD analysis project Ga0209587, IMG submission 184512) | Arctic peat soil microbial communities from the Barrow Environmental Observatory site, Barrow, Alaska, USA - NGEE PermafrostL1-D... | ecosystem: Environmental > Terrestrial > Soil > Wetlands >... | reverse complement strand
CTTTATGCCCGCGACATAGCGAAACCCCGGCGGGTCGAGCTGAACCCCGGCTGGTCGAGCTGAACCCCGGCTGGTCGAGCTTGTCGAGACCACCCCCGGCTGGTCGAGCCTCATGAACCGCACCGGCGAATGGCGGTGGTCAGCCTGTTGACGAAGGGTCCGGGGCCAGGCGTTGTGGGTGTCGAGGTAGGCATCGATCGAGCGACTAGGTCGGGGTGAAGTGCAGATGGAACCGTGGGTGTTTGGCCAGCCAGGCCTGGGACATTCGTGTGTTTGTGGGTGGCGCCCAAACGACCACTTGAACGGGCACTTGCCTGAGGAACTCACCTGTCTCGGGCGCAGGACCAGGCATCCTGTGCGTCGAGTGCCCGTTCAAGTGGTCGTTGCCTCCGCAGCGCGACGGCGGACCGGAGCACCCCGGCGGCGACAAAGTCGGGCGCGACCATCAGGTGCTCCCACGCGAACCGGACCGCCAACCAGACGATGGGCACGGGCAGAACGCGGAGGGTGACGGGAGCTAGCGACCCAGCACCCGCGCCGAGATCCAGGCGATGTCGGCGGCCGCCGCGGCCGGGGGCTTGCCCGGTTGCATGACCTGGCTCAGCACGAGTCGAACGATCGTGTCGAGCGCGACGTCGAGCTCGTCCTCACTCAGTCCCAGACCGGGAAATCGATCGGGTATCCGTTCGGCAATGACCTCGGTCGCGGCTTGGATGACCGCTTCGGACTGGGTGGTGAGCAGCGGCAGCAGCTCGTTGGTTCCGCCATGGGCGGAGGAGAGCACGGCGTGCAGTAGCGGGTTGTCCCGCGCCATCACCAAGATTCGCTGGGCCGCCGACCCGATCGCGTCAACCACGTCGGCGTGCTTGTCGAGCTCGGCAGAGACCACATCAAGGAACCTGTCGAGCTCGCGAAGAACCAGCGCCCGACCGAGCGCCGGCTTCGAGCCGAGCTCGTTGTAAGCAGTCTGTCGGCTGACCCCGATGCGTGCTGCCAACCTGGCCATGGTGACGTCGGACCAGTCGGTGGCGCAGGTGATCTGCCACGCCTCCTCGATCAGCCGGTCCCTGATGCCGACGGGAGGTGACAGGTGGTCCGGCCCAGACATGGCGGCAACTCTATGTCGCCAGCGCAAGGTCCGGCGGCGGTGGTCTCGACGAGCTCGACCAGCCGGGACGTGGTCTCGACAAGCTCGACCATCCGGTCAGCGGGTGGCGCGAGGGGAGCACGAAATGTAGTTCCTGTGCGAAAGGCTCGTTCCCAAGGCGCGCGAGGTGTGCTTTTCGCAGCGGAATACCTCCCGGCCGAGGATCGTCAAGCTAGCTGCCGTTGCTCTCCGCGTTCTGCCCGTCTCCTCCGTCTGGCGGGGGGTCCTTTGCCAGCGGGTTGTCGTCGGTCGGTTGCAGGTCTTCGGGCAGTTGCTCGTCTTCGATGACGCCCGGCTCGCTGGTGGACTCCTGCGCGCCGGACTCGCTGGTGGACTCCTGCTCGCCGGGCTCGTTCGATGAAGTAGTCATGGGCCAGTCTTACCCGAGGGGCCGCTCTATCGACAGGCGATTGACCGGCTGGGGACAAGCTAGTGGCCCCGACCGAAGTCGGGGCCACTGCCTTGATCCACCCATCTCGGTGTGAACCGAGCGTGTGGAGATCAGGTCATGCCATGCTCGGCGGCATCATCGCTGAGTCGATGAGGTAGACGGTCGCGTTGGCCGTCTGCACGCCGCCGCAGACCACGGTGGCGTCCTGTGACTTGAGGTTGTCGCCCTCACCGGTGATCTCGAGTTCGTCGCCCTGGACCGTGGTCAGGTCTGGCCGGCGATCTCGTCGGGGGTCATCTGGCCGGGGACCACGTGGTAGGTCAGGATCGTCGAAAGGGTCTCGGCGTTGGCGGGCGCCGAACGTCTCGATCGCGAACTCCTTGAGCCATCGGGGCGTTTCGTCCACCGCACGGTTGGCGACCGCGAGGAGGGGGGACGTGACGCCGGTCAGCAGCGCCGAAACCGCCTCCGCCGCAGTGATGCCGGCTGCACCCGCGAGCAGGCCCGCCAGTGCGCCGGCGAGATGCCGCTTCCTGGACTCGCTCCTCGTCTCGGTCACGTCGGTCAGTTCGGAACCGCAGGGTTTACGGATGGGTCTAGAGTGGAGAGGTTCGGGAGAGGCCATCCGGCCGGGGTGCCAGGGGAACGGGACATGCGAAAAGACAGTGCTGTGGGGCCTGAGGCCCGCGTGCGTTCGCAGCCTGCCCTGGCGGCGGTCGCGCTCGTCGCGCTGCTGATGGTTCTCTCCGCCTGCGCGCAGCCGGAAACCGAGCTCAGCAACTCCGAGGTCAGCGCCTCCACAGGCAGCTTGCCGGGAGACAAGGCGTCTGAGGGGGACCCCGCTGCGCCGGAGGCTCCCCCGGAGAAGAAGAAAAGGAAGTCGCTCAAGGGCGGCGGATTCGCGTCAGCGGCGCCGGGAACCGACGCCCCGGACCGCAAGGACGACACCGGGCCGGTCATCCCGATCTCTGCGGAGACACCCAACATCAAGGAGATCGAGAGGCTGGTCCGCGAGGTCGAGAAGCTCACCCAGGCTCAGAACGCCGGCGAGCCGGTCGACGCGGGGGGATCTCTGACGCAAGCACTCGGCACCTTCAGCTACCGCTACTACGAGGACGGTTCCCTGGACCCGGATCCGAAGTGGGTGGCAGCCAACATCACCACCGAGGAGGTGCCCATCCTTGGTCCGGTCAACGGCCACCGGGTGATGTTGCCGCAGCTGCGCGCCGCCCTGCAGGAGGTGGTCGACCGAGGGTTAGCCGACGCGATCAACCCGGAGGAGTACGCCGGCTGCTACGTGCCCCGGTTCATCGCCAGCGATCCCTCGAACGGGCTCTCGCTGCACAGCTGGGGCATCGCGGTCGACCTCAACGTGCCAGGAAACCTGCGCGGGACAGCGGGTGAGATCGACCGGACCGTCGTGGCGATCTTCAAGAAGTGGGGCTTCGCCTGGGGCGGGGACTGGAACTATACCGACCCCATGCACTTCGAGCTCGCCCGGCTCGTCGAGGCCCGATAGCAGATGCGCGCTGTCCAGGTGGTTCGGCTCGACGGCCCGCTGGGCGTTGACGTCGTCGACGTGCCCGAGCCCACGTCGTCCGAGGGGCAGGTCCTGGTCGACGTACACGCGGTCGGCGTGAGCTTCCCGGACCTCTTGCTGTCGGCCGGGCAGTATCAGCTCAAGCCCGACGTGCCGTTCACGCTTGGTGTCGACCTCGCCGGCACAGTGCGTGAGGCGCCTGCTGGCTCCGGCTTCGGCGCTGGCGACCGGGTCGCAGGTGTGCTGCCGTACGGCGCCGGCGCAGATGTCGTCGCGCTCGACACCGAGTCGGTGTTCCCGCTCCCGGACAACATGTCCTTCGAGCAGGGCGCTGCGCTCCCGATGAACTACCTCACCGCGCAGTTCGCCCTCGCCACCCGCGGCCGTGTGGAGAAGGGCGAGATCGTCCTGGTCCACGGCGCCGCCGGTGGGGTCGGCACGGCCTGCATCCAGGTCGCGACCGGGTACGGCGCCCGTGTGATCGCCGTCGTCTCCACCGCGGAGAAGGGTGAGTTCGCCCGGTCGGCCGGAGCCGACGACGTGGTCCTGCTCGACGGGTTCCTCGAGCAGGTCAAAGGCCTGACTGGCGGCGAGGGCGTCGACATCGTGGTGGACGTGGTCGGCGGAGACGTGATGACCGACTCGTTGCGTTCACTGAACACCCAGGGGCGGCTGCTCGTTGTCGGGTTCGCCGCCGGGGAGATCCCGCAGGTGAGGGTGAACCGGCTGCTGTTGAACAACGTCGACGTGCGTGGCGTGGGCTGGGGTGCCTACGCGATGGTGCGTCCCGGCTACATGCGTGAGCAGTGGCAGGAACTGCTGCCGATGATGGGCTCGGGCGCGGTCAGCCCGGCAATCGCCAGAACCTACCCACTCGACGAGGTCCGCGCGGCACTCACCGACATGGCCGAGCGGAGAACGCTCGGCAAGTCTGTCCTTGTTCTGCGCTGACGCAGGCCAACAGCCGCTCGCCGTCAGCCGGTGAGCATGTCTTGGTACTCCGGGTGGTTGTCGATGTAGTCGGCGATGAACGGGCACGCAGGTCGCACCTGTAGTCCTGTGGTGCGCGCCTGGTCGAGCGCGCCGCGGGCGAGTGCCGATCCGACCCCCAGCCCCTCGACGGCGTCGTCGACCTCGGCGTGGGTGAAGATCAGCAGACCTTCGCGCTTCTCGTACGTGACGAAGCCGGACACCACGCCCGACTCGTCGGCAGCCTCGTACCGGTTCTTGTCAGCGTTGTCAGTGACTGTCACGTTCGTGGGTTCACTCATGAACCCATGGTCGCACCCTTCTGGTGAGCGGGTTCACGACTGGTCTATCGCTGGGTTGGCCACTGGGATCAGAACTGGGCGTTGGGTGGGCGGACGGGAACAGATTAGGGTAGGGGCCGTGACGATCCTCGACGAAGCCAAGGACGGCATGGACCCTGACATCCGCCCGCAGGACGACCTCTTCGGTCACGTCAACGGACGATGGCTCGACACCGCGGAGATCCCCTCGGACCGCTCGAGCTGGGGTCCGTTCGTGATGCTCGCCGACGAAGCCGAGTCTCGTGTCCGGGCAATCATCGAGGAATGCGCGTCTGCGGGTCCCGACGACGCGAACGCGAAGAAGATCGGGGACCTTTACGCAAGCTTCATGGACGAGGAGCGGGCCGAGCAGCTGGGCGCCACCCCGATCGCGGAAGACCTGGCCCGGGTCGATGCGTTGTCCTCGGTCACCGAGATGCTCGAGTTCCTGGGGTTTCTGGAGAGGCATGCGGGCAGTGGGCTCTTCGGCACCTATGTCGGCACCGACGACCGTGACTCCGACCGCTATCTCGTCAATGTGATGCAGGGTGGGATCGGCCTTCCCGACGAGTCGTACTACCGCGAAGAGAAGTTCGCCGACATCCGCTCCGCCTACGTGGCGCACCTGTCCCGGATGCTTGCCCTCGCCGGGCGTCCCACACCAGACCTTACGGCCCAGAAGGTGATGGAGGTGGAGACCCGCCTCGCGGCCGGACACTGGGAACGCGCGGACACCCGTGACGTGATCAAGACCTACAACCTGCGGTCGTTGTCCGAGCTGCGAACGGCCGCACCCGCATTCGACTTCGACGCGTGGGCGCAGGGAATGTCGGCTCCCGACAACCTGCTCGACGAGGTCGTTGTGCGGCAGCCGAGCTACCTCACGCATCTGTCCCAGACACTCGAGGAGATCGCCCTCGACGACTGGAAGGCATGGCTGGCGATCCGTGTGGTCAAGGCCGCGACGCCGTACCTATCGAGCGACCTGATCGCGGAGAACTTCGACTTCACCGGCAGGACCCTCAGCGGCACTCCGGAGCTGCGCGCCCGCTGGAAGCGCGGCGTCTCGCTGGTCGAGGGTGCGCTGGGAGAGGCGGTCGGCGAGATCTACGTCGAGCGGCATTTCCCGCCGACCTCGAAGGCGCTGATGGACGACCTGGTCGCCAATCTGATCGAGGCCTACCGCCGCAACATCGACAAGCTCGAATGGATGGGGGAGGACACCAAGCAGCGTGCGTTCGAGAAGCTGCAGACGTTCCGCCCGAAGATCGGCTACCCGGACAAGTTCCGGGACTACTCCACGCTCACGGTCGCGGCCGACGACCTGCTCGGCAACGCCAGGCGCGCCGCGGCGTTCGAGACCGACCGGCAGCTGAACAAGATCGGGTCGCCGGTCGACCGCGACGAGTGGTTCATGCTGCCGCAGACGGTCAACGCCTACTACAACCCCGGCACCAATGAGATCTGCTTTCCCGCAGGCATCCTCCAGAAGCCGTTCTTCGACCCGGACGCGGACCCCGCGGAGAACTACGGCGGCATCGGGGCGGTGATCGGTCATGAGGTCGGGCACGGGTTCGACGACCAGGGTTCGCACTACGACGGCGCCGGCAATCTCAACGAGTGGTGGACCGAGGACGACAGGTCACGTTTCGCGGAGCGCTCCGACGCGCTGATCAAGCAGTACGACGGGTTCTCCCCGCGCAACCTCCCCGGCGAGAACGTCAACGGCGCCTTGACGGTGGGCGAGAACATCGGAGACCTCGGAGGCCTGACCATCGCGCACAAGGCTTACCTGATCAGTCTTGGCGGTGAGGAGGGGCCGGTCAGGGACGGCCTGACCGGGTCCCAGCGGGTGTTCCTGAACTGGTCCTACGTCTGGAGGACGAAGCGGCGCAAGGAGCAGGAGCAGCAGTACCTTGCCATCGACCCGCACTCGCCACCGGAGTTCCGGGCGAACATCGTGCGCAACCTCGACGAGTTCCACGAGGCGTTCGGCACCACGTCCGGCGACGGTCTCTGGCTCGACCCCGAGGAGCGGATCCGCATCTGGTAGCCGCGGAACGGGTCGCGGGACCTACCGCAGGAGCCGTTCTACGGCTCCGGTGATCCGGGGATCGTCGGGTAGGACGGACGGGTTGAACCTGGCCATCACCTTGCCGTCCCCGTCGACGAGGTCGAGGCGGTCGATCGGGATGTCGAGAATGCTCATATAACCACCCTTGCACACCGGCAAAGCGCGGCTCCACGGATCGAGGCTTAGGGTTGACGTGATGAGCAAGCCGACACCAGGCGCCGCGCGCCCAGCGGTGGACCTGCTGCGTGGCGCACTGCCCGAGGGGGTGGTGGTCACCGACCCGACAATCATGGAGAGCTACCGCCATGACTGGTCCCGGGCGGCCGGGGCGGGCACCCCGCTCGCGGTGGTCCGAGCGATGGACGCCGACCAGGTGCAGACAGCTGTGCGTTGGGCGGCCGGGCACGGCATCCCCGTGGTGCCTCGGGGTGCCGGCAGTGGCCTCTCCGGCGGCTCCTCCGCCGTCGACGGCGGGATCGTGCTCAGCATGGAGCGGATGCGTGGGATCGTGATCGACACCGCGTGCCGGGTCGCCGTGGTGGAGCCCGGGGCGTTCAACGCCGAAGTGAAGGCCGCAGCCGCCGAGCACGGTCTGTGGTACCCACCGGACCCGTCGTCGTACGAGATCTGCTCGATCGGCGGCAACATCGCCACCAACGCCGGCGGTCTTTGCTGCGTGAAGTACGGCGTGACCACCGACTACGTGCTCGGCCTGGACGTGGTGCTTGCCGACGGGACCAGGATCACCCTGGGCGGCAAGCGGATCAAGGACGTTGCCGGGCTGTCCCTGTTGAAGCTGTTCGTCGGCAGCGAGGGAACCTTGGGCGTCATCACCCGGGCGATCCTGAGGCTCGTCCCCGCACAGGGCGCGCGGTCGACCCTGGTGGCCTCGTTCCCCACGGTCACCTCGGCGGCACAGGCAGTCATCGCCGTCGGCGCGACCCTGCGACCTTCGATGATGGAGCTGATGGACTCCGTCTCGACCAACGCCGTCGAAGACTACAAACCGATGGGTCTGGACCGGGCGGCGGGCGCGCTGCTGATCGCGCAGTCCGATGCTCCTGCCTCGGCCCGCTCGGCGGAGATCCAGGCCATGCAGACCGCCTGCGCAGCCGCCGGCGCCAGCGAGGTCTTCGTCACCGACGACGCCGAGGAGGGCGAGATGTTCGTCGCCGCCCGACGGATGGCGTTCCCGGCAATCGAGGCGCGAGGCTCGCTGCTGCTCGAGGACGTGGGAGTGCCGGTACCCCTGCTGCCCGAGCTGCTCGCGCAGATCGCGGCGGTCGCGGAGAGGTACGACGTGGAGATCGCTGTCGTCGCGCACGCCGGCGACGGGAACACCCACCCGATCATCGTCTTCGACGCGGGTGACGCGGCCTCCGCAGAACGAGCTCAGGGTGCCTTCGGTGAGGTGATGAGCTGCGCGGTGGCGCTCGGCGGGACGATCACCGGCGAGCACGGTGTGGGGCGCACCAAGAAGAGTGCGTTGCCCGGGCAGCTCGGCCCGGAGGTGATGGCGCTGACCCATCGGATCAAGGACGCCCTCGACCCCGACCACATCCTCAACCCAGGCGCGGTCTTGTAGGTTCGCCGTATGTCTTCCTCAGGTCTCGCGCCGGTCGTCGAGCGCCGACTTTTCGGTCCCGGGCCGTCCAACCCCTACCCGGAGGCCACCGCCGCGCTTTCCCTGCCGCTGCTCGGTCACCTCGACCCTGCGTTCCTGGAGATCATGGACGCCACCTGTGAGGACCTCCGCGAGGTTTGGGGGACGCGGAACGCCCGTACCCTGCCGCTGAGCGCCACCGGCTCGGCCGGGATGGAGGCGGCGTTCGTGAACACGATCCACGAAGGCGACGTGGCGGTGATCGCCGTCAACGGTCTGTTCGGGCAGCGGATGTGTGACGTGGCCGCCCGTTGTGGGGCCGAGGTTGTCCCCGTCGAGCATCGGTGGGGGACCCCGGTCGACCCGCAGCGCGTGGTCGACGCCCACCCCAGCCCGGACGTGATCGCGGCGGTGCACGCCGAGACCTCAACCGGCGTGCGCTCCGACATCGCCGCGCTCGGCGAGATCAAGGGGGACGCGCTGCTGATCGCGGACGCGGTCACCTCGATCGGCGGAATCGAGCTCCGCGCCGACGGTTGGGGCATCGACGTCGGTTACGCCGGGACGCAGAAGTGCCTCGGTGTTGCTCCCGGGCTGGCACCGTTCACGATCAACGACCGGGCGTTCGAACGGCGGGTGCAGAAGCCGCGGTCGTGGTATCTCGACCTCGGTCTGATCGGCGGGTACGCCGGTGGTGGCCAGTCCGGTGGGTCGGGCGGGCGCGCCTACCACCACACGGCACCGGTGGCGATGGTGACGAGCCTGCACGCGGGGCTGCGCCGGATCCTCGGCGAAGGGCTGGAAAGCGTCTGGGCCCGGCACGCCGACGCCGGCCGGATGCTGGAGGACGGCCTGCTCGAGCGGGGACTGGAGTTGTTCGCCGACGAGGGTCATCGGCTGCCCGAGCTGACCACCGTTCGGGTGCCCGAGGGGGTGGACTCGGCTGCCGTGCGCGGCTACCTGCTGGAACGGCACAACCTCGAGATCGGGGCCGGGGCAGGTGAGTTCGCCGGCTCGGTTTGGCGGATCGGTCTGATGGGGCACAACGCCCGCCCCGATGCCGCGTTGCTCGTGCTCGCGGCCCTCGACGATGCGCTGCGGAACGTCCGCGGCTGAGGTGAGAGGCGGAGTCTGAGTGGCCAACGAGATGAAGGCACTGGTCGAGGACCTGAGGTCGCGACTCGAGGTGGCCCGGCAGGGCGGGTCGGAGGCGGCGCGCCGCAAGCACCTCGACCGCGGCAAGCTGCTCGCGCGTGACCGGGTGGACCAGCTGCTCGATCCCGGCACCCCGTTCCTCGAGCTCAGTCCGCTGGCCGCGACCGGCATGTACGGCGCGTCGAGGAGCGAGCTTGCGAGCCACGCAGACGCCCTTCGAGATCAGATCCCAGCCGACGCGGTGCCCAGCGCCGGGCTCGTGACCGGTGTCGGCAGGGTCAGTGGTCGCGAGTGTGTGATCGTCGCGAACGACGCGACGGTCAAGGGCGGGACTTACTACCCGGTCACCGTCAAGAAGCACCTGCGTGCCCAGGAGATCGCTCGCGCCAACCGGCTGCCGTGCATCTACCTGGTCGACTCCGGCGGCGCGTTCTTGCCGATGCAGGACGAGGTGTTCCCCGACAAGGAGCATTTCGGCCGGATCTTCTTCAACCAGGCCAACCTCTCCGCCCGGGGGATCCCGCAGATCGCTGCGGTGTTGGGCTCGTGCACCGCCGGTGGTGCCTACGTGCCGGCCATGTCCGACGAGACGGTGATCGTCAAGGACCAGGGAACGATCTTCCTCGGCGGCCCCCCGCTGGTGAAGGCAGCCACCGGTGAGGTGGTCACCGCGGAGGACCTCGGCGGTGGCGACGTTCACGCGCGCAAGAGTGGCGTCGTGGACCATCTGGCCGGAGACGACGCGGAAGCCCTCGCCATCCTCCGCTCGGTCGTGGCCACGTTCGAGCGGCGGGAGCCGCCGTCCCTGCAACAGGAAACCCCCGAGGAACCGGCCCAGGACCCGAAGGGGTTGTACGACGTGGTGCCCACCGACTCGCGTATCCCCTACGACGTGCGCGAGGTGATCGCTCGCATCGTCGATGCCAGCCGCTTCCACGAGTTCAAGGCGCTCTACGGCGAGACGTTGGTTTGCGGCTTCGCGCGGGTCTGTGGCTACCCGGTCGGGATCGTTGCCAACAACGGCATCCTCTTCTCCGAGTCCAGCCTCAAGGGCGCGCACTTCATCGAGCTGTGCAACCAGCGCGGCATTCCGCTGGTGTTCCTTCAGAACATCACCGGCTTTATGGTGGGGCGCAAGTACGAAAGCGGCGGCATCGCCCGAGACGGGGCCAAGCTGGTGACCGCGGTCGCCTGTTCCGTCGTACCCAAGTTCACCGTCGTGATCGGCGGGTCCTTCGGAGCCGGCAACTACGGAATGTGCGGCCGCGCCTACGACCCGCGCTTCCTCTGGATGTGGCCGAACGCACGGATCTCGGTGATGGGTGGGGAGCAGGCCGCCGCCGTGCTCGCTACCGTCCGGCGGGACGCCCTCGAGGCGAAAGGTGGTGAGTGGTCGGCGGCGGAGGAGGAGGACTTCAAGGCCCCGATCCGGGAGCAGTACGAACAACAGGGCTCGCCGTACTACTCCACCGCGCGACTCTGGGACGACGGCGTGATCGACCCGCTCGACACCCGCCGGGTGCTCGGCATGGGCCTGGCCGCCAGCGCCAACGCGCCGGTACCCGAGCCGTCCTACGGTATCTTCCGGATGTAAGACATGGTTTCGACAAGCTCAACCACCCGCACGCCAAGCTCAACCACCGGCACGATCAGCACGCTGCTTGTGGCCAACCGCGGCGAGATCGCCATCCGCATCATCAGGGCGGCCCAGGGGCTGGGCCTGCGCACGGTCGCGGTCTACTCCGACGCCGACCGGCAGGCGCCGCACGTGCGTGCCGCGGACACCGCGGTCCGGATCGGCCCCACCCCGGCGAGCGAGTCGTACCTGTCGATCGAGGCGATCCTCGAGGCCGCACGCAAGACCGGCGCCGACGCGATCCACCCCGGCTACGGCTTCCTGTCCGAGCGCGCCGCCTTCGCGCACGCGGTGACCGAGGCCGGCCTCACCTTCGTCGGGCCGAACGCAGCGGTGATGGAGCAGATGGGCCGCAAGGACGTGGCCCGGCAGATAGCGCAGGCCGCAGGAGTTCCGGTTCTCCCGGCAGTCGAGCTGGCAAGCGGGACGACCGCCGAGTCGGGCAGCGAGCTCGGTGAGATCGGCTACCCACTGCTGATCAAGGCCGCGGCGGGTGGCGGCGGCAAAGGGATGCGGATCGTGCGCGAACCTGGCGAGCTCGAGGCGGCTCTCCAAGCCGCCCGCCGAGAGTCGATGAGCGCCTTTGGTGACGACACGATGCTGGTGGAGAGGTACGTCGAGCGCGGCCGGCATGTCGAGGTGCAGATCCTCGCCGACGAGCATGGAAACGTCGTCCACCTCTACGAACGCGACTGCTCCACCCAGCGCAGGCACCAGAAGGTGCTCGAGGAGGCACCCGCTCCCACCATCTCCGACCGGGTACGCACGATCCTGACCGAGTCGTCGGTGGCGCTGGCCAAGCAGGTCGGATACACCAACGCCGGAACAGTCGAGTTCCTCCTCGACAGCAGCGCCGAGGAGGAGGCCGTCTACTTTCTGGAGATGAACACCCGGCTCCAGGTGGAGCACCCGGTGACCGAGCTGGCTGTGTCGATCACGGGGTTCACCAAGGACGGCGGCTTCGACCTCGTGCAGCTGCAGCTGCGGATCGCGGCGGGAGAGAAGCTGCCGATGACCCAGGACGACGTACGCCTCGATGGGCACGCGATCGAGGCCCGGGTCTACGCCGAGGACGCTTTCAACGGCTTCCTGCCCCAGGCTGGTGTCGCTGAACGTGTCAGGTGGTCCCCGCGGGCGCGGGTCGACGCTGCGTTGGAGTCGGGGCAGACGGTGAGCTCGTCGTACGACCCCATGCTCGGCAAGGTCATCGTGCACGGCGCCACCCGGGAGGGGGCGCGTCGCGCACTGGTGACCGCGCTCGACGACACTGCGATCCTCGGTCTCACCACGAACCTCGGCTTCCTGCGTGGTCTGGCTGCCTCCGACGCGTTCCGGGACTGCGAGATCGACACCGCGTGGCTGGACCGGAACCCGGACGCGGTCAAACCCCAGGGCGCGGAGACCGCGAGCCTGCTCGCGGCCTGGGTGCTGGCCACCACACCTGAGCTCGAGCGGCAGACCGCGGCCAGTGGCCACGCGCACCCGTTCGCGGTCAGGGACGGATGGCGGCTGAGCGGTCCACCGGCGGCCATCCCTATCGAGCTGGTGCTCGACGGGGAGCGCACCCTGTTCAGGGTCGACCCGGTCGGGACCATTGTCGCCGGCGAGGGGGAGTGGCGAGTGCATCCGATCGCGTCCGAGGAAGGTGTGGTCCGGCTCGAGGTCGACGACCTCGTGCACGAGGCAGCGGTGCGGATCGGGCTCCACCAGGTCGATGTCGCCCACGCCGGCAACACCTTCAACTTCGACCGGCCCGACGCGTTCGGCCCGGGCAGTGCGGCCGTTGTCTCGGACGGGTCGGTTCTCGCGCCCATGCCCGGCACAGTGCTCCAGGTGTCGGCCGCGGTGGGACAAGACGTCGAGGAGGGGGCTGTCCTCGGTGTGCTGGAGGCAATGAAGATGGAGCTGACGCTCAAGGCTCCGGTTGCCGGCACGATCACCAGAGCCGACGCGGTCGCGGGTGAGCAGGTGGCGTTGGGGGAGACGCTGTTCGTGGTCACGCCTGCTCCGGATGGCGCGGCCACCGAGCGCGGGGGAGACTGAGGCATGCGCGCGCCCACGGTCGTCGCCGACGACAGCCTCCCGAACCGGGTCACCATCTACGAGGTCGGTCCCCGGGACGGGCTTCAGAACGAAGCGGCGATCGTCCCGCTCGAAACCAAGGCCGACTTCGTGCGCCGGCTGCTCGCGACCGGTCTGCCGGTCGTCGAGGTGACCAGCTTCGTGCACCCCAAGTGGGTTCCCCAGCTCGCCGATGCCGAGGATCTCTGGGACCTGGTTGCCCCCCTGGCGAGCGAGCACGCGACTCCGATGCCGGTGCTGGTGCCCAACGAACGGGGGCTGGACCGGGCGCTTGCGAAGGGGGTCCAGCACATCGCGATCTTCGGCAGCGCCACCGAGACGTTCGCGCAACGGAACCTGAACCGGAGCCTGGACGAGCAGTTCACGATGTTCGAGCCGGTCGTGAAGCGAGCACGGGAAGCGGGGATGAACGTCCGTGCCTATGTCTCCATGTGCTTCGGCGACCCGTGGGAGGGCGAAGTGTCGATCGACCAGGTGGTCACGGTCGGCCGACGCCTGTTCGACCTCGGCGCGTCACAGCTCTCGCTGGGCGACACGATCGGGGTGGGTACCCCCGGGCACGTCACCGCGCTGCTCCAGGCCTTCGAGGATGCGGGCCTGCCCAGTGAAAGCCTCGCGGTGCACTTCCACGACACCTACGGCCAGGCGCTGTCCAACGCCTCTGCCGCGCTGAAGGCCGGCATCACCACGTTCGACGCATCGGCCGGCGGGCTAGGTGGCTGCCCCTATGCAGACAGCGCCACCGGCAACCTGGCCACCGAGGACCTGGTGTGGATGCTGCAGGGGCTGGGCATCGAAACGGGAGTGGACCTGCCGCAGCTCGTCGCGACGAGCAGCTGGATGGCCACGCACCTGGGACGGCCCAGCCCGTCGCGTGTGGTCGCCGCCTTGTCCGAGGCGTGAGTTCGTGGGCAGAATCCCACCATGAGTCGCGTCGTCTACCTCCACATCGGTGCACCGAAGACCGGGACGACGTACCTCCAGGACCGACTCGACCTCAACGCGCACGCGCTGGCGAAGCACGGGATCCACTTTCCGGTCGGTCCGCTCGGGCTCCAGGCCAGCCACGCGCACTTCAACGCCGCGCTGGACCTGCTGGGCATGAGCTGGGGTGGCCCGCCCGGGCACGCAGACGGTCAGTGGGACGCGCTGATGAAGCGCGTGCGGCGCCTCGACGGGACGGTCATCGTCAGCCACGAGATCCTCGCGGGTGCCACCTCCGAACAGGTCACCCGGGCGATGGGCGATCTCGCAGACAGCGAGGTGCATGTCGTGTACTCGGCGCGGGACCTTGCGCGCCAGATCCCGGCGGTGTGGCAGGAGAGCATCAAGCAGGGCCGCAGGTGGTCCTACAAGAAGTTCGTGCGCGATCTGGAGAGCCGCTCGGACGTGAACTTCTGGAAGTCGCAGAGCCTTCCCGGTGTGCTGAGCCGATGGAGCGCCGGACTCACCCCAGACCGCGTCCACCTCGTCACCGTCCCGCAGCCGGGTGCGTCCGCGGACCTGCTGTGGACCCGCTTCTGTGCAGTGATCGGCATCGACCCGGAGTGGGCACGCCAGGACAGTGTCCGGGCGAACCCGTCGATGGGGGTCGCGGAGACCGCGCTGGTACGCCGGCTCAACAAGCGGCTGCGCGGCTCCGACCTGACCCGCGAGGACCATCGTGTCCTGGTCAAGGAGATCCTGGTTCAGCGCAACCTCGCGAACCGGGCGGGCGCCAGACGGGCCGGGCTGCCGCCGCGAATGTTCCCCTGGACCCAGCAGGTCGTCGACGAGTGGACCGACTGGGTCCGCGGCGCAGGGATCGACGTCGTAGGTGACCTGGGTGAGCTCCGTTCGGTGCAACCGGACGATGAGCTGAAATGGGTGAACCCGGACCGACCGGGAAGGAAGCAGATGGCCGAGGTGGCTCTGGTGGCGTTGGCCGCGATGACCGAGGAGGCCGCCCGTCGTACGCCGGCCGAACGGCAGCTGAGTCAACGTTTCGGCAGAGCGGCCCGTCGGCTCAAGAAACCTGTGTAGCCGTAGCCGCTTGCGGCGAGAGCACTGCATCTGGGCGGGCATAACCTGGCTGAGGAGGTTCTCATGGTTGATGCCCGGACCAGCAGGCAGATCGACGAACGCCTGAATGCCCTGTATCAGCGACACCTGTCCCTCGACGAGGCTACTGCCGCCACGTACTACGAACCCGGGCACGGGTACAGCAAACCTGAACTGGCCGGGGACGAGCGCCACAAGTTCGGCATCTCCATCGCCGACCTGGACGGTGGTCTGCACGTGGCGGGCGACCACGACGAACACTTTGCCGTGCAGTCGATCTCGAAGGTGTTCGTCTACTGTCTCGCCCTGGCCGACTGCGGAAGCGACCGCGTGCTCGAGCAGGTTGGCGTCGAGCCCAGCGGCGACGCGTTCAACTCGATCCTTCTCGATGAACGCAACAGACGGCCCTACAACCCCATGGTCAACGCCGGGGCGATCGCGACCACTGGCATGGTCAAGGGCAAGGACACTTCGGAGAAGGTCGAGCGCATCGTCGAGGTCATGCGTCTCTACGCCGGAAACGAGAGTCTCGAGGTTGACCGGGAGACCTTCGAACTCGAGTGGCGTGCGGCGGACCGTAATCGGGCAATCGCCTACCTGATGCGCAGCCAAGGTTCCTTGACAGGCGACGTCGAGGAGACCCTCGCCGCTTATCTGCAGCAGTGCTCGATCATGGTCAACAGCGACGATCTTGCGAGGATGGGAGCCACTCTCGCAAACGGCGGCGTCAACCCGGTCACGGGTGTGTGTCCGCTGCCTGCTTCTCGAGTCCGCGACGTGCTCAGCGTGATGTTCACCTGCGGAATGTATGACTTCGCGGGTGAGTGGGCTTTCGACGTGGGCGTACCCGCCAAGAGCGGTGTCAGTGGGGGCATCCTGGTCGCGGTTCCCGGCAAGATGGGCCTCGCCACCTACTCACCCGGGCTCGACCCATACGGCAACAGCGTCCGAGGCGTGGGAGTGTGTCAGGAGGTGTCTCGTCGACTCGGCCTCCATGTGTTTGCCGGGGAAGAAGAGGACGCCCTGCTCGGCTCTTCCGCACCCGCTTCCTAGTGCGCCGGGGAGCGCTAGCGAAGCATGCGCGGGAGGAGCTCGGCGTCGGCGTACCGGCCGACCTTCCACGTCGAGAAGGCGTCCACGCCCGCGCCCACCAGCCCTCCGAGCACCGGGATCCGTCGCCCGACGGTGGTGACGACCTGCTTGCCGGCGACCTTCGTCAACAACTCGGAGGCGACCTCGGCGGCAATCACCTTGTCCAGGTGCGCGTCGTGGGTCGGGGCGGTGGCGATGGCCATCGGCGGGGCGGGCAGCTTCTTCTTCTTGACCAGGGATCTGACCGTGTCCTCACCGAGCATGCAGGCCAGGATCGCGTTCCGGACCCGTGGGTCATCCAGGTCGTAGCCACGCAGGTGGGCGATGCCGGCCACCATCCTGCACTGCACCACTGCGATCCCGGTGATGTTCGCTGGGATGGTGACCGCGGCGGTCACGATGCCGCCGATGTTCGTCACCAGGCCCTCAGCGCCGGCGTAGCGGACATGGTTCTCGATCACCTCGTGGATGGCGGCGTCCACGTCCCCCCGCTGCTCCTTGAGCTGCTTGTCTGCGGCGGCTGCGGCACCCGGTAGGGGTCCGACACCGTGGATCGAGCGGGACAACGCCTCGTGCACGAAACTGGACGTCATATCCGGGGCAAGTCTGTGCGCGTTGGGTGCCAGTCGCCTGCCGATCGCGCCAGCCATGCCCATGGGTCCTCCTTCCGGTCCGGTGATCGTGGGTGAGGTCTGAACCCTACGACGCCGCGCCACCCGATATCGCCGGCTGGTATTAGATGGGTCGGTGCACACCGAACCGCCTGACCCGGGCTGGATCTTCCCCGACCCGGCCACGGCCGATGACGACGACCTCGTCGGGATGGGCGCAGACCTGGAGCCGGGCACGGTGCTCGCCGCCTACCAGCGGGGTCTGTTCCCGATGCCGATGGGGCAGCCCGGTATGCCAATGCTGTGGTGGTCGCCGACGCGACGTGGGGTGCTTCCCCTGCATGGTCTGCGGGTGTCGCGCTCGTTGCAGCAGTCGGCGCGCAAGATGGAGATCCGTGTCGACACAGCCTTCGCCGAGGTGATCGCGGCGTGCGCGGACCCGGTGCGTGACTCGGGGTGGATCGAACCGGAGATCATCGAGGCGTACACCCGGCTGCACGAGCTTGGCTGGGTGCACTCGGTGGAGACGTGGCGCGACGAGGTGCTCGTTGGCGGGTTGTACGGCGTGGCGATCGGCGGCCTGTTCGCGGGGGAGTCCATGTTCCACCGGGTCCGGGACGCCTCGAAGGTGGCGCTGATGGGACTGGTGGAGATCCTGCGGGACGAGTGGGCCGACCGGAGGCTGCTCGACGTCCAGTGGCGGACCGGCCACCTCGCCTCACTCGGCGCGGTAGAGGTGGCCCGCCCGGCGTACACGCGGCTGCTGGCGACGGCCCTGGAGCTCCCCCTCCCTGCCCGATGGCGGGCCTGAACTAGACGACCCGCGGAGGAGCGCCCGTCTCGCTGACCATCGGCCGACCCGCCGCGGACCATTCGAGCATCCCGCCGCCGAGGTTCACCACGTCGTGCCCTTGAGCCAGGAGATACTCGACGGCTTTCGCGGAACGCCCACCGATCTTGCACACCACGAGGCTCTTGCCCTCAGGGACCTCGGACACCCGGGCGGGGATCTCCATCAGTGGAATGTGCCGGGCCCCCTCGATGTGGCCGTGCGCCCACTCGACGGGCTCGCGCACATCGAGGATGTGGAGGTCCTCGGGCAGCGGGTCGGGAGCGTCGGCGATCTCGACGGTGGGGATGTTCTTCATCAGGACAAACTAGCCTTACCGGGTCGATCCGGCTACTTCAACAGCTTCGAGAGCCGCCGGTCCGCGAGGGTCTTGCCGCCGGTCTGGCAGGTCGGGCAGTACTGCAGGGACGAGTCCGCGAACGACACCTCGCGCACCGTGTCACCGCACACCGGGCACGCCTCACCTTTGCGTCCGTGCACCGCTAGGTGGCTCTTCTTCTCCCCTTTGAGGTCGGCAGCCGCGAGCCCGCGGGACCGTTGCACCGCGTCGCCGAGGACATTGCGGATGGCGTCGTACAACACCTGTAGCTCGTCGTCGTCGATCGCCGACGCAGGCTTGAACGGAGACATCCTGGCCGCGTGCAGCAGCTCGTCGGAGTAGGCGTTGCCGATGCCGGCGATCGTGCCCTGGTGGCGCAGGACCCCTTTGATTTGGGCGCGGCCGGCGTCGCTGAGGATCTGCCTGAGCAGCGGCACGGTGAACTCGTCGGAGAGTGGGTCCGGCCCGAGACGTGGGATCCCCGGCACGTCGGCGGTGTCTCGGACGACGTACATCGCCAGCCGCTTCTGCGTACCCGCCTCGGTGATGTCGAGTCCGGACCCGTTGTCGAACACCACGCGCGCCGCAAGAGGCGACTTGTTGCTCGGTTTGGGGGGCAGTTTCGGCACCTCGTCGCGCCACCGCAGCCACCCCGCGCGGGAGAGATGCACGACCAGGTGGAGACCGGACGCGGAGATGTCGAGGAACTTGCCGTGCCGGGTGACGTCGTCGACGAACGCGCCGGAAAGCGCTGACAGCGGGGGGTCGAACGTCTTCAACGCGCTGAACGCGGCAATGTCGACGCGCACGATCGCGCGCTCCTGCAGTCGCCCGCGCAGGTCGAGGGCCAAGGCCTCGACTTCGGGTAGTTCAGGCACCTGTCAAGCATAGGCGGGGTCGGCTCGTTGGCATCGAACTAGTGACAACGGCGGTTGACCAAGCGAGGATCAGGCCATGGACCGTGCGTTTCACCTGCGGGCAGCTTCCGGCTGAGCATCGAAGAGGTCCCGGACTTGATCGACATGTTGCGCCGGGACCTGAGCCAGGTCTATGACGACGTGCACCCGGCCTACGTCCGAGGAGTGCTGGCCGCCGGCTGACGAACCTACGCGCTAGAACTCGCTAGGACTCGCTAGCGAGATCTAGGGATTGCGCTAGACAGCCGGATACTGTCCCATCATGGACCCGGTTCGGAACCCGTACGCCCCCGGCGCAGGCCAGCGACCACCCGAGCTCGCTGGTCGCGACCACGAGCTCCGGCAGTTCGAGGTGACCCTGGAGCGGGTAGCGGCCGGCAGGCCGGAGCGGTCCATGGTGCTCTCCGGACTGCGCGGCGTGGGCAAGACCGTGCTCCTGAACGCACTGCGCAGTGTCGCGGTGAAACGGGCGTGGGGGACCGGAAAGATCGAGGCCCGGCCGGAGCAGTCGCTGCGGCTGCCTCTGGCGCAGGCGCTGCACACCGCCGTTCGTGAGGTGGGCCATCGGCACCGGGACCCGGAGCGGGTCGATGCGGTCGCAGGTGTGCTCAAGTCGTTCGCCCTGCAGACCCGAGTGGAGGACCGTAGGTCCAGTAGATGGCAGCCGGCATTGTCCATCGGGACCGACGTCGCCGCGATCAAGGGTCGCGCGGACTCGGGGGATCTCGAGCTCGACATGATCGAGCTGTTCACCGACGTGGCCGACCTTGCAGGTGACCTGGGCGTCGGGATCGCTCTGTTCATCGACGAGATGCAGGACGTCGCCGTGCCGGAGCTCGGCGCCCTGTGCGGTGCCTGCCACGAGATCAGCCAGCAAGGGGCTCCGCTCGTGGTGGTTGGCGCCGGCCTTCCGCACCTGCCGGTCACCCTCGCGACGTCGAAGTCGTACGCCGAACGGCTGTTCCGCTACGTGAGCGTGGACCGGCTGCCGCGCGAGATGGCCGACCGGGCCCTGCTCGTTCCCGCCGGCAGCGAGAACGTCGACTACGAGCGGGCCGCCCTCGATGAGCTGTACCGGCTCACCGACGGCTACCCGTACTTCGTCCAGGCCTACGGGAAGGTGACCTGGGACGTCGCGCTGGGCACACCGATCCGGCTCGCGGACGTGCAGGAGGCAGCACCGGAGGCGGAGGGCGAGCTCGCGACCGGATTCTTCGGCGCCCGCTACGACAGGGCCACCCCCGCGGAACGGGACTACATGCGGGCGGTGGCCATGCTCGGCGCGAACAACGAGGACGGCTCGGTCACCACGGCCCAGGTGGGCGACTCGCTGGGTCGCCGGCCGCAGAGCCTGTCTCCCGCGCGCGACGGGCTGATCAAGAAGGGTCTGATCTACTCCTCCGAACGTGGCACCGTCGCCTTCACGGTCCCGCATTTCGGCCAGTTTCTCCGCCAGAGAAACTAGTAGCCTGTCGCGGCCTAGTTTTGCTTGACGGTGGGGTAGAGGTGGCGGAGCTTGAGGCGGGCGTCTTCGGTGGTGAAGTGCCAGTTGACTTGGCGTTGGCCGGCGTTGGTCGCCTTCTGC
>Ga0209587_1000442_pt1 | contig 20352 bp, 16 predicted proteins | sample NGEPerD_2_FD_184512 | JGI IMG/M metagenome (GOLD analysis project Ga0209587, IMG submission 184512) | Arctic peat soil microbial communities from the Barrow Environmental Observatory site, Barrow, Alaska, USA - NGEE PermafrostL1-D... | ecosystem: Environmental > Terrestrial > Soil > Wetlands >... | reverse complement strand
CGTCACCGAGACTGCGCTTGGCGTCGTGCGGGTCGCCGAGGCGGAGATGGCCCGCGCGCTGCGCGTGGTCACCGTCGAGCGCGGCATCGATCCTCGCGATTTCGCACTCGTGGCGTTCGGAGGCGCAGGTCCGATGCACGCCTGCGCTCTGGCCGAGGAGCTGTCGATGCCGGCGGTGCTGGTGCCGAGCGCTTCGGGAGTGCTGAGCGCGCTGGGGCTCGCCCTCTCGGACATCCGGCGGGACCGGGTCATGGCGATACATCGCCCGCTCGACCAGGACGCCGGCCCCGCCCTCGAGGGAGCATTTGCAGAGCTCGAACAGAGCGCCTCCGCCCAAGGCTCCAACCGAGAGCGCTTTGCCGACCTGCGCTATGCCGCGCAGTCGCACGAGCTGACGGTCGAGGCTCACGACCTTTCCGACCTGCGGGCCCGCTTCGACGAGCAGCACGAGCGGCGCTACGGCTACGCGCTGCCGGACGAACGTGTGGACGTAGTCAGCCTGCGCTCGGTCGAGACGATCGCGGTCGAGGCCCCAGATCTGCCGGCAGCGCCCGCCCGCGACGGCGGGCGGCCCTCGAGGCGCCGGGTCAACCTCGACGGGGACTGGATAGAGGTCCCGGTGTGGCAGCGGAGCGTCATGGGCGCGGGCTCGACGGTGGAGGGACCCGCAGTGGTGGAGCTGGCCGAGGCGACCTGCGTGGTGCGCCCGCAGTGGGAGGGCCTAGTGGACGACTCCGGGACGTTGGTGCTGCGAGCCTCCGATGCTTGAATCCCGTAAGCCGGTGGGTGCAGTGAGGCCTCGGGGCGCTGCGAGGCCTGTCTGTGCTGCTTGACCCCGTCAGCTTGTCCGTGCTGCAGAGCGCGCTGGCCGGCATCGCGGAGGAGATGGGGGCCCTGCTGGTACGCGCTTCCTACTCCTCGAACATCAAGGAGAGAAAGGATTGCTCGGCGGCGCTGTTCGACCGCTCCGGCACCCTTGTTGCCCAAGCGGAGCACATCCCCGTGCACCTCGGGGCGATGCCCGAGGCTGTGGCGGCGGTCGCCGTGCGCGACCCCAGGCCCGGCGATGTGTTCATCGTCAACGACCCGTTCACCGGGGGCAGCCACCTGCCCGACATCACACTCGTGTCGGCCCTGTGGCACGAGGGCGAGCGTATCGGCTACGCGGTGACTCGCGCCCACCACTCGGATGTCGGGGGCATGCGGGCGGGCTCGATGCCGGCGGATTCGAGTGAGCTGTTCCAGGAGGGCATCATCATTCCTCCCGTGCGCCTGGTGCGCGGAGGCGACACCTGCGATGACGTGCTCGAGCTCATCCTCGCCAACTGCCGGACTCCGGAGCTCCGGCGCGGCGATCTCAGGGCGCAGCTCGCCGCCAACCGGCTCGCCGCCACGCGCCTCGACGAGCTCATCGAAAGACGCGGCGTGCAGACGGTGCTCGCCGCGTTCGACGAGGTCGTGTCCTATGGTGAGCGGCGAGCCCGCGAGCTCGTGGGGCGGCTGCAGGACGGCGTCTACGAAGCTTTCGGAGAGATCGAGGGCGACGGCAACTCGGACGACGACTTCCGCATCGCCGCATCTGTGACAATAGAGGGCGACGGCGTGAACGTCGATCTCGACGGCAGCGCCCCACAGGTTGCGGGCAACGTCAACTGTCCTCTGGCCGTGACACGCGCCGCATGCTTCTTCGCCCTGCGGGTGCTGCTGCCCTCGGACGTGCCCAGCAACGAAGGCGTCCATCGGGTGATGTCGATATCCGCTCCCGAGCGAACTCTCGTCAACGCGGCCCGGCCCGCGGCCGTCGTGGCGGGCAACGTCGAGACCAGCCAGCGGATCGCCGACACCGTGCTGCAGGCCCTGGCCCAGGTTGCCGACCTTCCGGCTCAGGGCCAGGGCACGATGAACAATCTCGTGATCGGCGGTGAGCGGTGGACCTACTACGAGACGCTCGGCGGGGGCCAGGGCGCGTCTTCCAGGGGGCCGGGGGCATCGGGCGTCCACGTCGGCATGACGAACACGCTGAACACTCCGATCGAAGCGCTGGAGCTCGAGTACCCGTTGCGGGTCGAGCGCTACGAGCTTGTTTACGGAAGCGGCGGCGAGGGACGACACCGGGGCGGCGACGGATTGGTGCGCGCCGTGCGCGTCTTGGAGGAAGCGAACCTGTCGCTGCTGACCGACCGTCGCCGGCACCGGCCCCGGGGGGCCGCCGGGGGCGGCGACGGCAGCACAGGCGCCAACCTCGTGAACGGCACCGAGCTCGCCCCCAAAGCCGGCGCCCGCTTGGCTCCGGGCGACGTGGTCGAAGTGCGCACCCCGGGCGGAGGGGGCTGGGGAGTGGATGGCCCGGACTAGAGCCCTTCTCTACGCTCCTTCCGAAAGTACCTGACGGGCAGGGCGAGAAATGGCAAAATAAGGCATCTTGCACGGGATACAGACACCGGGTGAAGGTAGTGCGGCCGAGGCCGCCCTGCGAGCCATGGTGGGGACACACGGCTCGGCGGTCTATGGGGCCGCTCTGGGGATCCTCCGAAATCGGGCGATCGCAGAAGAGGTCGCTCAGGACGTCTTCGTCGCGATGTGGACCCGGCCCGGTGCCTACGTACGGCCTCCGAGGGGCCCTACGAGCGTGGCTGATAGGCCTCGCCCGCCACAAGGCGATAGATGCGGTGCGCCGTGAGGAGAGGGCGCGCGACAAGGGGCGGTTGCTGAGCTCGGAGGCGGGGGCCGCGACTATCCGCGTGGAAGCCTTCGACGAGGTCGAGCGCGCCGCCGATGTCAGAGCAGCCCTGGCTCGGCTGCCTCAGGACAAGCGGACGGCCCTCGAGCTCGCCTACTTCGGCGGCCTGACCTACCGGGAGGTGGCCGTCGCGCAAGGAGTACCGGAAGGAACGGTCAAGAGCCGCATCCGCGACGCACTGCTGATCCCGCGAGCCGACATCGGGGCCGCCTGAGCCCAACTTCACAGCCGAGTGGTGGTAATTGGTCACACAGTAGCCATTAACCACCACTCGGCGGGGGGTTGACCTCTACGGCCAGCTTCTCTCCGGAGGGCTCCACTCGGATCTGTCGGAACGAGGCCACGACATGGTCGGCGCCCCCGAGTAATTCCGGCCCCATAGTTGTCGTCAGGCCGATCGTCGTCATGCCTGCGGCCCGGCCCGACTCGATGCCGGCGGGAGCATCCTCGAACACAACGCATTGCTCCGGCGTGACACCGAGCCTGGCAGCGGCGGTGAGATAGGGCTCCGGGTCGGGCTTGCCCGCGGCGACGTCCTCGGAGGTGATCACGACCTCGGGCGGCTCCAGCCCGATGGCGGCGAGGCGTGCGGCGGCCTGGGCTCTGGTTCCCGAGGTCACGACCGCCCAACTCCCGGCCGGCAGCGAGGCCACCAGCTCGAGCGCCCCGTCCACCGGAGACACGGTGGGGATCTGGCGCTCCTGGCTGCTCTCGATCTCTCGAGCCTCCTGGGTGGGATCGAGCCCGGGCGCAATGTCGCCGATGATCTCTGCCGTCGGGCGCCCGTGGACCCGGGCGGCCAGGCCGGCATCGAGCCCGCGCGACTCGGCCCACTCGGCCCACGTTGCCTCGACCACCGCGGTCGTGTCGGCAAGGACCCCGTCGAGATCGAAGAGCAGTGCCTTGCACAGCAGCCGATGTGTCACACACGCGATTGTGACCCGGCCGTCCGGCCCGCCATGAACGCCAGAGCAGGGGGCAGATGTCCACGGTCCGCGTCTGCCGACAGTTTCCCGTGGGTAGATGTCCACGGTCCGCGTTTGCCACCCTGCGACAGCGGAGTCCGGGCCCTAACACATCCGCTACGTCGCACCCAAAAATGCGCGGGCCGTAATGTTTCTCCCATGGAGTCGAGCTTTACGGTCCTGCGTCTGCGAGGTATCCCGATCGGAGCCCACTGGTCGTGGCTGCTGGTCGCGGGCCTGGTCGTGTGGTCGTTGAGCCAGTCCCTGTTCCCGTCGAGCTACCCCGGCCTCTCCGAAATCACCTACCTCGCGATGGGGGTCGTCGCCGGGATGCTGTTCTTCGCCGCGATCCTCGCCCACGAGCTGGGCCACGCGTTCGCCGCCCTCAGAGAGGGCATGGAGATCGACGGCATCACGCTGTGGCTGTTCGGGGGCGTGGCCCGCTTCCGAGGGATGTTTGCCTCGCCCGGCGCCGAGTTCCGCATCGCTATCGCAGGCCCCCTCGTCTCGGTCGCCATCGCCGTACTTTTCTTTCTTTTGGGCTCGATCGAGGGCTCTTCCGATGGCGCGCGGGCGGCTGAGGGTGTCGCCGATTACCTCGCGCGCATCAATGCCATCCTCGTTGGCTTCAACCTCGTTCCGGCCCTGCCGCTGGACGGGGGCCGCGTGCTGCGGTCGTGGCTATGGAAGCGTCAGGGGAGCTTCTCAGCGGCTACGGTCTCCGCGGCCCGCGCCGGCAAGGCTTTCGGTGTGGTGCTCGCGGTGCTCGGCCTGCTCGACTTTTTCACCGGAGGCGGCGGGGGAGGCGGTCTGTGGCTGCTGTTCCTGGGTTGGTTCCTCGTTCAGGCGGCGCAGGCGGAGGCGTCCGGTGCGCTCGTGCGCCAGTCCTTGCGCGGCCGGCGGGTGAGAGAGCTGATGACATCTCCGGTCGAGACCGTCCCTCCACAGCTCACCGTGACGACTTTTCTGGAGCACATCGGCGCCCGGCGTTTCTCCACCTATCCGGTAGTTCGCGGTGATGATCCGGTGGGCCTGGTGTCGCTGCGCCGCGCCGAGCAGGTGCCTGCGGCCGAACGAGACCAGCGCCGGATCGAGGATGTGATGCAGCCGTTGTCGGAGCTGCCGACCCTCAGCCCCGACGACGAAATCGTCGTCGCACTTGACTCCCTCCAGGACGAGCCCAAGCGGGCGCTGGTAATGGAGCAAGGGCGCCTGGTCGGCCTGTTGTCGCTGTCTGACGTCGCCCGGGTGCTCGAGCGAGAGCCCAAGCAGACACCGCAGCCCGCACCGAGCAGGCGCGGCGGGGGGCTCGTGTGGGCGGTGGTGGCGGTCGCAATGCTGATCGCCGCGGGGGCAATCTACCGGCCGCCTCTGGTGGTGTTCGAGCCCGGCACCACGCTCGACGTCTCCGAGGACATCACGATTACGGGCGTGCCCTCGGAGCGGCCGCAGGGCAGCTACCTGCTGACCTCGGTGCGCCTGGCCCAGCCCAACGTGCTGGGGCTGGCATGGGCGGCGGCCTCTGGGAGAGAGGTGGCGGCGCTGTCGCAGCTGCTCCCCGAGGGCACCGATGCGGGCGACTACTTCCGGCAGCAGCGCCAGATCTTCGATCAGAGCCGGCTCGCGGCCGCGGCGGCCGCGGCCCGCTCTGCCGGGTTCGAGGTCGCCATCTCGGGGACGGGAGTGATAGTCGAGACCCTTGTGCCCCAGTCGCCGGCGGCCGAAGTGCTGGAGGAGTCCGACGTCATCGTGGCGATCGACGGCCGGCCCGTGAGATCTCACGCCGACCTGCAGGAGCCGATTCGAGCCCGGCCCGCGGGCGCCTCCTTCGACCTCGAGATCGAGCGCGGCGAGCGGACGCGGTCGATTCAGGTCCGCAGCGCCCGGCTCCCGGGAGGCGCGGAGACGATCACGGGAATAGGGGTTTTGATCTCGACGCGCGATTTCGATGTCGAGCTTCCGTTCGAGATCGAGTTCGCCGAGCGCCGCATCGGCGGTCCCTCCGCGGGCCTCGCATATGCCCTCGCCATCGCCGACATGCTCGAGCCCGGCGATTTCACCGAGGGACGGGAGGTGGGAGCGACCGGCACCATCGACCTCGACGGGGCCGTGGGTTCGGTCGGCGGGCTCTCGGCCAAGGCCGAAGCTCTGGAGCGGGCCGGGGCCGACCTCTTCCTGGTGCCCGAGGCCGAGGTCACCGGCGTCGACGAGACCACCCTCGAGATTCGCGGCGTCTCGAACCTCGAGCAAGCAGTCGAGTCCCTCACCAGCTAGTGGCGTCCCCCTGTTCCCGGTGGCTCCGCCCCTCGCGACCGACCGCCTCGGCATGATCCGGTGAAGGCGCCCGCACACAACCTCGATCGCCGAGTGCTGGGCCTGTGGTGGGCCGCATCGGCAGCACTGGTGGCAGTGATCGCCATCGGCTGTGGCGTCGCCTGGTTCCTGGACCTCCTTCCGCCGCCGTTTGCGGTCCTGATCGTGCTCGTCGCCGCAGCCCTGGGAGGGCTTGTGCCTCCGGTCCGCTACCGCCTGTGGGCCTATGAGATACGCGCTCACGATCTCTACACCTCGCGCGGCGGGCTGTTCGTTACTCGCACGCTGATCCCCTTCGATCGCATCCAGTTCGTCGAGACTCGTCAGGGGCCACTCGATCGCGCCTTCTCGCTGCACCAGCTCGTGGTCTACACGGCCGCCGGCCAAGCGGGCCGCATCCCGGGTCTGGGCGACGAGGAAGCAGGTTCACTGCGAGAGGAGCTGTCCCGGGTTGCGGGCACCGTCAGCGTCTGAGGGGGCGAGGCTTCATCCGGCCGCCATCGCGGTGTGGTTCATAGAGGAGGGCCGCCGTCTGGGTTTGGGGCTCATCCCGCTACTGGCCATCGGCGGGCGAGTGCGGCTCCTGCTCCTCGCCGGTCTCGTCGTCGCCGCACTGGCCCCGGTCGTCCGCTGGCTTCGCTTCCGGTACCACACGGCCCCCGGCACGCTCGTGGTCGAGGGGGGAGTGGTGAACCGCTGGCGGCGCACGATCCCGGCGGCGCGCGTGCAGAGCATCGACATCGTCCAGAAGCTTCGCCATCGCGCTTTTGGAGTCGTAGAGCTGCGCATAGAGGTCGCAGGCGGCAGCGGCACCGAAGCCTCGCTGGTCGCCCTGACTCCTCAGGAAGCCGAGCGGGTGCGGAGATCGTTGTCCCAGGAGGGGGTCGCGGCCGACCCGGAGAAGGTGGCCGCTCCCGTGCTGGTTCGCATGACGCCGCGCGATCTCGTGCTGGCAGGGCTGACAGGGGGCCGCGTGGCGGTCATCGCGGTTTTGCTCGGCTACCTGCAGCAGCTCGCTCCGGACGACTTCATCTCTTCGGGGGCCGAACGGCTCGTGGACATGGGCGTCGGCGGCGTGTGGCTGGTGATCTCCTCGATCGCCGGATTCATCGTAGTCGCGTTGGCGATTTCCCTGGGCGCCACGGTGGTGACGCTGTGGGATTTCACGGTGGAGCGTTCGGGAGACCGCCTGCTGATTACCCGGGGTCTGCTCGATCGCAGGAGGAGCCAGGTGGCGCTCAACCGGCTTCAGGCGGTGACCTTGCAGGAGAACGTGCTGAGGCGTGCGCTCGGGCTGGCCTCGGTCACGGTCGTGGTGGCCGGCAGGGCCGGGCCCAAAGAGGAGCAGCACGAAACCAGCCTGCTGCTCCCCACCGGGACGCGCAGCACTGCCGTCGAACTTATCGCTGCGGTGCTCGGAACCGATGCCTCCCGGCTGACCGAGGACCTCGTTATGGCCCCTCGGGCCGCGCTCTGGCGGAGGTTGGCGTACGCCGGTCTGGTCGCCACTGCCGCAGGGGTCGCAGGCGTCGCCGGGCTCGATGCTCGCGGTGCCGCCGCCTTGATCGTGGGGGCTCCGGCGGCGTCGGTGGCATGGGCTGCGTGGCGGGCGCTGGGCCATCGTGTCGACCGCCCGCACCTGGTCGTCCGGCGCGGAGTTCTCGTGCGTCAAACCTCCTTCGTGGCCCTGCCCAATGTTCAGGACCTGAGGCTCACGATCGCTCCGCTTCAGCGCGCCGGAGACCTTGCAACCCTGGTGTTGGGCATCCCCAAGCAGAGGCTCAAAGCAGTCGATCTCGAGCGAACCCGGGCGGAGGCGTCATTCGAACAGGTGGCGGACCGCCTCTTTACCGCGCCGGCATGACCTCGGGCGCGGTGGTGGGGCTTGATATCGGCACCTCGAGCGCGCGAGCGCTGGCCTTCGACGGCGACGGCCGGCTGCTCGCGTCCGCGGCGCGCTCCTATGAGCTCGTTCATCCGTGCCCGGGTCGGGCCGAGCTGGACCCGAAGGTCGTCACCGATGCGGCCTGCGCCGCGCTCGCCGAGGTTTGCTCCCAGACCGCAGTGCGAGCGGTTGCTCTCAGCACGTTCATGCACAGCCTCATGGCGTTGGACGAGCACGACCGGCCCCTTACCCGTCTGGTGACGTGGGCCGACGCCCGCTCGGCTCCGCAAACCACCCGGTTGGGGCAGGGAGGCGACGCCCTCGCCCTCTACCGGCGCACCGGCGTCCCGCTGCACCCCATGTCGCCCCTCACCAAGCTGCTGTGGTTCGCGGAAGAGCAACCGGAGGTGTTTCGCAACGCGGCCCGCTGGGTCTCGATCAAGGAGCTGTTGCTGCACCGCCTCAGCGGCGAATGGGTCGTCGACCGTTCGGCCGCCTCGTCCAGCGGGTTGTTGCATCTCGACAGCGGCGACTGGGACGCCGGCGCTCTGGCCGCGGCGGGGATCGAGCGTCGTCAGCTCGCAGCTCTCGTGACGCCGGTGGAGATTCTCCCTGCGAGAGAGTCCGATCTCGTGGTGGTTCCGGGCGCCGCCGACGGAGTGCTCGCCAACCTGGGCGTGGGCGCCCTGACCACTGAGGTCCTGGTCTGCTCCATCGGCACCAGCGGTGCGGTGCGGGCGACGGTGCCGGAGATCCGCACGGATCCCTCGGGAAGAACCTTCTGCTACGCGCTCGACGAGGAGCTGTGGGTCATCGGGGGCCCTGTGAACAACGGGGGGGTGGTGCTCGACTGGCTCAAGCATGTCTTCACCGATGTGGACGACGTCTCGGCGCTCGACGATATCGCCGCCGGTGCGACACCGGGGTGTGACGGCTTGGTGTTCCTGCCTCACCTGCTTGGTGAGCGCGCGCCTCACTGGGAGGCGGGGGCCCGGGCCGCCTGGATCGGCCTGACGATTGGGCACAACCGCACCGGACTGGTTCGCTCCGCCTTCGAGGGGGTGCTGCTGCAGCTCCTCACCGTCGCTCGCACGCTCCAGCCGTTGGCGGGGGACGCATCCGAGGTACGCGCCACCGGCGGTTTCGCGCATTCCGAGCTGTGGAGCCAGATGATGGCCGACATCTTCGGCCTGCCGGTGACGGTCGCCCCGAGCGTCGAGGGCAGCGCCTGGGGTGCCGCGGTGATCGGTCTTAAGGCCCTGGGCGAGATCGGCTCGCTCGAAGACGCCCCTACGCCGCCGGGAGAGGGGCGCGTCTACGAGCCCCGAGCCGAGTTGAGAGCGGCCTATGAGCAAGCCGCCGCACGCTTCGACGCTTTCTCCTCAGCGATCCGGCTCACATCTGCGGACTAGGCTGCCGCAGTGAATCCAAGGCCCTCGCCGCATACGACATTGGCGAAGACCGTCCTCTGGGTGGGTGTGGGCAAACCAACGACTGCAACGGAATCCGGCGCAACAGGACGCTCGCGGGCTCAGTGCTCGGCCGTTACCTTCCCGGAGAGGAGGGCGGCAGCTGCACAGGCGCCGACGGCGACGAGCAGCGCCACTCGGAGGCCCGTCACCTCCGCCAGCAGCCCAATGACGGGTGGGCCGAGAAGAAAGCCCACGTAGCCGAGCGTAGAGACGGCCGCGACCGCCGGGCCCGGTAGTTGGTCACGACTCCCCGCGGCGCGCAGCGTAAGCGGGAAGACAACCGACAGACCCAGGCCCATGGTCCCGAGCCCGGCGATGGCCCATGGCGGTGAGATGAGAACGAGTGCGAGAACCAGACCTGAGCTCGCCAAGACCGCGCCGCCGAGGACGGTCGGAGGTGAGCCCATCCGCGCCGCCACACTGTCACCAAGGAGACGGCCGACTCCCATGGTCAGCGAGAAGGCGGCGAGCCCCAAGGCCGCGACGCTCTCTTCGGCCTCGCCCACCCGGGCGAGATATATGCCGCTCCAGTCGAACACCGCTCCCTCCGCCAGCAGGGCACAGAAGGCGACGATGCCGAGCGCGGCGAGAGGTCGCGACGGGCGCACGAACCGTGGCGTGGGCACGTCCGCTCGGCCCTCGTCCGGTAAGAGCGACCGAGACACGATCGCGGCTGTCGCGGCTCCTAGAACGGCCACGCCGGCGAGGTGGGGAAGGGGCGGCACACTAGCCGAGGCGACCACGGATGCGAGAGTCGCGCCCGCGAGCGCCCCGAAGGAGAACGCCGCGTGCAGGGAGTTGAAGAGCGCGCGCCGCGCCGCGAGTTCAACTGCGAGCCCCTGCACGTTCATGGCGACGTCGAGCGCGCCGTTGGCGGCTCCAACCGCGATGACGGCAAGAAGCAGGGTGCGGGCATCCACCGCCAGCGCAGGCAACAGCACGGCAGCCAAGTAGAGGGGCGCCGCCGCCACGACGGGACGGGAGCCCCGCTTGGCGACCAGGGCCCCGACCAGCGGCTGGGTCACGAGCAGCCCGAGCGGCGCCCCTAGCAAGGCAACGCCGATCGCACCCTCGCTGAGCCCCAGATGCTCCTGGATGGCGGGAAGACGCGCATACCAGCTGCTGAACACCGCTCCATTAAGGAAGAAGATTGTGGTCACCGCGGTGCGCGCTTGAGTCGTCGCCATGGCGCAATAATCGATGATGTAAGGGCTTCTCGATCGGCATCGTGTTCGGGGAGGAGGGCGTACCTCGTCCGCTCGTGTGGAAGTGGTGCGCATTACTGTGCCTGCCGGTGGCCGATGCGGGCGGTACTCTATCAGCGAAAGGCGCGGGTGGAGCTCGTCACCCGGATCCAGGGCCCTATCCCGGGCAACGGCCAAGGACAAGAAATGCTGAGGGTTCCGCGAGCTCGGCGGCGTCCTCGCCGAAGGCGGACTGCAAACTTACTTGAGATCCCTCCAGCTTCCGCAACCGATATAACCGCTCACGGGTGCCGATGAGTTGCTACCCCGGTGGGTCTGATGAAACCGGGAGTGCCACCGGGCGGCGCACACTTCCTGGCTGGGAGTAGCCACTGGTCGTCTCGCCCGACGACGTCGGCGCGGCCGCAACCAGAAGCGTCCTTCCGCCACCGCCCGGCTCCGAGCAACAGATCCTCGCCTGATAAAGGCGACAGAGGGCCGGTCGGTCCTCACGAAAAGCCCTCGGAACTGCCGAGTGGTCGCAGGATGCTGTATATGACCATCTGACCACCACTCGGCGAAAAGAGGATGCGACATGCTCGTGCTCGTTACCGGCGCCAATGGGAAGGTGGGCTCTGCCACCGTCGCGGCGCTATTGAAGCGTGGTCACGAGGTCCGCGCCACCGATCTCCAGCGCGGCACCTTCGAACGCCCCGAGCCGGGCGAGCCCGACTACATGGAGGCCGACCTCACGAACGCGGGCGATGCAAATGCGGTGGTGCGCGGCGTCGACGCAGTCGTTCACACCGCCGCCATCCCCGACCCCAACCACAACCCACCCCACGTTGTGTTCGGCAACAACCTCATGGCTACTTTCAACACGCTCGAGGCGGCGGTGCGCGAGGGCGTCCCTCGCTTCGTCAACACCTCGAGCGAGACGGTGCCCGGCTTCTTCTTTCCCGAGCGCAAGTTCCTCCCCGACTACGTGCCCGTCGACGAGGAGCACCCCATCCGCCCGCAGGACCCCTATGCGATCTCGAAGCACTTCGGCGAGCAGCTCATGGACGCCGCGGTGCGGCGCTCGGACATCCGCTGCATCTCGATCCGGCCGTCGTGGGTCCAGCACGAGGGCAACTACGAGCGCAACATCGGCCCCCTGGTGCGCGACCCGGACGAGCTCACCGAGAGTCTGTGGAGCTATATCGACGTCTACGACCTCGCCGACGCCATGTGCCTGGCGGCCGAGTCAGACCTCGACGGCCACGAGGTCTTCTACATCGCGTCGCCGGACAACGCTGGGGGCCGCGATTTCGAGGAGGCGGCGAGCCGCCACTACGGCGACCGAATAGAGGTGCGGGAGCTTGCCCGCCCCGACGCCTCCGGCATCTCCTGCGCCAAGGCCGAACGCCTGCTGGGCTACGCGCCCACGCGCTCGTGGCGCGACTACCTCGACGACGACGGGAAGCTGCGCCCCAGCTGAAGGGACCCGGCTCCCCAGATCGCGAGCACGTCCGGTGGCCGGCGTGCGACAGTCGCACATGGACCTCCGAATCCGGTGGCTGGTGTGCGACAGTCGCACAGGGACCGCCGCGGCCTAACTCCGCCCGGCGCCGGGCAGCGCCCGCAACCACCTCGCGATCTCGTCGATCAGCTCCGAGCCCGCGTCGACCGCCCCGGCCATACGAAAGAAGCCGTGGACCATCCCGTCGTAGCGAGTCAGCTTTACCGATACCCCGGCGGCCTCGAGTCGGCGCGCATAGTCCTCGGCTTCGTCCCGCAACACATCGTGCTCGGCCGAGATCACCAGCGCAGGCGGCAGCCCCGAAAGGTCTGCGGCTTGAAGCGGCGCCGCCAGGGGGTCGCTTCGGGCCTCCGTTGAGGCGTAGCAATCCCAGTACCAGCGCATCGACTCCCGGGTGAGCCCGAAGCCCTCGGCGTGCTCCCGATATGAGGCGGTGTCGAAGTCGAAGCCGATGACCGGATAGATCAGGACCTGCCCAGCCGGCAGCAGTCCCCGCCCACCTCGCGCAGCCAGCGCCGCAGCGGCGGCGAGGTTGCCGCCCGCGCTGTCGCCTCCCACCACGATTCGCTCGTGGTCGGCGCCCCGCGACGGCGCCTCTTCGGCGAGCCACGACATAGCCGTCAGTACGTCCTCCAGGGGGCCGGGGAAAGGCGTTTCGGGAGAAAGCCGGTATCCCAGCGAGCAGATCACCGCTCCGGAACGGTTGGCGAGCGCCCGCAGCGGAGAGTCGACCGGGTCGATCCCGCCCATCACCCAACCCCCACCGTGGAGGTAGAGAAGCAGCGGAGGAGGCGCTGCCGCTTCGGCGCCGGAGCGGTAGAGGCGAGCCTCGAGCGGCCCTCCGGGACCTGGGATCGAGACGTCCTCGACATGGGCGACCGGCTCCGGGCTCGCCGAGAAGTCGGGGGAGGAGTCGTAGACCCGCCTCGCCTCGGCCGGGGACAGCTCGTAGAAGGGCGGCGCACCCATCGCGGCCATCTTGTCCAGCGCCGCTTGCGCCTGAGGATGAACGGTCATGGGGGCCGAGTCTCCCACGCGCCAGCCGGCTGCGTCGGCGCCGCGCCCGACCCGGCCCGGTGGCCGATCGCGCTCAACGCGCTTCTGAGTACGGAATCCGGACCCGTAGGCGCTCGGAGGGCGTTTGAATACCGCGCGGGGCCCTGCCCTACCCCCCGCACCGCCGCTCGGCCGGTGAGGCTTTATCTTTGTAGCGAACACTCGTAGAGTGATCGCTCATGAGATTAAGGGTCGATGAGCTCGCCGCCCGCAGCGGGCTCAGCGTGGACACCGTCCGCTTCTACCAGTCCAAGGGCTTGCTGGGCCAGCCCGCGCGGGAGGGCCGCATCGCGTGGTACTCGAACGCTCATCTCGAGCAGCTCGAGCGGGTGCGGGCGCTCAAGGAGCGGGGCTTCACGCTCGACTTCATTCGGCGCCTGCTGACGGGAGAGCTCGACCCGATCGACGCCGCCCTCGCGGCCGCGGTGTCGGGCCCGGTGCCGGGCGAGGACTCCGAGGGCAAAGAGCTCATGACTCTGGAGCAGCTCGCCGCCCACACTGGGGTCTCCGAGACCCTTCTGGAGGCGATCGCCCGCACCGGGCTGTTGTTCTCCGACGGCGGAGAGGGCGGCTACACCAGCGCCGATGCCGACGCCGTCCGGGCCGGGCTGAAGCTGCTCGAGGCGGGGCTCCCTCTGAGCGAGCTGCTCGATCTCGCCCGCCGCCACGACGCCGCCATGACCGCCATCGCCGAGCAGGCGGTGGAGGTGTTCGTGCGTTTCGTGCGCGACCCGCTGCGGGCCTCGGCAGACGCCGACGACGCTGCGGCCGAGCGGATCGTGGAGTCCTTCAACGCGATGCTGCCCGCAACCGCTGCGCTGGTGGCCCATCACTTCCGGCGGCGGCTGCTCCAGATCGCTCGCGCCCGCATGGAGCGAGAGGGGGTCGAGGGGGTCGAGGGGGTTGAGACCACCCCCGAAGCGTCATCGTGAGTCCGCTCCCTGAGCCACAGGACAAGGCTAGGGCGGTGCGCTCGATGTTCGACGCGATCGCCCCCCGCTACGATCTCGTCAACAGGGTCATGACCTTCGGTCTCGACCGCTCCTGGCGCAGGGCGGCAGTCGAAGCCCTGGGGCAGCCGCACGGCTCGACAATCGTGGACGTGGCCTGCGGCACCGGGGACTTCTGCCGGGAGCTGTCCTCAGCCGGATATGGCGCCGTGGGAGTCGACTTCTCCTGGGGCATGCTGGCATCGGCCCGGACGGAGGCACCTCTGGTGCAGGCGGACGCGCTCCAGCTTCCCTTTGGCAACGGCTCGGTCGCGGGCGTTACCTGCGGCTTCGCCCTGCGCAACGTGACCGACATCGCCGCCCTTCTGGCAGAGCTGGCCCGGGTTCTCGAGCGTGGGGGACGGCTTGCGCTGCTCGAGGTGGCTCGTCCCGAGGGCACCTTGCTGCGGACCGGCCACTCTCTCTATTTCAACCGCATCGTGCCCCTGCTCGGAGGCGCCATCTCCGACAAGGCGGCCTACCGCTACCTGCCCGAGTCGGCCGCCTACCTCCCCGAGCCAGCCGCGCTCCAAGGCCTGCTGGAGGAGGCCGAATTCGGGCGCGTCCGGCGGCGGCTGTTTGCGCTGGGAGCGGCTCAGCTGGTAACCGCCACCAGGAACTGAATGAGATCGCCATGAGCGCGCACTCTGTGCACAGCACGGCGGTCGAGGAGCCCTTCGACCTCCTCGGCAGTGTCCCCGACGGCTCCGGACCGGTGTGGCTGCACGACGGAGATGGCCTCGTGGGCTTGGGGGAGGCGGCGCGCTTCGAGATCGCTCCGGGGCCGGGGCGGTTCGAACGGGCCCAGGCCGCGGTAGCGAGCTTCTTCTCCTCCTGCACGGTGCACGACGAGGTCGAGGAGCTGGGCTCGGGGCCGGTGGCGTTTGGCGCCTTCACCTTCGACAGGGACGCTCAGGGCTCGGCTCTAATCGTGCCGCAAGTAGTGCTCGGGTCTCGCGGGGGCCGCCGCTGGGTCACCGCTGTGGACGGCGCCGCACCGCCGCCGTCGCGCCCTTCTCTGCCGGCCGCCGTCGCTCCCACCGAACGCATCCGCTACGCGGGCTCGACCATGTCCGAGCTGAGTTGGCTCGAGATCGTCGCCGAAGCCGTCGCTGCGATCGAGGACGGCAGGCTCGACAAGGTGGTGCTGGCGCGAGACCTGCTGGTGTGGTCCAAGGCCGGCTTCGATCTGCAGGTCCTGGCCGGGAGGCTGGCCGCCCGCTACCCGCAATGCTTCACGTTCGTGTTCGACGGGCTGATTGGCGCCACCCCCGAGTTGTTGGTGCGGCGGTGGGGTGTCGATGCCGAGTCCCTGGTGCTGGCCGGATCCGCGGCTAGGGGCCGAGACGAAGCCGCCGACGAGGCACTCGGCCGGGCCCTGCTTCACTCTTTGAAGGACCTGGACGAGCACCATCCCGCGGTGGAGTCGGTGCGCGCGGTCCTGAGCGAGTTGTGTTCCGACTTGGACTCCGACGACGAGCCTTACCTGCTCAAGCTTGCCAACGTTCAGCACCTCGCCACCAAACTGCGAGGACGCCTGGTGTCCACGGTCTCCGCGCTGGAGCTGGCCGGCCGCCTGCATCCGACCGCCGCGATCTGCGGCACGCCGACCAACACAGCTTTCGAGCTGATCCACTCGCTCGAGGGGATGGAGCGTGCCCGCTACAGCGGGCCGGTGGGCTGGGTCTCGGCCTCGGGTGACGGCGAGTGGGGGATCGCCTTGCGGTGCGCAGAGCTCAATGGGGGCCGCGGCCGCCTCTTCGCCGGCTCCGGGATCGTCAGGGGTTCCCTGCCGGAGGCGGAGCTCGAAGAGACGCGGCTCAAGCTGCGGGCGATGCAGGCTGCGCTCGAGGGCTAGCCGCCGAGCGCAGCGGCCACGGCCGACCACAGGCGTTGGTGCAGCTCCGCGTTTTTCTTGCGCTCGGTGCGCACCTCTATCAGCGTCAGACCCTCTCCCGAGACCGCCGCCGCGAGGTCACCGGCCCGCTCCAAGCGGCGGTAGTCGAGTCCGTAGAGTCGCGCTAATGTCGCCAGGTCGAGCCCGTGGGGAGTCCCGAACAGCTCCTCGAAGCCGGAGGCGATCCCGGCCTGGGGAAGCAGCGAGAAGATGCCCCCGCCGTCGTTGTTGAGCACCACCAAGGCCAGGTCGGCGTCCGCCCGCCCGATGAGCCCGTTTTGGTCATGCAGCAACGAGAGGTCGCCCGCGAGCGCATAGGTCCTGGAGGGGGAGACCAGAGCGACGCCCACTGCGCTGGAGACAAAGCCGTCGATGCCGCTGGCGCCACGGTTGCCGAGCACCCTGATCCCCGCACGGGCTGCCATGAACGAGTTGAGATCCCGCACCGGCATGCTCGAAGCGGCGACGAGCACGCCGTTGTCGGGCACCAAAGCGGCGAGGTCGCGCGCCGCCCGCGGCTCGCTGGGGGTGTCGTAGGAGTCGAGCACACGATCGATGGCGCCGCGGGCGGCTCCCTCCGCTTGGCGCCACGACCTCAGCCAGGAAGACTCCTCTCGCAACTCGAGCCGCTCGCTCAGCGCCCGGCACAAAAGGGCCTCGTCGGCGGCGACTATGCGGCTCGCCGCGCGCTCGGGGTCGAGTCGGGCGGCGTTGCGGTCCACGAGCACCTGCGGTACCTCGGGATGGAGCAGCCCCGACAACGCCCGCGAGAGAGTGGGCTTGCCGAACCGCAGGACGAGCTCGGGCCGGTGGGCCGCAGCGAAGGGGGAGTGGCGCACGAGGGCGTCGTAGGTGGTGATCGCTTGTCGGCCCCGGCGGGCACCCGAGGTCGGTTCGGCCAGCAGGGGCCACCCCGCCCTTTCGGCCAGCTCCGCCACCGGCCCCGGGTCGAGGTCGCAGTCGCCGGCGACGATGAGGCCGCGTTCGACCGCGGCGATCTCCTCGGCGAGTCCCGCCGCGATCTCTGGGGAGGGCCGCGGCGCGGCCACCACCGTCTCGGTCCACGCCCGGCCCTCCGGCCGTCCTCCTGCTGAAGGGTCGACGGGCTCACCTCCGGGCTCGACCAGCGGTTCCCGGAAGGCGACGTTGAGATGAACTGGGCCCCGGGGAGGGCCGGCGGCGGCCGCATACGCCTGCCCCACCAACGAGCGCCAGCGCGACGCCGCTTCTGCGGAGGAGTCGTGGGGCGCGGCTATCTCGGCGTAGAAGCGGACCGCGCCCCCGTAGAGTCGCGTCTGGTCGATGGTCTGGTTGGCGCCGGTGGCCCGCAGCTCCTCCGGCCTGTCTGCGGTCACGACCAGCAGCGGGACCCGGGCCTGGTCGGCTTCGATCACCGCGGGGTGAAAGTTGGCGGCCGCGGTTCCCGAGGTGCACAAGACGAGAGCGGGTGCCCGTGTGGCGCGAGCGATGCCCAGCGCCATGAACGCGGCCGAGCGCTCGTCGATCACGACGTGGACGGTCGTGCGGGTCTCGGCGTGGAGGGCAAGGGCCAGGGGGGCGGAGCGGGAGCCCGGCGCCAGGACCGCATGGAGGAGCCCGGCTCGGCAGAGCTCATCGACCAGGACCGCGGCGAGAGCCGCCGATGGGATGGCGAGAGCCGCCGATGGGATGGCGAGGGTCGCCGATGGGATCAGGACGCCTCCTCGGCCGCACCAGCGCGATGCAGCCACGCCGCCGGCTCGATCTCCCAAGGATCCAAGGTCTCCTCGGAGATCTCGGGGCGGCGCAGCTCGATGACACCGTCCCGAGGCAGCAGAGGATTCGCCACCACGTCGCCCGCGAGCAGTGCGACGGTGGCGAGCCCGCAGGCGTAGGGCAGCTCGTCGAGAGCGGCCGCCAGCGCCAGCCCCGCCGAAATGCCTACCGAGGTCTCGAGCGCGCTCGACACGACGGCCGGGAGCCCGCTCCGCTCGGCGACCTCGAGAGCGGGCCATACTCCGCCCAGCGGCTGGACCTTGAGCACCACGATATCGGCCGCCTCCGTCAGCTCGAGGCCGCCGGGAGAGGCGCTCATCCGCACCGGCTCGTCCACCGCCAGAGGCACGTCCACCACCCGTCGCAGAAGGGCCATCTCGGCCAGCGAGGCCACCGGTTGCTCGGCGTACTCGAGGTCGTAGCGGCCGAGCCACTTGAGCGCGGCCCTCGCTTGCTCCACACTCCAGGCGCCGTTCGCGTCGACGCGCAGCTTGCCCGAGGGACCGAGCGCGTCCCTCACGGCCTCGACCCGGCCCTCGTCGTCGCCTTCGGCGACCTTGACCTTCGCCGTGGTGCAGCCTGAGGACGCCACTAGTGCATGTGCCTCCTTGGCGGAGACGGCCGGCACCGTGACGTTGACCGGGATCGTGTGTCGCTGGGGCTTAGGCCACGGGGTCGAGATCGCCTCGTGCGCGGCCTGGAGCCACCGCCCCGCTACTTCCGGGGGGTACTCCGGGAAGGGCGAGAACTCACCCCACCCACAGGGCCCGAGAAGCAGCAGACCCTGACGCTCGTCCTGGCCCCGGAAACGGGTGCGCAGGGGAATGCGGAAAGCGCGGCTCACGTCAGCAGACCGAGGCCCGCGGCGAGCAGGACTGCAAAGACGAGCTCGAGCCGAGCCGTCTGAGCCAGCGCGTCGTCGCCAAGTCGCAGGGTGCGGAGCCCCAGGGGGAGCGTGACGAAGGCGACGAGCGGGCCGATCGACTGTGCCGCTCCGGCCACCACCGGAAGCAGCGCGTAGGCTGCCAGCACCAGCCGGCGGTAGAGGCCGCGGGTGGCCCTATCGCCGATGCGAACGGCGAGCGTGCGCTTCCCCGCGGCGGCGTCGCTGTCGATGTCGCGCAGGTTGTTCACTACCAGGATGGCGCTCGCCAAGAGCCCCACCGGAACCGCCGCCGCCAGCGCCACCATCGAGACCTGCTCCTCCTGCACGTAGGCAGAGCCCGCGGTGGCGACGAGCCCGAAGAAGACGAACACGAAGACCTCGCCGAGGCCCTCCGAAGCGTAAGGCCTGGGCCCTCCCGAGTAGGCGAGGGCGGCGATGATGCTGGCGCCGCCCAGAACTGCGAGCTCGGGCCCGACCTGAAGCACCAGCACGAGCCCCGCGACACACGCGATGCCGAAGGCGGAGGCGATGCCGAGCTTCATCGAGCCCGGCGAGATCAAACCGGAGCTGACCGCGCGGCGGGGGCCGCGCCGGAGGGCGTCGACGCCGCGAGTGGCGTCGGAGAGGTCGTTCGCGTAGTTGACCGCGACCTGCAGCGCAAGCGCCACCACGAGCGTCAGCGCGAAGCGCTCCCACAGGAAGCGATCGGCGGCCGCGGTCCCCACCAGCACCGGCGCCGTCGCCGCGACCAGGGTCTTGGGGCGGGCCGCCTCGACCCAGGCGTTCACGGGTTCAGGGCCGGCGGGGGAACTGCTCGAAGTTGGGCCGGCGCTTCTCGACGTAGGCGTTGCGGCCCTCCTGAGCTTCCTCTGACATGTAGTAGAGCAGCGTGGCGTCGCCGGCGAGCTGCTGGATTCCTGCGAGCCCGTCGCTCTCGGCGTTGAAGGCGGCTTTGAGCAGCCGCAGCGCCAAGGGGCTCATCTCGAGGATGCGCCGGCACCACTCCGTGGTCTCGTCCTCGAGGCGATCGAGCGGCACCACCGTGTTGACCAGCCCCATGTCGAGCGCCTGCTGAGCGTCGTATTGGCGGCACAGGTACCAGATCTCGCGCGCTTTCTTCTGTCCCACGGTGCGCGCTAGGAGCCCCGCTCCGTAGCCCCCGTCGAAGGAGCCGACCAAGGGGCCGGTCTGGCCGAAGCGGGCGTTGTCGGCGGCGATGGTCAGGTCGCACACAAGGTGCAGTACGTGCCCACCCCCGATCGCGTAACCCGCGACCATGGCGACGATCGGCTTGGGGAGGCGGCGCATCTGGATCTGGAGGTCCAGGACGTTGAGGCGCCCCACCCCGCGCTCGTCCTTGTAGCCGTCGTCGCCCCTGACCTTCTGGTCGCCGCCGGAGCAGAACGCGTCCGGCCCCTCGCCGGTCAGGACGACCACTCCTATCGCGGGGTCGTCCCTCGCCCTCTCAAACGCGGCCGCCAGCTCGAACAGGGTCTTGGGGCGGAAGGCGTTCCGGACCTCGGGGCGATTGATCGTGACCTTGGCTATGCCCCCGAGGGTGTCGTAGTGGATGTCCTCGTAGTCGTCGAACCGCCGCCAATCGTGCAAGTCATCACTCCTGAGCAAACACTCGAAAGGTCGGGCTCCACCGTAGCAGGTGCCGCTCCCCGCCCTGCCCTCGACCCCAC